>Ga0209169_10002517_pt1 | contig 11003 bp, 10 predicted proteins | sample HubBroMetageWRM4_FD_188346 | JGI IMG/M metagenome (GOLD analysis project Ga0209169, IMG submission 188346) | Warmed soil microbial communities from the Hubbard Brook experimental Forest, New Hampshire - Hubbard Brook CCASE Soil Metagenome WRM 4... | ecosystem: Environmental > Terrestrial > Soil...
CCGGTCGAAAGATAGCGCGCCTGCGTAAGCCGCTCGATTTCACGCTGCGCAAGCTCCCGATAGGCGCGGGTATGGACCCGCTCGATCGCCTCGTTACTTGCGTCGCGCGCAGCAATGCTCTGCGCGAGTATGCGCTCCGCGCGCAGCCGCGACGCCACCGCTTCGACGCGGTCGGGCCGTTCGGGATGCGCGACACCCCGCAGATGATCCCCGCAGATCGGGTCGGTGACGAACTTCAGTGCGTCAGCCGGAGTGTTTTGCCGACGGGCACGGATCCGCCACGCTCTTGCGGACGCTGTCGTAATCCTTCGTGCCCTTCTTCATCATTGGAAGCAGCCGCTTGTAGGCCGCGGCCGCCTTTGAGCACTGATTCGAACCGGCGTACGACTTCGCGGCGATGTACAGCAGCTGCGGATTCGCATCGAGATAGCCCTTCGCAGCTTTATCGAGGGCATCGAAGATCTGCGCCGCTTCCTTGTAGTTTCGCAGTTCGAAGTCCGCCCCGGCAACGCAGCTCAAGGTGTCCGGCGATCGTTGGATCTCGAAGCTCTTGCCGCAGGCGTCGCGCGCACCGGAGTAATCGTGCATGCGCGAGTACGCTTGGCCGAGCAAGGCATATCCTTGGGCGTCGGGCGAGACCTGCGTGTAGTGCCGAAAGTAGCTGATGCTGTCGTTGAGTTTTCCACCTTGCATCGAAGCCTCGCCCATTCCGAGCAATGCACCGGAACTGTTCGGATCCAATGCGAGCGCCGATTGCCACTGCGCGACTGCTTGCGAAAGCTGCCGCTGGCTTGCGTAATAGTTGCCAAGGGCGACGAAACCCGCCGGGATTTTAGGGAACTGCGTGGTCGTTTGTTGGAGAACCGCGAGGCCTTGCGCGTCCTTTTTCTCCGCGACGAAATACCCGGCCTTACGGACCATGATCACAACTTTTTGGTCGTCGGTCGGAGCGGCGACGATGGCGTCGTCGAATGCCGCGCTCGCGCGCGCGTCGTCGTGTTGGCGCGCATAAAGATCTGCCTTGAAGACCAGCGCTTGGATGTTGCGAGGGTCTACCGCAAGAATTCGCGCAATCGATTGCAGCGCCATCGGAATGTTATCTTGCTGCGCATAGGTCGTCGTTATTTGAAAGAGTGGCGCCGTATCCTTAGGATTCAGGGCGTAGGCGGCTTCGAACTGAGCCCGCGCATCGTCGAAGTGCTGCTCGGCTGCATAGACGCTGCCCAACGTCGAGAGCGCGCCCGGATCCGTCTTGTTGAAGGTCACCGCGCGCCGGGCGATGCGCTCGGCGTCGGCCGGGCGATTCGTGCGGATATAGATATCGGCAAGCTGCGCGAGCACGCCGAGGTTCGTCGGATCGAGGTTCGAGGCTTGTTCCAAGTCGTACGTCGCGCCCGCGTAGTTGTTGAGCTGCTCTTCTGCAAAACCGTCATAGTAATAGACCTGCGCGGTTTTGTCGCCCATCTGCAGCAGGTGTTGCGTGTACTGCAACGTGATGTCGGGGCGGCCGACCTGTAAATATTCGGCCGCGAGTTGCGCCATGGTGAGTTGGTCGGTGGGGTTTGCCTTGAGCTTTGCCTGCAAGCGCGGGATTGCGATGCTGGGTGGTTCCGGACTCGCGGTCGGCAGTGCCGACGGCGAGGGCGATGGGCTTGGCGTCCCGGTTTTCTTAGCGCCGAAGAGTCCGGCTTGTGCGCTCGGGGTCGTCGCCGCGACGCCGAGCACTACAGCCGCGATAATTAAAAGAATGAGTCCAAATCGTTTCAAGAGAGCTATCCTTTAGCGTTTTCAATGAGTTTCGTCAGTTCGGGAACGATGCGGAAGGCATCGCCGGCTACCATCAGATCGGAGAATTCCGCAATAGGGGCGGCGGGGTCTTTGTTGATCGCAACGATCGTTCCCGAGGCGCGCATGCCGACTTTGTGCTGGATCGCCCCCGAGATGCCCACGGCGATGTAGAGCTTCGGGGTGACCGTCTTCCCTGTCTGCCCGATTTGTAGATTATACGGCACCCAGCCGGCGTCGGCAGCCGCGCGCGAAGCGCCCACGGTCCCGCCGAGCGCCTGCGCCAGCGGTTTCAACAGCGTTTCAAAGGGTTCGGGACCTCCGAGACCTCGCCCGCCTGCAACGACGACCGGCGCCTCCTCGAGTGCCAGCTCGCCGGCTCCCTCCTCGACGTCGCGCTCCACGGCGGCCGCATAACTCTTTGCCGGCTTCTCAAGCGGCACGACCGCCGCGCCGGCGCCACCCGGCGTTGCCTCAAACGAGTTCGGACGGATCGTCGCAATGCCGTACTCGGCCGGACGCAGCGCACAGGTCGTGGTTAACGCGCCGCCTAGCTTCGGCGACGTGCAGAGAACGACGCCGTCTTCGACGCGTACCTCGACGACGTCGGCCACGATGCCCGCCGCGAGGCGTACTAAGAGACGACCGGCGACGTCGCGGCCGGAGAGCGTGTTCGGGATAAGGATCAGCGACGGTCCAATGGCCGTAGCGGCGACTTGAAGATAATCGACGACGGGATCGAGCAAGAAGGCATCAACGTCGCGATCTTCGCTGACGTGGATGGTGTCAAGCGGATACGCCTTGAGCCGCCCGGCGAGTTCCGCCGCTCCAGCGCCGAGTACGACGGCGTGCGCCTCCCCGCCCAGCTGGTCGGCGAGGCGGCGCGCCTCAGTCGCAAGCTCGAACGTAACCTTGCGCGTTTCGCCTTGACGATGCTCGACGTAAATGATGACGTGCTTCATGGTCAGACGAGTTTCTTTTCTCGCAGAAAGTCAAAGATTGCCTGAGCGCCGGCGAGGCCGTCGGCGGCTTCGACCGTTCGGCCTTTCCCGCGAGCGGCCGGCGGCGCGAAGCTGCGCAACTCGGTCTTCGAGCCGCTGGTTCCGACCGGTTGCTCCAGCGTGAGATCTGCCAGCGACATGGAGGCAATCGTCTTTTTCTTGGCTCCCATGATGCCTTTCAGCGACGCGTAGCGCGGCTCACCGAACGTCAAGGCGGTCGTCAACAGCGCCGGGAGCGGCGTTCGTACCGTCTGGTAGCCGGCGTCGGTTTCACGCTCGACCTCGAGCCCTTCGCCGGCGATCTCGACCTTGCGCGCGTTCGTAACGCATGGCAATCCAAGATGCTCGGCGAGCGCGCCAGGCACGGCACCGGTGCTGCTGTCGTCGGTGAGACCTCCAACGATTAAGAGATCGAAGTCGAGTTTGCGCAACGCGTGCGCAATGGCGTACGCCGTCGCCCACACATCGCTTCCTTCTAGAGCGGTATCGCTCAGGAACGCGGCATCATCCGCGCCCATCGCGAGCGCTTTGCGCAACGTCTCCTTCAGGGGTTCGGGCGCCATCGAGAAGACGGTGACACGCGATTCGCCGCCGGCGCGTTCCTTGAGCTGCAGGCCGGCCTCGAGCGCATATTCGTCGTACGGATTGAGTACGGTCTCAACGCCGCTGCGAACGAGCCGCTTCGTTTGCGGGTCGATTCGCTTTTCAGCGTTGGGGTCCGGAACAAGCTTAACCGTCACCACGATCTTCACGTGGTTATAGCGACCTCCGTCGGAAAGCGGGGATGATATTGAGGAACCGGTGGCACTTGGTGATCTTCAGGCGGCGGACCTGCTGAATTGCGGAAGGTTGCGCCCTCGGCGATGAGAACCCGGCGAGAATGCGTCGTTTGAGCATTGCCTTAATACTCTGCGCGGCAATCGCGCCGTCCGCGGTCTCCGGCCAGACGTTTGTGCCGAAGAACCCCTATGCAACCGAGCAACAGCCCGCGACGCTGGTGCTCGACGCATCGCGGGCGTACGACGGCATCATGCAAATCCGCGAGCGGATCCCGGCTGTGCCGGGGCCCTTTACCGTCGTTTATCCGAAGTGGATTCCGGGCGAGCACGGTCCAACCGGGCCGCTTAACGACCTGGCGGCGTTGCGGATCTCTGCTGACGGATCGCCCCTTCAATGGCGTCGCGATTCGGTCGACCTTTACGCCTTCCACGTCGACGTTCCGTCCGGCGCTCGAGCCATCGACGTTAGCTTCGACGTGCTCATGAACGCTCCGGGTGATACGATGTCGTCGCACTCGGTAGCGATCGTCAACTGGAACCGCGCGCTGCTCTATCAAGAAGGCATCGACTCGCATCACTATTTTGTGAAGCCGTCGATCATCTTGCCGGACGGCTGGGATTACGCGACGGCGTTGCGTGGCGCGTCGCCCAGCGGTACGCGCGTGGACTTTGCGGTAACGCCGCTCAACATGCTTGTCGATTCGCCGCTCGATATGGGCCGCTACGTGAAAAAATGGGACCTCTGGCGCGAAGGCAACACGTTCGTGCAGCTCGATGCATTCGGCGACGACCCGCAGGATCTCGACATTCCGCAAAAGCTGCTCAAAGCGTATCAGCGCGTGCCGGCAGAGGCTTTTGCCCTCTACGGCTCGCGGCACTTTAACGACTATCACGCGCTCCTTACGCTGAGCGATGCGATAGGGTTCCAAGGCATCGAACACCACCAATCGAGCGACGATCGAGCTTCCGACGACTTCCTGACCGATCCGCAGGAGTCGCTTTCCGGCGGCGATTTGATCACGCACGAGTTCTCGCACTCCTGGAACGGTAAATATCGCCGCCCCGCGGATCTCACGACGCCAAACTTCCAGGTGCCGCAGCTCACCGACCTTCTCTGGGTCTACGAAGGGATGAATCAGTATCTGGGTGACCTGCTCTCTTTCCGCTCCGGAATCCGCGAGCCGAAGCTCTTTCCCGAATATCTCGCGACGGTCTACGCCGAGATGGATACCGAAACGGGTCGCTCGACGACGCCATTGATCGACCTCACCACGGGAGCACCCTACTACTACACGGCGCGCGGGCAATACGGCGCGATTCGCCGTAACGCCGGCGATTTCTACAGCGAAGGCGAGCTGGTCTGGCTCGACGTCGACACCATTATCCGCGAGCGTTCGCATGGCGCGCGCTCGCTCGATACGTTTCTCCACAAGTTCACCGCACCGTCGGTTACCGGCCCGATCGTCGTGACGTATACGCGCGCACAGATCGAGAGCTTGCTCAACCAAGTCGAGCCGTACGACTGGCACGATTTCTTCGAGCGTCACGTCTATCGAGTCGACGTCCATCCCGCGGGCGACGAGCTGGCGCGTGCCGGTTGGAAGATGGAGTACACGACCGCTCCCAACGCGTTCATCACCGCCAATCAAGCCCAGGATCATGGCGTTAACGGCTGGTATGCCTACGGCGCGGATCTCAACGGCGAAGGCGTAGTGCGGGACGTTCGCGAGAACTCGCCGGCGTGGAAAGCGGGTCTCGCACCCGGAATGCACCTTTTGGCCGTCGACGGTCAGCAATTTACGCCTGACGTACTCGAGTATACGGTAAAGCGCGCCGAGCACTCGAGCTCACCGATCTCACTGATCGTAACCCAGAACGGCTGGTACCAGACGCTCGCGCTCGCCTATCACGGTGGGATTCGCTACCCGCATCTGGTGCGAATTCCCGGAACGCCCGACATGTTCTCCGAGATCGCCGCGCCGCACGCCAAGTAAGCGACTCTAATCGGCCTTTCACCCTTGGCGGAAAGCGCCGTCTCTTGCGACGAGAAGCCTTCTTCTATGTGAAAGGAGGTCAAGATGTCTTTCGTTCGCAGTTTGGGACTCGCGGTTCTGCTGGCTACGGCCACCGCGTGCAACGGAGGCTCCTCGTCAACGCCAAGCTCAGGGCCGAATCCCGCCTCGGCAACGATTACGGTGACCACATCGAAGGGAGCGCCGATCGCGGAAATTCAAGTGATTCTCTCCACTGGCCTCACAAACGGTGTAGCCACCGGCGAGATCACGTCGGCTCCAACCGGCGGCGACGGTCAGGTAACGTTCTCAAATTTGCCGGGTTCGGGTCAGCTCTGTGCGTCTACGTCTAACGTCGTGGGCGTTACCGTCTACCGTGCCAGCCATTGCGCTGCGCCGTTCCCGGCGGCTTACACGCTCAAGTTCAGCTCCAAGATGCCTGGTTCGTAGTAACAACGCATCGGTAGCAGGCTGCTAGGGTTTCGCGAGCAGCACGGTGTTGGGTTCGCCAACGCCGTTGGTCAACGTCGCGTACGGCGTGTACGATCCCGACTTGAATGCATAAACCGCATCCGCGGTGATGTCGGAGGTCACGACGGTTCCGCGCGGTTTAGCTTTGTTCTGCGCGCTCGCACTGTACGGGAAACCGTTGCCCGCGATCGTTTGAATCGGGCTCGTGTTGCCCAACGCGTACACGGTGATCTCGTTGCCCGACCCGTTGGTTACCCAAAGGTTTTTCGTCTTCTGATCGATTGCAACGCCGAGCGGCTCGTCGAGACCTTGCAGGGCGAGGTCTTTGACGCTGGTCGTTCCGAATGGAATCTCGTAGACGGTGCCGGCACCAAAATCGGCCACGTAAAGGTTATCGTTGGCGTCGAGCGCGAGTCCGAAAGGATCGGTGAGGCCTTGCCCCGTGATGATCTGCGACGGCGACGTGCTGCCGGCCGGGAACTCCTCGATGGATGCGGGATAGGTGCTGACGTAGAGCGTTCCGTTCTTGTCGATTGCCAGCCCGGAGGGATCGCTGATTCCGGTGATTGCCGTCTTTTCGGTCGTCGAACCCTTGGGGAACTCCTCGATGTCGTTGCCGTTGCACTCGTCGGCGACGTAGAGCGTCCCTTTCTTATCCATCGCTAAACCATCGGGGCAGCCGCTCTGCGTGTGAAACGAAGCGATCGGCGCCGGATTGCTCTTCAGCGCGCTCGTCTGGTAGACGTTGACGGTCTGGTTATCGAGATTCGTTTCGAAGAGCAGTGATTTTTTCGTCGTATATGTCGGCCGGAACCTCGCGTGACTCAGAAGCCCACGCGCGATGCCGGCCGTGACCGGCGCGCCGGCGCCGGCGACGCTCGGCCCGGTCGATGCCGTCACGCCGGAGCCGGCACAACCGGCGACGATCAGCAGCGCGATGGGGAGATAGGCTCGGGTGACGCGATTGACGTACATTGAGGGCCTCCGTTGAAGATTCGGCAAGCGGAAAGCTGCTTCGGTGCGGGAGTTTAAAAGCCTCGGTCCGCAGTTGCGAGCAACGGACAGGAGCGTAAGATGAGCGAGAATACGACGACTCAAATAGCAAAGCTGCTACAGCAAGTTGGCGAGGTTCACCATACGGTATTCGCCGATACCGACGGGAACGACGAAGACTGGGCCACCTTCTACTCGGACTGGCTCCTCGCGCATTCGGAGCTGCCGCGGCTGCTGGCGCGGCGACCCGTGCGCAGTCACCTAACCGGGTTGCTCGTCGAACTCGACGCCGAGTACACGAAGCTCGCGACGGCAGACCCATGGCCGGCTTGGTATGCGCAACGGCTCATCGCAAAGTATGGTTAGAAAATCTTCGCCGAGCAGGTAAGCGTTCGAGCCCAAACCAAGAACGAAAAATCATGCGTCTTGTCGCGGCGCTCGCCATCGTCTTGGGTCTGGTTGCCTGCACGCACAACGACTTCATGCCAAACGTGATCCAGCTGAGTCCCAGCGGTACGGCGACGAATCCCGCACCTCAATCGATCAAATCGTCGTTCACGCTCACGGCGGTCGAAGACGGCTATACCGGTGCATTCACCGCTGAAACGGCCGCCGGCGAATGCTGGGTCATTCAATCGCCAGTCACGACCGGCGGTGCGTGGACCGTCGTTCCGCAAGGCACGACCTGCGCAAGCAAGCCCGCCGCCCAACGAATTCTGGTCAAAGATCAGAAGGGTAATCAAGCCACGACCTACATCCGCTCGACGAATTAGCCGTGCGGTCCGATTAGGGACGCCCTGAAGTAGCGCTCATTTTTGTGTCATCCGAGCGGAGCGCGCCTGGTCCTCTGAGCGGAGCACGCGACGTCTTGTCATCTGAGCGGAGCGGCAACTGGGAATAACGTTTGGCGTGGCAACGACATAGCGTAGTCGAAGGACGCGCAGGCGATCACGATGATCTACAGCGTTTTGTCATCCGAGCGAGCGCCTAAATCAGGCTCTTCTTAGTTCTCAGGGACGAAGATCAGCCCCGTTGGACTCCCGAAACCCGTTACAACCGGCGTAACGGTTCCGTACGATGTATTAACGATGCCGACGAATCCGGGAACGCTGGAATCGCTCGGCGCTTCCGTATAGAGACCGCCTGATTCGAGCCGGCCGTGGATTTCATCGATCCGGTTCCGCTTCGCGTCGGCGACGTAGAGCAGCCCATGGCTTTGAGTAGCGTACACGGTATCGTCGAGCTGATCGCCGACGAGAAGCCGCGAAACCGTCTGCGATTTCGAGCCCGCATCGTGAACCCAAACGATCTCCTTGTCGGCTTGCGAAACGAGGAGCACGTCGCCATTTGGTGCGACCGTCATCGAATCGGGATCCGTTAGGTTGAGCCGGACCTTTTGGCCGGTGGGAATGTCCTCGGCGAATGCGTCGCCTTTAAGCACCGGCGTTACTTCAGCCGTGCTGCCGCTTAGCACGACGCTGACGATTGCGGCGTGCGTGTTGATGCCGTGCTTATTGAGCGTTGGATTCGACGCGGCGATGAAGGCCCTGCCGTTGCTGAACGCGAGATCGTCGTAGCCGCCGCCGTGCTTGGCTGAGGAGAATGCATATTGCAGTAGCGCACCTGAGGTGGGATCCCAGGTGAACATCGAGCTGTTTGCGTCTTCGTTGACGGTGATCCACATGAGGTTGGTGTCAGGGTTCCACCGCATGCCGTCGCAGCGTCCCGGCACCTTGATCGACTTCACGACACGGCCTTTTCGGTCGTACTGCACGATCGCGCTGTCGCCGCCGGTTCCCGTCGGACCGGTCGCGTTTTGGTACGCCACGAAAAGGAACCCATTCTCCCAAACAATCGGGTCGGGATTGTAACGCTTGTCGGTCCCTCGCACGAAAACGCTTACCTTATAGTTGTGTCGTACAGGGTTTCCGTACGCGGGCGACGCTTGACCGCCGGTCGGTGTCATCGCGCTCTGCGAACACGCAGTCAACGTAACGACGATCGCGAGACTCGAAAGTGCCTTAGCACGCATGGTGTCCCCTCCGCGGTGCTGTTGCTCCTTTAAATATAAGGCATGGTGTATTAAGAGCAGGTAAATATCAGGTAGTCTTATGCGGAGGGAGGCATAGCGAACCTATGTATGAGCGAGGTCGGCTTAGTGCGGCCGGATCACGTACTCGTATTGGCCGTCGTACTCGCCCTCGACCGGAGGCGAACCCGGGGAACTCGACTGCACGTCATACGCGCCGGAGCGATTCTTGACAATGTTGACGTCGATCTTCGGGGAGATCGGAGCTTTTCGGACGTAGTCCCGGCGCGTGACCAGAATTACCGGATAGGATTTGACCGGAACGGCGATGAGGTAGGTCTCCTCTGCCGAGCTGTGCGCGGGCGTGAAGAAAGCCGTTCGCGGATTTCCATGAACCGCACCGCTCCGCAACTTCGCAAAGGAAAAGAGCAACGCGACCGGCCGAACCGGGACGTCCGCTCTCATTCGCGAATTCGTCGGTGTTTCGAATCGCGTGTAACGTGTCGAGCCGCGTACGAGCCGTTCCCCATAGACGCTAAGCGCCTCGGCAGCGATGTCGATAGGTACGTTGCCGGTATTCTCGAGCCGCTTGTGAATGGTAAGGAACGCAACGCCGTTCACGGTCGAGCCCTGCTCGACGACCGTTGGCACGGAGAAGGATGCCGGTTCCGAAAGCGGCACGATGCGCTGCACGTAGACGAACGTATAGAGCGCCCACAGGCCGGCTGCGGCGATGGCAACGATCTCGACGATCATCCGAAGCTGCTCGGCCGTCGTTGGAACCGAGTGAACGCGCAGCGTCCGGCCGCCGCGCTCTCCCGTTTCTTCTGCCTTCACAAACGCGGTGATGCTCCGCTTGCGTTCCGAATCCTCGGTTATACACTAGAGAGGCGCCTAACGCGCCAGATTTGCTCCGCCGGCCACGAGTCGGCCCATTCGAAGCTGACGAAATCGGTGTAAGAGGTTGTCGCGCCCTGCGGTGGTCTGAGCTCGATCAGCGTTTCTTCGAGCGTGTTCCAACTGTCGTGCAGAGTTGTCGAGCCCGACGCAGCGCGCGCCGCGCTTCTCGAGCGCGATCGACCACTGGGCTCCGCCGCAACCAAGCTCTAAGACGTCCTTCGCCCGGACATCTCCAAGGACGTGCAGCTGATCTTCAGAGATTGACCACACTCCCCATGCCAACTGATGTCTCCCTAGCTGGTCACCATGAGCCGCTTGATATTCGTCGCTTTTTTGATCCCAATGGAGCCGATTTCGGGCGCTCTCTTCACTGAGCCGCATGTGACGCACGTTCGAGTCTCCGGCCGAGGTACCCGTCGGCCAACTTGTGGAAGAACACGACATGGTACCTGATTGGCTGAACGTCGTGGCGATCGTATCGCTCAGCATTGCGGGGATCTGCTTCGTCGTCGTCCTCATCGACGTCGTTCGTCGTCCGCAGGAAATGGCGATCATGAACTGGGTCTGGCCGATCACCACGCTCTACGGGGGTCCGCTAGCCGTATGGATGTATGCGCGGCTCGGGCGTCCCTCCCCGCACGAGCGGCCGTTCTACAGTCGCGTCGCCGTCGACGCCACTCACTGTGGCGCGGGCTGCGTGCTTGGAGACATCATCGCGGAGTTCGTCATCTTCTATACGGGTTTCATCATCCTCGGTTCAATGCTCGCAACCGAATACGTCGGTGACTATCTTTTGGCTTACGCGTTCGGCATCGCATTTCAGTTCTTCGCGATCGCTCCGATGCGCCATCTGACCTTCTGGCCCGGTATCGGGGCGGCTATCAAGGCTGACACGATTTCGCTGACCGCATTTGAAATAGGCCTCTTCGGATGGATGGCTATCTCCTTCTTCGTTCTCTTCCACCCGCCGTTGATGCCGAATCAGCCGGCCTTCTGGTTCATGATGCAAATCGGTATGGTGATCGGGTTTCTC
>Ga0209169_10002518_pt1 | contig 11001 bp, 6 predicted proteins | sample HubBroMetageWRM4_FD_188346 | JGI IMG/M metagenome (GOLD analysis project Ga0209169, IMG submission 188346) | Warmed soil microbial communities from the Hubbard Brook experimental Forest, New Hampshire - Hubbard Brook CCASE Soil Metagenome WRM 4... | ecosystem: Environmental > Terrestrial > Soil...
GATTTCACTGCCCGGATTTCACTGTCTTCAAATAGGCAACAACAGCTTGGGCGTCATTAATGTCCATGCGGAATTGCGGCATCGGAGCCCGCAAACGGCCACCTGTCGTCCATATGCCGGTCATCAGCAACTTAATCATGTCGGCGTCATCGGCCGGGGGAGTGCCACCGATCCGAGGTGCGTTAATAGGCCAGTTCACATCGTGGGTTGGCGATAGCCAGAGGATAGGCGCACCCTGCAGCCATCGTGTCCGATCGGGATTCCCATTGCTATCGCGCGGCGTGTGACACTGGCCGCACATGGCAACGCCTTCCACCAGATATTTGCCGCGAGCCACCTTGGTATCATCGGTGTCTTTTTCGCTCTGACGTACTGACTTATCATTCTGCGCAACGGCAGGCTTGGCAGCACCGGAGATCAACTCGAGAATGATTACCGCGGAAACTGACAATACTGCCAACGGAAACACACGGCGCTGGCGCTTGCTGAATTGAATGGAAACGTTTCGGAACACCGATACCCCTCCTTATTCGTATCACCCACGACGATCCAGTGTAATCCGGGAATCGCATTTTGTGCTTGGCGCGAATTGCGCACGGTACGAGAGTGGAATTCATTCGGCGAGAAAAGATCCGGCCGGCATGTTTAATCCGCTCTCGACAATGGTGTTTTTCCCGTCCTATTGCTGGATAGTTGTGTCCGCCTTGTCCGGCTTTTGTGTAACCTGTCGCGGGCTTGGAAGTTGCGAACGATCCCACCCGCCGCCCAACGACTCCACCAATGCCACGGCGGACGTCATCTCTTCCACTTGAAGATTATTCAGTGTCTGCTGGTCCGATAAGAGCGTGGTCTGGGCAACCAGCACGGCGATGTAGGGATCGATACCGGTCTCATACCGGGCTAGTTCTAGATTCAGGGAGGTCTGAGCAGTATCCACCGCCTGCTGCTGCTGCTGTATCTCCTTCGACAAGATGCGAACCTCGGCAAGCGAGTCTTCCACCTGCTGGAATGCGCCCAGCACTGTCTGACGGTAATTTGCAAGATCCGCATTGTAAGTCGCAACGAATTGTTGGACGGTAGCGCGACGCAGGCCGGCGTCGAAAATAGTTTCCGAAGCCGACGCACCGACGGAAAAGAATCGGCTAGGCCAGGAGAGCCAATGAGTGAATACCGCACTCTCAAAACCGCCTTCGGCACTCAAAGTCAGATTCGGATAGTAGGCTGCATAAGCGATGCCAATGGCCGCATTGGCTTCCGCCATAGTGCGTTCGGCGGCGGCGACATCCGGCCGTCGTTCGAGCAACTCTGAAGGCAGACCTACGGGGATCGGCGGCGGCGCGGTAGTCATCGGCTTCACGGGAATGGAGAAATTTGTTGCCGCCTTACCGATAAGCACAGCAATCGCGTGCTCATACTGTGCCCGCGCGATTCCGACATTGGTTGCTCCCGCCTGCGCGCTCCGCAGCGCGGTTTCGGCTTGGACTACCGCAATCTGATCGTCGATACCGGTTTCGTAAAGTCCTTTCGTTATATCGTATGTTTTCTGATCCGCGTCCACGGTGTCGTTGAAAATCTTTTGCAGCATGTCCTGACCACGGATTTGGAAAAAAAACTCCGCCAAGCTAGCCTGCTCAGTCAGTCGTTCGTTCTCGAGATCGGCCGCGCTCACCTGCGCGGCGTATTGAGCTTCATGCACGGTGTTGCGAACTTTCCCCCAAAGATCAGGCTCCCATGACGCTTCGAGTGGCAGCGTGTAGAGCGAACTTTGCAGGTTCGAGTTCGAGTTATTGTTGGTGCCAAGGTTTGCCGAGCTACGTGAATGGGTGATTGAGGGTGCCGCTGCCAACGTCGGAAAATATTGCGAGCGGGCTTCGCGCACAATCGCGCGCGCCTCCATGTAGTTCTCGAAGAATTCTTTAATGTTCTGATTGTTGATATCGAGTTGTTCTTCGAGAGCATTCAGCTCCGGATCGTTGAAGATCTCCCACCACTTACCGCGGAGCTTGGCGTCAGCAGGCTGAGCGACCGTCCAGCCTTCATTCTCTTTGAACTGGGTGGGCGATTCCTTGTAGTCCGGAGCGGGCGCCTGCGCCACCGGCGGATGGTATTTGGGACCGACCACACACCCGGCCAACATCGCCAATAAAATTAACGCGGATGCCGCCAAACTCAACCGAGTAGCGTAATCCGCCAGTTTTCGCCGCAAGATGATCATCATGATTGCACCTAACCAAACTTTCAGCTCTGTCCCGCCGCTAGCTAGCCTCTGGAGCGGGAACTGCAACCGATCCATGTAGTTTCTTGTGCACCCAAAGTCGCGCGCGATCGAGATACAAGTACACCACTGGGGTGGTATAAAGCGTGAGCATCTGGCTCATAATCAATCCACCTACGATGGTAATTCCAAGCGGCTTTCGTAGCTCGGAACCGGTGCCCGTGCCGAATGCCAGCGGCAACGCGCCGAACAGCGCGGCCATGGTCGTCATCAGGATCGGACGGAAGCGCAACATGCAGGCTTCAAAGATCGAATCTCTCGTGCTCTTGCCTTCCTGCCGTTCGGCGACCAATGCAAAATCGATCATCATAATGGCGTTTTTCTTCACGATGCCGATTAATAGGATGATGCCTATGATAGAAATCACATTTAAGTCGATCTTGAACAGATAGAGCGCCAGTATTGCGCCCACACTGGCCGAGGGTATCGTAGAGAGAATAGTCAGCGGATGCACCAGACTTTCATAGAGCACGCCAAGCACGATGTAAACCGCAAGTACCGCCGTCAAAATCAGCATCCATTCGGTGCTCAACGATTGCTGGTAAGCCAGGAGTGTACCGGCAAAGAAGCCGCGAATCGTCGAAGGCGTGCCCAGTCTTTGCTGCATTTCAGCGATGCGCTGCGTAGCGTCGCTCAAGGAAACCCCATTTGCCAGATTGAACGACACCGTCACGGACGGAAACAATCCCGTGTGATTGACTGCCAGCGGTGTGGTGCCCGCCTGGGAACTCGCAACGGCTGCGAGCGGCACATTTCCGGCACCAGCAGAATTCATGTATATGTACTTAAGTCCCTCAGGACTCTGCCAGTACTGCGGCGCCACCTCAAGGACCACATAATATTGATTCAGCTGTGTGTAGATGATCGAGACTTGGGATTGACCGAAGGCACTGTAGAGCGAGGAATCGAGGGACTGCGTCGTGATTCCCAGTTTAGCTGCAGAGGTTCGATCATAGGTGACCAGCTCCTCCAGTCCACCATTCTGCTGATCAGAGTTCACATCCTGGAGGCCGGGAAGTTTCTTCATCTCGCTCAACAGGATCGGTCCCCAATGCGAAAGATCCTGAACGTTATCGCACTGGATGGTGTATTGGTAAAGAGCATTACTTCCCCTGCCTCCGATTCGCAGATCCTGGGCTGCCTGTAAAAAGGCTGAAGCCACGGGCAAACGATTCATCTTCGGACGCAGGCGGTTGATGATGTCCGCGGCACCAATTTTGCGTTCATCGAGCGGCTTGAGAGCGATGTAGATGAATCCCGAGTTGGTGGTGCCGCCGCCGCCCGTGAAGGCGATCACATTGGCGACTGCGGTATCGCTTTTGATCACCCCGACCAACTGCTTGATGGAATTATCCATAACAGGGAACGATGCATCCTGAGAACCCTGTAACCCTCCCACGATCGCACCCGTGTCCTGCTGCGGAAAGAAGCCTTTGGGTATTTTGATGATGAGCACAACGTTCAATGCAACGATAAGTATTAAAACAGTCGCCATGAGCGCAGAATTGTCGAGCACCCATTCCAGCGTGCCACGATAAGTATCCAGCATCCAGGCGAAGAACTTCTCGCTCCATTGATAAAGCCTGCCGTGTTTTTCTTCCTTCGATTCCTTTAGCAGGTGCGCGCACATCGAGGGGGTGGTGGTCAACGAAACTACCATTGATACGACAATGGCTGTCGAAAGCGTAACGGCGAACTCACGGAAAAGACGGCCGACAATACCTCCCATCATGAGAATGGGAATGAAAACCGCAATCAGCGACATGCTGATGGAAAATACCGTGAATCCGATTTCTTTTGCACCCTGCAACGCGGCCGCGAACGGTTCCATGCCCGCTTCCAGATGACGCGAGATGTTCTCCATTACTACGATGGCGTCATCCACCACGAAGCCGGTCGAAATCGTAAGCGCCATCAGCGAAAGGTTGTCGAGGCTGTAGCCGAACAGATACATCACGGCAAAAGTTCCAATCAGGGAGACGGGAACGGCAACGCTAGGTATGAGCGTGGCGCGCGGGCTACGCAGAAATATGAAGACCACCAGAATGACCAGACCCACAGAAATCATCAGCGTGCGTTCCACGTCTTTAACCGATGCCTTAATCGTGGTCGTCCGGTCGAGGACGATGGTGGTATCGATGCCCTGGGGAATCGAAGCCTTCAAAAATGGCAATGCGTCCCGGATATTCTGATTGGTCTGAATAATATTGGCGGCGGGCTGCCGGAAGATGATCATCATGACCGCAGGAATGCCGTTCAGAAACCCGCCGGAACGGATGTTCGAGACCGCGTCGGTGACCTGGGCCACATCCGAGAGCCGGACCGCGGCTCCGTTGTGATAGCCGATGACTATCGGTTTGTACTCGTCGGCGGTTGAGATTTGGTCGTTGGCAATTATGTCCGCCGTAACGGCGCCATCGATCAACTGTCCTTTGGCGAGGTCGGCATTCTGAGTACTCAACACGGCTTGCACGTTGGACATCGACAGGCCGTAATTATTGAGCTGCGTTGGATTGACATCGACGCGCACGGAAGGCAGCGAACTGCCGCCCACTGAAACCTGTCCGACCCCATTAATCTGCGAGAGCTTCTGCGACATTACCGTCGAAGCTTCGTCATACAATTTGCCAGTATCGTATTTGCTGGAGGTCAGTCCGATGATCATGATCGGAGCATCGGCGGGATTCACTTTGCGATAGGTGGGATTGGCGGGGAGATTTGCCGGCAGATAAGTGCGGGCCGCGCTGATCGCTGCCTCAACATCGCGCGCCGCGCCATCGATATTGCGGCTCAGGTCAAATTGAATTGTGACTGATGTGGTTCCAAGCGAACTTGCCGAGGTCATTTCCGTGACGCCCGCAATGTGGCCAAACTGCCGCTCGAGTGGAGTGGCAACGGAAGATGCCATGATCTGCGCGCTCGCGCCGGGTAGCGAAGCGCCGACCGAAATAGTGGGAAAGTCAACCTGAGGCAGCGGAGAAACCGGAAGCACCGTAAATGCGATCGCCCCAGCGATGAAGATGGCGATGGTCAGCAAAGTCGTTGCCACCGGCCGCTGGATAAAAAGGCTGGAAGGGTTCATGCCGGCTCCGCGGGTTGCGTCGTGCCTCCCGGTTTTTCACCCGAGGTTTCGCCGGAGCGTGAGCCCGAGAATCTTCGCCCTAAGTTGTCGAAGAAAATGTAAATAACCGGCGTGGTGTAGAGCGTGAGCGCTTGGCTCAACAAAAGCCCGCCCACCATGGCAATTCCGAGCGGACGTCGAATCTCCGAACCGATGCCCCTTCCAAACGCCAACGGAATGCCGCCAAGTAGCGCGGCCATGGTGGTCATCATGATCGGGCGGAAGCGCAAGAGGCTGGCCTCATAGATTGCATCGGTCGCGTTCTTACCGTGCTGCCGCTCCGCCTCGAGCGCAAAATCCACCATCATGATTCCGTTTTTCTTCACAATTCCGATCAATAAGATGATGCCAATGATCGCTACAACGCTGAGATCCTGGCGGAATATCATGAGCGCCAGCAGCGCGCCCACTCCAGCGGAAGGAAGCGTCGACAAAATGGTTACAGGGTGGATGAAGCTTTCATAGAGCACACCCAGAACGATGTACACCGTGACCAGAGCAGCAAGAATGAGCAGAGCCTCATTCGACAGCGAATTCTTAAACGATGCCGCCGTGCCCTGGAAATCCGCCTGCAGGCTGGCCGGCATGTGCATGTCCTTTTGCACCTTGTCGATGGCAGTAATGGCACTCCCAAGAGCAGCATTGGACGCAAGATTGAACGAGACGGTGACCGAGGGGAACTGCCCTTGGTGGTTGATGGACAATGCCTCGCTGGTGCGCTGAAAGTGTGTAAATGTACTCAGCGGCACCGCGTTGCTAAATTGCGTAGTCGACGTCGTATTCGGAGAACTGGGTCCTGAACCCGTCGAACTGCTAGGCGATAACGCATTCGAAGGAGGATTCAACGTACCTGCAGATGGGGTGTAAAGCACCGAAGTAGTGAGAGCATTTGAGCCGGCCGAGGATGATCCGGAGGCCGCAAAAGAGGACGAAGCTCCAGGACCCGAGGTTCCGGACGAGGCGTTGGACTGTATATACAAATGTTGCAGCGTATTCGGATCCTGCTGGAACTGCGGTTGGGCTTCAAGGATCACATGGTACTGGTTAAGCTGCGTATACATCGTGTTGATCTGGCGTTGTCCGAAGGCGTCATACAACGTGTTGTCGATGGTGGAAGGAGCGATGCCAAGCCGCGAAGCCGTCGCCCGATCTATCACCAGCGAAACCGCAAGCCCACCGGTTTGCTGGTCAGTGGCAACATCCTCGATCTGCGGTAGAGCTTTTAGCTTCGCCACAAAGCGGTTGGTCCAGTCGTTCAGTTCGTTCGCATCCGGATCTTCGAGCGTGTACTGATACTGGGTGCGGCTCACGCGATCGTCCACAGTAATGTTCTGCACCGGCTGCATATAGAGTGAGATGCCCTGCACTTTTTGCAGGCTGGACTGAAGTCTCCTGATCACATCGGCCGCGCTGAGGTCGCGTTGCGCCAGCGGCTTCAAATTGATCGACATACGACCACTGTTAAGAGTGGTGTTGGTACCATCGGCTCCGATAAACGAGGATAGACTCTGGACCGCCGAATCCTGGAGGATGACTTTGGCAAGTTCCTGCTGCTTCTCCGCCATTGCCGTGAAAGAAATAGTTTCGGATGCTTGCGAAATACCCTGAATGACGCCGGTATCCTGCACCGGGAAAAATCCCTTGGGAATCACAATGTAAAGAAAGACGGTAAGCACCAGCGTGCCGAGAGCCACCAAGAGAGTAATGGTCTGATACTCCAACACGACCTTGAGTGTTCGCCCGTAAAAGGCAATCATGCGCTCGAAAACGCGCTCGGACGCTTGGTAAATGCGTCCCTGTTGCTCCTTGGGCTCATGCCGCAGAATGCGCGCTGCCATCATTGGAGTCAGGGTCAGCGAGACCACGGCAGAAATAATGATCGTGACCGCCAGAGTCACGGCAAACTCGCGGAACAACCGTCCGACGACGTCGCCCATGAACAACAACGGAATGAGCACCGCAATCAGCGAGATCGTCAGCGACATGATCGTAAAACCGATCTGTTCCGCCCCCTTTAATGCCGCCTCCATCGGCTTTTCGCCTTCCTCAATGTAGCGCGAGATGTTTTCGATCATCACAATGGCGTCATCCACCACAAACCCGGTGGAGATGGTGAGCGCCATTAAAGAAAGGTTGTCGAGGCTGTACCCGAGGGCGTACATCGCCGCGAGGGTGCCGACCAGCGACAGTGGTACGGCTACGCTGGGGATGATGGTGGCGTAGAGACTCCGCAAGAACAAAAAGATGACCAGCACCACCAGTCCGATTGTGAGCATCAGTTCAAACTCGACATCGTGCACGGAGGCCTGGATCGCAGTGGTCAGATCGGTAAGCGTTGTGACCTGAACCGAGGCGGGGAGGTTGGCTTCGAGCTGCGGCAACAGCCGCTTGATGCTCTTCACCACACTAATGGTATTAGCGCCCGGTTGGCGTTGGACATTTAGAATGACGGCGGGCGTCAGGTTCATCCACGCTGCCTGGTTATTATTCTCGATGCCATCAATGATTTCCGCTACGTCAGTGAGCATGACGGGCGCGCCGTTACGGTAGGCAACCACAACGCCGCGATAGTCGAGGCTGCTGACGAGTTGATCGTTGGAATCGATCTGATAGTCCTGCCGTGGCCCGTCGAAGTTACCCTTCGCCGCATTCACGCTCGCCTGGGTAAGAGCAGTGCGCAGATCCTCAAGATTGATGCCATAGGAGGAAAGTGCGACCGGGTTTGCACGAATGCGCACTGCCGGCTTCTGGCCACCGCTGATGCTCACCAGTCCGACTCCATTCAGCTGCGAGACTTTCGGAGCCAGTCGCGTATCGACGAGATCTTCGACTTGCGACAAGGGTACGGAATCGGAGGTAATGGCGAGCGTAAGTACGGGGGCGTCTGCCGGATTCGTCTTGCTGTAAACCGGGGGAGCCGGCAAATTCGACGGCAGATAGCTCTGGGCCGCATTGATCGCCGACTGCACCTCTTCTTCGGCCACGTCAATGTTGAGGCTTAAATTGAACTGCAACACAACTACCGATGTGCCTCCCGAACTGGTCGAGGTCATCTGGCTGAGCCCTTGCAGTTGGCCGAACTGCCGCTCGAGCGGCGCGGTCACAGTCGTCGCCATCACCAACGGGCTAGCGCCGGGATAGAACGTAAGGACTTGGATGGTTGGGTAGTCGACTTCTGGCAGAGCCGAAACGGGCAACTGTGTATAGGCGACGATACCGACGAGCATGATCGCCGCCATAAGCAGCGACGTCGCGACCGGCCGCAAGATAAATGGTCGCGACGGACTCACTGGGCCGGACCCTCGCTTGTACTTGTCGGGATTGGCTTCTTGGAAACTGCGACCTTCGAGTTGCTCTGAAGTTTCTCGAAGCTGCTGTCGGCTACCACGTCTCCAGGGTTGATGCCATCAACGACCGTCATGCCGCCGTCTGTGACTCCCGGCTTCACATTGCGGATCTGGGCTGTGTCATTTTGAATTAGGTAGACGAATGTTGTCTGACCGTTGTGCTGAATAGTGGAGGATGGAATTAACGTCACGCCTTCCAGGGTTTTCACCAGCAGCCGGGCGTTTACGAACTGGTTGGGGAAGAGAGCTCCGTTCTTATTATCGAAGACCGCGCGCAGCTTAACCGTGCCGGTGGTGGTGTCGATCAGGTTGTCGAGCGTTAGAAGTTTTCCAGTGGCTATCTTGGACTGTGATGCTCGGTCGAAAGCATCCACCGCCAGCCGTTTTCCGTGTCGCATTTGCTCCTGCACTTGACCGAGATTATCTTCCGCAATGGTGAAGACCACAGTGATCGGTTGCTCCTCCGTGATCACCACCAGGCTCGTTGTACCGTCAGCCTGGACGACATTCCCGGGATCAACCAAACGCAGCCCAACGCGCCCGCTAATCGGCGCCGTAATGTGACAAAAGGCGACTTGGACTTTGTCAAAGTTCACCGTGCCCTGATCATTTTTTACCGTGCCTTGGTCTTGCAGCACGATTTTTTCCTGATCGTCAAGGGTTTGCTTTGGAATGCCGTTCCGCGCCCAGGCGTCGCGGTACCGGTCCAAGTCCATTTTCGCCTGCTCAAGGATGTGGGTGTCGCGCTCGAGCGCGCCTTCCGCTTGCATGAGCTGCGCTTCATAAGGTCGCGGATCGATATCGATCAATGCCTGGCCCTGTCGAACCAGTTGACCTTCCTGATAGTGCACCTGGGTTATCAGGCCGGTGACTTGGGCGGTGATGGAGTCGGTATGGACCGGCGTGACAGTGCCAATCGCCTCTAGGTAGACTCCAATGTTTCCCTTTTTTGCAGTCGCAATGTTGACGGTGACCGTGCCACCTATGGCGCGCCGGGATGTTGAAGCTGATTGGGTGTCGTGATGACGCAACACCAGCACAAAAATAATTGCAAAAACCAGAAGGATTGCCACCCACACAAAAACCCGTTGCCACTTGGATTTTTGGGGATGACTTTCCGACCATTGCTGGCGCTCGTTCTCAGTGGGTGAAGCAGGAGGTTTGGTTTCCATCCGACCTTCTTGCATCCTTGATTTAATCTTATAGCCTGCCTAACCGGTGAGATTTTGTAAAGTCGGCAAGCGGCGCGATTCAGGGCTCATAGTCAACTCTTTGATCGAAACACCCTTTGGCTCTTGGTGCAGTAAAGAATTGGTAACGGAACGTAAATATTCGTAAGCGCCTATTCCCTATTCTAATTGTAGGGAAACAAACTGTTAGAGGACCAAAATGACACTTTTGCGATCAGATTGACGGTGAAAGTTTGATCGTTCGGGTGTAGTTAGCTTCCGTTGTCCTCTGGATGGGAATTCAACTTGCGGATTCCCCTGGCATTTTGATCGCGGACTTTCCGTGAGATTCCACGGTGAAGTTAATGGGTTAGTTCCTTGATTTGCACGCCGTAAGGCTCTAGCGAGCTCCCGGTAGCGTAATTCAGGGCCGCCACCGCCAACGGGAGGCGCAATGAGATTACCTGCGTGGGTCGCGCGCAGCTCGCCAGTGGCAACCACCTGCAGATCCAGATCTCCACGTTTTACTTCGCTAACCGGAATCTCGCCGTCGGCCGAAGGTAGCTTGGCTCGCCTTGCTGCAGCCACTATGCCGATGCATCCCACGAAAATAACTACGAATAGTCCCCACGCGATAACACGGCGGCGTTTCATTTACGCGAGATCACTCCTTCACCGACGGATCTTTCAGCGCCACGCGATCGCCTGGGCTCAGACCCTTTGCCACAAGAATGCGGTCCCGGTTTCTTCGCCCGATCTCAATCACGTGTTCCTGGAACTTCGATCCCTGCCACACGTATGCCACCGTCTGCCCCGATTTCTGAAACGAGGCCTGCACGGGAATGGTGAGCGCATCCGGAACTCGGTCTACTACCACGGTCAACTGGGCCGTCATCCCAGGCTTCAGCCGCGCGTCCGCCTGATCCAGAGCGATCTCCAAATCGAAGTTTCGCGGAAATGGCCAGCCCCCGGAAAAATCAATTGAGGCAATCGTGCTGATCTGCTCGATCTGGCCCGTGAATTGACGATCCGGGATCGCATCCAGTTGCGCATTTACCGCTTCCTTCAATGCCAGTCGGCCACGCTCAC
>Ga0209169_10002519_pt1 | contig 11001 bp, 5 predicted proteins | sample HubBroMetageWRM4_FD_188346 | JGI IMG/M metagenome (GOLD analysis project Ga0209169, IMG submission 188346) | Warmed soil microbial communities from the Hubbard Brook experimental Forest, New Hampshire - Hubbard Brook CCASE Soil Metagenome WRM 4... | ecosystem: Environmental > Terrestrial > Soil...
GTCCCTGCGAATCCTTGGCGGCGTTCGGATACTTCAGCTTCTTCTGAATGTCTTTTACGGTGATCAGGCCCTTCAGGTTGTACTTGTCGTCGACCACCAGAAGCTTTTCGACGCGGTGCTCGTGCAGAATCTTTTCGGCCTCTTCGAGCGTGGTACCGACCGGCACGGTGATCAGGTTTTTCTTGGTCATCACCTGGTCGATGGGAATATCGGCGAGACTGCCACTGCGGCGAAGATTGCTACGCGCATCTTCATCGAATTGAGCCCCCTCTTGGTTTTTCCCACTGTCTATCGTTCCGTTTCAGCTTGATGCTCGCCGCAATCCATGTGCTGGAATGTATTGACTTCTCTTTAGTGAAGGGTGAATTGATAGATGGTCACACTGTTCGGCACGACAGCGATCGCCCCAGCGGAACCATCCGGCGAAATCTGCCTCACGAAAATCTGCTGCGGCTGGCCGACATGATTGTCTGCATCGAGGTCGCCACCGCTCAACTGCCATGCCGCGGAAAGCTTCCCAATATTTACGCCCGCAGCATTCAGGTCGAATGCATGTTCCTGCTCAGTGGCATTGACTACCGCGACGGTCAGATATTTGTGATCGTCCGTGAGCGCTGCAATCATGTCGAGCGGGTACGTTGGGCTTCCCGAACTGGTTTCGGGTTGATCGCCGTAGGGTGGACGCGCCGGTGCTGGCTGCGGCGAATTGCCTGAGAGCGCAACTGGAATCGTGCCGAAGTGTTCCCTGTACATCTTGTAGAGCAATCCCCGCGAATTATATGTGGCCGCCGTAGGACTGTAGTCGAGCGTTGAAACAGCCATGGTGTAGGCTGCCATCTTCAGGAAATCCGTGTGGCGAAACATTTCATTGAGGATCATGCCGTACGCCAGCGTGGCTTTCAGGCTTCCGCCACCATATCCGTACTCATCAATCGACAGGAAAATCTTCTTTTCGGCCATTGCCGGATAGAGCTTCTCGTACTCGGCCCATTCCTCGGCTTTCTTGTGCACGCGGTTTGCGGGGTGTCGCGCAAACTCAAGCTCCGTTTCAGGAAGATCCACGTAGCCGGCTTCAATCGGCGAGTCCAGCGGCAGGCTCTTGGCATGTTCGTAATCAAAGTATTTGCCGACGCGCGTATACCAGTGCTCGGTCAAACCATCAAAGTTCCCCATGCAGTTTTTGAGCAAACCGTTCGTCCAGTCGATATCGGACCCCAGTTTGACCTGCGGATCGGCGATACCCATAGTTTTGGGCTGGCCTTCCACAGTCATCTCGTCCGGCATGGCTCCGGATGCCAACAGAGTTATGGAGGGATCGACTGCGCGCATCGCTTTGGCAAACTCATTGTGCTTGATCACGTAATATTTCAGATCGGTATGGCCGAGCTGCCAGGAACCGTATGGCTCGTTGCCAATATCCCAGAACTTCACGTGATATGGCTCCGGATGCCCGTTCTTCGCGCGCATCGCTCCCCAGCGCGTCTGGGTCGACCCGTTCAAGTACTCCACTTCCTGCGCAGCAGAATGCGAATCTCCAAATCCAGCGTTCACGGTGATATATGGATCAACCCCGATGAGTTTGCACAACGTCATCAGCTCATCCATGCCGAGATCGTTGGACTGCATGGCATTCCACGCGTAGTCGAACACAGGTGGGCGCCGGTCGATGTCGCCCACCGAATTGTGCCAATCCCAATCGGATATGAAGTTGCCTCCCGGCAGTCGCCACATGCCCGCATGAAGGTCGCGCAACAGCGCAATTGTGTCGGGCCGGAATCCCTGCACATTGTCGTTCGGCATCAGCGAAAGAGTGCCGACATGAAAGTTCCCAGAGCCTGTGCCGGCGATCTCGATCACGCCGCCAGAGGTATCTGCCTTCGCACTGAAATGGAGAGGCAATTTCTTATATTCATTTGTGAGCGCACTGAAGGTCAGGGTCTGGCGGTCATCCGCTCCGTCTCCCCAGATCAAGGAAACCTTCACTGTCGAGCCAGGCGTGCCGCGAAGATAGATTCGGCCGGAATATTGTTTCCCTTTGACCAGCGAAATTCCTCCCTGCCGAATGCCATGTGGAGTGGACGGATCGAGCTCGATGCGCGGACTCTGATCGCCGACGAATGGCCGATCTTTATCCATCACGACACTCTCGTCCGGACCCACAGGATGCCACCGGTGAAGCTGCATATTGCGGAATCCGCCGCCACCGGGGCGGCGAGGAGGCGCAGGAGGTTCCTGCGACGTGATTGGAAAATAGAATTTGCGGTCGTCGACCATCTCCGCCCAGAGGCTGCGATACATCAACAATCCGCCATGTTCGATAAATCCGCCGTAGAGATACTTTGAAATTGGTGTAGCCGTTTGCTGCGTGTCGACGGCTACGTGAATCTGTCCCGGCTCGCCGGTCTCGGTCTGTTGCGCGGCGGCCACAAACCCAACGATCCACGCCGCCGAAACCAGAGTTGCCACCGTCAGAAGTTTTCCCCTTACCCCCACCCTCATCTCCCTTCAACCAACAGCGCTTTTCAACATTGCTTACTCGTCCGCCTGGAAGGCCTTCTTCCTTCGCAAAATGTGCGCTCAAATACGGTTCACCAGACCGGAGCCTCAGTACAAAAGGCTGACGCACACCCGGGTATGGCATTCCGGCAAGAAGCATGTCCACATTCGTCAAACGACCTCTGAATCATGAGCAGGCAGAAAGCTGAGAGGCATTCGCCAGCGCAACCCGAAGCTGCAATTGTTTCTTCACAGTTCATGCCAAACAGCGTTGCAGGGAATGCAAAAATGAAGGCCAAACAAATTCCCCGTGACCAAAAGGTCGATGCTGTACGCTGCGTAGCCGTGCAGAACGAGAACTCTTATCTTCTGCACGGCTACGGCGTTGCATACGATCGAGTGGCCGGTTAGAACCGAAGATGCCCAACCAGTTCAACGATACGCCCACCTTCGTTCACAGCCGTAATCTGCGCGTGATGACCGGCGCCGATATTCGCATCAGGAATTGCGAAAGATGGATGGTTAACCAGGTTTGTTGCGTTCGCGGCCAGGTCGAAACTCACTCGTTCATAAATTCGGAAGCTTTTGCGAATCGATCCATTGATCACATCCAGTCCCGGTCCGTAAACGTCGTTGCGATGATTGTTCCCAAGCGTACCCGGAGTGGGTGCTGCAAATGCACTCGGGTTAAACCACTGGTTGATGGTTCCGCTCTGGCCGGATGCCTTTGCGCTCGCCACTTGATTTGGGTACCATTTGAAGTCGCTTGCCCCGGTATTTTCAAAGGAGCTTGTGGAACTCGCCATCACCGGAGTGAACGCATGCCCCCCTTGGCCCACAAACGTAAGCGACATCGTCCAGCCGCCGATTGCTTCATCGAGAATTGCGTTATTGTTCAGGTACTTCCGGCCCACGCCAAATGGCAAATCATAGGTGCCGTAAGCCTTGAACATCTGACGTACGTCGAAGTTCGCTGCACCCCAGTTCGATTTGGGGTTATAGGAGTTCTGGAACACAGAAGTACCTTCTTCTGATCCCCATCCTGAGGAGTCCTGAGCGTCGGTCATGTGCGACCAGGTGTAGTTGAAGTTCATCATCAGGCCACTGGCAAAGTTGCGCTGCAATACCCCCTGCAGTGCGTGGTAGACCGATGTAGCTTGCGTCGAAAATCCGCTGATCGCCTGGTATTCCGGATAGGGTCGACAACTCCCGCCATTGCAGCCGGTAGTAGTGTCGTTCGGACCCAGTTCGCTCGCCGGAATCTGATTGATGTCGTTGTTGTAAAGGAGGTTTGTGCCGTGTGCGCCCACGTAGCCCAGGCTAGCAACCATGCTCCCGTTGAGCTGGCGTTGCACGGTCACATTCCAGTTGTAGAGGCGCGGGATCGGCTGATCGTAATGCATGTACGAGACGTTCTGCCCATTGTAGGCCTGCGGTGTGGTCGGCGAGTTCACGTAGAGCGTGTTGACGGAGTGCCCGGCAGCCCCTTGGGGATTTTCGTTCCCTGTGCCACTTAGGAACGCTACAGGGGCGATACCGCCGGTCGAATCGTTCTCATTGCCGCTTTGAGCGATTGCATTTCCGAGGCAGCAACTGGCGTAGTTATCCACATTCCACGGGAAAGTGTACATGCCGAATCCGGCGTTGAGCTCGGTCTTTGTACCAAGCTGATAGGCAGCCCCAACCCTTGGCAGCCAGTTGTTGAACTGATTTTGCTGCAACCGTGTTCTGCCGTTCGTGTGAGTGGATGCATACCACATGCCGCCTGGAGCGTTCGTCGCGGGGTTCGTGATGGTCGTGTCGAACGAACGCATATTTTTTGAGGGGTCGGTCCAGCCGGTTCTTCCCTCCCAACGCACACCCAGATTCAATGTCAGCTTGGGAGTAAATTTCCAGTCGTCCTGCACAAAAAATGCCGGGTTTTTCAATCTACCGTAATAGGTCGGCGTCACACCTGCCGACCAGTTCTGCGCATATCCAAGGAGGAAGTCGGCGTAAGGATCGCCGCCGACTGCGGTCGACACTGCATTCCCCTCTTGGGTGTAGACGCCCGTGAACCCTAGAGTGGCCGCGTTGAGGTTACCCCACTGAGTTGAGTCGGCGCGAAAAGCAACGAATTCGCCACCGAAGTGGAGGCTGTGGCGGCCGCGGATCATCGTCATTACGTCCGATTCGTTGAAGATATTCTCGCGGTAGTTGGCCTTGCTGGGTGAGTTTGGGCCAAGCGCATAGTAGTTGGTGATGTTGATTTGCGGCATTATGTCAGTCTTCGCATACTGCAGGCCAAGCTTCTGCGGCCACCCCTCGCCGATGGTCGGAGATTTGAGCAGGTCATACTCTCCCATCCAGCCTGCCCGCGCTTCGTTGATCGTCCGCGAACTGAAGGTATGGACGTCGGTGAGCTGCCCGCTCATGTTTTCCACGTCGACGATTGTGGCGTTGAGCGGGAAGACCGGACTGACCGGCTTGAACGTTGTGGGGAAGTTGTAGGCCGACGACCCTGTCAGTCGATTGTTACTTGTAATATCCGCATCGAAACGACCAAACCACTTCTGCTCGGTCGTGGGCGAGGCCGGTAAGAGATAGGTGTAGTTGTTGGTTGCAAAACTTGTCGCAGCCTCGCTCGGATAGAGCGCCTGGATGGTCTTGGCAACTGAATCGATCATCGATGCCGGAATCTTGTTGCCGTTTCCGTATTCGCTGGCGAACGACTGGCGGATCACGGTCGAGCCGCTCACCGCTTCTGTAGTCGGATCGTAGATCGTCGGAAAACCTGTGAAATCCCCCGTTCTCATCGCATTCGTAGGCAAGGTGATTGTAGTAACGTTTCCCGCGGAATGTTGAATCCTGTGTTCCCAGTCGATTAGGAAGAATATCTTGTTCTTGATCACCGGGCCGCTGGCCTGCCAGCCGAAATTGTTCAGTTTGAGAACCGGAACCTTGCCGAACCCGAAACCATAGCTGGCGGCGTTTAAAGCGTTGTTTTCAAAGTAGTCGTAGCCCTCACCATGCCAGGTATTCGATCCGCCCTTGCTGATCTGGTTGAAGATGACGCCCCCGGTGCCGTACTGCGCCGAGAAGTTCGAGTCGCTCATCTTCACTTCGCCGATAGCCTCGAAGATAGGCGTGTTGATTACGTTGTCGCTCATCGGCGAACTTATCGAAGAACCATCCAGCATCGCGGTTGAAAACGGCATGCTCCCATTCGCCGCCAGGCTACCCATCCCCGGGTTCGCCGTGCTTCCCGAACCCGCATTTCCCGATGTTCCCGGCAGCAGAAGAAGGAACGACTGCCAATCGGGGTTTCCAGACTGTGGCAGCGTTTGCAGCGTGTCCGTGGGAATGGTTGTTGACAGTTCTGCGCTTGTCGACTGCAAGAGAGGCGCGTTCTCGTTGACCACGACCTGCTGTGTAGTTTGCCCAATAGCCAACTGCACATTCAATCCCACCTGTCCGACCTCAAGGAGCATCGGGCCACGTTGCAGGCTTTGAAACCCTTCTCTGCTGAATGTGATCGTATACTTGTCGTTAGCAACGACGGGGCCACTATCGTAGAGGCCGGCACCGTTGGTCGTGATCACGCGATCGATGCCCTTATCCAAATCTTTGATAGTAATTGTGACGCCCGGAATCACGGCTCCCGAAGTATCGGTGACTGTGCCCGTAACATCTGCAGAGTTCGTCGCCTGACCGAATGCACTTGTCGCTGCAACCGTGAAAATCACGGACAACACATTCTGCCTGATTCTCATACTTGCCTCCACACAGATTCTTTCTGCGACACCTTTGCGAAGGTTCGAAACATCTTCATGCGTGCTGATGCAACTGAACAATCGCGCTGAGAAAACGCTTACCCGACTCACATGGAGTAAATCGACTTATCTGAAAACACGGGAATGCTAGCGACAAAATAATTCGATTGACAAGCGCTATTTTTCGAATTATTCGTTCGATAATTTCGATGTGTTGTAAATATTAGTTTTTCAAGCTCTTGGGAAACGAAAACTTAACTCTCTTGAAGGAAACAGATGAAAACAACGATCGATCAATGGGAAGTGTTGGAAGCGGTGGTCCAGCTAGGGAGTTTCGCAGCCGCGGCATCGAAAATGAATCGGTCGCAGTCCACCATAAGCTACGCAATTTCGCGGCTTCAGGAACAGTTCAAAATTCCTTTGCTTGAAATGAACGGACGGAAGGCCCAACTAACAGAGGCAGGAAAAGCTTTGCTGGCCGATGCCGAACCGCTGCTCACGGGCTTTCGCGCTCTCGAGCAACGCGTAGCGTCTCTCGCTGCAGGGGGCCAGACGCAAGTCTCCGTTTCGGCCGACAGTGTTTATCCGGATCACCTGCTTTTCGACATTTTGAGGAAGTTTACGCAGCGCTTTCCGCATGTTCATCTCAAACTGCACCGGGGTACTTTTCTTTCCTCGGTCCACGAATTTACGAATTTTGGCGCCGACCTGTGCATCGCCGGAACCCCGATGCGCGAGCATCTGATCAAGCCTGTTCTCGATATAAGAATCAAGGCAGTCGCCCGAGCGGACCATCCGTTGGCAACTACGAAGAGGCAATTAACACGCATGGATCTGGTGCAGCGCATGGCCGTCATCATCGAAGGCGCAACTGGTCCTGATGCTCGCAGGCAACCGCACACTCCATCGCAGCGGCATATTGCCGTGGCTTCCATAGAGTCCGCGATTGCAGCAGTGAGAAGTGGAATGTGCTTTGGCTGGCTTCCGATTCACCGAATCAGCCAGTATCTCGACTCCGGGGAATTTGTGGGTCTGCGCTTACCTATGGGGGGCGAACGGTTCGCCCGCATGTACCTAGTTCTCCGAGACTTCGATTCGACCAGCCACGAGAAAAATTATCTCGCAGATCTCTTTGGCGCCAATCGGGAATCCGGAGTCATCTGATACTTAAGCGGAAGTAAACTTCCGCACTGGATGAGAGATCCGCTTCAAGGGTACAAAAGGGAAGGACTGACGGCCACGAAGTGCCATCAGTCCCTCTTTGTTCCGCCACATCGCACGCGCGTCAGCTCAGAATCAGCTTCCGTGCATCTCCCTCGGGGTCGTCCGCCATCCGGCACACGTTGTCCCATATCATCGTTCTGTTGTTGTCTGGATCGGTCGCGGCCCACTTGAGCTCGGGCAGGCTGGGATTCCCGGTAGCGGCGAAGGTCGCCCATGCCGAGGCCATCTTCTTTGCCAGAGCCTGCGCCTCGGGAGTGTTCCCGGTGCCCTGTTCACAGCGTTTCGTGTTGTCGAAGCAGAACTGCAGCTCAGCGGTGTGCCAGGCCCCCGGAACGCCGTCAAGAATCGGCGTCTGCCAGGTAAAGTAGTAAGCATAAGCAGGCGCTCCATTCTGGTCATGCTTGAGTTTCGCCATCTTCACCACGTTGTTGCGCATGGCAAGACCATTCAACCCAAAACTGCCGCTGCACATGTACGACAGAGTGCGAATGGCTTTATGCGGATACGACTTCTTCAAAGTAGAGATAATGGCCGTCGCCTTATCGTCTCCATAGGCTTTGGCAAGGCTGTCGTGCCACTCCTGTTCAGTTGGGCGCGACAGCATATGATTTCCCTCTTCGCTCACTGAGCCGATCAGCATAGGGACGTTCTTCGAAGTATCGGGAGCGACGTCGAAGAATGATCGAACGTTGATGTTCTTGCCGTCCACGCACGGCGACCAGCCGACACGAGGAGGACCGGGAGCAAACGGCCCAGCGAATCCTCTTGTCGCAGGGTTGATCTTGGCTATAGCAGAATTCCCAGCGGCGACCAGTTGGGGCCATGGCAATTTTTGCAGCGATGCAATGTCATTGGGCTGCAGTCCCAGATCCTTCATCACCTGCCGAGCCACTTCCTTTTGCTGCTCTTGAGTCGGAATGTTTCCTCCGCCTCCGGACTGCGCTGACGCACGGTGAATCAGACCGACCGCCGAGGGCATGCCCATCAGCGTCGTGACCTTGGAGCCGCCGCCAGACTGGCCGTAAATCATCACACGATCAGGGTCTCCCCCAAAGTTTGAAATATTCTCCTGAACCCAGCGCAGGGCAGCGACCAGGTCATTCATTCCCACATTGACTGAATCCTCATAGGCAGAGCCGCCGATCTCGGAAAGATCGAAAAAACCGAGAATGTTCAACCGGTGATTGACTGAAACCTGCACCACATCGTGATGCCTCGCCATCTGCGCGCCCTCATGCGAGGGAAGTTCGTAGGACGACCCGAAGCTGTAACCTCCACCATGGATGTAGAACATCACGGGGCGCTTGCCGGTCAGACCCGGCGTCCAGATGTTTAGCTTGAGCATGTCTTCGCTCTGATAGCCATCGTCCCAATCCTGAATGAACGTTTGCTCGATACCAGTCCAGTCATGCAGGTTTTGTGGACAATTGCCTCCGTAGATCAAGGCCGGATACTCATCGCTCCATGGAACGGGTGGCTTGGCGGGGAGCCATCGATTTTCACCGGCTGTCGTTTGTCCATAGGGAACACCCTTGAACGTGATAACGCCTCCGTCGACGAATCCCCTTACCTTGCCATACTGGGTATTCGCGATTGCCGAACGTGGGGTGCTGCAGTTTCCCGGTTCCTGATGAGCTGCCGTTTTGGTGCTGTCGGATGCCCGAACGGGTTTCCCGAAGGCGAGCTCTATTCCCGCCGTCGCCGACAGCATGAGCGCCTCGCGGCGATTGAGCAGAAGGCCATTTTCAGTCTTCGATTTCGACATTCCTTTCCCCCTTCCCTTTCTCGTAAGAAGTCCGGCTTGCAACCTTTTCACATCCGAAACCGATTTACTCGATGTCAAAGTAAGATCGCCTGGAAGAGAAAACGCTTACCGAAAATGCAAGTTAACGGGTTACCTCGCGTCTGTCAAGTGCGACCAACTTTTCGCGTCTGGACTTCTGCCCGCCGCAACGTGTACTCTCGCGCTCAGTGAATACCCGCTCAGGCCGAATTCCCGAACACCGAGTCTGAAGCGAAGGTGCAAACAATGCATGCAAAGCTACTCATTAATCGAATTTGTTGTTGTATTGCCATCTTCTTTGCACCGTTGCACGCAAGCCCACATACGGTCAGCGATGACCCCCAAAGCGTTGCGGAATTGAAGCAGGCTGTGCAAAAAGATCTTCAGGAACAAAAGCCTCAGCTTGCTATTCCTCTCCTGCGCAAGATCATCGCGATCGAGCCCACTGATATCGACGCGACAGGAAATCTGGGGGTGCTGCTCTTTTTCGCGGGCAACTATCCGGATGCCATCACTGCAATGCATGCTGCTTTGCAGCTGCGGCCTGATCTCTGGAAAATTCAAGCCCTCATGGGAATTGCGGAAAAGCGCACCGGGGATCCGAGCGCGGCTCAAACCGACTTGGAGAATGCCTTTCCCCATCTTGATGACAAGAACATTCAAAAGGAAGCGGGTCTCGAACTGATCGAGCTTGCGAGCGCAACAGGACGACTGGACAAAGCTGCCGCCGTTGCCGCAACTCTCGAAAATCTCGATCCGCAAGATCCTCAGATTCTCTTCGCGGCCTACGAAGTCTCATTGCAAATGATGGATCAAACTCTGCTGGACATGACTATGGCCGCTCCGAATTCCGCAGAGATGCACATGATGATGGCCAATCAGTTCAAAAGCCAAGGCGATACCCGAAACGCAATCGCGCAATATCGCGAGGCGTTAAGGTTAAATCCACGAGTACCTGGTGCCCATTTTGAGCTGGCAGAGCAATTAAACAGTTCTTCGGACGCTACGCTGCATGCCGAGGCCGAGGGGGAGTTCAAGGCTGCAATCACCGCGAATCCATATGACGAGAAGGCATTGCGTGAACTCGGAGAGATCGCGGCCGCAAAAGGCAATCTCACGCTTTTCATCACCGCTCCTGTACGCAAAGCTCGCAGTATCGCAGAAGCAATCGGTCAGCCAAACCGTGCGCGCTTAAGCCCCGGACCCGGAACGGGTTTTCTGCTTGACCTTTCCGGCAGCCTTCTCCGTCCCGCTAGCCGTCTTGTTTACAGCTTTCTTCGTGCCCTGGGACACCTTCCGGCTGGCCGTGTGCGCCGTCTTCGCGGTCGCATGCCCCGTGTCCTTGGCGGCTTGTTTTGTGGAATGGCCCGCATCCTTGATGTCGCTCTTCGCGGTTTGCGCCACGGCGGTCATGTTAGCGGCGACGAAGAGGATCAAAGGGATTCCACGGCTGATTATTTTCTTTCCCATAGCATGCCAAAAGAGGGCAAATCGGCGGCCAAAGTAAAAGAACGCACCGAACTTCCCACTTGCGTTATATTCTTTCCAATGAAGAGGCCGTTCGTCGTTTCCGTAATTCTGACGCTTCCCCTGATGGGCCAGCCTAGGCCGGGGCGCGATGCCACCCAGCCCATCGACGAGCAGTACACCCAGAAGATCCGTGAGTACACCACCGAGCCGTTCTTCAATTCGCCGCTCACCGACTACCTGCCGGCGTCGAAAACCGTTCCGACTCCCAAAGCGGTG
>Ga0209169_10002520_pt1 | contig 11001 bp, 9 predicted proteins | sample HubBroMetageWRM4_FD_188346 | JGI IMG/M metagenome (GOLD analysis project Ga0209169, IMG submission 188346) | Warmed soil microbial communities from the Hubbard Brook experimental Forest, New Hampshire - Hubbard Brook CCASE Soil Metagenome WRM 4... | ecosystem: Environmental > Terrestrial > Soil...
GAGCGACCAGCCGTCGCGGTTGATCTGGCTGTGGCACCACGGCCCCATCACCAGAAAATTTTTGTCGTTCGCCGTGTCCTTCGGCTCGACGGCTTGATACGAGTGGATCGCGCCCCACATATCTTCCTGGTCCCACAGGCCCTGTTCCCACAGAATCGGCACGGTGAGCGGCGTCGCGGCCATAATTTTGTCGAGGGCCTGCCCTTGCCAGTAGGCGTCGTACGCCGGATGCGCATCGAGATCGCGCCAGAAACCCATCTGCTGCAGGCCTGCAGCGCGCGCGATGTCTCCGCCTGAACCGCCCTTCAGCCACCATGTGTAGTCGTCGAGATCCGTGCGCGCGATCGACGAACCGCCACCGCGCACCTTTTCCTGCTCCAGAATGTAATCGAGGCTCGGCAAGCGGAACGCGCCGTAGTGAAACCAGTCGTCACCCATCCATCCGTCCACCATCGGGCTTTCCGGCGCAGTCACCTTGAGCGCGGGATGCGGATGAATCAGCGCCATCACCACGGTGAAACCTTCGTAGGACGAGCCGATCATCGCGACGCGGCCGTTGGACTCCGGCACGTTTTTCACGAGCCAGTCGATCGTGTCATACGCATCGGTCGTGTCGTCTGTGCCGGTAGAATTCAGCGGGCCGACGGGCGGCGGCGTCATAAAGTAATTCCCTTCCGAGCCGTACTTGCCGCGCACGTCCTGGTAAATGCGGATCCATCCTTCGCCGACGAAAATGTCGTCGCTGAGCGGAAGCGTGTCGAGCATTTTCGGCGAGTTGGCGCGTTGCGCACGGCCGGCGGCGTTGTAGCAAGTGCGAGTGAGGACCATCGGCACGTTTTTCGCGGCCTTCGGAATCACGATCACCGTGTAGAGCTTCACGCCGTCGCGCATCGGGATCATTTCGACGCGCTTCACGTAGTCGAAATCCTGCGTCGGCGCGTCGAACTTGGCGGGGATATCGTTGTCCGATGCGGTCACCTGTGCGAGTGCGGGCACTGAGGCGCAAGTGACGAGCAACGCGAGGCAAGAAAGTCGTGCGATGAAGTTCATCGATGGTCCTTTGGATACTGTAGTCAGCGGCAGCGAGACAAAAAGACTATCGCGCCGGCCACCGCGTGCGCAACGCGTGGATTCGCGTCTGTGACGACGCTACAGTTTCACGGTTTGGCCGGAGTTTGCAGCTTGATAGATCGCGGTCATGATCGTCAGGTCGCGCAAACCTTCTTCGCCCGGCGTGAGCAGTGGCTTGTTGTTCATCACGCAGTCGGACATGTAGTCCATCTCCGCGCCGAAGTGATCGACGGGTTCGAAGAACATCTCATCGAGCGAACCCTTTCTGCTGACCCGCATGCGATTGCCGGTGTAACCCATCGCCGGGTCGAGCTCGAAGTATCCGTCGGGCGCGAGCGCACGGAAATGCGAACGCGTGGATGCGCCGTAACTTGACGTGCAGTTCGCGAGGATTCCATTCGGAAAGCGAAGCTGGAAGAGAATCGTTTCCTCCACTTCCTTGAAACGCACGTCGCCGGGAGTCGAATACATCATCGCGTTCACGGCCACCGGCTCTTCGCCGGAGATGTATCGAGCGGCTTGCAAAGCGTAGATGCCGATGTCCATCAGCGAGCCGCCGCCGGCCATCGCTTTTTTCAGACGCCACTGTGTGGGATCGACGATGTTGAATCCCGATTCGGCATTGATGATTTTCACGCCGCCGAGTTCTTTATCGCGCGCCATTTTAATCATCGCCTGGTTGTACGGCTCGTAGCGGCAGCGGTAGGCGACCATCAGCTTCTTGCCGGCTTTCGCGCCGGCGTCGATCATCGACTGGCATTCCGCCGTCGTGGTCGCCATCGGCTTTTCGGTCAGCACATTTTTCCCAGCTTGGAAGCCGCGAATCGTGTATTCCGCGTGCATGCTATTCGGCAACACGATGTAAATTACATCCACTTCCGGGTTGTCGCGCAGCGTGTCGTAATTCTGGTAGTTGTAGATCGCCTTCGGATTCACGCCGTAGCGCGCGGCGAGTTTTGCGGCTTTGTCCGGGTGCCCGCTGACCAGCGCCACCACTTTCGATTTTTCGCAGCGGCAGAAGGCGGGCAGGATCTGGTGAATCGCCAAATTGCCGAGCCCGACGATCGCGTACCCCGCCTTTTTGCCCGGCGGCTCAGGCGCGTCCTGCGGCGACTGCGCGCGAAGCGGCAGGCCTATGGCTGCGGCTACGTTGGCCGCCGCGATTCCCTGCCCGACCTTCGAAAGAAAACCCCGGCGAGAAATCTGATTTTCGTGTGCGTCTTCGGACATGGCTTTCACCCTCGCGCGACAGATTGGCCGCAGTTATGATTCGCGTGATTTTACTCCTGAAGGTTTTGTGCGAGCTTGCGGGAGAGATTTTATTCAGAAGCTGAAATGGCAGGCGCGAGTTCGCCTTCGGATCGCGCGACCACGGCGCACGCGAGGCAATTCCCGATCACATTCACGCCGGTGCGGCCCATGTCCATCACGGCGTCGATGCCGAGCAGCATCAGGATCGGCTCGCTCGGCAGGTGAAACGTCGCCGCCGTCGCCATCAGCACGACGAGCACAGCGCGCGGCACGCCCGCCACACCTTTGCTGGTGATCATCAACATGAACACCATGGCGAGCTGCTCGCCCCACGTGAGGTGCATGCCCGCCGCTTGCGCCACGAAAATCGAGGCGAGCGCGAGATACAAAGACGATCCCGTGAGATTGAAGCTGTAGCCCGCGGGAATCACGAACGCGACGATCTTGCGCGGCACGCCAAACGTTTCCATCGCTTCCATCGCGCGCGGTAGCGCGGCTTCGGACGATGCCGTCGCAAACGCAATCGTCGCAGGCTCCGCCACGACGCGAGAGAAGCCCAGAACCGGCACGCGCGCGAACTTCGCGATCGGCACGAGCACGAAAAGCAAAAACACAGCGAGCGCCACGTAGCCGGTGGCGAGCAATTTTCCCAAAGGCAGCAGCACGGCGATGCCCATGTGTCCCACGGTGTACGCGATCGCCGCCCCCACGCCGATGGGCGCGAAATACATCACGATATTCGTGAATGCGAACATCGCCTCGGTGAGCGACTCGAAAAAACGCAGCATCGGCGCACGTTTTTCTTCCGAGATGCGCGCCAGCGCGATACCAAACAGGATCGCAAATACCGCGACCTGTAGGATTTGGTTGTCGGCGATCGACTTGGCGATATTTTCCGGAAACACGTTCACCAGAAACGTGTCCCAATGCATCGGCGCAGCATTCGCGACGGCCGCATCGGCCGCCGTCACCGGAATAGCGAGCCCCTCGCCCGCGCGGCTGATATTGATCGCCACAACGCCGATGAGCAGCGCGATCGTGGTGACCACCTCGAAAAACACGAGGCTCTTCACGCCGATTCGCCCCACGCCGCGCAAATTTCCGTGGCCCGCGATGCCGGTAATCAGCGTTCCCAGGATCAGCGGCGCGACGATCACCTTGATCAGCCGAAGGAAAATGTCGCTGAGGAATTTCAGGTGCTCGGCGAAATGCGGCCAGTCGATGCCGATCTCAGCACCGAAAAGCATCGCGAACAAAATCCAGTACGTGAGGGACGCGCGGCGCCTACCGCCAAGTGCAAACAGCGCCAAAGCGATCCAACGGACCACGGCCATCCACGGATGCGCACCAAGCGCGACAGGCAATAGCGCGCCCATCACGAACACTCCGGCGCCCACAAACGCCAGCGCCATGGAATCGCCGCCGCGCTTCGCCGCCACTCCGTTTTGTAAATTTTCAGTCATGCCGCTAGATGATTTCGCGCTTCTGCTATCTTGATTGCCATGCCGAAAATCAAAAATCTGGAATGCTCGCGCTGCAAAGCCACGCTATCCGCCGATACGCCGCAAACGCTTTGCCCCGAATGCAAAGGCTCGCTCTATGTCCGCTACGACCTCACTGCGCTGAAAGGCACCGCCCCGCGCGACAAAATCGCAACCGATGCCGCCCGCGAACCCTGGCCCGGCATGTGGCGCTACAAATCCGTGCTGCCCGATGCGACGCCCGTCACGCTCGGCGAGGGCTGGACGCCGATGCTTCGCACCAAGCGCCACGCCAACGCGTACCTTAAAGAAGAAGGCGCGAATCCCACCGGCTCCTTCAAAGCGCGCGGGCTCGGCCTTGCGATTACGATGGCCAAGCACTACGGCCTGAAGAAACTCGCCGTTCCCTCTGCAGGCAATGCCGCCGGTGCGCTCGCCGCTTACGCCGCCGCTGCCGACATCGAAGCCAACATTTTCATGCCGAAGGATGTGCCGTTTGCTAATTACGTCGAGGCGGTAGCCTACGGTGCGAACGTGACGCTGGTCAACGGACTAATTTCCGATTGCGGCCGCATCGTCGCCGAGCGCAGCAAAGCCGAAGGCTGGTTCGACATTTCCACGCTCAAGGAGCCGTACCGCGTGGAAGGAAAAAAGACGATGGGCTACGAACTGGTCGAGCAGCTCGGCTGGGAATATCCCGACGCCGTTTTCTACCCCACCGGCGGCGGCGTAGGCCTGATCGGAATGTGGAAAGCGTTCGCAGAAATGGAAGAACTCGGATGGGTGAAGCCCGGTAAGCGCCCGAGAATGATCGCCGTGCAATCTTTGGGCTGTGCGCCGATGGCGAAAGCTTTCGACGAACACGCAAACGCGAGCGAGATGTGGCCCAACGCCGCAACTTTTGCCGCAGGCCTGCGCGTCCCGAAGCCTTACGGCGACTACATCATGCTCGATATTTTGCGCGAGTCTGGCGGCGTGGCGCTCGCAATTCCCGACGAAGAAATTCTCGCGTCGCTGAAAGACTGGGCGAAGAACGAAGGAATTTTCCTCTCGCCCGAGGGCGCAGCCGCAACCGCCGCCTACGACCGCCTGCTCGCCTCCGGCTACCTGAAACCGAGCGATCGCGTCGTCCTCTTCAACACCGGCTCGGGCTCGAAATATACAGACGTCACCGCCGAAGCGATGGGCCTCAAACGCCCGACGGCGAGCTAAATCGTTGTAGTAAAGGCTGCCGTAGATCACCGGGTTTCGCACGCCAGCACAGCTTCTACGCGCGCCGAGTCGCGCTTTCGTGCCTGTCCATGGGCGAAAACGTATTACTCGTTGATTTCCTCGGGTAGTGGTATGGTCTGCATGCGCGTAGGCCGAGCCGGCGGGGTGCCCCGCGCCGCCGAACGACGAGCCCGGCGCACCAGGCCGAGGAGAAGAAGAATGAAGAACCTGTTCGTGGGTAACCTGAATTTTCAGACCAGCGAAGGCGAGCTGCGCGAGCTGTTCGCCGGATTCGGACAAGTGACGCGCGTTCACATCGCCATGGATCGCGAGACCGGCCGGGCTCGGGGCTTCGCGTTCGTGGAAATGCCCAACGATGAGGAAGCCGCGGCGGCGATCACGTCGCTCAACGGCAAGGAAATCGGCGGGCGCAAGATCAATGTGAACGAGGCGCGTCCGAAGGGTGAGGGCGGCGGAAGCGGCGGCGGTGGTGGAAATCGGGGTGGTGGTGGCGGCTATCGTGGTGGCGGCAGCGGCAGCGGTGGTGGAAACCGCGGCGGTGGCGGTGGCGGCGGAAATCGCGGCGGCGGATACTCCAAGGATGATTACGGCGACGCGCCTCGGCAACCGCGCGAGCCTCGCTGGTAATTTCCCTTTCAAATTTTGATCGCTGGCGGCGATCGCTCGCTGCAGCCAGGCGCTGACTTACTTCGCGCGCCATTTCGCCGCCCGCATACCTTTCGCGACAATTTTCTGTGCGACAATCTCCCGCGCGCGTATCATCGCGCCGCAACTCTCGCTCTGAGGTCTGCTCATGGCCCGCTTGGATCGACGTTCCGTCCTGAAGCAGTTGGGCGGAGCCGCATCGCTCGCCACACTTCCCTCTTTCATCGAAACCGTTTCCGCTGCATCTTCGCCCACATGGCTGCAGGATCGCGTGATCCGTCCGAATGGACAGGAGCACGCCGAGATCCGGCGCCAAGGCGTTGCGTTCCTGCAGCAGTATTTCGCGCCGGGACTTTCAGTGGCGATCGTTCGCCAAAGCGCATTCGTCGTGGAAGATTCGTGGGGCATGGCCGACCCGGCGGTGAAGGAACAGTGCAGCGTCAACACGCTGTTTCGCATCGCGGACGCGAGCAAGCCGATCACGTCCGTCGCAATCTTTACGCTGATCGAAGCGGGCAAAGTTCAGCTGAACGACAAAGTGTTCGGCGCCGGCGGAATCCTCGGCGACGCGTACGGCAAGGCTCCCTACAAGCAGTACGTCACAGACATCACCGTCGATCATTTGCTCACGCATACGTGCGGCGGCTGGGCGGCTGACGCGAACGATCCGATGATGCACAACAACGGTTGGGATCAGGCGAAGCTGATCACCGAGACGATTGTCAACGTGCCGCTCGCGTATCCGCCGGGAACGAATTGGGCGTTTTCAAATTTCGGCTACTGCATTCTTGGCCGCGTGATCGAAAAAGTTTCCGGCCAGCCGTACGCGAGCTACGTGCAGCAAGCTGTTCTTACGCCCAGCGGCATCACCGACATGCAAATCGCGGGAAATTCCGAAAAGCAGCGCGCCGACAACGAAGCCACTTACCTTGGCCAGTTTGGCGAGCAGCCGTACAAAATGGATGTGACGCGTATGGACTCGACCGACGGCTGGATCGCCACAGCCTCCGATCTGGTGAAATTCGCCTCGCACGTCGGCGGCTCGGCCACGATTCCCAGCATCCTGCAGCCCGATTCGATTCGCATGATGACGACGCCGTCGCCAGCATTCACTCCCGCCAATGCGCCCACCAAATACGCGCGCGGATGGATGGTCGATAACGAGGGGAATTTTTATCACTCAGGAAGCCTGCCGGGCTCGTCGTCGCTGGTGCTGCGCACACCTTACGGAATGTGCTGGGGCGCTGGGACGAACACTCGCTCGCAACCTTACGCGACGATGAATGCCGCCGTATTCAATCTGATGGGCACGATCGTGAGCTCTGTGCCCGAATGGAATATGTAACGCTCGAACATTATTTCTAAACGGAGGTAGGTCCCGATGAATTTCTTCCAACGCCGCACTCTGATCCGTTTCGCATTCGTTTTGCTTTGTGGAGTGGTTGCAGGAGCTTCGCCCGCAGGCCGCGCGCTTGCGCAGGAGCCGATGCCTTCGCAACAGCAGCCCGACAATGTGCAGGGCACCTGGGAAATCGAAGCGAAGAACTACAACGGCTCGTTCGACACGAAATCGGTTCAACTGAAGCAGGACGGCAACAACCTAACGGGACACTTCAAAGGGCCGAACCAGTCGGGCGGCCTGGAAGGAACGATCAATATTCACCACATCGTGTTTCGCACCAAAACGCGCCACCCTCTCACATTTCGCGGCAAAGTGACCGGCGACACGATCGACGGCTTCTTTAATATCGAAGGAAAGCGCGGCGAGTTTCACGCCGTGCGTACGAGCCCTAATCCGTAAAGCGGCTGTGGCGCACCGTGGCTTACTCGAAGTGCTCGGTTTGCGACGGCGGAACGCCCGCTTCGACTTTCCAACCGTAGTCGAGCAGCGGGCGCGTCGAGGCTGCAAACTTCAGAATAAGATCGACGAGTTTGGCGGAACGAAGCTGCGCCTGGGACACATCCTGCATTACAAAAAAAGAATTCAGCTTCAGGTATTCCGCCACAGGCGATTTCGCATGTGCGTCGAAACCACGCGGCAGCCTTTTCAACGAACCCTCTCCGTCGAGCGAGTGCCCGTGCTTGTGCAGCGCTGCGAGCACTTTCTGAAATTCCGCGGGCTTGGCGGCGATGCGCGCGCGCCAAGCGTTCAGCAGTTCGCGCTCCGGCAGCCAGAATCCCATCGCGACGAATCGTTCTTTATCGGAAAACTGCAGAAACACGCCGCCGGAATGAACGCCCTGCCCGCCGCGGCGCAGGTACGCGCTGATCGCTGTCTTGTACGGCGTCTTGTTCGCTGAAAATCGCACGTCGCGATAGATACGCATGACCGGAAACTTGCGATTCGCCGCGAGCGGCAGCCCGGCGTCATCGAGCCGGTCTGCCACTTCGAACACCAGCGCCCGCATCGGCGCGAGAAGCGTCGTTTCGTAGTGGTCCTTCTTCTTCAGGAACCAATCGCGGTGGTTGTTGTTCCGGAGCTGGCGGAAAAAATTCATCGCGTCCGGCGCAAATCCTACGAACTTCGGCGGCGCTTCGATTTTGACCGCGGCTTTTTTCTTTGGCTTACGCATGTCGGCTTTCACCCGCGCATCAGATGCAGCTACGGCTTCGGCGGTTTCGGCAAATCCGAATATGCCGGAAAGCCGGGAATGCCCGTCGCTTGAGTGACCGCGCGAATGACGGCGCGCGAAACGGCGACAGCCGCGACCGCTCCGACCGCCAGCACTGAAACCCTTTCTTTGAACGTTCCAGTCGAAAGCGCAAAGATCGTGTCGCCATCGTATGGCGTATGCACCGGATTGATCGCGCGTGCGTAGCCGTCCTGCGCCATCTGCGCCACTTTGGTGGCTTCATCTTTCGTCAGCGCCGCATTCGTCGCCACCACGCCAAGCGTCGTGTTCGTGCCTTGCCCCGGCAACACCATTCCTTTCCCAGCGAGCAGCTGATCCATCCCGTGCGCAAGGCCGTCAGGAGCCGCAGCCGACCGCGCGCCCGCAATCCATTTGCCAGTGTGGCGGTCCCAAATATCACCCACTGCGTTCACGGCCACCATCGCACCCACAACGACGCCGGTGTCGCCGACCTTGATGCTCACCGATGCTAGCCCCGCCTTCATCGCGAACTGCGGCCCGAGCAACTTGCCGATGGTCGCGCCCGTACCCGCGCCAACGTTGCCTTCCGCAACGGGGCCGTTCGTCGCCGCTTCACACGCTTTGTAGCCCGACTCCGCGTTCGGCCGGATTTTCGCGTCGCCCACGCCGAGATCGTAAAGTATCGCCGCTGGAACGATCGGAATATTGGGCCCACCCATGCCTTTGTAGCCGATGTTGTTTTCATCGAGCCACTTCATGGCGCCCGACGCCGTGTCGAGCCCGAACGCGCTGCCGCCGGAAAGCATCACGGCGTAAATCTGCTGCACGCTGTTCACGGGATTGAGTAAGTCCGTCTCGCGCGTGCCGGGCGCTCCGCCGCGCACGTCCACTCCCGCCACGGCGCCCTTTTCGGCGATCACCACGGTGCAGCCGGTGGGCCGGCGCACGTCGGTCCAATGGCCGACCTTCAGGCCTTCCACGTCTGTGAGGCTGCCCGCCGGGGCATCGGGAGAGAGCGCGTCAAATTCGCCGAGCGCGTCCACAAATTTTGTGCCGCCTGCGTGCGCCGCCGCGCCCCCGAACAGCGCGCTACCTGCTGCCGCCAAAACGTTCCGATGAAAATCACGCCGTCGCATACCGAAGCCTCCCGAGACTCGCACCACTAATCTGAATCTGCCGCTTCCACCGCTCGCCGTGCATTCTTATCGCGCGACGGAAAAAGAAAACTCGTCGCCGTGGCCACCACGAGCGCCACTAAAATCCCAACCGCCGCCGCAGGCAACGGGCCAATCGTCGCGCCCGGGATTTCGAACCGCGTTACCAGCCACGCGATCACCGCCGCAAAAATACTGGCGATCGCCGCCATCGTGCTCATTTTCCGCCAGTACAGTCCGTAGATCAGCGGAACGAACAACGCCACCGCGAGCAGGCCGTAAAAGATCGATACCGCCGCGATCACCGTCGGCAGCTCGATCGCGAGCGCGACGCCCGCGGCACCGGCAATCACGGCCGTTGCGCGGCTCACGCCAAGCAGCCGCTTCTGATCGACGTCCGGCCGGATGAACGTCTTGTACAAATCCACCGCCAGCGACGTGGAAAGCATAAACAAAATCGCATCCGTCGCACTCAGCTCCGCCGAAAAAATCGAGGCGAGCGCCCACATCCCCACCCACTTCGGCACGATGTACATCATCACCGACGGCAGCGCGAGTTCTGGATTCGCGAGGTGCGGAAATTTTGCGAACGCAATCACGCCAAACATTGCCGGCGCAAACGCGAACAGCGCCTGCGCGATCGAATTCGCAAACACGCCGCGCCGCACCGTGCCGGGGTCGCGCGCGCCGTACACTTTCTGCACGAGGCCCGGCGACACAATGAATGACGGAATGAGCAGGCACATGTAGCTGAGAATCACCACAAACCCAGCGCCCGCCATGCTGAAGTAGCCGGCGCCGCTCACACCAGCCGCCGCGTGCGACGCATTCGCTGCAGCCTCCACCGCCGCCCAACCGCCCATTCCCTTGATCGCATACGGAATCGAGAGCAGCAGCCCGCTCATCGTCACGGTCAGCTCGATAATGTTGACCACAGCCGACGAAGCCAGTCCGCCCGCCGCACAATACGAAATCGCCACGACGCCGCCCGCAAGGCAGCCCTTCCACTTCGCCAACCCGACGACGACATTCAAAATCCACGCAATCGCAATCAACTGCCCCGCCAGAATCGAAAGCGTTCCCGCCCAAAGCAAAACGGCGATGATTCCCTTCACCGATTTTCCGTAGCGGAATTCCAGAAAATCGCCGAGCGTTTGGAATTCATGCGCCTTCGCGAGCTTCCAGAGTTTCGGCCCCACGGTCTGCGAAAGAATCGCCGTCCCGATGCTGGCCGAGCCCACCCACCACCACGCGCTAAATCCCAGCCGGTACCCGATGCCGCTCGCGCCCACCGTGGAGCCGGCGCCAATATTTGCCGCGAGAAACGTCGCAAACAAAATGCCTGGGCCAAAGCGCCGCCCCGCCACCAGGAAATCCGATGCCGATTTCACGCGCCTCGCCGCGATCACGCCGATCGCGATCAGCACCACGGCATAGGCAATCAATGCTGCGAAGTAGATGTTCATCGAATGAGTTGCGGCGGCCGGTGAAAAGCCACGGCGGTTCGCGCACCGCTGTACGCGAAGGTCTTTATATAATACGCGCTGCGGAAATCGAAGCGGCCGGCACTCT
>Ga0209169_10002521_pt1 | contig 11000 bp, 9 predicted proteins | sample HubBroMetageWRM4_FD_188346 | JGI IMG/M metagenome (GOLD analysis project Ga0209169, IMG submission 188346) | Warmed soil microbial communities from the Hubbard Brook experimental Forest, New Hampshire - Hubbard Brook CCASE Soil Metagenome WRM 4... | ecosystem: Environmental > Terrestrial > Soil...
CTGGGTCAGCCAGTCGGCTTCCCCGGGATCGCTGCGGGCCGAGCTCGACTGGCAGACGCGGCCAGGCACGGCGGGAGCGATCGCGTCCGAGCTGGCCGGATGGAACCGGCTCCGGTTCGAGGTCACCGAGGACAGCTCGCCCGGCTGTGACGGCGTACGGCACTGCTACACGCCCGACCTCGGTATCTTCACCGCGGTGACCGCGGCCAACGGCGACATCGTGGTACCGGAGAACCGGCTCCGCGCGGCGACGACGCTGGCCCTGCAGGCGGGCCTGGCCTCGCTGGAGGACGAAGTCGCCCGGCTGCTCGGCACGGCCTGGGACAACGAGCTCGAGCCGTTCCGCCGCGCCGCCGACGGCGCGCCCGTCCGCTGGCTCAACGCCACCGGCTGAGCGACGGCCCAAGCTACCAACTCGTGGGGACGGGCATGCCCTCGCTGTAGCCGGACGCGCTCTGTACGCCCACCACCGCCCGGTCGGCGAACTCGGCTAGGTCCCGTGCCCCGGCGTAGGTACACGAGGAGCGCAGCCCGGCCACGATCATGTCGATCAGGTCCTCCACGCCCGGGCGCACCGGGTCCAGGTACATCCGGGCCGAGGAGATGCCCTCCTCAAACAGTTCCTTGCGGGCACGCTCGAACGCCGAGTCGGTCGCCGAGCGCAGCCGGACCGCCCGCGCCGAGGCCATCCCGAAGCTCTCCTTGTACAGCCGCCCGTCGGGGGAACGGAACGTGTCGCCAGGGGACTCGAACGTGCCGGCGAACCAGGACCCGATCATCACGCAGGAGGCGCCTGCGGCCAGGGCAAGCGCCACGTCCCGCGGGTGCCTGACCCCGCCGTCGGCCCAGACCCAGGCGCCGAGCCGCCTGGCCTCCTCGGCGCACTCAAGCACGGCGGAGAACTGCGGCCGGCCCACGCCGGTCATCATCCTGGTCGTGCACATAGCGCCCGGCCCGACGCCCACCTTGACGATGTCCGCCCCGGCGGCGACCAGGTCGGCCACCCCGGCCGCGGTGACCACGTTCCCCGCGACGACTGGAACCGAGGGCGACAGGCCCCGGACCGCACGCAGGGCGCAGATCATCTTCTCCTGGTGCCCGTGCGCCGTGTCCACGACGAGCACGTCCGCTCCCGCGTCGAGCAGCAGCTTCGCCTTGGCCGCCACGTCGCCGTTGACGCCGAGCGCGGCCCCGACCCGCAGCCGCCCCGAGGCGTCCACCGCGGGGGAGTACAGCGTCGCGCGCAGCGCCCCGGTCCGCGTCAGGATGCCCAGGCAGCGACCTGAGCCGTCCACGACAGGGGCCAGCCTGTGCCGTCCCTCGTGCAGCAGCCAGAACGCCCGCTCGGGCGGCGTCCCGGCGGGCAGCGTGAACGGGTCCGCCGACATCACCTGCTTCAGCTGGGTGAACCTGTCCACGCCGAGGCAGTCGGCCTCGGTGGCGACGCCGACCGGCCGCCCGTCCTCGACCACCACCACGGCGTTGTGCCCCCGCTTGGGCAGCAGGCTCAGCGCGTCACCCGCGGTATCGCCGGGTCCGAGGGTCAGCGCGGTCTCGAAGACAAGATCGCGCGACTTCACCCAGGCGATCACGTCGGCGACGACATCGGCCGGGATGTCCTGCGGCAGGATGGCCATCCCGCCGCGCCGCGCGACGGTCTCCGCCATCCGCCGCCCGGAAACGGCCGTCATGTTGGCGGTCACGATGGGTATGGTGGCGCCGCTGCCGTCGGCGCTGGCCAGGTCCACGTCCAGCCTCGAGCCGACGGCCGACAGGCTCGGCACCATGAACACATCGCTGTAGGTCAGGTCATGCTCGGGAGTCGTCCCATTGAGAAATCGCACGTAGCGATTCTTCCCGACGCGCGCGGGTGCTATAGCCTCCTGCGGTGGGATACTCCACGCAGCCCCGGCCAGCGCAGACCCCGCGGCCGCTCCGGCTCGGGACCCGGGAGTGGAACCACGGCTCGTTCGGGATAATGGGCGTGATCAACCGGACGCCCGATTCGTTCTTCGACCGCGGTGCCACCGCCGGGTTCGCGGCCGCGCTCGAGGCCGCCAGCCGGGCCGTGGCCGACGGAGCCGACATCGTCGACCTCGGCGGAGTGAAGGCCGGTCCCGGTGACGAGGTCAGCCCCGCGGCGGAGATCGACCGGGTGGCCGGCCTGGTCGCCGCGGTCCGCGAGCGGCATCCTGACGTGGTGATCAGCGTCGACACCTGGCGCAGCGAGGTCGGCGAGGTCGTCGCCCAGGCCGGCGCGGACCTGCTCAACGACGCCTGGGGCGGCGCGGATCCCCGGCTCGCCGAGGTGGCGGCCAGGGCTCGTGTCGGGCTGGTCTGCTCACACGCCGGCCGCCTGCCGCCCCGCACCCGCCCGCACCGGCCGGCCTACGCCGATATGGCGGGCGAGGTCACCGACTACGTCCTTGATTATGCCGAACGGGCAGTGGTAGCAGGAGTGCGCCCGTGCTCCATCCTGGTGGATCCCACCCACGACTTCGGCAAGAACACCTGGCAGTCGCTGGAACTGACCCGGCGCCTTGGCGAGCTTGTCGGCACCGGCTGGCCGGTGCTTGTCGCGGTCGCGGACAAGGACTTCATCGGAGAGGCCCTGGGCCTGCCGGTGGACCAGCGCGCGGAGGGCACGATCGCGGCGCTGGCCGTCTGCGGCTGGCTGGGTGCCCGCGTGTTCCGCGTGCACGACGTTGCGGCCGCCCGCCGCGCTCTGGACGCCGTCGCCGGTCTGCGGGCCGCCGCGGGCCACTGAGGGGCGTGCCGCGATCATCCTGGCGGCGTGCCGCGTGCCATTGACGGCGGGCCGCCGCGGGCCACGGCTCACAGCGTGACGAGGCCGCCGTCGATCCTCAGCGTCTGGCCGGTGATCATCGCAGCCTCGTCCGAGGCCAGGAAGGCGACCGCGCCGGCCAGGTCGGCGGGCAGCACGCTCCGTTTGACCGCCTGGGCGCGCCGCACCTCCTCGAAGTGCTCGGCGGGAGTGCCCTCTTCGGCGCCGGGGCTCCTGGTCAGGCCCGGCGCGATCGCGTTGACCGTGACCCCGCTGCCGCCGAGTTCCACCGCCATCGCCCGGGTGAAGCCCACGATGGCGCCCTTGCTGGCGATATAGGCGACGAACCCGGCCCCCGGCGGCTTCCACACCGTGTTGGACGCCACGTTGATGACGCGGCCGAAGCCTCGTTCGGCCATGCCGGGCACGAACGCGGCGCACAGCAGGAAGGCGGCCTCGACGTTGACAGCCTGGACTCGCCGCCAGGTGTCCAGGTCAAGCTCGCCGAACGGCCGGAAGAGCATCAGCCCGGCACAGTTGACCAGGACGTCGCAGCGACCGAAGCGCTCGGTGATCTCAGCGGCAAGCAGGTCCGCCCCGGCCGCGGACCCGAGGTCGCAGCCGACCGCTACCGCGTCGCCGCCAGCATCCCTGATCGCGGTCACGGTCTCATCCGCAGGGCGGACGTCGCCGGCCGCTATGACGTGCCCGGCCTGCGCTAGCCGCAGCGCGATCGCCTGGCCGATCCCGCGCGCCGCGCCGGTGACGACCGCGACGCGCCTCGTGCTCACGAGGCGGTGAGGCCGAAGGCGGCGAACATGATGTCCGCGATCCTGTCGGCCATCTCGTCCTCTGGTAGTCCCACTTCCGCGCTGATCAGGTAGTTCACCCGCTCGAGCATCATCAGGCAGGCCAGGGCGGTCAGCTCGGCATGCTCCTGGCGCCGTCCGGCCGCCTCGGCGGCGGCGGTCATGCCGGTCGTCATGGCCTCGGCGATGCTGAACAGCAGCCGAAGGCCGTCGCCGAACACCTCCTCGGGGACCAGGTCGGCCTGGCTGAGGATGCGGATCACCGTGGCGTGCGCGGCGTAGGCGCGGAAGAACTTCCGCACCCACTGGCGTAGCACGGACAGGCCCGTGGCGTCGCTCGTGACCACAGGGAAGTCGCCCGCCACGATCTCCATGTCGTGCAGCGCGTCCTTCAGCAGGGCCTTGAAGAGGTCTTCCTTGTTCGAGAAGTACAGGTAGAACGTGCCGTGCGAGATGCCGGCCCGGCGTACCACGTCGTCTACCCGCACGCCGTGGAACCCGCCCTCCTCGAACTCGATCATGCCCGCCTCAAGCAGCCTGCGGACGGTCTCCCTGCCCTGGGCGCGTAGTTCGCGGTCCTGGGCCGGGGCACCGCCGCCGAGCGACGGCCGGGCTGGCTGTTTCCTCGGCGGCCGCGCGGACCCCCGTGGCGCAGCGCTTGCGGGGGTGATAGGTCCGCGGCGTGCCTCCTGGTTCATAGCAAGAGAGTAGCCTTCCGTGCCCGTACCGCCGCACATTCGGCCAACACGACTCCACTGCTACTCTTCCAGCGGTGAGCAACCAGGGGGCCCGGTCGGTCAGGTCTGTCCCCAGCGCGGCTGATGGGACAGACCCAAAACCCGTGAGCCCACGGCGGTTCCGGCCGGACCGGACCGCGGTCAGGGTCGGCGCGCTCACCGCCGCGGCCGCCTTCGTGTACTGCCTGGATTCCCTCATCCTGTTCCGCCGTTTCCTTGCCACAACGTTTGACCTGGTCATCTTCGACCAGGGAATCCGCGGCTACGCCCATTTCCACGCCCCGGTCTCGATCGCCCGCGGGGTGTCCGACGGCCAGAACGCGCACTTCCTGCTGCTGGCCGACCACTGGTCGCCGGTCCTGGCGCTGCTCGCCCCGCTGTACTGGATCCACGACAGCCCCACCACCCTGCTCGTCGCGCAGGGCGTGCTGTTCGCGCTGGCCATCCCGCCGCTGTGGGTCTACACCCGGCGGCGGCTCGGCGAGGCGGCCGGGTACCTCGTCTGCGTCGCGTACGCACTGTCCCTGCCGGTCATGGCGGCGGTGGTCTTCGACTTCCACGAGGCCGCCTTCGTCCCAGTCCTCACCGCGGTCATGGTGGAACGATTCGACGCAGGAAAGCGCTGGCACGGCGTGCTCGCCGCGGTTGTGCTGCTGCTTGTCAAGGAGGACATGGGGCTGCTCGTCGCGGGGTTCGGCGGCTACCTGCTGCTCACCCGGCGGCGGTGGACCGGCCTGGCCTTCGTCGTCGGCGGGCTGGCCGCGACCTGGGTGGCTACCCACCTGCTAATCCCCGCGTTCGGCGGGTCGGCGACCTTCTACTGGGCCTACGGCCAGTTCGGGTCCACGCTCGGCAGCGCCTCGCTGAACGTGCTCAGCCACCCGTGGCACGCGGTCGCGGTGTTCGTCACCCCGTGGGTGAAGGCCCGCACGATGATCGGCCTGCTCGCGGCGTTCGGCTTCCTGCCGCTCGCCTCGCCGATGGTGGTCGCGGTACTGCCGCTGCTGGCCGAGCGGATGCTGGCGTCCGGCTACCCGCTGTGGTGGCAGGCGAAGTTCCAGTACGACGCGTTCCTCGTGATGATGCTGTGCTGCGCGGCCGTCGATGGCGCGGCCAGGTTGCAACGGCACTGGCCGCAGCGCTGGGATAAGTGGCTGAGCTACCCGCCTGCCCGGCCGAAATGGATGCATCACGACGGGACGCCCTGGCGTCCCGCCACGTTGTGGGCGGCCGGGATCTGCGCGGCCGCGCTCGTGTACTTCCCCTCCTCGCCGTTCGGCTCGCTGCTGCACCCGGGCTTCTACGGGCTCAACGCGCGGTCGCGGGCGGCCGCGGCCGCGGTAGCGCACGTGCCCGCCGGGGTGGAGGTGGAGGCCGCGAACAACATCGGCCCGCACCTGTCCGGCCGGGACACGGTGCTGCTGCTCGACGGGACGCCCCGGTGGGCGCCGTGGGTGGTCGCGGACACGATCGGGCTCGACTTCCCGTTCTGCACGCCGCACCAGCAGGCGGCCGAAGCGGCCTACCTGCTGGCGCACGGGTACACGCTGGTGTTCGCCGACGACGGGTACGAGGTGCTGCACCGCCCGGCCGACTGGCGCACCGCGCAGGCCCTCGCCCATCCGCTGCCCGCGGCCCGCCTGCACACCAACATCTGCTACTGATGGCGCAGACGCTGAGCCTGCGGGACGTCAACCGCGCGCTGCTCAGCAGGCAGCTGCTGCTCGGCAGGCTTTCGATGCCCGCCGATGAGCCCGGCCGGGCGGCGCGCGTCGTCCAGACCATCGAGCACCTGGTCGGGCTGCAGGCCCAGGCGCCGTTCCCGCCCTACTACGGCCTGCACTCGCGGCTGGACGGGTTCAGCCCAGGGGACCTGGCCGCACGCCTCACCGACCGGAGCGTGGTCAGGATCGCGCTGATGCGCGGCACCATCCACCTGGTCTCCGCCCGCGACTGCCTGCCGCTGCGTCGTCTGCTCCAGCCGGTGATCGAGCGCGGCATGCAGGGCGCGCACGGCAGGTACCTGCCGGGCGTGGACCGGGCGGCGCTCGCTGCGGCGGGACGTGCCCTGGTGGAATCCGAGCCGATGACGTTCAGCGAGCTCGGCCGGGCGCTGGCCGAGCACTGGCCGGACCATCGGCCGACCGACCTGGCGCAGGCGGTGCGCGCGTTCGTGCCGCTCGTGCAGGTGCCGCCGCGCGCGGTCTGGGGCCTGGCCGGGGTGTCCCGCCACACCTCGGCGGAGCACTGGCTGGGCCTCCGGCCCGGCGAACCCGAGGCGGCCCCGGAACTTGACGAGCTCGTGCTGCGGTACCTGGGCGCGTTCGGCCCCGCCACGGTCAGGGACGTGGCGGCCTGGTCCAGGCTGACCGGGCTGCGGGCGGCAGTCGAGCGGCTCAGGCCGTCCCTGGTCACCTTCCGCGACGAGCAGGGAGCCGAGCTGTTCGACCTGCCCTCGGCGCCCCGCCCGGGCGGCGACGTGCCTGCGCCGGTCCGGCTGGTGGCGGAGTTCGACAACCTCGTGCTCTCGCATGCCGACCGGTCCCGTGTCATCAGCGCCGCGAACGCCAAGCGCTTCTACCCGGTCAACGGCGTCATCCCCGGATCCGTGCTCATCGACGGGTTCGTCGCCGGGATGTGGCGGGTGGCCAGGGGCCGCGGCGCGGCCACGCTGACCATCGAGCTGTTCGGACCGACGAGGCAGCGTGCCGGGCTGGCCGGGGAAGCCGAACGCGTGCTCAGCTTCTGCGCGCCGGACGCCTCACCCGACATCCGTTTCGGCCCGCTCGTCTGACGGCGGCTCGGCGAGCCGCTCGCGGACCTGATCGGCGATGAGCCGGTAGGCCGCGACCTGTTCGGGGACGGCGCCGGTGACCATCACGGGCTGCCCGTCGTCCGCGTCCTGCGCGGCCCGGTGGCTGAACGGGATGCTGGCAAGCCGGGGGATCAGGCCCCAGATGCTCTCCTGCTCGGGGGCCGACGGGAACAGCGGCGTGGTCTGGCCGCAGCTCGGGCAGACCTGGCCGCTCATGTTCTCCACCCCGGCGACGTCGGTTACCGCGGAGCGCCCGCGGCCGGTACCGCGGCCCGGCCGGCCGAGGTGCCCGATCAGCCTGCGCGCGTCCTGGTGCGCGATGACCTGCGGGGTGACCACCACAAGCACGCACATCGGGCGGCCGGACAGCGCGAACACGAACTGCTGGATGTCCGCGGTTCCCGGCGGCAGGTCCAGCACCAGGTAGTCAAGGCCGCCCCAGTCCGAGTCCGATATGAGCCGGCGCACGAGCAGCTGAGCGATGCCGCCGTGGACCGCCAGCCCCTGGTTCTCGCCGAGCAGGAAGGCCGCCGACGCGAGCTGCACCCCGTGCCTGCTGACGGTCTGCAGGCGCGAGTCGGGCGCGCCTGGCCGGGCGAACAGGGTGACGTGGGATGCCTCGGCCTCGCGCCGCAGGCCCATCATCCGCGGCACGTCGGGACCGTACAGGTCGGCGTCGACCAGGCCGGCGCGGTGGCCCCGGGCGGCCAGCGCAAGGGCCAGGTTCACCGCCACGGTGGTCTTGCCCACGCCGCCTTTCCCGCTCGCGACCGCGATGACCGGCACCCGTTCCGAACTATCCGACATGCGCGCTCCTGGCTCGATCAAGATCTTCTGCCTGCCGCCCGGGATTTCTGTTGGCGTAGACGGCCCTATATCGTCTTATACATTGTGCGAGCGAAAAGGTTCCCGCCCCGCCCCATCCTGATGGCCGCGGCCGCCGCTGCGGCCTGCCTGAGCCTGGCCGGTTTCGTGATCCCGTCCGCCTTCGGCGCCATGACCCCCGGTGCCCACGGCGGATCCTCGCGTGTCTTCGCGGCTGCCGGCGCCTCGGCCCGGGCGTCGGGATCGCAGGGTCCCGGAGGTCCGGCGGGCGGCCCGCCGCGGCAGCTTTTCGTGCCCGACCTGATCGCCGCGGTGCCCGGCGGGTTCACCCCCGCGCAGCTGACCAGGATCGCCAAGCTGGGCGGGGTGCGGGCGGTGCTGCCCGTCGACGGCGGGAACGTGACCGTCAACGGCCGGGGCGCCAACGTGCTCGGCGTCTCGCCGCAGGCGTTCAGGCCCTGGACCCCGCTGTCCACGGCGGGCTCGGCCGCGGTCTGGTCGGACCTGAGCAAGGGGCAGCTGGTCAGCACCGACGCCGCGGCCCGCAAGCTGCACCTGAGCGCGGGGAACTCCTATCAGGTCTCGGCCGCGACCGACCAGCAGGTGCCGTTCGGCGGGCCGACCGCGCTGAGCATCCCCGGCGCGGACGCGGTGGTGAACCTGACCCGGTCCGCGCAGCTGGGGCTGGCGAAGAACTTCGCGGTCCTGATCAACGCGCCCGAAGCGGACCTGGCCACGCTGAAGACCCAGGTCGAGTCGGTCGTCGGCAAGAACGGCCAGGTAGTCAACCTGGTGTCCTACTCCCTGGCCACGGCGGGCAACCTGCCGGTGGCGACGGACGTCCCGGCCGGGGCGCCGGCCGACTACCTGGAACTGTTCAAGCGGTCCGCCGCGCTGTTCTGTCCGGGCATGTCGTGGACCGTGCTGGCCGCGATCGCCGAGATCGAGAGCGGTGACGGCGCCAACGACGGCCCGTCCAGCGCGGGGGCTCTCGGCCCGATGCAGTTCCTTCCGTCCACCTGGGCGGAGTGGGGCATCCAAGGGTTCGGTCCTTCCGGCACGCCGAGCATCATGAACCCGCTGGACGCGGTGCCCTCGGCGGCGCGCCTGCTGTGTGCCGCCGGCGGCGGGAGCAGCGCCACCCTCCCCGCGGCGATCTTCGCCTATAACCACGCGACCTGGTACGTCGACGAGGTGCTCGCCCTGGCGAACGAATACGGACGCAACGGCTGAGATCATCCCTCGGGCTCGGCGGCCGGCGGGCGCAGCCAGTGCAGGCCAAGCAGGCAGGTTACCGCGGTAGCGCCGCCGCAGGCGGCGGCGAACACGTACCCGGCCCGCGGGCCGTCGGAGTCGATGATGAACCCGACCACCGACGCGCCGAATGCCACGCCGACCGCGATGCCGCTGCTCAGCCAGGACATCGCCTCGGTGCGCCGTCTCGGCGGGGCCTGCGCCTCGAGCAGGCTGAAACCGCCGATGAGGGTGGGCGCGATGGTGAGCCCGCACAGGTAGAGCCCGCAGGTCAGGGTGAGCAGGTTCGGCTGCGCCCAGAACGTGGCGACCCCGAGCGCGGTCAGCGTGAGGGTAAGCGCGAACCTGTTCTCCACCGGTGACCGCCATTGCCTGGACCCGTACCACAGGCCGCCGGTCAGGCTGCCGAAGGCATACGTGCCGAGGATGAGGCCTGCCAGCGGCTTGTGCCCGAAGTGCTGCGCGAACGCTACCGTGCTCAGATCGACGGACACGAACATCGAGCCAAGCAGGATATACACGGGAACCAGCACGACAAGCGCGGGCGCCGCGGAGCCACGCCGTCCACCACGCCGCCCGCGGGGCCGGGCGACCCGGGCAGCGCCCTGCACCGGGTGCGCCGCGGGCCGGATGATGGCGGGCTCGGTCCCGCGCTGCGCGGCGAACCACAGCGTCCCGCCCAGGCAGAGCAAGGCCGCGATGCCGATTCCTGAGGCCGGGTATACCTCGGTGGCCAGCAGCGTCACGGCGGCGGGGCCGACGACGAAACACACCTCGTCGGCGACAGACTCGAAGCTGAAGGCGGCGTGCAGCCGGGGCGAGCCCGCAAGCAGCACGCTCCACCTAGCCCGGACCATGGCGCCAAGCGACGGCATGGTCGCGCCGGCTACCGCACCGGGCGCGAAGAACGCCCAGGTCGGCAGCCGGAGCTGCACCGCCGCGATGAGTATCGCGGTGGCCGAGGCGAACACCGCGGCCAGCGGCAGCAGCACGCGCCGCTGGCCCCGGGCATCCACGAGCCGCGCGATCCGCGGCGAGGTGAACGCGTAGCCAAGCGAACCCGTCGCGGACACGGTGCCCGCCACGCCGTACTTCCCTGTGCCTGCGGATATGAGCAGTACGGTGCCGAGCCCGAACATGGACATTGGCATCCGCCCGATGACCGCCGCCGCCGAGAACCGCCAGGCGCCGGGAATCCGCAAGACCTCCGCGTACGGCCGGAGCGGGCGAGTCAGCAGGCTGGCGGGGGAGCGGCCCTCGCCAAGATCCGTCATCTGCCGCTCTGCCCCATAGCCCCCTACATTATCCGAGATGGTCAACCGGATTTTCGAGTCCTGCCGATCACCACCTGCCCGTCACCAGCCATCGCGGTGGATCGAGGCTTGGCGGCGGAAATGGTGCATCATGGTCCCCCCGATCGACCGCGGAGCCCGGATCAACCGCGGGAAAACTCGCCCAAGTCCGGACAGCAGCGGGCTGATGTGGTCAGTGTTGTCTTTTGTGAGCTGGTCGCGTGGCTTGGCTGCGCGCGGTTGCTGGTTGGATGGGGGCATGCCGGCCTACGACGCGTTCCTGCTCGTCTCGTTCGGCGGCCCGGAAGGCCCCGATGACGTCATGCCGTTCCTCGAGAACGTCACCCGCGGTCGTGGCGTGCCGCCGGAACGGCTGGCTGGTGTGGCCGAGCACTACTACGCGTTCGGCGGGGTCAGCCCGATCAACCAGCAGTGCCGCGATCTGCTCGCCGCGGTACGCGCCGACCTGGCCGCGGACAGCCT
>Ga0209169_10002522_pt1 | contig 11000 bp, 5 predicted proteins | sample HubBroMetageWRM4_FD_188346 | JGI IMG/M metagenome (GOLD analysis project Ga0209169, IMG submission 188346) | Warmed soil microbial communities from the Hubbard Brook experimental Forest, New Hampshire - Hubbard Brook CCASE Soil Metagenome WRM 4... | ecosystem: Environmental > Terrestrial > Soil...
TTCGGTATCAGCGATCCTGCCCGGTTCGCCTAGATCGGCGACTGACCAGATACGCGGGCCAGCAGGAAAGGCCACGATCTGCAGGCACTCGTCATAAACCCTTTGATTCATGCAGATCGCCAGGCCGGCTTTCTCCAGGCGCGACTGCGTCAGCTGATCTCCGTAGTTAGCCTTGGCGAACTCCCGTATGCCGTGCTTCTCGAGCAGCGCGAGCGTCTTGGCGTAGGAGACCAGATTCCCCGCTTTGTGCAAGGCCGCCGCCGTCCCGCTCGAAAGAACGATGCAACTCTTGACCTCGAGCGAGTTCAGATATGCTTCGGCAATAATGCTCCGGAACGAGTTGCCGCGGCAGATGAAGTGGATAATCACCTGGTCACGCTAGCAAACTCCGCTGACTACGCAACGTCGTGACGGTTAACGCATGCCTGCTACTTGGCCTCAGGGAAGGTCTTGCTGGTGCACACCGTCGTCCGCGAGCGTGCGGGTGGCGTTCGGCCCGACAACCGTCCGGTAGCCGTCCGCGGTGAGCGCGTCATGCGCGTGCGCCAGCTACGCCTCGAGACCTTCCTCTCGGGGACACCCCGATGACCCGAACCGGGTGGCGTTGGCCAGCGCGTGCGCGGCTGCCGGATTCGCGCCCTACGTGGCCTTCGGTCGACTACGCGGCCACCGCCAGCCTGGTCAGCCACGGCTTCGCCATCGCCGTGGTGCCGCGTCTGGCCTGGCCAGCCGACACCCGCGCGTGGCCCGGTTGTCGCGGCGCGCCTCCGCGTGAAGCACCGAGGTTAACGTCCAGCCTTCCTTCCGGTAACGAGTCGAATCTTTCCTTCCGCTAACTATTGGTACGTCCGGTATCTCCTGATAATCTTCTGCGCGTTTAGGCAAAAATAGCCGCGCCGGTTCATACGGGCCTGGAGCCGCCCCGGGCGCGTTGTGTGCGCGGTTCGGGCAAAGGCGGCGAAATGGAGGACTCGGGATGAGAAGTTCTCGCGCAATGGTTCTGGTTCGCAGCGCGGCCATGACAGCGATCGCGGTGCTCGGTGCGGGCAGCGCCGCGGTGGCTACGGCGGCCGTCAGCGCGGTGCCCGCGGCAGCTGGCGCCGCGGTCCAGGTGGTCCCGTTCGCGACCGGGCACATCCTGGCGGCGGGCCATATGTCGCAGCCGCCGACCACGGCGCAATGTGAGACGAGCTTCGGCATCGCCTGCTACCAGCCCTTCCAGTTCCAGAAGGCCTACGACCTGGCCCCGCTGTTCGCCAAGGGGATCGAGGGCCAGGGCGAGACGATCGTCATCGTCGATGCCTTCGGCTCCCCGTCCATCGCCTCCGACCTGCAGACCTTCGACTCGGATAACGGCCTGCCCAACCCGCCCTCCTTCCGGGTGATCACCCCCGAGGGCGCGATCACCACCAACCCCGCGAACTGCACGACCGTGTACAGCCCGACGGGCCCCGACCTGTGCTCGGACTACTACGGCTGGACCGACGAGACGAGCCTCGACGTCGAGTGGTCGCACGTGATGGCCCCGAAGGCCAACATCCTTCTGGTCGAGACCCCGATGACGGAGACCGAAGGCATCTACGGGTTGCCGCAGATCGTGGCGGCTGAGAACTACGTCGTCGACCACCATCTCGGTAACGTGATCACCCAGAGCTTCGGCGCCAACGAGTCGACCTTCACCAGCCCGAGCCAGATCTACTCGCTGCGCTCCGCGTACGTCAACGCGGCGCGGCACGGCGTGACCGTCTTGGCGGCGAGCGGTGACCAGGGCTCGACCGACTACATCTGCGACCCGAGTTCGGGTTGTGCGAATCCGAACAACGCGACCTGCTGCTCCTCGACTCGGGCGATCGACTGGCCCTCGTCGGACCCGTTGGTCACGGCGGTGGGCGGCACCCAGCTGCAGCTCAACGCCGCGGGCGACCGGACCGCCCCGGACAGGGTCTGGGACGACCTCAGCTCCACGGTCGGGGTGACAGGACCCGTCTACACCTGGGGGGCCAGTGGCGGAGGCCGCTCCACGGTCTTCTCACGCCCGCAGTTCCAGAACGGCGTGGCGGGCATCGTCGGCGGCAGCCGGGGCACGCCCGACATCGCGATGAGCGCCGCGGTCAACGGGGCGGTCGACTTCTACGACACCACCGACCCGTCGGTCGCCGGCTGGGGGATCGTGGGCGGGACCAGCGAAGCCTCCCCGCTCTTCTCCGGCATCGTGGCCCTGGCCGACCAGGTGGCGGGGCACAGCCTCGGCGACCTGAACCCGGCCCTGTACGCCCTGGCCCAGAGCAGGACGTCCAGCGGCATCGTGCCGATCTCCCAGGGCACAAACACCTACACGTTCTGCATCGCCGCTGACACCGAGAGCAACGGTTCCTGCCCCTCGAGCTCCGACCTGGTGACCGTCCCTGGCTTCAACGCCAACGGCTCCTACAACGACGCGACCGGGTGGGGCACCGTGAATGCTGCCTCGTTCGTTCCGGCGCTGGCCCGCTTCGCAGGATAGACAGAGCGATACCACGACCGGCCGTGACCGGTCGGCCAGAGGGGGCGGCCCGGTGCCGCCCCCTCTGGTTTTCCCGCCATTCGGCTGAGCGCGGCATTCCCGTTGGGCTCGCACCTGGCGGAGGGGAAGCACTACTGCCCGTTTAGATAAATGATCTTCCCGAGGCCGGCCTCTACTCCGATGGCGGCTGCGCTGCTCAGCTGCCGTCTCGCAGCACGGGACGGAGTGCGTCGAGGGTTGAGACGTCCTCGATGGTGGGCGGTACGGGCTCGTCCTTGCCGTCGGCGATGCCGCGCATGGTCTTGCGCAAGATCTTGCCCGAGCGGGTCTTGGGCAGCCCGGTGATGATGTCGACCCTGCGCAGCGCGGCGACGGGCCCGATCTGGTCGCGGATCAGCTGAACCAGCTCGGCGCAGAGCACGTCGGGGTCGACGTCGATGCCCGCTTTGAGCACCACGAATCCGCGCGGGATCTGGCCTTTGAGCTCGTCGTCGACGCCGATGACGGTGCACTCGGCGACGGCGGGGTGGCTGGCCAGGACTTCTTCCATTTCCCCGGTGGACAGCCGGTGGCCCGCCACGTTAATGACGTCGTCGGTGCGGCCCATCACGTAGAGGTATCCGTCGCTGTCCCGGTATCCGCCGTCCCCGGTCAGGTAGGCACCGGGGTGGGTTGACAGGTAGGAATCGATGAACCGCTGGTCATCCCCCCACAAGGTCGGCAGGCAGCCGGGCGGCAGCGGCAGCCGCATGACGATGTCGCCGGTGCTGCCCGGCGGGACGTCGTCGCCGGTGGCGGGGTCGACGATGTGCACGTCGTAACCCGGTACCGGCATGGTAGGTGAGCCGGGCTTGGTGGGCATGGGGTCCAGTCCCATCAGGTCGGCCGCGATCGCCCAGCCGGTCTCGGTCTGCCACCAGTGGTCGATCACCGGGATGCCGAGCAGTTCACCTGCCCACCGGTAGGTTTCGGGGTCGAGCCGTTCCCCGGCCAGGAACAGGTACCGCAGGCCGGACAGGTCGTACTTGCGGGCCAGGGCGCCGGCCGGGTCTTCCTTCTTGATCGCGCGGATCGCGGTCGGCGCGGTGAACAGCGTCTTGACCTTGTGCTCGGCGATCACCCGCCAGAACGCACCGGCGTCCGGGGTGCCGACCGGTTTGCCCTCATACAGCACGGTGGTGCACCCGGCCAGCAGCGGAGCGTAGACGATGTAGGAATGCCCCACCACCCAGCCGATGTCGGACGCCGCCCAGAACACCTCTCCCGGATCAGTGTCGTAGATGTACTGCATGCTCCAGCGCAGCGCGACGGCATGACCCCCGTTGTCGCGGACGACGCCCTTGGGTTTGCCTGTGGTACCCGAGGTGTACAAGATGTACAGCGGGTCGGTGGCCGCGACCGGGACACAGTCGACTGGCTCGGCGTCGGCCAGCGCCTGCTCCCAGTCCAGGTCACGGCCGGCGGTCAGCTCGGCCGGGGCCTGCGGGCGCTGCAGGATAACGCACGACGACGGTTTGCGGCTCGACAGCGCGATGGCCCGGTCCAGGATCGGCATGTACTCCAGGACCCGGCTGACCTCGATCCCGCACGACGCGGACACGACGACCTTGGGGGCCGCGTCGTCGATGCGGGCGGCCAGCTCCGGCGCGGCGAAGCCGCCGAACACCACCGAATGCACCGCGCCGATGCGGGCGCAGGCGAGCATGGCGACGACCGCCTGGGGGATCATCGGCATGTAGATCACCACGCGGTCGCCGGCCTCGGTCCCTAGGCTCCGCAGTACGCCGGCGAACCGTGCGACCTGATCAAGCAGCTGCCGGTAGGTCAGGATCTGGCCGGCGCCGGTCACCGGGCTGTCGTAGATCACCGCGGCCTGATCGCCGCGGCCATCGCGGACATGCCGGTCCACCGCGTTAAAGCAGGTGTTCAGTTCGCCGCCGGAGAACCAGCGGTAGAACGGCGGATTGGAGCTGTCCAGCACGACGGGCGGCTGGCGGTACCAGTCGATGCCCGGCACGGCGCCGCCCCAGAATCCCGTGGGGTCCTCGATGCTCTGGCGGAACGCCTCGGTGTACCGGTCCATAGCCGTCCGTTCCTCACTGCGCGTCTTGTCTTCGGGTCACTGCGCGTCTTGTCTTCGAGGTGACTGGCGGGAAACGCTCGCGACGGGAGCGAGCGGGGAACCCGCAGCGAGCTTCGCGGTAACCACCGTCATGCCCAGCATGCTCCGTGCGGGCCTGATCAGCAAGGAAAACGAGCGAGCGCGGCCCGACGAGCACGACCTCAATCCCGAACGGCGTTAGTTCCATTCGCATCGCGTCGCTGACCCCTCCACCGCGGACGTCGACGCGTGATAGAACGCTCCTCCGGGCAGGTCTGATGACACATCACCCGCACGGGCGGGCGCTGCGTGCAGACTGGCGGGGTCCGTCAACCTCATCCTTACCTGCTAGCTCATGTATTTCAAATGACTAGATTTACCTGGGAGTATTCGGGCTCACGGGTAGATTTTGGGTACGGGGATGCGCAAAAAGCGCCCCGGAGCCCGAATACTCCCAACATCGCGCACCACAGAGCGCTCGTGCCTCACGGCACACACAGGTACCGGCCGCCGGAGAATGACCTGTGAGGACCGTCATGACCGGTAACCCGGCACGTGCTTGCCTGACAGCGCCAGGGGCTGCTTGCGGTTAGCCACGCTGATCAAAGCTGGATCATCGCTTCGATCCTGAGCCGTCGGCAGGAGGAGACGTGGTCACACTTGGCATGTGACACCGGGGACCACCGCATCCGCACAGTGGCCCCGGTCGGGCGCTGAGCGGGCAGGATGGCGGCGCCCTCCGATCCTCACCCGTACCTGACAGCACACGAATTCCAAATATGGCTCCCAACGGGGATTTTCAGTCGGCACGATGGACGTCTGTGCCGGCTCCTGCCGGCACGATGTGCCGTTATGCCGGCAAAATCGGGGAACGTTGGCTCCCGGACTCGCCCTCTTTATAGGTATTAGGTGCGATTTGACGGTTTCCGGATCGTGTCCGGCCCGGACCGGCGAGGGTAGGTGACCGAACCTCAGAGCCTGACCGTCGCGTCGAGGGCGAGACGCCGCGCCGGCTGGTGTTCGGACTTGGCATGTGGCACGGGAGTCGGGGTATGCCGCTGCGGGTGCGTCGGCAGACATATGGTTTCGATAGAAACGCGACAGGCTGGTGATAACCGCAGCGGCGACATTGGCTGCATGACGATCACTCTCAACCGACCCGCGCCCTACCCGGTCGGCGGAGCGGCGTCCGGCCCGCCCGTCCTCGACGTGGTCATACCCGTCTACAACGAGCAGAACGACCTGGAACCGTGCGTGCGGCAGCTGCACGCCCACCTGGCCGGCACGTTCCCCTACCCGTTTCGCATCACCATCGCCGACAACGCCAGCACCGACGACACCCTCGCCCTGGCCGAAACGCTGCAGGCGGCCCTGGCGGAAGTCCGCGCCGTCCATCTCCCCGAGAAAGGACGGGGCCGGGCGCTGCGCGCGGTCTGGCTGGCCTCCGACGCGCCGGTGCTCGCCTACATGGACGTCGACCTGTCCACCGATCTCACGGCCCTGCTGCCGCTAGTCGCTCCGCTGCTGTCGGGTCACTCCGACCTGGCCATCGGGACCCGGCTCGCCCGCACCGCCCGGGTCGTGCGCGGACCCAAGCGCGAGTTCATCTCGCGTAGCTATAACGTCCTGCTGCACCGCACCCTGCACACCCGGTTCTCCGATGCGCAGTGCGGATTCAAGGCCATCCGCCGCGAGGTGGCCCAGCAGTTGCTGCCGCTGGTGGAGGACAGCGGCTGGTTCTTCGACACCGAGCTGCTCGTTCTCGCCGAGCGGGCCGGGCTGCGGATCGCCGAGGTACCGGTCGACTGGGTCGACGACCCCGACAGCCGGGTCGACATCGTCGCCACGGCCCTGGCCGACCTGCGCGGCGTGGCCCGGCTCGGCCGGGCGCTGGCCACCGGCCGGCTGCCGGTCGCGGCGGTGCGCGCGCAACTCGGCCGGGCACCGCTGGCGTCAACCTCGCTGGCGTCAACGTCGCTGGCGTCAACCTCGCTGGCCGGCGAGCCGCCCGGCCTGGCCGGCCAGGCGGTCCGCTTCGCCGCGATCGGGGTCGCCAGCACGCTCGCTTACCTGCTGCTGTTCGTGCTGTTCCGCGGCGCGATCGGCGCGCAGCCGGCCAACCTGCTCGCGCTGCTGCTCACCGCGGTGGCGAACACCGCCACCAACCGCCGGGTGACCTTCGGCCGGACCGGGCGGACGCCGCTGCGGGTGCACGGCCAGGGGCTGGCCGTGTTCGCGCTCGGTGTGGGCGTGACCAGCGGCGCCCTCGCGGTCCTGTCCGCCGCGGTCGCGGCCCCCGGACTCGCACTCGAGCTGGCGGTGCTCATCGCGGCCAGCACGGTCGCGACGGCGCTGCGGTTCGTGCTGTTCCGCCGCTGGATCTTTCCCAGCGTCTGAGCCCGATGACATCCCATCGACGATCTGACGAGGACTTCGCCATGACCACAAAGCTGCTGCCAGCACGGCACGCCGCTCACCGCCCCGCCGCCGACGTCGACGACGTCGGCGCCGGGCGCTCCAACCCGCCGACCCCGCCGGATGACCGCCGCCGCCTGGAACGGATCTGGCGCAGCCCGGCGGATCAGCCGCGCTGGGCGCGCCCGGCCCTGCTTGGCCTACTCGCCCTGACCGCGGTGCTGTACTTGTGGGACCTGTCCGCCTCCGGCTACGCCAACAGCTTCTACGCCGCCGCGGTGCAGGCGGGCACCAAGAGCTGGAAGGCGTTCTTTTTCGGCTCGCTGGACGCGGGCAACTCGATCACCGTCGACAAGCCGCCTGCGTCGCTGTGGGTGATGGAGCTTTCTGGCCGGATCTTCGGCTTCAACTCCTGGTCGCTGCTGGCCCCGCAGGCCCTGGAAGGGGTCGCCGCCGTCGGGTTGCTGTACAGCACCGTACGCCGGGTGGCCAGCTCCACCGCGGGCCTGGCCGCCGGGGCCGCGCTCGCGCTGACCCCGGCCGCGGTGCTGATGTTCCGCTTCGACAATCCCGACGCGCTGCTCGTCCTGTGCCTGGTCACCGGGGCCTACGCGGTCACCCGGGCCCTGGCGGACGGGCGGACCCGCTGGCTGATCCTGGCCGGGTCGGTAATCGGCCTGGCGTTCCTGACCAAGATGCTGCAGGGTTTCCTGGTGCTGCCCGCCTTCGCGCTCACCTACCTGCTCGCCGGGCCGGTCCCGCTGCGGCGGCGGATCGGCCAGGTGCTCGCCGGGGCCGCGGCCGTGGTGGCGGCGGCCGGCTGGTGGGTGCTGATCGTCACGCTGTGGCCGGCCTCCGACCGGCCCTACGTCGGCGGCTCGACCAACGACTCGATCCTGGAACTGGTCTTCGGGTACAACGGCCTGGGCCGGATCTTCGGGGGCAGCGGCAACGGCGGCGGCGGGGCGGGCGGCGTCAGCGGTTCCAGCTTCGGCGGGGCCACCGGCTTGTCCCGGCTGTTCAGCAGCGAGATGGGTAACGAGATCTCCTGGCTGCTTCCGGCCGCGCTGGTCGGGTTCGTCGCCCTGCTGTGGTTCACCCGCCGGGCTCCGCGCACCGACCGGCTCCGCGCGGCCACCCTGCTGTGGGGCGGCTGGCTACTGGTCACCGGCCTGGTGTTCAGCTACATGCAGGGCACCATCCACCCGTACTACACGGTGGCTCTCGCCCCGGCGATCGCCGCGCTCGTCGCCCTGGCCGCCCACGCCGCCTGGGCCCGCCGCGCGACCATCACCGGCCGCCTGACCTGCGTCGCGCTCGTCCTGGCCGCCGGGCTGTGGAGCTTCGTCCTGCTCGGCCGGACCAGCAGCTGGCAGCCCGAGCTGCGCTGGCTCGTCCTGGTTCTCACGCTGGTCGCCGGGATCGGCCTGGCCGTGCCGATCCGGCCCCGCCTGGCCGTGCGCGGCCTGCTCGCGGGCGGCCTGGCCGCCGCGCTGATCGGGACGACCGCGTTCGGCGTGGCCACCGCGGCCAGCCCGCACACCGGCAGCATCCCGAGCGTAGGTCCCGCGGCCGCCGCCTCGGCCGGCGGCGGACCGGGGACCGGCGGCGGACTGCCGTCCGGCCGGACCGGCGGGGCAGGCTCGGCCGCGGGATCGGCTAGCCGCGGCGGCACCGGAACGTCCGCGCCGGGCAGCGCCGCGAAGGCCGGCTCCGCGACGAGCGGTTCGGCACCGAGCGGTTCGGCACCGAGCGGTTCGGCACCGAGCGGCTCCGCGCCGACCGGCTCCGCGCCGGGCGGTTCGGCCAAAAGCGGCTCGATGCCGACCGGGTCCAGGCCGGCGGGCGGCACGACCTCGGGCTCCTCGGGCCCGGGCGGTGCGGCCAAGAGCGGCGTGCCGTCCGGCGGGGGCGGCGCGACCACCAGCACCGCGCTGACCAACGCGCTCAAGGCCACGTCGTCGAAGTGGGCCGCCGCGGTCGTCGGTGACCAGAGCGCGGCCAGCCTCGAGCTGGCCACCGGCAAGGCCGTCATCTCGATCGGCGGCTGGAGCGGGACCGACCCCTCCCCGACGCTGGCGCAGTTCGAGCACTACGTCGCCACCGGGCAGGTGCGGTACCTGATCGCGTCGGGCGGCATGGCGATGGGCGGCGGTTCGGCCGGCGTGGCCGCCCAGATCACCAAGTGGGTGGCGGCGCACTACAAGAAGATCACCATCGGCGGGCAGACGGTCTACGACCTGAGCCAGCCGCTGAGCTAGCCGGCTCGGCCCCCAAGGCCGGCTAGCGCCCCGTCACCACCCACCGTCCCCCAAAACCCGGGTGGTGACGGGGCCTGGTCATACGGTGGGTGGCCGAGGTCGCCGCCACGGCAGGCATGATGCTGGTCATGAGGGGTGATACCACGTTACGTTTCGGCCTTAATAGGTAAGGGGTAGTGGTGACCGAGCGAATCCAGCTCAGCCGGCCGGACGGGACACCCATGCGGGTCCTGGTCGTGGAGGACGAGGACACGCTGGCCCAGATGCTCACGATGGCGTTCGAGTACGAGGGCTGGGCGGTCCGGACGGCGGCGGACGGGCCGGCCGGGGTACGGGCCGCGCGCGAATTCAAACCCGATGTGGTAGTGCTCGACGTCATGCTGCCCGGCTTCGACGGGCTGGAGGTGCTGGCCCGGCTGCGCGCCGACGCGCTCGAGGTGCCGGTGCTCTACCTGTCCGCCCGGGACGCCGTCGAGGACCGGATCGTCGGCCTGGACGCCGGCGCCCAGGACTACGTCACCAAGCCGTTCAGCCTGGCCGAGGTGGTCACGCGGGTCCGCGGCATGCTGCGCCGGGCCGGGATCGCCGCCGAGACCGCCGAAACCCGCCTGGTCGTGGGGGATCTCGTGCTCGACGAGAGCACCCGCGAGGTCAGCCGCGCCGGCGCTGACCTGACCCTGACCGCGACCGAGTTCGAGGTGCTGCACTTCCTCATGCAGAACCCGCGGCACGTGCTGACCAAGGGCCAGATCCTCGAGCGCGTCTGGCGGTACGACTTCGGCGGCCAGACCAACGTCGTCGAGCTGTACATCTCCTACCTGCGCCGCAAGATCGAGGCCGGCCGCCCGCCGATGATCCACACCGTCCGCGGCGTGGGCTACGTTCTCAAACCCGCAAATGACTAAGACGGAACGGGCAGTGCCATCCCCCCTCAGCCCCCGCCTTCGCCGGGGGTCGGCGTCGCTGCGGGTCCGGCTGCTGCTCGTCCTGGTCGCCCTGCTCGCGGTGGTGTGCGCCGCCGTCGGCTGGATCACCGTGATCGCGATGCAGGACTTCCTCGTCGGCCAGCTGGACACCCAGCTGACCTCGGCCGGCGGCCGGGCGGTCAACGTGCCGCCGCCGGGCGGCGGCTCGGGCCCCGGCCCGTCGGGGGCCAGGTTCCTGCTCGCTCCCGGCCAGGCGGTCGGCACGCTCGGCGTCCGCGTCGAGAACGGGAAGGTCACCGCGGCCGCCGTGCTCGGCGGCAACGGGAAGCTCGAGACGGTGGCGCCCGCGCGGGTCTCGGTGCTGGCCTCGGTACCCCCGGGCGGGGCGCCCCGGACGGTGACGATCGCCGGGCTCGGCGAGTTCCGGGTGGCCGGCCTGCCGGCCGGCCACGGCGACGTCCTCATCACCGGCCTGCCGCTGAGTGACGTGCAGCGCACCACCCACCAGATCATCGTGGTCGAGCTCATCGTCGCGGCCGCGGGCCTCGTGCTGGCCACCGCGGCGGGCGCGCTGATCATCCGCCGCACGCTGCGGCCGCTGCGCCGGGTCGCGGACACCGCGGTCCGGGTCAGCATGCTCCCGCTGGCCCAGGGCGACGTCGCGATCGAGGAACGGATCGACCCGCGCCAGGCCGCCGACCGGACCGAGGTCGGCCAGGTCGCGGGCGCGGTCAACCGGCTGCTCGATCACGTCGACGCGGCGCTGACGGCCCGCCAGGGCAGCGAGATGAAGG
>Ga0209169_10002523_pt1 | contig 11000 bp, 9 predicted proteins | sample HubBroMetageWRM4_FD_188346 | JGI IMG/M metagenome (GOLD analysis project Ga0209169, IMG submission 188346) | Warmed soil microbial communities from the Hubbard Brook experimental Forest, New Hampshire - Hubbard Brook CCASE Soil Metagenome WRM 4... | ecosystem: Environmental > Terrestrial > Soil...
GAACGCCAGCGCGGCGCGCAGGATCTGCTTGCGCTCGGTGAGCGGCAGCGGGCGTACGTCCCGGCCGCCCGCGTGCAGGACGTCGAACACGTAGTAGTACACCGGCACGCTGGCGATCAGGTCGTTGCCCGGCCGCGCCAGGCCGAGCCGCTGCTGCAGCCGCTCGAACTTGGTCTCGCTGCCGATGAAGGCGACGATCTCGCCGTCGACCACGCACTCCTCGGTGGCCTGCGTGGCGAGCGCGTCGGCGACCTCGGGGAACGTGCTGGTGATCTGGTGCTGGTTGCGCGTCATCAGCCTTACCTGGCCGCCGCCGCCCGAGACGTAGGCCACGCAGCGCTCCCCGTCGAGCTTGCGCTCATAGATCCACGCCGGGTCGGAGAACCGGTCCCTGGTGAGCGTGGCAAGCTCGGGATCCAGCCACCCGGGCAGGTCAGCCTGCCTCGTCTTTTCCGCCACCCTGCCTCCTCGCCGCTTGATCCGGTTAGCGCCGGCCTCCCAGCCTCCTAGCATCCGCCAGTCAGCGGCGGCGGCGCCAGCGGCGGATCAGCCAGCCGGACACCACTATGCCCGTTGCGGCCGCGAGCGGCCGCGCGTGGCCGGCCATCCAGGCGCCCGCTCGGGCCCATGCGAGCTCACTACCCGTCGGCCAGCCGCGATAACGAGACGGGGACCTCGGCCTGTGTGGTGAGGTACTCATGCGCGAGGCGCACCACCGTCGCGCCGTCGCCGACCGCGGAGGCGACCCGCTTGATCGAGCGGTAGCGGGCGTCCCCGGCGGCGAAGACGCCGGGGACAGATGTCTCCAGCGGCAGCGGCGGGCGATCGAGCGGCCACCGCGACGGGCCCGCTTCGTCCCGCAGGACATCCCGGCCGGTTCGTATGTAGCCATCAATGAGCTGGAAGGTCTCCGGCAGCCACCCGGTCCGTGGATCTCCGCCGATGAGCACGAACAGCGCGTCCGCTGCGACTTGCCTGGCCTGGCCGGTGGGCCGGTCGCGCAGGGTGAGCGACTCGAGACGGTCCTCGCCGTGACCGTCGGCGACCTCGGTATGCGGGCAGACCGTGACCGCCGGGGTCGCCCCGATCTCGCGGACCAGGTACTCCGACATCGAGTGCTCGAGGCTGTCCCCGCGCACCAGCAGCGTCACCTGCCGGGCGTGCCGCGCTAGATGCAGTGCGGCCTGGCCTGCCGAGTTTCCGGCGCCGACGACAAAGACGTCACGGCCCTCCATCGCCCGTGCCTCGCTGCCGGCCACGCCGTAGAACACGCCGGAGCCAACGAGATCCTCGAGGCGCGGGACACCCAGACGGCGCCAGGAGATGCCGGGTGCGACGATCACCGCTCCGGCTGCGATCTCGCGGCCACCGGCGAGATGGACGACGCGGCGACCGCCGCAGCTCTGCAGGCCGGCCACCGGCTGTGAGAACACCATGTGAGCGCCGAACATCCAGGCCTGCTCGCAGGCCCGGCGGGTGAGCTCATGGCCGCTGATGCCGTAAGGGAATCCCGGGTAATTCCGGATCTTCGGGCTGCTCCCCGCCTGCCCGCCAGAGACGGTCTCTTCAAGGACGATCGTCTGAAGGCCCTCGGACGCCGCATAGACAGCGGCGGTCAGGCCCGCCGGTCCGGCGCCGACCACGACGACATCGCATTCGTCGAGGTCGTTGCGGGTGCTCCCGCCGACCGCCTCGACGACTTGAGCAGCCGACGGGTCGGCCATCGTGTAGCCATCGTGGCGGATCATGACCGGCAGGCAAGACTCTTCCAGGCCTTTCCGCCCGATCATGGCCCGCCCCTGGTCGCTGTCGGCCGCCTCGAACCGGAACGGCACGTTGAATCGTGTCAGCAACTCCATCAGCTCGTGGGTCCGGCGGTCGTGCAGCCCTCCGACCACATGGAACAGGTCGAACCCGGCCTGACGGTCCTTGGCCCACTCGGCCAGGAATTCGCTGATGACTCGGTAGAGATCCGGTTCCAGCAGCCACGGCTTGGTGAGGTGGTAGTCGGCCTCGCCGAGCGTCATCGCCCGCACGACCGGGCTGCGTGCCGAGTAGTCCCGCTCAACCAGCAGCACCCGCTTCGCCAGCGGGTGCAGGTCGTGGGCGTGCGCGAGGAACTCGATGCCGCCCATATCGCCCATGTCATGATCGACGATCAGCAGCGCAACCGGGTCGCGGGAATCGGCCAGCCGACGCAGCACGGCCAGGCCCGCGCCGACCGATGACTCGCCGACGACGCGGAAGTCCGCGCCGAACCGCCGGGTGAGATCGTCGGTGAGCGCCCGCACGACCCCAGCCTCATCGTCGATCACGAACAGCACGGGCCGGGACGTCGGCTTGCCGTCCGCGACGGCCTCCGGCGCTGGTGCCGCCGACCCCGCCGGCGTTGCCAATGGAGCCTCTGCCGATGCGCTCATCCCGATCCCCCGGTTGCCTCGCTGAACGATCGAAGCTAAGTACCGCACCGTTCGTAAAGCGTTCGCGATATGGCAGGTCCGGATCTTCACAGGGCCTTCACGTGCCGGGCAGCCACGCTGCACGCACGGCTGATCGCCTCGAGTGAGGTAATCCATCGGGGGGAGATCACCAATGAAGCAGGCGGCCAGCCAGGGCATCGGCGCGCTTCGGAGCGTGCTGGACGGGCCCGTCCTCACGCCGGACGACACAGGATTTGACGACAGGCGCCGGGTGTGGAACGCGGGCATCGATCGCCGCCCGGCCGCGATCGCCCGTTGCGCGTCGGCTGCGGACGTGGCCGCGGCAATCCGCTACGCGCAAGAGCATGACCTGGAGATGTCCGTGCGCAGCGGCGCCCACAACACCGCGGGCACGGCCGTGTGCGACGACGGCCTGATGATCGACCTGAGCCTGCTCAACTCGGTGACCGTGGACCCGGCGGCGCAGCGGGCCAAGGTCGGCGGCGGGGCCCTGCTCGCCGACCTGGACGCCGCGACTCAGGCCCACGGTCTGGCCGTCCCGGCCGGGCTGATCAGCCACACCGGCGTCGGAGGGCTCACCGTGGGCGGGGGCATGGGGTGGCTGAGTCGCGAGTTCGGGCTGAGCATCGACAACCTGGCCGCCGCCGAGGTAGCCACGGCCGACGGTCAGCTGCGGCGGGCGTCCAGCGAGGAGAATACCGATCTGTTCTGGGCGATCCGTGGTGGCGGGGGCAACTTCGGCGTGGTCAGCTCGTTTGAGTTCCGGCTGCACGAGATCGACCCCGAAGTGCAGGTCGGGCTGTTTTTCTGGAGCCTCGACCAGGGCCCGCAGGCACTGCGGCTGGCCAGTGAAATCACGGCCGCGATGCCGCCGGGCATCAACGCCGTGATCGCCGCGGTCAACGCGCCGCCAGCGCCGTTCGTGCCGCAGCGGTATCACTTCGCACCCGGGTACGCGCTGCTGCTGACCGGGTTCGGGGCCAAGCAGGAGCACGACTGGCTGGCCAGCCGGATAAGGCGCGCGGTACCACCACTGTTCGACTTGGTCGCGCCGATGCCCTACGTCGGCCTGCAGCGTCTGCTGGACGAGGCCAACGCGTGGGGCCTGCACGCCTACGAGAAGGGCAGTTACATCGAGAACCTGTCCGACGGGGTCATCGACGTCATCACCGAGCACGTGCCAGCCAAGAACTCGCCCATGTCGGGGGCCATGTTCTACCGGCTCGACGGGGCGTACAGCCAGGTGGCTGACGACGAAACCGCGTTCGGCGGCGGGCGCTCGCCCCGGTACGGTGCCTTCCTCATCGGCCTCGCGCTCGAAGCCGACCTGCTGGAAACCGAGCGCGGCTGGGTCCGTGGCTTCTGGGAGGCGCTGCGGCCGCACGCCATGGGCAGCGGCGACGGCTATGTCAACGGCACCAGCGATTACCAGGAAGACCGGGTCCGGAACAGCTACGGCGCGGCCAAATATCAGCGGCTGGCCGGCATCAAGGCCGAGTACGACCCGGATAACGTGTTCCACCTCAACGCCAACATCCGGCCGGCTGCCGCCTGACCGCCGGTCATGGCTTCCCCGCCGACCGCACCGTCAGGCTCGCCACGGAACCCGCGGCGCACAGGGCGGCGGTCCAGACCAGCGTGGCGCCGGCGCCGTAGCTGTCAGCCAGCACCCCGGCCAGGTAGGGGCCGGCCATCTGGCCGACCGCGAACACGACGGTGAATGCCGCCAGCGCGGCGGTCCAGTTGGGGCGGGGAACGGCGGCGTGCACGATCCTGGTGATTGCGGCGGGGACAACGAGGAAGCTGACGCCGTAGCCGATGGCCGAGACGATGACCACGGCGGGATCGGCGATGATTGCGACCGCGGCAGCGGCGCTGATCCCCGCCAGCGCGGCGGCAAGCGCCCTGGCGCCGGGCCAGGCACGCAGCGGCCGGCTCCACAACACGGGCCCGGCGATGGCGGCGACGCCGAGCGCTGCCCAGGTAACGGCCACCTGGGTGACGCTCGCGTGGTGCGCGGTCAGGTAGGCGGACAGGAACGTGATGTAGGCGATGTACCCGCCGGCGAACAGCAGGTAGGCGACGCTGACCCGCCACATGGCCGCTACCGCACGCCAGTCGGCTCGGGGAATGGCCACACCACCCCCGCCCGCCTCCTCCCCGTCCACGTCATCACCAACCGCGCCATCGCCGCCCGCGCCCGCCTTCGTGCTGTCCGCCGCCGCCGTCCAGCTGAAGACCGTGGCCAGGCCGGCACCTGCAGCCAGGCCAGCCCAGGCCAGCGGCCAGCGGCCGGGGTCGTGGCTGAGCAGCGGCGGGATGACTGTCCCGCTGACTACGATGCCGAGCCCCGCACCGGCGAAGTAGATGGAGACCGGAAGGGCCGACCCGCGGCTGGCTGCGGCACGGGAGGCGAGCACACCTCCGGCGATGAATACGAGTGCTCCGGACACTCCGGCTGCCGCGCGGGTCAGCAGCAGCACCGGGTAGCTGGCGGTGGCCGCGTTGGCGGCGAGCGCAGCCGCGGTGAGGACCATGCCGAGCCGGAAGGTGGCCGTTTCGTTCAGCCGGCGCGCCAGCGGGCCCGCGGCCACCGCACCCACCAGGTACCCGAGGCTGTTCGCGGTGGTCAGCGTGCCCGCCTTGGCGAGGCTCCAGCCCAGCTCATCGCGCATGGCCGGGACGAGCAGCCCGTAGGCAAAGCGAGCCAGCCCGAGTGCGGCCGCGGTCCCCAGCGCCAGCCGCACCGATGGCAGCAAGCCGGACGCCCGGCCGCGGGGCGGCAGCGTGGCGGGCGCGCGAGCAGCTGGCGGGGTCACCGCCCCCCAACTTACCGGTGGCCCGGCGGCCCCCGCCAGAATCGCGATCTTCTTCCCGTCATGGGCCATGAAACATGAGGGCCGGAACGCGGCGCTCCGCCAACTCGAGTGCGCCATGTTTGCCGCCGTGGTTGTGGGTGGCTGGCCAGGTGCGGAGCCCGGCTGCGCGAAAGGGTTAGCCGGGCGCCGCCCCAGACAGCAGCACCGGGGTGCCGATCGTGGATGCCGGCATGCGCCAGCAACAGCAACAACTACGGCAACTGGCAGTGGGCGGCGGGAACCGGCAACGACACCAGGCCGGGCCGCGGATACCCCGCACCGATCATCGAGATCTAGCCGGCCAGTGGCAGCGGGCCACCTGGCCGCCGCACACGGTGACGGTGGCGACCGGGGTGACAGCGTCTTTCCAGACGGTGTACTCGGCGGCCGGCAGGCCCGGGTAGACCGCCGCGTAGCCGGTGCCAGCGCCGGTCCTGCGCTCCCGGACCAGCGCGTGCGTCCGGCGGGCGCCCCGGCCGTCGCTGGCCGGGCTGATCTCTATCTCCCGGCCAGCCAGCTCGGCGGGCGTGTCCAGGATCAGCGCCCCGATGTCAGCGCCAAGGTCCAGGACGACGCTGCCAGCGTTCGACGGGCCCCAGGCAAGCTCGGTCATGGCCGTCAGGACGGCGTATCGAAGCCGCTGTACGGCACGCCGAGGTAGGGGAACCTTTTCAGGTAGCCGGACGGGACGCTGCGGGACGTCAGCCCGTCGGTGATCTTGGTTGCCGCCGCGTCCGGGACGTACTGCTTATTCACCAGCGGATAGGTGGCCCCGGCGATCGCTCGGAGCTCGATGGTGACGACATCGTCGAACACCCGGCGGCCGTCCGGGTACCCAGCGAGGTCGCCGCCCAGGATGCCGAGCTCGTTCGGCTTCCTTGTGGGCGGGATCGCGGTGTTGAGCCGGAGCATGTCCGCGAGCACCGGGCCGGTGTAGTTCTGGAACCCGGGCACGATGCCGGACGGTATCCCGGTCAGCAGGATCGCCTCCAGGTCGGACCGGGCAGCACCGGACTTGTCCAGCGCGGCGAGATTGGGGAACACGCCCGGGTAGAGCGGCGGCAGCAACGCGGCGAGCTCCGGGCTGGTGACGTAGGAAGCGAACTGCTTGTCGTCGGACGGCGGCAGCGTGTTCCACAGGTCCTTCTTGCCCAGCGGTATCAGGACCTCGTTGACGAGCGGGTTGCCCAGCCGTGATACCTGGCGGAACGGGCCGCTGTTGACGCTCTCGGCCTGGTCGGCATCCCACAGCCGCACCCGCTGGCGGCTCGCGGTCGTCCACACGCCGATCACCGCGGCCGGATCGTTGACACCGTGCGGACGGCGCCGGGTGAGCTGCGTAATCGGCACCTGGATCGCGATCGAGTGCACGTTCAGCGCGGCGGTGGCGTTGACCCCCGGTGCGGGCTTGTCGAAGATGTGCATCCCGTACTGCGTGTGCAACTCCTGGAACGGCCGCAGGTTGGCCAGGTCGAAGATCGACCCCAGGTCGACGTAGAAGCCTTCCGCGCGCTGGCCAGCGAACACCCTGATGCCGCCGGGGAGCCTGTGTACCGCCTGGTCTGCCAGGCCGGCGTAGTTCGGGGTGGACAGCGGCCCAATGTTGCAGGGCGGGCAGGCGAGACCGCTGCCGAGGGCGGTGCTGCTGCCGTGCCGGATGCAGGTCACGCTGTAGAACTGGCGGCTGTTCCAGTTCGGGCTGCCCAGCGAGTTGATCGGCCCGGTGTTGTACAGGAACGTGTCTGGGTCGCGCAGCACGGTCCGGAACCGGAACTGGAAGCTGATGTCCGCCTGGCCGTCGCCGGTGTTGTCGACGTGGATCTGGTAAAGCACGTCGTCGCCGAACTCGTAGAAGTTCGGCCCGCCCGCGGGGCCCTGCAGTGGGATGTAGTTGGCGATGAGCGTGACCGCGTCCGGCCGGTCCGGGCTGACGAACGCGTAAACGTCGGTGCTGTCGGCGACGGGGTCTTTGGAGATTTCCGGCGCCTCGCGATGCGATGACATGGCTTACCTCATGGGTTGATCGGCGTGGCTGACAGGGCGGGTCGGACGGTCACCTGGCTGCCCGGGCCAGCCGGGCGGCCAGGTCAGGGTCGCGGAGCCGGGTGTGCGTGGTTCCAGCGAAGATGTCCAGCTCGCCGGACCGGACGTCGCGCAGGTGCACCACGACCGGCTCGGAGACTTCGCTGCCGTGGTTAGTGTCTCCGGCATCGTGCGCCGAGGGTGCCGCCGTCCGGCTGGTGTCGGCGAACGCGGGCCCCGCGCTGGCTACTGCTGCCGCGGCAAGGCCGACGGCTCCGGCGCCCGCGGCGCCCAGCAGCACGCGGCGGCGCGACGGAGCAGGCCGCGGATCGGGAACGAGCGCGCGGTCGAGGTCAACATCCCCACGACTCGGACCAGACATGGGTGTCCTTTCCGGCGGCGCGGAACGGTACCGCTCGCCCCTGCTGAAACACCAGTTGATTACTATTCGTAGTTGTCGCTAACTCTCTGTAGCTGGCGCTCAGCGTAGCGGTCCCGCGCCGACCGCGCAGTACATCACGGTTTCCCGGCCGCACAGGTTTGACGGCCGACACAAGGGTAGAAGAAATGGTCGCTTTGTAAGGTTTCTGAGAGGAAGCCCTAATGGCGATCATCCTTGTGGCCCTGCTGATCGTGATTATCTTCGGCGCACTCGGGTTTGCGCTCCCTGTTCTGTGGTGGCTGGCGCTTGCCGCCTTGGTCATCTGGCTGCTCGGATTCGTCGTGCGCATCGGGGAGACCGTTGCGGCCCCGCGGCGGCGCTGGTACAGCCCGTCGGCACCGCGCCGCCGCTGGTATTACTGGTAAATCACATCGTTTTGGCCCGTCCGGTTTCTGCCGGACGGGCCTATTTCCTTTTCTGGCGCGCGGACGGCGGCTGTTTGAGATTCGCCTGCCTGGGCAGCGTAGTCGCACTCGAATACCGAACCCGGGAGGAAGGCAATGTCAACCGGGACCATCGTCATCATCATCGTCGCCATCATTGTGGTGGCGGCCATCGTCGCTGGAGTTATGTATCAGCGTCGGCGCCGGCTCCAGGAGCGCTTCGGCCCGGAGTACGACCGGCTGGTCGAGGAGACCGGCAGCAAGACCAAGGCCGAGGCCGAACTGACCAGCCGGCAGCGCCGGGTCGCCGGCCTGGACATCCGGCCGCTGGATCCAGCGGCGCGGGCTCGCTACACGGAGAACTGGGCAGCTGTCCAGGAGCAGTTCGTCGACTCGCCGCAGGAAGCCGCGATGGCCGCGCAGCGGCTGGTCATGACCGTGATGCAGGAGCGCGGTTACCCGACCGAGGTCGGCGACCAGATGGTCGCTGACCTGTCGGTTGACCACGCGAGCGTCCTCGATCACTACCGCGCCGCGTACGAAATCAGCCAGCGCGCCGCCGACAACGCCGCCTCGACCGAGGACCTGCGGCAGGCGATGATCCATTACCGCGCCCTGTTCCAGGACCTGCTGGGCGAGACCTCTACCACCGCCGACGAGACACCGGTCACCGAGACCACGGTCGGCCTGCCCGAGGGCGACGCCCCGGCTGTCGACAATGGCCGCGGGCCCGGCTACCAGGAGCCAGTAGCCGACGCGGGCGACACTGCGGCCTACCCGCCCGAGACCGTGCCCGACGCCGAGCCCGCGGACGGGTACGACGCCGAGCCCGTGACGACCGGGTCCGATGTGCCCAGGCGGCGGCGCTCCTAAGTAAACCGGCCGGCGATCGGCGCACCAGTACCAAGCGGCCAGGGGAGGGCGGCATAGCGAGCCAGGTCCAAACGGGAACCAACCGCAGGAAGGTCCCGGCTCGCCTTGACCGCCCGCCCTGGCCGCGCAGCATGTGCTACCCAACGCGCCGTGCCCGGTCCTGGTGGTTCCGGACCCCGGATCGGCGCGCTGAAACCCAACGTCAGCACCTGATTTCCCCGTTTCAGAAACGCTCCCGGGGTAGTTGCCCTAGGAGACCTGAACGGAGAAAAGAGATGAGCTTGCCAGTCGCGCAGGAGCGGGCCCTGACCAGTATTGAACAGGCGCTGCGGTCCCGCGATCCGCGGCTCAACTCGCTCTTCTCCATCTTTACGAGGCTGACCCGGCAGGAAGCGATGCCGACGATTGAGCAGATCCAGCAGCGGCGCTGGCGACCGCAGCCGGGCGCCGTGGTCCTCGTCGCGGTTGCGCTGCTCGTCTGCGCGATCGTGGCCGGCTCGCTCTCGTCGGGTGCTGGGTGCGGAAAGGCTCCGGCCGCCAGCTCGACCGCCCAGCCGTCCGCTATCGCCGCGGGCGCCGCCTTCACCCAGTGCGCCAACCATCAGCTGTCCGGCGCCAAGACCCCCTGACTCCCGCACTTTTCACGACTTCGGTCACCTTAGCGCCCCATTTTGTCCCATTTTGGAGATGCCGAGCCCGTGAAGAGATGTCTCGTTCCTGAGGGATGGTCACGGAGATCGCGGCGCAGAGGTCCGAACGGGGCGGCTTATTCGGGCGCGTCGCGGTGGCGCAGGACGACAACGGAGCGGCCGGCGACGGGCATCGTCGCCGAGCTTTCCAGCACACCGTCCTCTGAGCGGCCGGGATCGGCCGTGTCGGTGACCAGGTCCCACCACTGGCCCCACTGCTTGGGCAGCGTCCACTCGATCGGGTCGGGGTGCGTGTTGAACAGCAGCAGGAACGAATCGTCGGTGACCCGCTGGCCACGCCGGTCACGATCGGTGATCGCCGCGCCGTTGAGGAACACGCCGACCGATGGCGGGGAGGCCTCCCAGTCGTCGTCGCCCATCTCGGCCCCGTCCGGACGGAACCAGCCGAGGTCGACCGAGCCGCGGATCGAGTGGCCCTGGAACCAGCGCCGGCGGCGCAGCACCGGGTGGTCGCGACGCAGCGCTATCAGCAGCCGGGTGAACTCGACCAGGTCCTCATCGACGTGCTCCCAGTCGTACCAGGAGATCTCGTTGTCCTGGCAGTAGGCGTTGTTGTTGCCGCGCTGGGTGCGCCCAAGCTCGTCCCCGCCGAGCAGCATCGTGACGCCCTGCGAGAGCAGCAGCGTGGCCAGGAAGTTGCGTTGCTGCTGATGCCGCAGCGCGAGCACCGCCTGGTCGTCGGTGTCGCCCTCGACCCCGCAGTTCCATGACCGGTTGTACGGCTCGCCGTCGGCGTTGTCCTCCCCGTTGGCCTCGTTGTGCTTCTCGTTGTAGGAGACCAGGTCGCGCAGCGTGAACCCGTCGTGCGCGGTGACGAAGTTGACGCTGGCCCCCGGGTGGCGCGTGTCGGCCTGGTACAGGTCGGAACTACCGGTCAGCCGGGAGCCGAACTCGCCGAGCGTGGCGGGCTCGCCGCGCCAGAAGTCCCGCACCGTGTCCCGGTAGCGGCCATTCCACTCCGACCACAGCGCTGGGAAGTTGCCGACCTGGTAGCCGCCCTCACCGATGTCCCAGGGCTCGGCGATGAGCTTGACCTGCGAGACCACGGGATCCTGCTGGATCAGGTCGAAGAACGCGGACAGCCGGTCTACCTCGTGGAACTGGCGGGCCAGGCTGGCGGCCAGATCGAACCGGAACCCGTCCACGTGCATCTCGGTCACCCAGTACCGCAGCGAGTCCATGATCAGCTGGAGGGTGTGCGGGTGACCCACGTTCAGGCTGTTACCCGTCCCCGTGGTGTCGTAGTAAAACCGGGGGTCGTCCGTCACCAG
>Ga0209169_10002525_pt1 | contig 10997 bp, 9 predicted proteins | sample HubBroMetageWRM4_FD_188346 | JGI IMG/M metagenome (GOLD analysis project Ga0209169, IMG submission 188346) | Warmed soil microbial communities from the Hubbard Brook experimental Forest, New Hampshire - Hubbard Brook CCASE Soil Metagenome WRM 4... | ecosystem: Environmental > Terrestrial > Soil...
GGGCTGCGGATCCTCGAGGGGGTGCTGCTCTCGATCCCCGTGGTCGGCACCTACCTGACGTTCTTCCTGTTCGGCGGGCCGTACCCGGGCAACGACATCATCCCGCGGCTGTACATCATCCACGTGCTGCTGATCCCGGGCGTGCTGGTGGCCCTGGTCACCGCGCACGTGTTCCTCACGGTCTGGCAGAAGCACACCCAGATGCCGGGCAAGGGCCGCACCAACACCAACGTGGTCGGCCAGCCGTTCTACCCGTACTTCATGGTCAAGACCGGCGCGTTCTTCTTGTTCACGTTCGCGGCGCTGGCGCTCGCCGCCACGTTCGTGCAGATCAACCCGATCTGGCTGTACGGGCCGTACACGCCCGCTGGGATCTCCTCGGGCTCGCAGCCCGACTTCTACATGGGCTTCATGGAGGGCGCCCTGCGGATGTTCCCGAGCTGGACCTGGGACGCCTGGGGCCACACCGTTGCCTGGAACGTGGTCGTCGCCGCGCTCGGGCCGCTCGGCCTGATCCTGGTCGGCGCCGCGTTCTGGCCGTTCCTCGAGCAGTGGATCACCGGCGACAAGGGCGAGCACCACCTCAACGACCGCCCGCGCAACGCTCCGACCCGGACCGCGCTCGGCCTGGCCGTGATCACGTTCTACGGGATCCTGTGGGCCGAGGGCGCCAACGACGTCATCGCCGACCACCTGAACATCTCGCTGTTCCTGACCACGGAGATCGCCCGGTACGCGATCTTCATCGGCCCGGCCGTCGCCTACTGGGTGACCAAGCGGATCTGCCTCGGCCTGCAGCGCAAGGACCTGCGCCTGCTGGAGCACGGGGTGGAGACCGGGATCATCCGCCAGCTTCCGTCCGGCGAGTACGTCGAGGAGACCCGGCCGCTCACCGAGGACGAGCGGGCCGCGCTCGGGGTGCCCGCGGCCCGTTCCGCCCTGCCCGGCGAAGAGCCCGAGGAGAGCCAGAACGTGCCGCCGCCCGGCCTGCGTGGCGGCGTCGGCCAGGTTCGGCTGCGGCTGAACCGGGTGCTTGCCGAATCCGTCCCGGAGGCCGACGGCAACGGCAACGGCCACCGGCCCGCAGACCGGCAGCGCGAAGACGGCCGCTCTGGCGCCCCAGTGCCAGCACACCCAGTGCCCGAACCGCATGCGGCTCCCGGTGCCGACCGGGCGCGCGGACGGGGATCGCCGGGGGCTGACTAGGCTCGCGCCCCGGTGCTCGCACGGATGATGAGCCTGGTCGGCTGCACAATGCGCTGCTTGGGCTGCGCATCACCCTTGATCCGGGCGAACAGCCGCTCGCCTGCCACCCGGCCCATCAGCATCGGCGATTGCGCAACCACGCTGAGTGGTGGATCTACCATGACGGTCCAGTCGGTGTCGTCGAAACCGAGCAGCGATACCTGGTCTGGCACCTTTATCCCCTCGGCCTTGGCGGCCAGGAAGATCCTGCGAGTGGATTCGTTATCGGTCGCGAAGACCGCCGTCGGCTGCCACGCGGAGGTGAGCAGGGTGCGTGCTGCCGTGTCGGCTTCTTCGCTGCGGTCGCCCACGATGAGGGTGATCGCCTCCGCGCTCACCGTGGCACCCCGATCGGACAGAGCGCGAAGGTAGCCCCTGATCCGCTCGACGGACGGCCGGTCAACGCCGTGCACCGTCCATGGCCCGTCGGCGCTCGCGGACTCGATTTCCGGCTTCTCGCTGGCGCTCACCGACGCCAGTAGCCCGATCCGCTCATGCCCGAGGTCCAGCAGGTGGGTAACTGCGGCGTGTGCCGCGCGTTCGTTGTCCGCCACGACGCTGTCGAGGTCGAGCTGAGGCAGGTCGCGGTCCAGCAGGACCACCGGGACGCCCTGGTCTCGTGCGTCCCGCAGGTGCTCGCAGTTCGTCACTGACGAGGGCGCCACGACCAGGCCCTCGACCTGCTTGTCCAGGAGGGTACGCACCGCGAGCTGCTCTAGATCGAGGCGTTCGTCGCTATTGGTGAGAATCGTCTCGTAGCCTTCCCGATGCGCAACGTCGCAGATTCCCCGCATCGCCTCGGCGAAGTACGGGTCCGCAATGTCCGAGCCGACGAAGCCGATGCTGCGCGTGCTGCCTGACCGCATGCTGCGGGCGAGCACGTTGGGCGAATAACCGAGTTCCCTGGCGGCAGCCTCGACGCGCTCGCGCGTCCGCTCTCCGACATATCCGTAGCCGCCCAGCGCGCGTCCTACGGTCGCCACCGAAAGGCCCGCGCGACGAGCGACGTCGGCCACGGTCGGCCGACGGGATCGGCCGGTCTCCACTACTGCCCGTCCTCTCGACCAAGCACGCACAGCCGGTGCAAGGTCAGAACTCCACCGTCGTTCCCAGCTTCCGTGCAACTGCTAGTTCGATGATGGCCCAGGCCAGGGACGCATCCTGCACCCCGAGGCCGGTGCAGAGGAACAGCACGACGTCCGTGGCGGCACGGCGCCCTGGGTTGCGCCCGGCAATAACATCGCCGATCGCGGCTACCTGCACCGGCATCCCTTCCTGGCGGGCCTCGACCAGTATGCCGCATTGCGAGCTTGCCTTGATCGGGTCGTCGGCCACGATCAGATCTGCGCGGGCGGTGGCCGTGAGGTCAAGCTCGCTGCGGTCCGGCTCGTAGCTGCCGACGGTCAGCACCGTGCTGCCCGCTGGCAGCCATTCGCCGCAGACAACGGGTTCTCGGCTGGTCGTGGCGGTCACCAGGATGTCCGAATCGGCTGCCACCTGTTCCGCCGACGTGACAGCGCAGCTCGGCACCCCGAGTTCGGCCTGCAGGTCCGCGGCCAGCTCGGAGCTCTGCCGGGCCCGCCGCCCGTGTACCCGGATGGCGGACAGGTCCCGCACCGCGGCGATCAGCCGGGCCGCTTCCCTGGCCTGGACGCCCGCGCCGATCAGGCCCAGCCGCCCGGCGTCAGGCCGCGCGAGCACGTCGGCGGCGGCCGCGACGCCCGCCGCGGTCCGCAGCGCCGTCACGGCAGTCCCGTTCAGGCAGGCGAGTGGCTCGCCGGTACCTGGCCGCAGCACGGTCACGATCGCGTGCACGGACGGCAGCCCGCGAGCGGCGTTGCCGCTGGCCTGCATGCCGAACTTGCACGTGACGCCCGTGAGCCCGGCGATCGCTCCGGTATGCGCGAACGTCAGCGAGTCATCTGCCGGATCGCGCGCCGACGTCACGCCGGAGGCGGATAGCCGGCCCTCGGCGACGGCGAGGTAGGCCGCGCGCTGAGAATCGATGGCCTGCCGAGGCGAGAGCACGGCCCGGATGTCGGAGTCGCTGAGGACGAGCAGGCTCATCGCGCTCGGGACCGCCGTGACTGGGGCTGCACACCCGTCAGTGCTAGATGCCGGCCGATCACGAGACCCTGGCCAGGAACGACTGGGTCCGCGGCTGCCGCGGACTGCCGAGCACTTCAGCAGGGCTGCCGGACTCGACGATGTCGCCGTCATCCATAAAGATGACCTTGTCGGCTACCTCCTTGGCAAAACCCATCTCGTGGGTAACGACGATCATGGTCATGCCGTCATTCGCGAGGTCTTTCATGACCGCGAGCACCTCGCCGACCAGTTCGGGGTCAAGCGCGGAGGTCGGCTCGTCGAACAGCATCAGCTTGGGGCTCATGGCGAGCGACCGTGCGATCGCGACCCGCTGCTGTTGCCCGCCGGATAGCTGGTCGGGATAAGCATCCGCCTTGTCCGCCAGGCCGACGCGCGCCAGGAGCGCGTGAGCCTCCTGGGCCGCCGTCTTCCGTGGCACTTTCTTGACGATGACCGGCGCCTCGATGATGTTGGCGAGCACCGTCTTGTGCGCGAAGAGATTGAAACTCTGGAACACCATGCCGATGTCTCGCCGCTGGTCAGCAAGGTCCTTCGGCCTCATCTCGCGGAGTTTGCCGCCATGCACCGTCACGCCGACCGGGCAACCAGACACGTAGATCATGCCGCCATCGATCTTTTCCAGTCGGTTGATGCACCGCAGCATCGTCGTCTTGCCCGAGCCAGACGGGCCGATGATGCAGCAGACCTCGCCCACCGAGACCTCGAAGCTGAGCCCTTTCAGCACGGGGACGTGGTGGAAGGACTTCTGTACCCGGTCCACGATCACCAGCGGCCCATTGGTCATGACAGCGCCTTGGGCGTCGGTCCCTGCCATCCTGGGATCAGCCGCCAGCGTGATCCTGGCATCGTGGGCAGGCCGGCCCGGGGTCGGCTGTGTCCGCGGCGCAGGCGTTTCTCGATGACGTACTCGATAACGGTGAGGATCGTAGTCAGGACCAGGTACCAGATGGTGGCGACCAGCAGCAGCGGGATGGTCTGGTATGTGCGTGCGTAGATCTCCTGGGCCGAGTACAGCAGGTCCGGCAGTGCCAGCACGCTGACCAGCGAGGTGAACTTCAGCATCGAGATCGTGTCGTTGCCGATCGGCGGGATGACGATGCGCAGTGCCTGCGGCAGCACAATCCGGCGCATGGCCTGCGCACCGGTCATTCCCAGCGAGTGCGCTGCCTCGACCTGACCCTTGTTGACCGCCTGAATGCCGGCCCGGATCATCTCGGCGGCGTACGCGCTCTCGGTGAAGGCCAACCCCAGCAGCGCGGCGGTGAACGGGGTGATCATGCTGTTTGTCTGCCAGTGGATGAACGTCGGCCCGTAGGGCACGCCCACGGAGACGGATTGCACCAGCGACGCGAGGTTGTACCAGAAGATCAGCTGGACCAGCGGCGGCACTCCGCGGAAGAACCAGATCCAGGCCAGGCTGATCCGCTGCAGCAGGACGTTTCCGGATAGCCGCATGACCGCCACGATGATGCCGATGGCCAGGCCGGCAAGCATGGCCAGCAGCGTCAGCTCGAGCGTCAGCGCGACGCCGGACAAGATCTCGTGCGAGAACAGGTACTGACCGACGACGTTCCACTGCAGGTTCGCATTGGTAACCAGCATGTGCACGAACATCGACACGAGCAGCAGGGCGATGACCGTGCCGATCCACTGCCGTGGCTTAGGCGTCCTGACGATGTCCTTGGCATCGAGCTGGCGCAGCGGGTCGCCCGCATCGGGTTTGGTGAGGTCCGGGCGCATCACTACCACCTTCTCCCGAGATGGCGGGCGCGGGCGCGCAATTCGCGCTGGGCAGCGCGCCCACGCCTCGTCATCGCAGGTCGCTCAGTGCGGATCGGGGTTGCTCTGGGTGGCGAGCATCCCCTTGCTCACCAGGCCTTCAATGCCCCACTTCTTCATGATCTTCTGATAGGCGCCGTCGTCGATGAGCTGCTGCAGGGCGTTCGCCAGGTCGGTGCCCAGCTTGTCGCCCTTGCGGACGCCGATGCAGTTGTACACGGGGTTGACCACCAGGGACGAGAGCTGCATCTTGGGCTGCTGCTTGACCAGGTATCCGAGGTCGGCGGAGCCGCCTGCGGTGAGCTGCGCCCGGCCGGACAGGACCGCGAGCTCGGCTTCTGTCTGGGTGGTGAACTGCTTGAGGGAGATCGCCGGCTGCCCCTTCCCGGTGCAGACGGTCTTGCTCTCCGACAGCAGGTACTGGTAGTCGAACGCGCCGGTCAGCACCGCGACGCTGCGGCCGCAGAGCTGATTAAGCGAGGTGATGTCGATATGACTGCTCTTGAGGCCGGCGTAGGTCTCGCCATCGCTTCGCTCCGGGATGAAGCTCAGCACCTGGAGCCGCTGGGACGTGATCCCAAAGGAGGCGAATCCAGCGTCGAAGCGGCCGTTCTGGATGCCCGGCAGGACCGCGTCAAAGCTCGTCGGCGTGTACGTGAACTTCAGGTTCAGCACGGCTGCCATGGCATGCGCCAGGTCCACGCTCCAGCCCGTCAGCTGGCCATTCGCCACGAATTCGTCCGGAGGCCAGTCATTGAACACAGCGATCTTTACGCCGCCGCTGCGGTACTGGGCCGGAACGGCGTTGTGCAGGGCGACGTCTTCCTTGACGCCGGGATAGGTGGCGACCACAGCGGCTGCGGTACCGGTCGTGCCCCCCGAGCTTGACGAACTGCACGCAGAGACCCCTACCGCCAGGGCCACCACGAGCGCTCCCGTTACCGCACGCAGGACTGGCGGCGTGCCGTGCCAAGCCTGGCGCACTGCAGCCGACCTACGGACAGTCGTACCTGGCATGCTCTTCACCTCATTCTTCAAGGCCGTGCTGAATTGGATTTCCGAACGGTGTGGCAGCAACAGCGTTTGCCTGACCGCCACAGCAGGTGGACATGTGCGCCCCATGTCCGTAGGCCCCCCAGGTAGTACAGGTCTGCGCGGCTGCGCGGGCACTCGCCTCCAGCAGCAGCTCGACGGGCTCCGCGCGGATCAGGCCATACAGCGTCCGGCCGATGAACGAGTCGCCCGCACCGAGCGTGTCGATCACCGGAGACGCCGCGGCATTGACGCTGACGATCTGGTCGCCGTCGAACAGCGTCGCGCCCTTGCTGCCCCTGGTCACCAGGACGTAAGAAGGCCCGCGCGCGGCAGCCCAGCGGGCGAATTCCGCGCAGTCCTTGTCGTCCAGCTGGTTCGCGGAGAACTCCGCGACGTACACGAACTGCAGCAGATCATCGGGATATCCGTCCGCGACATGGTCGCTGAAGTCGAAGGAGACCCTGCCGCGACGTGCGAGCTCGGGTAGGACGTCCTCCATCCCGCTGCAGTAGGTGGAGTGGATGATGCTCGCCGAGCCGGCGAAGGCGAGATCCTCCTCGGTTGGCTGAAACATGGCGACGCCCCGGTTCGGCGGCCCGAAGACGCGTTCCCCGTGCGCGTGCAGGACCTGGCAGCAGGCCGTGCGGCCCGGCACTGCGCGAAGCCGCTGGACGTCGACTTCCTCCGCGGTCAGTGAGTCGATGAGGAGCTGGCCACGCGCATCGTCGCCGACCACTCCGACGTAGCCGCTGCGCCCGCCGGAGCGGGCGACCGCGACGGCGACGTTCACCGCGTTCCCGCCGGGGAAGGCCTGGCCAACCGTGACGTAGCAATCGGTGATGTTGTCACCGATCGCGATGACATCCATCAGTAGTCGATCTTCCACATGTACCGCCGGCTGGTGAGCGGGCGGCCGGTCTGCGACGCGAAGTGCTCAGCGATGCGGTTGAGAACCGTGCTGCCGAGGACCAGGTCAGCGACGAGCGGACGGTCCGCGGAGTCCATGCGGTCAAGCTGGAGCGCCGCTGCGTCCAGCACCCAGAGCTTGGCGGTGTACTGCCGAAGGAAGCGCTCGGCGCGCTCGGCCATCGGGCGCGTTGCGTCATCGCCCTTGAGCAGGATGACGGGGACGTCTTCGGTGATGACTTCAAACGGGCCGTGCAGGAACTCGCCCGCGCTGATCGCGGCGGCGTGGAGCTTCTGCATTTCCTGCAGGTAGCACATGGCCAGGATCTGGGCTGCTCCCTCGAGCGGCCCAGACCCGAGCACGTAGATGACCGGCTCTTGGTGCAGCGCGCGGGCTAGCTCGGCAAGCTGGTCATCCCATTCGACATGAGCCTGGGCGAACGCCTGCGGCGATCGCGCCAGCGCGGCCGTGGCCTGGCCGAATTCCGGCTCCGGTGCGGTGCCCAACGCCTTGAGCAAGGACCAGCCAAGCTGGGCCAGAATTACCTGCTTGGCCTCGATCCCCTGGTGCAGCAGCACGTGCCCGCAGGCCGCCGCCACGATGCTGTCGGCGTCCTGGGTGATACCGACGACGGTCGCTCCCGATGCGCGCGCGGCACGTGCCGCCAGCGCGGTCTCCTTGGTGGTGCCCCGCGTGCTGCTGACGATGACCAGCGAGCCGGGCCCGAGCAGCGCCGGACGCCGCAGGACCAGTTCGTCGGAATTGAACGTCAATACCGGCACGGGAGACCGGTCGAGCTGACAGCGCAGTGGCGCGAAGGCGAACAGGGACCCCCCGCAGCCGACCAGGAAGACGCTGGAGAACCTGGCGGGCTCAAGGCTGGCCACGTAGGCGTCCAGTGCCGGCCCGTTCTCGACAGCGGCTTCGATCTGAGCTTTGAACTGTGCGGGCAGCGCCGGGAGTAGCTCGGGCGCGGTCACGGGCATGCGGTCTCCACAGGCGATGTGAGAACGATCTCCTATTACGATGCTGAGAACGTTCTCACAGTCCTCACGGCAGGTCAAGGCCGAGTGGGTGACTGGTTTGCCCTGTTACGGCATCGTGACCTGATAGGTCCGGCTGCGAGTGTTAGACGATGTTCAGTTCCGGCCGCGTGCGGTTGGCCGAAAATCTGTCGGCACCGAGCGGGCTCACGTCCACAGTGGGTGTGCGGAGCAGGTAGAGGTCCCGGATGACCTCGCCAACCGCCGGCGCCATCAGGAAGCCGTGGCCCGAGAACCCTGTCGCGTACATGAATCGTCCGGCTGGATTCGTCTGCCCAAGCAGCCCGTTGTGGTCCGGGGTTACCTCGTACAGGCCGGCCCACCCGGAGGCGATGCCGTAGTCGCACAACCGGGGTGCGCGCAGGGCCATGGCCTCGCTGAGCCTGGGCAGCCACGCGTCGGACCGGTTCAGCTGAAAACCGGGCGTCTCCTCCGGATCCGACATCCCGACGAGCAGTCCAAGGCCTTCGGAATGGAAGTAGAACGAGGTTCCAAAGTCGATCGTCATAGGCAGGAACGGGGGGAGCCCCTCGATCGGCTCGGTGACCACGATCTGCCGCCGCAGCGGCGTCACCGGCAGATGCGCGCCAACCCACGAGCCGAGCTGCTGTGACCAGGCGCCCGCGGCGCAGATCACCGTCTCGGTCCGCACAACCTGTCCTGCGGCCTGGACGTCGAACGCGCCGGCGCCAGCCGCTGTGACACCAGTCACCGGCGTGTTGGTGATCAGGCGGGCGCCGAGCGCTCGCGCGGCGGTCGCGTAGCCGAGCACCACCGATTCTGGTGTGCAGTAGCCATCAGCAGGGGAGAAGGCCGCGGCCAGCAGCCCCTCGGTACTGATCAGCGGAGACAGCTCCGCCGCTTGCTGCGGGGTAACGAGCCGGCTTGGCACGCCGAATTCGTTCTGCAGCGCGATGTTCTGCTCGAAGGCCGCGACCGTGTCCGCGTCGTCGAGCAGGAACAGGTATCCGGCCTGGTGCAGATCGATCTGTCCGCCCGGACGGCTGCCAAATGACCGGAACGCCTGCAGGCTCCGCATGCCCAGTTCGATGTTCACCCGGTCGGAGAACTGCGCGCGGACGCCGCCGGCGGCTTTGCAGGTCGAGCCAGACCCGAGCGCGTGCGCCTCGAGCAGGAGCAGGTCGGTGACACCGGCCTCGGCCAGGTGGAAAGCGATGCTGACGCCGATTACACCGCCACCGACGATCACGACTCGCGCCCTGTCTGGCAGCGCCTTCGGCGTAGTCATTCCCGGTTCTTACCTCCGGCAGACGTGTCTGAGGGGTGGCTGATCGCCGCACTTACTGTACAAAGCGCCCTACCGCCCACCGGAATGCGAGCCGTGCCGCGCGTCCACTACTGTCAAACCCCCGGAGGTGATCAACCTGAGAGCGCTCCCTGCCAGACACTCGGTCAGCGTGGCTGGGGTAATCGTCGACGACTGCGGTCGAGCGTTGCTCAGCAGGCGCCGTGACAACGAGCGCTGGGAGCCACCCGGCGGCGTGCTCGAACTGGCCGAGTCCATCGAAGACGGCTTGCGCCGCGAAGTCAGGGAAGAGACCGGTCTCGCGGTCGAGCCGGTAGCTCTCACGGGCGTGTACAAGAACATGACCCGCGGCATCATCGCTCTCGTCTTCCGGTGCCGCATCCTCGCTGGGCAGCTAACCCCTAACGACGAAGTAACCGAGTTCCAATGGGCAACAGTCGACGAAGTCACCCACTTGGTCAGCGAGGCATACGCCGTGCGGGTACTCGATGCTCTGAACGACAACACCAGCCCTGCTGTACGCCAGCACGACGGAGTGCACCTCGTTTAGTGGGCTCGACTCCGCGCGGCGTGACAGTCAGTTCCTGCATCGATCGGGAGGATCGCTGAATGATCCCGCGTGTCCCCAGCGGCCGGGCTAGGGCCCGGGAGCTGCTCGGAGTCGAGCTGCCGCTGATCCAGGCCCCAGTCGGCAGCGCTACCTCCGTCGAGCTGGCTGCCGCCGTGTCCGAGGCCGGTGCGCTCGGCACGCTCGCGGTGAGCTGGCGCAGTGAGCGGCAGATGAGGCAGATGCTCGGCCGGCTGCGGGCCAGCACGGACCGGCCATGGGCGGTGAACCTGGTGCTGGAGTGGGACCAGCACGACCGGCTCGAGGCCTGCCTGGAGGAGGGCGCGCGGATCGTTTCGTTCTTCTGGGGTGACCCGCAGCCGTACATCGCCGATGTCCACGCGGCAGGCGGCGTTGTCCTGCACACGGTCGGCGACGTCGAGGAAGCCAGGCGGGCTGTGGACGCGGGAGCAGACGCGATCATCGCTCAGGGCTGGGAGGCCGGGGGCCACGTCCGCGGCAAGGTCGCAACGATGGCCCTGGTGCCGGCCGTGGTGGACGCGGTCGGCGACGCCGTGCCCGTCCTGGCCGCGGGCGGGATCGCGGACGGCCGCGGCGTCGCGGCAGCTCTGGCGCTGGGCGCCGGTGGTGCAATGCTGGGCACCAGGTTCCTGCTGACGCACGAGTCGGACACGCACACTGTTTACCGCGCCGCGCTGTCCCAGGCGACCGTCACCGACACCGCGTACTCAACGCTCTTCGACGGAGGGTGGCCGGACGCGCCGCACCGCACGCTCCGCAACAGCACGGTCAGCGCGTGGGAGCAGGCAGGCTGCCCGCCCAGCGGCGACCGGCCCGGCGAGGGCGAGGCGATCGCACAGCGCCGCAACCGCGAGATCGTCCGATACAGCGACGACATGCCCACCGCCGACACCGAAGGAGACGTCGAGCAGCTGGCCATGTACGCGGGCCAGAGCGCCGGGCTCGTGGCGAGCGTCGATCACGCGGGCTTGCTGGTCCGCCGGATCGCCGCCGAGGCCGACGCGATCCTGGCCGGCCTGGCCG
>Ga0209169_10002529_pt1 | contig 10992 bp, 10 predicted proteins | sample HubBroMetageWRM4_FD_188346 | JGI IMG/M metagenome (GOLD analysis project Ga0209169, IMG submission 188346) | Warmed soil microbial communities from the Hubbard Brook experimental Forest, New Hampshire - Hubbard Brook CCASE Soil Metagenome WRM 4... | ecosystem: Environmental > Terrestrial > Soil...
CTACATCGCCAAGTTCTACAAGGGCAAGAACGTCGCCATCCTCAACGACAAGACCACCTACGGCAAAGGCCTCGCCGACGAGACCAAGAAGGCGCTCAACAAGGCCGGCTTCACCGAAAAAATGTACGAGTCCTACAACAAGGGCGACAAGGATTTTACGGCCATCGTCTCGCGCATGAAGCGCGAGAATATCGATCTGGTTTATGTCGGCGGCTACCATCAGGAATCGGGCCTGATCGTGCGCCAGATGCGTGATCAGGGCATGCAGACGGTGCTGATGGCAGGCGATGCGCTCGCTGACGCGGAATTCGCGTCCATCACCGGACCGGCCGGCGAAGGCACGCTCTTCACCTTCGGGCCCGATCCGCGCAACAAGCCGACCGCGAAGTCCATCGTCGAGAAGTTCAAGGCAAACAACATCGACCCCGAAGGCTACACCCTCTACACCTATGCCGCGATGCAGGTGTGGTCGCAGGCGGTGGCAAAGGCCGGCACGACCGACTCGAAGAAGGTCATGGACACGATCAAGGCCGGCGCCTGGGATACGGTGATCGGCAAGCTTGAGTTCGACGCCAAGGGCGACATCAAGCAGATCGACTACGTCGTCTACAAATGGGATGCCAAGGGCGGATACACCGAGATCAATCCCAAAGGTTCCTGATCCGGGCTTTCGATCCTACTCACAGCAGACCGTTCAACGCCCCGGTTCGCCGGGGCGTTTTTCTTTGTCCGGATCAACGTCCACGGCGCGGGATGCGATCGCCACTTCGGTCACGCGGACGAGTTCGGCTGGGCGAAACGGCTTTCGCAGGCAAATGACGTCGGAAAGCTCGGGCGACTCGGCAACGAAATCGAGCGCCGTCACGCCGGATATCGCAACGATCGGAAAACCGGGAGCGCGCTCGCGTATCTTGGCGATGACGTCGAGGCCGCTGTCTCTTCCCAGGAAAATGTCGATGATCGCGACGTCGAATGCGGTCCCATCGAACTCGTCGAGCCCGGCAGCCTCGGTTGCGACTCCTACCACATCGAAATCATGAATCCGCAGCACGATGGATATCATCGTCCGCACATCCACCTGATCGTCGATGACGAGCACGCGGCGCAACGCGCTACTCACGGAACCACTCCGTACGGCCTGCAACGGAACCGCAGACTGGGCGCGAAATCTTAAAAATGCGTACGACAAATGGCACTTCCTTTTCGCAATCGCGATTGCCGCGGCCTGGGAGCGACATAACTTTACTAAATTGCGTTGGAAATCATCTGTATCGGGCTTAGGTTATCGCCGCCTTGTCCACGCTTCGCCCTTGGTCAATATCGGGAAGTGTGTAACCTCGAGCGAAGATCCTTAAGCGGAAATCCATTTAAGGGGAAATTCATGGCGAGCATTCTCGTCATCGATGACGACCGCGCGGTCCTTGCCACGATCAAGGTGCTGCTTGAACGCGCGGCGCATACGCTCGAAGCCGTCGACAACAGTCGCGACGGCCTGCACCTCGTCGCATCGCGAAGCTTCGACCTGCTCATCGTCGATATCTTCATGCCGGGAATGGACGGCTTTGAAACGATGAGGCTGGTGCATCAATCGCGGCCCGACATGCCGGTCATCGTGATTTCAGGACAGCAATTCAGTTTCGCATCGGACCAGCCGCCGGACTTTCTGCACATGGCCACCAAGTTGGGCGCCGTCTCGAGTCTGCAAAAGCCGTTCAAACCCGCCGAACTGTTGGCCGCGGTCGATAGCAGCCTGTCGACCTCACAACTCCCGCCCAACCTGAGCCGAAAAATGCCGGCGGGCATTCCCTCCGAACGGCAATAAGGCCAATATGGCTGTCGACTGCTTCGCGTCGGCACACCGCTGACGCGGCGGGCGAGCGCGGGCTGAGGTAGCACGAACTTCGAAAAGTGGGCGCCAGGAGACGAAGGTGGAAGCAGGCGACGACCGCAGCATTTTTCTTTCGACGATGCCTGCCACCAGCCGCGACCGAACAATCGCCCTCGGCGTTGTCCTGGTATCGGCAATCTTCTTTGCCACCGCCCTTCCCTTTTCCCGGGTACCGCTGCCGCCGGTCCCCGCCTTTGTCGCCAGTTATCAATCTGCGCTTGCGATCTGCGACTTGATCACGACCATTCTCTTGCTCTCGCAATTCTCACTGCTGCGATCGCGGGCCCTACTGTTGCTCGCGAGCGGATACTTGTTCACCGCGGTCGCAGCCGTCGTTCACGCCCTCACCTTTCCGAATCTGCTCAGCCCCAGCGGGCTATTTAATGCCGGCCCGCAGACCACCGCATGGCTCTATATGGTCTGGCACGGCGGCTTCCCGCTCTTTGTGCTCGGCTATGCCCTGCTCAAGGACAAGGATGGCGGCCGCGAAATCACGGGATCGGCCGGAGAATCGATGGTCTGGGCCGTGCTCGCGGTTTTTGCCGCGACCGCGGCCCTGATCTACTTGGTGACGGAGCAGCATCAGTACCTGCCGACGCTCATGACAGACAAAGGCTACGCGCCGGCGCTATTTGGCGCTTCGCTGACGGTGTGGCTCTTCAATCTCGCAGCCCTGATCGTGCTGTGGCGGCGAGCGCCCCATTCGGTGCTCGACGTCTGGCTCATGGTGGTGCTGTGCGCATGGCTGTTTGATATCGCTTCCTCGGCGCTCCTTAATGCAAACCGGTACGATTTCGGTTTTTATCTCGGCCGCCTCTACGGGCTTTTTGCCGCCTGCTTCGTGCTGGCCGCGTTGCTCTTGCAAAATATCAATTTGCAGGCGCGGCTGTCCCGCCTGCTTCACACCTTGCGCCGCGAGAGTGCCTCCGAGCAACGACGGCATTCCGAGCGCGAACGTCTGTTCAGCGCGGTGGTCGAATCCTCCAACGATGCCATCATCACCCAGGCCCTCGACGGCATCATCACCGGCTGGAACCCGGCCGCCGAGCGCCTGTTCGGATACACATCCATCGAGGCCGTCGGCGAACATATCGACCTGATTGTCCCGCCCGACAGGTTTATGGAGTTGCGCGACATTCTCTCCCGCACCGGACGCGGCGAAATCACCGCTCACCAGGAGACCCAGCGCAAAACGAGAGACGGAAAGCTGCTGGATGTTTCAATCTCGATCTCTCCGCTGCGCTCCATTTCCGGTGAGATCATCGGCGCTTCCAAGATCGCGCGCGACATTACCGAAAGCAAGAAAACCCGGGCGGCGCTCAGCCAGGAAATTGAAGAGCGCCAGCGCATCTTCGAGACATCGCAGGATCTGATCCTGGTCACCGACACCAAGGGAACGTTCGTTCAGGTCAGCCCGAGTTCGATGGCGATCCTCGGATATCGGCCGGAGGAGATGACTGACCACAGCGCGGTCGATTTCATTCACCCCGACGATCTCGAAAGCACCCGGCAGGAAATGCGCGCGGCAAGGCGCGGGCACCTGATGCGCAATTTTGAAACCCGCTACGTCCACAAGGACGGACGCACGGTGAACCTGAGCTGGATGGGCGCCTGGTCCGAGCCGGTTCGCCGTCATTTCTTCGTCGGCCGCGACCTCACCGAAAAACAGAACGCAGAATCGCAGCTCCGCCACGCGCAAAAGATGGACGCTGTCGGCCAACTGACCGGCGGCGTCGCCCACGACTTCAACAATATTCTGACGGTCATCACAGGCACGATCGGCATTCTGGCCGACGCTGTGGCGAACGACCCTCAACTCTCGGCGATCGCCGGAATGATCGACGATGCGGCCGAGCGGGGCGCGAGCCTGACGAAGCATTTGCTGGCTTTCGCCCGCAAACAGCCGCTGCAACCGCGCGAGATCGACGTCAAAACGCTGGTGCTGGAAACCATCAAGTTGTTGCGGCCGACACTTGGCGAGCAAATCCAGATCAATCCGCAGTTGGCGGAGGATGGCTGGCCTGCCTTGGTCGATCCGAACCAGCTCACGACAGCCATCCTGAATCTGTCGCTGAATGCCCGCGACGCCATGCCGTTCGGCGGCAAGCTCGTCGTCGAGACCGGCAACACCTATCTCGACGAAGGCTACGCCACGATGAACAGCGACGTGACGGTCGGCAACTATGTCATGGTCGCCGTGAGCGACACCGGCACCGGGATTTCGCCCGAGAATCTGGAACGGGTATTCGACCCCTTCTTCACCACCAAGGAAGTCGGCAAGGGTACGGGCCTCGGCTTGAGCATGGTGTTCGGTTTCGTCAAGCAGTCGAACGGCCATATCAAGATCTACAGCGAGGTCGGCCACGGGACCACGGTGAAGATTTATCTGCCGCGCGCGGCCGGGCTGTCGGACACGCCGGTGGAATCGCGGGCCTCCACGACCGTCGAGGGCGGGCACGAAACCATCCTGGTGGTCGAGGATGACGCGCTGGTGCGCCGCTATGTCATCACCCAGATCGAAAGCCTCGGCTACAAGACGCTTGAGGCGAGCCGAGCGCCGGAAGCGCTGAGAATCATCGATGGCGCCAACCCGATCGACCTTTTATTCACCGACGTCATCATGCCCGGATCGCTGAACGGCCGCCAACTCGTCGATGAGGCATTGGTGCGGCGTCCCGGATTGAAGACGCTGTTCACGTCGGGCTATACCGAAAACGCCATCGTTCACCACGGACGTCTCGATACCGGCGTGCTGCTGCTCACCAAACCGTACCGGAAGTCCGATCTGGCGCGCATGATCAGACTCGCCCTCGATAACTGACAGGATGCCATGAATAATCTCCTCACCGACATTACGGGCGTTCGCGTTGGCCACGCCGGTGACGCAGCCCTCGCCTCCGGCGTCACCGCCGTCATCTTCGACCAGCCTGCGGTCGCGGCGATGGATGTGCGCGGCGGCGGTCCCGGTACGCGCGAAGGCGCCCTGCTCGATGTCGCCAATACCGTGGAGAAGATCGACGCGATCGCGCTGTCGGGTGGTTCGGCATTTGGGCTCGAGGCCGGCGGCGGCGTGCAAGCCTGGCTGGCCGAACAGGGCCGCGGCCTCAATGTCCGCGGCGCCGTGATCCCGATCGTACCCGGTGCGATCTGCTTCGACCTGCTCAACGGCGGCGACAAGAAATGGGGCCGCTTTGCGCCTTACCGCGACCTCGGCTTCGAGGCGGCGGCGGCCGCCGCGACCAGCTTTCCGCTCGGCAGCGTCGGCGCGGGTCTCGGCGCATTGACGGCCAACTTAAAGGGCGGCCTCGGTTCAGCGTCCGCCCAACTCAAGGATGGCACGAAAGTCGCGGCCCTTGCCGTGGTCAATGCGCTCGGCACCGTCACGGTCGGCGACGGGCCATGGTTCTGGGCCGCGCCCTTCGAGATGTCAGGCGAATATGGCGGACGCGGTTTGCCGGCAGCGTTTACGCCGGATATGCTGAAGATGCGCATCAAGGGCGGTCCTGCGGCAACGGCGGTCGAGAACACGACGTTGGCCGTCGTGGTCACCGATGCCGCCCTCACCAAGACGCAAGCCAAGCGCTTGGCAGTGATGGCGCAGACCGGGTTTGCGCGCGCGATCTATCCGGTGCATGCCCCGATGGACGGCGACGTGGTATTCGCGGCGTCGACCGGCGAACGGCCCATCGATCCACTGGTGGGCATCACCGAACTCGGCATGGTGGCGGCCAATGTCGTGGCGCGCGCGATTGCCCGCGGCGTTCATGCGGCAACGATATTACCTCTGCCCGGCGCGTTGCCGGCTTGGCAGGATCTCTTCGGATAGCGGTTGCGAAAAGCGGGCTCCGCGTCAGGCGCTGACGGAGAACGGACTGAATGCGAGCGGAATCATCCCCGACTGTGTCAGCTGATTGATCGCGCTGTAGGCCGACGAGGCCGTGCCGGGTGCGGAAGCTGACGACGAATCTGAGTCCGGCGAATCCGAGGTCGAACTGCCGGAATCCAGGCTGCCTGCGACACTACCTGAAGACAGGCTCTGCGCATCGAACAGCGCGTTGAGGTTGTCCGATGAAATCTGGGCCGTGCTGAAACCGGAAACCGGCAATTGTGCCGATGACGCGGCGGAACTGTCGCCCGCATCGGAAAGGGCTCCAAAAAAATCAGACGCCTGGGATGACGACCCTGGCTGGGGTGACGTCAGGGACTGGATAGCGTCGAGTGCGGCCGAGGCGGCGCCAATGGCAGGCAGCATGGCTTAAGCTCCGAATAAGCAAGCTTTGAAAGTAACCTTCATACTGGTGAGCAAGCGCCGTGCCATGGCAAAAAGATCAATAAAATGATAGCGTTCGTAATTGGAGAACGCGGCCTCCAATCGGCAATTGGTGCCGCTGACGGCAGATTTTTCCCCCTGCATTGCCGGCAGGACTTTCGCATGTTAGGCCGAAAAAGCGCTTTTCGCGCATCGAAACAGCTTTCGAAAGACAGCGCCAATGCCCGCTTCCTTCGTCCCCCGTCCCCTCGTGATTGCGCCGTCGATCCTGGCGTCCGACTTTTCCAAACTCGGCGAAGAGGTGCGCGCCGTCGATGCCGCCGGCGCCGACTGGATCCATCTCGACGTGATGGACGGCCATTTCGTCCCCAACATTTCCTATGGTCCCGACGTCATCAAGGCGATGCGCCCGCACACCAAAAAGATTTTCGACGCCCATTTGATGATTTCGCCGTGCGATCCGTATCTCGAAGCCTTTGCCAAAGCGGGATGCGACCACATCACGGTCCATGCCGAGGCAGGTCCGCATCTGCATCGCTCGTTGCAGGCGATCCGTGCGCTCGGCAAGAAGGCCGGCGTTTCGCTCAATCCGGCGACGACGCTGTCCGCGATCGAGTATGTGATCGACAATATCGACCTCGTGCTGGTGATGTCGGTCAACCCCGGCTTCGGCGGCCAGGCTTTCATTCCCTCCACGCTGGCCAAGGTCCGCGACCTGCGCGCGATGACGGCGGGCCGGCCGATCGACATCGAAGTCGATGGCGGTGTGGCTAAGGATAATTCTGGCGAGCTCGCCGCTGCTGGCGCCAACGCCTTCGTGGCCGGCTCGGCGGTGTTCAAGGGCGGCACGATGGAGGCCTACAAGGCCAATATCTCCGCGATCCGAAATGCTGCGGCGATCGCGCGGGGCGAAGCGATCTAAAGTATCGGTATCGACCGGTCATCGGGCGGCGGCTCGCGCCCCCTGGGTGGCGTGGCCTGCCGCGGCAGGCGCACCACGGTGACGGTGCAGGAAGCCTCCGTTGCGACCTTGGCCGAGGTGCTGCCGAGCAGCGAGCGCGGAAACGAATTCTGCCCGGCGCCGATCACGATGTGATCGATCTGATTGGCTTCAGCAAATTCCAGGATTGCGCCGGCGGGGTCGACGGCTTCCAGCACATGCGCGGTTAGGCGGCTTTCGTCAAGTTTGAGCGGAGAGGCCCAATGCTTCAGCGTCACCAACCGCCCGACATGCTTGTTGTTGCCTTCGTCGTCCAGCGTGCGGTCGATGGTGACGCGGCCGAGTTTAAGGACGTTCAGGCAGGCGAGCCGTGCCGATGGCAAGGTCTTGAGGATACGCCCGACCGTAACGCGCAACGCATCGTTCAGCTCGCTTGAGCCTTCGGTCACGTCGATGGCGACCGCGACGATCGGACTTGCCGCAAGCTGGGTTGCGACAGCGGACTTGCCGCGCGGCTCGATCAGATTGCCGTTGAAACGGCGGCGCCAGACGGTGGAAAGCGGGTCGCGCCTAGTCCGCTCGGCGCGTGCCGTCAGCTTGATCTGGTCCGGATGCGCCAGTTCGAACGCCGATTGCGAGGCCGTCGGGTATCGCCACACCGGATCGATCTCGAGGCAGCGCAGCACGATTTCCTGCAGCCAGGGCGGATAGTCCGGTTTCAATTGACGCGGCGGATAGGGATCGCGCCACAGCCGCCGCCGCATCCCGGCCATCGTTTCGCTTTCGCCGAAGGGCCGCACGCCGGTCGTGAAGAAATAGAGCAGCACGCCGAGCGAAAACAGGTCACTGCGCGGATCGTCACGCACGCCGAGCAGCCGCTCCGGCGCCATATAGGGCGCGGTACCGTAGGGCACGCGAAATTCTTCCTGCAACAAATCCGGCAACTGGTTGTGATGCGACAGGCCGAAGTCGATCAGCACCGCCTCGCCCGAGGGGCGAAACAGGACGCTGGAGGGCTTGATGTCGTGATGGATGACGTTCTGCCGGTGCAGGTCGGAGAGCGCGGTCGCGATCTTGAGCGCAATGGCGCGCGCTTCTCCATAGGGCAGCGGCAGATCGGAAAGACGGCTATATAACGTCGCCCCCGGAATACGCTCGATCACGACATAGGCCTGGTGCGCAAAGTCGCCGGTCGCGTAACAATGCGGCACGTGGATGCCTTTCAGTTTCGGCAGGATCATCTGCTCCATTTCGAAACTGACGATGGCGGCCGGATCCTCGCCTTCCGAAACCCTGGGTATCTTCATCAGCAGGGGGGCAGTGATATCCGCCCGGCTGACGCTCCACAGCGTCGCCATGCCGCCGCGGTGAACACATTCGCCAAACGTAAAACCATCGAGTTCGGCGCCGGGCTGAACCACGAATTTCGCCATCGCGCTATCTCCCGACAAACAGGCGATCGGCGAGCGAAGACGGCAAACCGTTCTCGCGAATGCACGCGGCCGCCGTATCGACGTCATAAGCAACGCGGCAGTAGGTGATTTCGCGCGACACCGTGTCGAACATCGCAAAGCATGCCGCCGGATCGCCGTCACGCGGCTGGCCGACCGAGCCGAGAACGGCAAGCCAGCGCCTTCCCGGCAACAGCGGCACTCTAACGCCGGAAATCGGAATGAAGCTCGTCATCTTCCCGGTGACCGACATCGAATAAAGCGCCGGCCGATGGATATGGCCGCAAAAGGTGACGTGCGCGTCAGTCGCGATCAGGCTTCGCCCGGCATCCGCGGCCGATCGGATATAGCGCCACCTGGCGGGCTGGCTGGCGTCCGAATGCACGTAGAGGCGATCGTCCTCCTGCCGCGTCAACGGCAATTCCGAGAGAAACCTTCGCTCCGGCGCGCTCAGGCGGCCACGCGTCCATTCGATCGCGGCCTGGGCCTCGGCATTCATGCTTTCCGCTGATGAGCTGACGGCGGTGTCGTGGTTGCCGCGCACGGCAAGTGCCCCCTGCTCTACGAGCCCCATCACCGTCTCGACGGTCCATTCGGGATCGGCGCCATAACCGACATAGTCGCCGAGGCAAACGAAGCGCTCGGCGCCGTTGGCACGGGCGGCCTCAAGACATGCCGCGAACGCCTGCCGGTTGGCGTGAATGTCCGCGAACAATGCCAGCCGCACGCAATGCCTCCCCACCGATCCTGATGACCGGCGCCAATTCCGCTTTGACGGATATCAAACTATAGGGGATGGGCGGCCTCGCAAATCGGGCCACATGGCGAGAAAAACCCGCAGCAAGTCCTAGCGGCGGCTGGCCTCAATGGCCCTTGAGAGCAGCCTGATCATCTCATCGATCCTCATGGGCAGTTGCGGATCGCTCCATTCGTCGGAATGGGCGGGATGGTGGAAACGGCTGACGGCGTCAAAAATCGCCTTTGCGGTCACTTTGGTGTCGGGAACCTCGAAAGTCCCCTGCTTGACGCCATCGGCCAGGATCAACTCCAACTGATCGGTCAGGCACGCCTTGTACCCGTTGACCGATTTGCAAGCCTCACGCGCCAGCGTCAGGTAGGTCGCAAACATTTCCGGGTCTTCGAGATACCGTTTCTGCTTCGCCGCAAACAAGGCGCGCAGCCAGTGGTCGAACTTGACAGGCGGGGGTTCCGAGCCTTCGGCGATTTTGGCAAGCGGCGCGCTGACGCGTTCCAGCCAGCGTTTAGCGACCGCCTCGCGCAAGGAGGCCTTGCTCGGGAAATGCCGGTAGACGCTGCCGTGGCTAACATCGAGCGCACGCGCAACATCAACAACGGTGGCCTTGGCCAAACCATAGCGGCGCAGAACGTCCTCAGTGACTTCCAGAATGCGTTCGGGGGTCAAAACCACATTCTCGTTCATCTGCGCACTCCTGCTGTCGTCAGCCTAGCCTATATATTGGCAGGCCATCTCTTGCGGTTAGCGGGCAAGCCGTTCGGCTTGTTCGGCCAGATGCTGGGCAATCCGCTGATTGAGCCAGCGCTGGATTTGGGCGGTCAGATGTAAAATTTCGATGGTCATAGTCTTAGTCCTTGAAACTGGCCCCCGGCTTGCCGCCTGTAGCGGCCTCGCCGGGGGGACCCTGAAGTAGGCGTCAAAAGCAATATAGGGCATCTCGCTGACAGATTTCAATATCTGTTATTCAATATCACGTGATTTAAAGGGATATCTGTGGGCTTCCAGCTGCGTCGGCTTCCTGCCTCCAGAAGGCGGTTTTCACCCACTGCCCGCTCTGCTAAAGCCCCGTAATCCCTCAAAAAAGGCCAGAACCGCCAATGATCCCCCGTTATACCCGCCCGGAAATGGCTGCGATCTGGGAGCCCCAGACCCGTTTCAAGATCTGGTTCGAGATCGAGGCGCATGCGGCTGATGCGCTGGCGGAATTGGGCGTCATCCCGAAGGAAGCCGCCAAAACCATCTGGGCCAAGGCCAGGGACGCCACCTTCGACGTGGCGCGGATTGACGAGATCGAGCGCGAGACCAAGCACGACGTCATCGCCTTCCTCACCCATCTGGCCGAGATCGTCGGCCCCGAGGCGCGCTTCGTCCATCAGGGCATGACGTCCTCGGACGTGCTCGACACCTGCCTCAACGTGCAGCTGGTGCGCGCGGCGGACCTCCTGATCGCCGACATCGACAAGGTGCTGGCGGCACTGAAGAAGCGCGCCTTCGAACACAAGATGACGCCGACCATCGGACGCTCGCACGGCATCCATGCCGAGCCGGTGACCTTCGGGCTGAAGCTCGCTTACGCCTACGCCGAATTCTCCCGCGCCCGTGAGCGGCTGATCGCCGCCCGCCATGAGGTTGCGACCTGCGCGATCTCGGGCGCGGTCGGCACCTTCGCCCAGATCGATCCGCGCG
>Ga0209169_10002530_pt1 | contig 10991 bp, 11 predicted proteins | sample HubBroMetageWRM4_FD_188346 | JGI IMG/M metagenome (GOLD analysis project Ga0209169, IMG submission 188346) | Warmed soil microbial communities from the Hubbard Brook experimental Forest, New Hampshire - Hubbard Brook CCASE Soil Metagenome WRM 4... | ecosystem: Environmental > Terrestrial > Soil...
GAGTGCCGTGCAGAGGGTAGCGGGTAAGCCCTACCTCCCAGCGTGTGAATGACATCACCCCGATAGAGTCGATAGGTATTGCGAAAACCGACTACCCGCGTTGCCTGATCCCATGTGAGCATGTCCTTCGCGAGCGGCAGATTTGCATCGAAGGGCTGAGGACAATTTGATAGTCCCATGTCAGCGCACTCCGCCGAATTGGACGCCAGATGGCCATGGACCTCCGCACTACCGGCCATACAAAAATCACCCGCGAATCCCACGAGCAGCACTATCTGAAGTACACGCGGAAAATGCGAACGACGGATTTCAATTATCAAGGAGCTCTCTGAATTGGCGTGTGACCGAACGTATCTCACGGCCCCTGGCGATGGAATTCTTCAATCACTTCGATTATCCCCACGATATTCGCATTGAACTCCTCCAGCTCTTCCGCCGGGACCCAGTACTCCGTGTGCATCGCCCCTCCCACCGTCTGCATCGGAAAGCGCGACAGGTACTCCGCCTTCACCGTAAAGCGGGTGACGAACCCCGCCCCGCTCGCCTTCACATTCCAGTCCCGCGCAATCTGCGTTGCATACGCATGATTGGTGACCGGATAGAAGATTGGCTGATCCGGCAAACGAGGAGGAAACGACTTCCAACCGGAAGCCTGGATCAGCTCCAATTCCATCGGCCCGACCGGTCTAAAAAGCGTCACTGTCTCCATGATCCATAATACCTCGGAACCGCCGATCGCCAGGTCAGGCCCTCCGCCGGCAATACAGCCGAACGGCCACTCTCAGTGTGATGTTCTCTCACTCATTCGAGATCACCGCGTCGGCGCGTTTTTCTAAAGTGACCTCGAAGCCGATCTCGTCGGCCTCGATATCCGCGCTCCGAAATGCTGAGCTAGACGCGAGTTCCAGGAACCCCTGCCTCGAGTAGGCCCGTGGGAGTAGCAGATATCGAAACGTCGCCTTATAGATCAAAGAATTGGCCCAGCTTAGGCGCGACCGCTTGATGTACGCATCGATATCTTCCACTGACGCATCACTTCGCAGATCGATGATGAGTGCGTGTCCGCCAGGCTTTAAGACCCGGTGCATTTCGTTGATCGCGGCCAGGGGTTGTGAGAAGTTCTTGAACGCCGCCCGACATAGGATGAGGTCAAAGCAATTTTCAGCAAATGGCATGGCTGATGCGTTGCCCTGGCGAAAATCGATACCAACTTGTGCTTGGCTCGCGTTGCGGCGTGCGATTTCAACGAAGGTGTGGCTGATATCGAGGCCCGTGATTTGAAAGACACCATGCTTACCCATCTCGATCGCCAGATAGCCCGGACCCGGCGCGACCTCCAGAATTAGACTGCCCGCCGGTAGCGTGGCGGCTACGCGCCGCGCCAGCGCGGCAAATTCTGGCATATCGCGTGCCGTATTACGCGCGTACCAAGTAGCGATCCGCCCCTCCATACCTAGACCCAAGTACCCCTTATCCGCTTGCATTTGCTTGCTCCTTGACGTGCCGACCGATTGATTGTCTAGCAAGTAAGATGCTTCGAGGGCGGCGTTTGGATGCAGTCGTGGCGCAACTCTGCGCGACGGCTCTTCATCGAAAGCGCATTCGATTGTCACTTCCGTGTGACAAATCGGAACCCAGCGTCGACGTAAAGCAGAATGGCGAGAGGGGTATTCATATGACTCACCCGGGCGGCCGGGGCAGCGGCGTGAAAAAATTGATCAGGTTGCCGTCCGGATCGCGGAACAGCATCGATCGATTGCCCCAGGGTTGATTCGTGGGTTCTTGAACCCAGGTTGGAACGGCCGCTTGAAGCCGTGAGCGTTCCGCGTCCACATCCTCAACCTGAAACTCCAGAATAGCCGATCGATTGGCTTGGGGACTCGCGGCGTCCGCGTTGTACTGGCGGATTGCCCGCTGACTGCAGAGTGCCAGAATACTGCCGGAGGTCCGGAATTCGACATAGTCGGCGCCGCCTTGAGGAGGGATTCCGGTGATCTGTTCGTAGAATACGGCCAGCTCGGACACATTGCTGGTAACGATTCGCGTGGACGCGAGCTTCATAATTAAGGCCTCTCGTAGTGTCGGATACTAAGCATGTAGACACGCCACGTACGCCACGTGTGACATGCTCGAAGGGCGGCCCGTGTCACATTCTTGGGTCCTCGCGTGTCCTGCACCTAGAATGGGTGCAGGGACAAAACGTCGCATCGGTTGTAGTGCATGGCAGAAATCAACGGAAGCAGACCCTCTCAAGATCGCGCAGGCGAAACCAGCTTCGAGCGCCAGTTCGAAGATCTGCGTCCGAAGATGTACGCATTGGCCTACCGGATCACCGGAAGCCGCCCGGACTCTGAGGATATCGTCCAGGATGCTTTCCTGCGTCTGAGGACCGCCGCGTCTAGCGAAGAGATCCGCTCGCTGCAAGCGTATCTCACCACGATTACGACGCGCCTCAGCCTCAATCGCCTTCGGTCCTTGCGCACGCAGCGTAAGGAATATGTCGGTGAATGGTTACCGGAGCCGCTACCAACAGCGGGTGACCCCCTGGTGCTCGCGGAAGACCTGTCGTTCGCCCTCCTGGTCGTCTTGGAGCGGCTGTCTCCGTTGGAACGAGTAGTATTCCTGCTGCGAAGCACTTTTGAACTCGAATTTGAGGAGATCGGCTCGGTCATCGGGCGCACGCCGACGGCATGCCGGCAATTGTTCAGTCGCGCGCGGGCCCACATTTCAAAGGAACAGCCGCGATTTCCCGTGGACCGGGAACGCCATCGCGCGTTGCTGCAGGGTTTCCAAGAGGCAGCGCGTGGGAATGATCTCTCGACGCTGTTGAATCTGCTGGCAGACGGCGTGGTGCTTCGCGGGGACGGCGGCGGCAAGGCGTTAGGTCTGAAGAAACCGGTGGTGGGCCGTGAAGGAGTGGCGCGTTTCGTGGTGGCTTTGGCGCTTAGGATGCCAGCGAACACACGTGCGCAGCAGGTCGAGCTTAATAGTGCCCCGGCGATTGCATTTCTATCCAACGGGCGGCCGTTCGTGGTGATCATGATCGAAGCGGACGACGGACGGATCCATCGGATCTTCGCGATTGCGAACCCAGACAAGCTCGAGGCCGTTGCCGCCGCGGTGCGCTCGGCGAGCGGCGGCTCAAAAGCCGAGAATCAAGACACCGGTCCGTAGACGCCGACCGACTGCGCTTCTCATCGTCGTAGCGCAGTCGGTCGGCTTCGAATCCAGCCTGCGCCGCAGATCCGCCAGCTCTCGCTGATCGGCCCGCAAGCAATTCACGCTTGGGCGGGAGGCGTGGTTGTCGGCGAAACCTGGGATCAAGTATGGTTCAGCCGCGAATCACTCTTTAAATTGATGCAGCCGCGGGAGACAAAAGTGCCGCGGATAGTCACCTTAATTCTGTCAACCCACTTTTTCCCAGCGGCTACTATTCACACAAGCGGGGTACACCACCTATGCGAATTTAGTTCAGCTCAAAGCAGGTGTAGCCTATCTCCCGAGGCAAAAACGGACGACCCTGTCCGACAGGTTTTCGCGCTATTGCCTGACAATGCAGGAGCCCCATCGCGCGCTAAGCTTTAAATGTGATTTCCTCCCCTGAAAAGCAGCGATCCTCATTTAACCCACCCCAAGAGGCCGAGTGGCATCGCATGATTGCCGAGGCGGCTTATTATCTTGCGCAGAAACGCGGATTTCTCGGTGAGTATTCCCTTGATGACTGGCTCGCGGCAGAACAGCAGGTAAGACAAGTCATTTCACCTGTTTCGAATTCCGAGGTGACCATGAGCTACGCAACGAGTCAAAGCCAAGCGAAACCTGAAGCTAAAGCTGTCGAGGCGACCGCGAAAGCGGGAAATACTGATCCCCAGGGGCCGCCGCGGGAGTCGCAGCATGGCCAGCCTACGCTGCACGGCGTTTCGCGCTTCGAGAGTTTTGCAGCGTCGCAAGCCGCGGGCGACGGGGTTGAGGGCGATGTTCTCAAACCCGACAAGACCCTTGACGAGAAGCTTGGCGCTCACATGGCAGATCGCAAATGATGAGCGCGCCAAAGCAACCCGAATCCACTGAGTTAGTGAGCATCGATGACTCAATCGATGCCATTGCGCGCGAGGCCCTGTTGGAAGCCCGCCGCATAGAAGAAGCGGAAAGGTATCGCAGCAATCCAGGCCCGGTGGTGCCGCCACATCCCCCAGCAATTGCGCCGTAAGGGGTGCGACAAACGAGAATTGGAGTCGCGACTATCAATAAAACGCGCCACTGATCCAGGCATGCCGGCACAACCAATCCCGCGCACTCGATGGTCTGAGAGGTGAAGTTCTCCGTCTGGCTGGGCTGTTGGTATTGCGCCGGTGAAGGAATACTGTACTGTACGGCGCCGCGGAGCGCGAAACCGCTACTCGATCGAGCGTTAGTGCCTCTGTCCGGCCCGAATCCACGATTGCTGCCTCTTTCAAGGGCGGCGCGCGACGGAAAGACTGATAAAGACGTCGGCGGTTATGCGCGCTAGCCTAGCCGCGGCAAACTGCCCTCCCCCACATACGTATAGGAAGGAAATAGATGGCCCGTCAAATTGTCTTCTCATCGAAGGCGTCAAAGCCACCCCCGACGTACAGCCAAGCGGTCAAAGCGGCAGGCCTGGTGTTCGTTTCGGGAACAGCCCCGACTGATCCACAGACAAACGCGATCAAGGGCACAACCATCCAAGAACAAACGGCGCAGTGCCTGACCAACATACAAGCCATCCTTGAGGAAGCTGGCAGCTCCCTAGATAAAATCGTCAGCGCCACAATTGTGCTCGCGGACGAGGACGACTTCGCGGGCATGAACGAGGAGTGGCTTAAGTGGTTCCCCTCCAATCCCCCAGCCCGGCAGGGTGCAAAGCTGCCTGCGCGCATCCCCGGTCTAAAGGTTTCCATCGCCGCGATCGCCGAGGGCTGATTCGTCGGTCGGGACGACCCATTAGAGATAGCCCGTTAGGGACCACAGATTAGAAGTGCGATACCACAGATTGACGTTCCAATGCATTTCGCAACCATATTCCCAAGGTGTATCGAGCGACTGATCAAAGCGGTCGGCTGGAGCCCGATCGGAAAGTCCATTGGTTTTTCGATCGAAGAAGGGCTAGACCCTGCGCTTTTGGGTACGCGTTTGATCGGTGCCGTCCAGTCACTTCATGATGATGGTTCGGCGACGGTCAGTACCTCGGCGGGAGAGACCTTTCTGATTGTGCCCAGGCACACGGGTTACGGTTTCTACTATTTGAGGCTCGGCAAGATCTGCGCCTATTTGGTGGCGGACTCACGCGGCGGGCGAACCCGCGGGGGCGATCCGCGGATCGCGCAAGGAATGCTGTCGCTCACCTGACCGGTTAGCGCTCGATGGGAGCCCGGCGGAATATCGCTAGATGACTTACTCGCCCCGGCACAAGAGCGCAGAAGAAGCGGCTTTTGACGTCGAAGGAGTGTCTCGGTACTGTAGGACGCAGTGCTCCGTAGACGAGGAATGCCGCTAAGTCTCGCGCCCGGCTGAGTAACAACATCAGCCGGTGAATCTCACAGTTCCGTGAATTTGGTGAGGAGGTCGTCATCCACCCGAAGCTCCGCCCCCATTTCTTCCGAACGCCCATCGGCATCGCGGTGCTGATCATCACCGCCGTTGTGTTGTTATGGGTTCTCTTCGCTGCCCTGCGCCCGTTGCCCGGACGAGATGTATCGATCGCGACCGGTACCGCCGGTAGCGCCTACGCGAACATCGCCGGGCGCTACCGTGAGATATTGGCACGCGATGGCGTGCGGCTCCACCTCGTGCCGACCAATGGTGCCGTCGAGAATCTCGAGCGCCTCCGGGACGCCCGGACCGGCGTTGACGCAGGATTCGTGCTGGGCGGTACGACGAGCGAGCGGGAGTCGCCGGATCTGGTCTCGCTCGGTACGCTGTTCTACGAGCCGCTCTGGGTCTTCTGCCGCTACTCGACATTGTTCGAGCTGCTGCGCGCGCGGCCGAATGCGAGGATATCAATCGGCCCCTTGGGGAGCGCGTCGCGCCCCCTCATACTCAAGCTGCTGGCGCTCAATCGGATTGACACGACGAATCTGCAGCTGTCGGGCTTCGGGCAGGATGAAGGGGTGCACCGACTGATTGCAGGAGAAATCGATGCGGTCGCCATGCTCTCGGCGTGGGATTCACCCGCGGTGCAGCAGCTCCTACTTGCGCCGGGCATCGAACTGATGGGCTTCGAGCGGGCCGATGCCTACGTCGCGCTTTATCCCACGTTCAACAAACTCGTATTGCCTCGGGGTGTGGCTGACCTCGGCGCGAATCGTCCGCCGGCAGATGTGCCGCTGATCGCGTCCAAAGCGAGCCTCGTAGTGCGCCGGGACCTGCATCCTGCCTTGCAGTACCTATTGATCCAGGCCGCGATCGAGGTGCACGGGCGGCCCGGTATCTTTCAGCATGCTGATGAATTCCCGGCTCCGGAAGCCGTTGATCTGCCGCTCAGCGAGGAAGCACGGCACCTGTACAAATCAGGGCCGTCCATCCTGCAGCGCAAGCTGCCCTTCTGGCTCGCGGAGCTGCTTCAGCGGCTCGCAATCGTCATCCTCCCGCTCGCCGGCATTCTGTATCCGCTTTGGTTCCTGCTGCCCGGACTCTATCGGCGGCACATGGAAAATCGCCTCTACCGATTTTACGGTGAGCTGGGATTTATCGAGCGCGCGCTGCAAAATTGTACGGATGCGGAGAAGCGCGCACAGATGTTGGCGCGGGTCGAGGACCTTGAGCGCCGTGCGATTGAGCTGCACATGCCGAGTTCCTACAGCGAGAAGAGCTTCAACCTCAGGGCGCACATCCGTGCCCTGATGGCGAACGCGCGCAGAGACGCATGAAGAACCGGAAGTGTACTCGGCACCGAGCTTTGCAGTGGTCGACGCGCCGTCTGCGACGATTGCAAGTGAATGCGTCGCTGCGAGCGATAGTCTTTGGCATGTCATTCTCGGCTTGCTTTGGTAGCACACGCGCGATTTAGGATCGGCCGGGTGTTTACGTTGCGGCGCACAACATCAATACTAGGAATCATCTGACGCTTTAATCCGCCCGCGCGCGATTACCCACAAGGCTGCTCACGCCTAGTCTTGAGTTCGGTGACTCAATCTCGCCGTGGTGTTTGCATATGTGGAAAAAGGATAAAACGCCAGAATCGCGCGCCGGGTTCGAGCGAGTCCGCTGGCACGCGGTCTCCATCGTGACCACCCAGGCCAGTTGTCACACGGCCCGAGCACTTCGGGGCATGCGCTTCCTCTCCAATGAAGCACCGCATCTTCCGTTGACGGGGTGCAGCGCCGGTGTGTCCTGTCCCTGTTCATATAAGCACTACGAGGATCGGCGCGGACAGCCGCGTCGGGCAGAAGAACTCACGGGATTGCGCCGACCAAATCTTAAAGCGCCGGAACGGCGACAACAGCGGGGCCGGCGCAGCACGGACTTTTAGATTTTGGCTGTGCTGATCCGACCGCTACTCACCAGGATGCCATTCCGGTTGAGCGGCCTCTCATGCCATCCGCTTACGGTTATCTAGACGCAAAAGCGGGCCCAAATCCATAGGCGCTTCGATACGCTATCCCTATGTGTCGTGACTCGCCAGCCGCAGTTCCAGATGCCGCTTCGCATCTGGCCATTCCGCGGCCAACATGCTGTACATCACGGTATCGCGAACGGTTCCGTCGCGACGCGCGTGATGGTGGCGCAAGACCCCATCTTTTTTGGCACCCAAACCTTCGATAGCGCGCTGCGAGCGAAAATTGAAGTTATCCGTGCGCCACCCGACGACTCGGCAGCCGACAGTCTCGAACGCGTATTCCAGCAGCAGCAACTTGCACGACGTATTGGTACGCGTGCGTTGCTGGCTCTTCGCGTACCAGGTGTAGCCGATCTCCACTCGGTCAACCGCTGCGACGATATCGTGATAGCGTGTGCTGCCGACGATCTTGCCACTGCTCTGCTCGCGCACCGCCCAGGGCAACATGTGACCGTCTCGTTGTCCCGCGAGCGCGCTCTCGATGTAAGTGCGCGTCTGCTCAGGCTCCGGCACGCTGGTGAACCAGAGCTCCCACAATTTGCCGTCGGCTGCCGCGGCCACCAGCTCATCGTGATGCTCGAATGACAACGGCTCCAGCCGCAGTCCCCGTCCTTCGAGCGTCACCGGTTCCAAATTGATCATCAATCTTGCCTCCGGGCGGGCCATGCGGAAGAACTTGTCCGCGACAGGCCGCCCACTAAAGTCACGCTCATCACGTCGTGATGAGCGGCTCGCCCGCTGCTTTCAGCTGAGCATTGAGTTCCACCAGGTCGTGATTCAAAAGTGTCCGCCAGTCAGAGAGCGTGGCCGTCAGCATGCGCGAGAGCGTTGCAAAGGAAGCCCGCACATCCGGTCCCGGGTCGGCATCGGCGCCGTCGGCGGCCTCTTCGAGCTTGCTGAGATCGGCTGCGAGAGTTTGCAAGCTGTCGGTGCGCAGGGGTGGCGTGTTGCGTGATGCCGAGTGCGGCGGAACACCCGAAACGCTCCACGCCTTCGCCCTCAGCCGCACCAAGTTCTCGTGCGGTGCCGGGGATTGCGCCAGCCGCGACTCGAGAGCCTCCAGCAGCCGGCTCGCCTGCCGTAACGCGCTCGCCGCGCGCGCCGACGCCCGCTCGATCTGTTGCGTCAGCGTAAATTCCCGCAGCAAGGCAGCCTGCGAGATGCTCACGCGCGGATCTTCCTTGACCTCGAGCGGTTGGCGGAATTTCTTTCCGGCGACGCTCAGCTCGATCTCGTATCGCCCGGGCGGTGCCCAAGCTCCCTGCGGCGACGGCCGCTCCTCGGTGGCCGGTTCCGTCATAGCCGGCTCCCCGCTCGAGTAGCGCAGATCCCAGACGAAACGATGCAGTCCCGGCGTGGTGAAGAGCACCCTTGGCGCTGGCACCCATTCGGGTGCGAACTTGAGCTTGGACGGGTCGGGAGAGTTCGTGACGTCCGTGCTGCTGAATCGGCGCACCAGGTTGTCGCGCGCATCGCGAACGGTCAGCGTCACGGGACCCTCAAAAGCTGCGGGCAGTGCATAGTCGATGATCGCACCGTCGGGAGGATTGGCCGCCAACGGCTCATCCTTCGGCATGGGCGTGCCGGTGAAATTGGACGGGCGCATACGGATGGCGGTCGCCGGTTTGAACAATATGGCCTCCTCCGCGTGCAGCGTGCGCATCTGCCGCAGCGCCGAGACGTCGTCCATGATCCAGAAGCCGCGACCATGCGTGGCAATGACCAGGTCATCGCCGTGCACATCGATGTCGCGCACGGAAGTCATGGGTAGATTTTGTTGCAGCGGCTGCCAATGCACTCCGTCGTCCAGCGACATGAACATACCGCGCTCGGTGCCGGCATAGAGCAGACCCTTCGACGCCGGATCCTCACGAATGACGTTGACAAAGCTGTCGCGCGGAATGCCCGCATCGATACGCACCCACTCCTTGCCGCCGTCCCGCGTCATATAGAGGTAGGGCGCATCGTCGTCCAAGCGGTGCCGGTCGATCGCCAGATAGGCGACCGCGGGATCGAAATGCGACAGCTCGATGCCCGCCACTTTCGACCACGGCGTGAGCGCCCGCGGAGTGACCTCGCGCCAGTGCGCACCCGCATCGTCGGAACGCCAGACCAGTCCATCATCGGTTCCGACCCAGAGCGCTGCGGCGGACAGCATCGAGGGCGCGATGGTATAGATCACGCCTCGGCGCTTGTCGACGTGATCATCGTCGGCCGCCGTTGGCGCGTCGAGGTTCGCGGGAATTCCCGCATCCGCGCGCGTCAGATCCGGACTGATCGGCGTCCAGTGATCGCCGCCGTCCAGCGTCCTGTAGAGGCGCTGGTCGGCGAAGTACAGCGCTCTCTGGCCGCGGCGCGAGAACGCAAGCGGCAGGGTCCAGGCGCTTCGATGATGGATGTCAGGATACGCGAGCGTGGGATCGACGTTGCGGGTCTGGCCGGTGCGCGTGTCGAGCTTGTCGACCTTCTCACCGTAAATGATGTTCGGGTGGTCCGGGTCCGGCGCGATCATGCCGCTCTCGCCTCCCGCGCTGAGTTCGCGAAACTGCTGCATGGTGATGCCGTCGACGCTGTCGGTGCGACTCGGCAAAGCCACCGCACCGGAGTCCTGCTGCGCGCCGTAAAGCCAGTACGGAAAACGATTGTCCGTGCTGACGTGATAAATCTGTGCGGTCGGTTGGTTGTACCAGCTGCTCCAGGTCGTGCCGCCGTTGAGCGTGATGAGAGCGCCCTGATCGACACCGAGAATCTGGCGCTCGGCATTGGTGGGATCGATCCACAGCGCGTGAAAATCATCCCCGGTGGGATCCCCCTTCAGCGCGATGAAATTCGCACCGCCGTCGTCCGAACGCAGCACGATCGTGTTCATGACATAGAGCCGCTCGGCGTTCTTCGGATCCACTGTCAGGCCGCTGAAGTACCAGCCACGATTGAAGATGCGCGAATCGGCGGACACATGATTCCAGTGCAAGCCGCCATCGTCCGATCGATACAGGCCACCCTCCTCTCGGGGAGCATCGACGAGCGCATACAACCGTTCCGGCTGGCTCGGCGCCACGGCGAGTCCGATCCGTCCCGGGTGCGCCGCAAAGCCGTTGCCAACGACGGGACTCCAATGCTCGCCGCCATCATGGGAGACATAGAGGCCGCTCCCAGGACCGCTCGACGGTGGATAGACGCTCCAGGGTGGGCGCCTTGTCTGCCACAGCGCGGCATAGAGGGTATCCGGTGCGCCCGGCTTGAAGGCCAGATCGATGGCGCCGGTGTCCGGATTCTCGAACAGGACCTTGCTCCAGTTCGCGCCGCCATCCTTTGAACGGAACACTCCCCGCTCAGCATTCGGGCCATACGCATGCCCCAGTGCCGCAACGAACACCACCTCGGGATCGCGCGGATCGACCAGAATGCGGCCGAT
>Ga0209169_10002531_pt1 | contig 10990 bp, 6 predicted proteins | sample HubBroMetageWRM4_FD_188346 | JGI IMG/M metagenome (GOLD analysis project Ga0209169, IMG submission 188346) | Warmed soil microbial communities from the Hubbard Brook experimental Forest, New Hampshire - Hubbard Brook CCASE Soil Metagenome WRM 4... | ecosystem: Environmental > Terrestrial > Soil...
GGCTGGCGGCGGCGGGGACCGCGGTGGCTGCTGGTCGCGGGGATCTCGGCGGCGGTCGCGGCGATCATTGCCGTGTTCATCATCTCGACGGGGCACCACAACGCCGCGGTGGTGCACCCGACCGCGAGCGCGACGCCCAGCAAGGTCAGGCCCACCGCCAGCGCCACGCCGACGACGGGGAACCTGACGCTGCAGGAGTTGCAGGTCGGGGACTGCCTCACCGGGAAGGACCTGGATCTCAACACCGATAATCCGTGGCCGAAGGTGAGCACGGCGGTGCCGTGCAGTCAGGCGCACACCGCGGAAGTGTTCTACGCGAACAACAATTTCTGGCCGAAGACCGGCCCCTACCCCGGGAACAGCGCCATCAGCAAGGCGGGCACCGCGGCCTGCGACAACGCGTTCCAGGCGTACGTCGGGATCGCGTATTCGAAGTCGCAGTACACCTGGACCAACATCATCCCGGATGCCAGTACCTGGTCGTCGCAGCCCCCTGATCGGGCGCTGCACTGCGTCGCCTACAACTCCACGCACAAAGACCCGGCTGGCGCTCCCTTGACCGGCTCCATAAAGGGAACGGATCAGTAAGGCTGCGGGGCCGGGATACCACTGCTCGTTCGGCCAAAAATGGATCTTTAACCTGGGCGGGCGGGGATGGATCCGGGCGGCGGGAACTGGGACGGGGTTATGTCTGGGAGGCCTTGGAGGCCGAACTCGTCGCGGAGGGCGGTCAGGGCGGCCAGTTCGCCGCAGCGGCCGTGGACGCCTGGGGTTGGCGGGGTGGCGGAGGAGCAGAGGTAGACGCCGCGGAGCGGGGTGCGGTAGGGGTTCCAGCGGATGGTGGGGCGGAAGACGGTCTGGCGGAGGGACTGCAGGCCTACCGCGATGTCGCCGCCCACGTAGTTGGGATTGTGGGCCTCCTCGGCGGCGGCGGTGCGGACGGACCTGGCCAGGATCAGGTCGCGGAAGCCGGGGGCGAAGCGCTCGACCTGGGCCTCGATGGCGGGGCTCATGTCCTGGTCGGAGGCGGCGGGGACGTGGCAGTAGGTCCACAGCGTGTGCTGGCCGGCCGGGGCGCGGGTGGGGTCGGCGACGCCGGGCTGTGCCACCAGGACGTAGGGGCGGTCGGGGTGCTTCCCGGCGGCTACCGCGGCCTCGGCGGCGGCGATCTCCTCGTACCGGCCGCCCAGGTGCAGGGTGCCGGCCCGGCGGCAGTCCTCATTGGCCCACGGGACCGGGGCGGACAGGGCGAAGTCGACCTTGCAGACGCCGGGGCCGTAGCGGAACCTCCGCAGCGCGGCGCGGTATCCGGCGGGCAGCCGGTCGCCGGACAGCAGCGCCAGCGAACGCGGGGAGACGTCGAGCAGGACGACCCGGGCGGGCGGGAGTTCGGCGAGCGAGCGGACCCAGCGGCCGGTCTCGATGGTGCCGCCGGCCTCGGTTATGGCGGCGGCCATCGCGTCGGTGATGCGGGCGCTGCCGCCCTGGACGACCGGCCAGCCGACGGCGTGCGCCAGCAGGACAAGCATGAGGCCGACGCCGCCGGTCGGGACGGCGGTCAGCGGCATCATCGCGTGGGCGGCGGCGCCGGCCAGCAGGGCACGGGCCTCCTGGGTGTGCCAGCGCCGGACGAGCGCGGAGGCGGGCAGCACGCCGCGGGTTGCGTAGCCGGCCACCGCTTGCGGGTGGGCGGGAAGACTGCGTAGCGGGGCAAGGAGGGCCGCGACGATGTCGTCGGCGTGTTCGGTCATCGGGCCGAGGAGGCGCTGGTAGGCGCGGCGATCGGGGCCTAGGCGGGCGGCGGTCTCGGCCACGTCGCGGGTGACGACCGCGGCGCGGCCTCCGTCGAGCGGATGGGCGAACTCGACCTCGGGGCGGGCGAAGGCGACGCCGCGGGCTTGCAGGCCGAAGCGCGTGAAGAACGGGGAGGCCAGGGCCAGGGGGTGCGCCGCGGAGCAGACGTCGTGGCGGAAGCCGGGCAGGGTCAGTTCCTCGGTGCGGCAGCCGCCGCCGATGGCGAGCGCGCCCTCGATCACGTGCACGTTCAGGCCGGCCGCGGCCAGCGTGATGGCGGCGGCCAGGCCGTTCGGGCCGCTGCCGACGATGACCGCGTCCGGGTTCTGTGACATGTGATCAGTCTGCCGTCCGGGGATGGCGCAGCAGGCAGGCGGGTGCTACGCGGTGAGGGCGAGGACCACGGTGACGGTGTGACCGCCGGGATTGACGGTGATCTGGGCATCCAGGGTGAGCAGGCTCGACGCGGTCACCGTTATCGTCACGCTCTTGCCGGAGGCGAGCGAGCCGGAGGAGGGCGAGACGGTCAGCTTGCCGACGGCCGCGGAGCCGACCGTGACCGAGTAGCCGGTGACCGGGCCGCCCTCGGCGGTAAGCGTGATCGTGCCGGTGGGCTTGCCGTTGACGACGGCGAGCACGAGCTGGGACGGGGTGACCGACAAGGTGCCCTGGGCCACCGTCGGCGAGGGGGACGGGGACGGCCGGGTGGTGGGCGAGGAGGTCGGCGAGGCGGTCGGGGACACCGACGGCGAGGACCCGGGCGCGGAGGATGTGGCGCGCGGGGTTCCTGGTGTCGCCGACCGGCCTTGTGAGGCGCCCGGCGACGGGTCCGGGGACGCAAGGCCGCCGCCGCGAAGGCCGGGCGACCGGCCCGGGTCGGGCGACGGCGAGGGGTCCGCGGTGACGGTGGCCACGGGACTTGGCCCGCCGAACGCGCCGGTGCCGGGGGCGGCCAGGTGACCGTGCCTGGGGGCACCGCCCATCGTGACCGCGGCGATGACGCCGGCCACCGCGACCGCCGCCGCAGCGCCAGCCACGATGGTCCTGGCATGTGGCAGCAGCCGGTGCCAGGACGGCGTCGCTGGCGGTCCGGCCGGCTTCGGGAAGCCAGCCGTGCCGAACGGGCCCGCCTGCCCGGTCACGCTTGCCTGGTGCGCCACCCCGGCCGGCGTGCCGTCGGTGGCGGCGGCCAGCACGCGGTCGCGGAACCCGGGCAACAGCGCGACGAGCGGCACGGCGCCGGCGAGCAGCGCGGGGCTCAGCTCGCGGCGCTTGCGCTCGCCGCAGATCTCGCAGCCATCGATGTGCCTGCTGATGCGCTTGCGGATCAGCACCGTCAGCTGCCCGTCCCAGCCGGCCAGCAGGGAGTCAAGCGCAGGGCAGGCCTCCCGGCCGGTGCGCGCGACCAGCAGCGCGGCCAGCGACCTTTCCATCTGCTCGCGGGCCCTGGACAGCCGCGCGTGCGCGTGGTTGCGGGACACGCCGAGCACGTCCGCGAGGTCGCCGCCGTCGAGGTCGTGGCCAAGGCTCAGCTCGAGGATGTCCCTGTCGGCCGGATTCAGGCCGAGCATCGCGGCCCGGACCAGGCCAGAGAGTTCGGCGCGCTCGGCGGCGCGGCCTAGGTCGGACGTCTCGCTTGGCACCTCGGCCGCCTCCTCAAGCGCCGAGGTGGCCTGGCCGGCACGCAGCCTTCTGTGGCATAGGTTGCGCGCCACCGCGTACAGCCAGGCGCGCAGTTTGCCTGGGTCGCGGAGCCCGCCGAGTTTGGCCGATGCGATGACGAACGTGTCCTGCACGGCGTCTGCGGCATCGGCGGGCTCGCGGAGCATGGATCGGCAGTAGGCGTGCAATGGCACCGCGTACTTGTCGTAAGCCTCAGCGAGCCCGCCCGGGTCGCCGGCCACTATGGCGGCGACTACCTCGCTGTCTTCCATGCCGGATACGGTAGTTCGCGCAGCGTGTTCGATCGGGCAGAACGGCAGAACCAGCGGACTGTTACCAGGCGCACTCGGTGGCGGCGGGTCCGGGCTGCCGCACGGACCTCACGGTGGCTCGGCGATCGCGCCGACCTCGGCCAGCTTCGCCATGATGAGGTCCGCCGATGCGCGGCGGCGGGTGACGAAATGGACCGTCCACGGTCCGTTCTCCAGTACCTCACGCTCCAGGGCCGTCCACAGCCAGGTGAGGCTCGTGGCCGGGTCGAGGCCGCCGCGGCCGGCGCCGAGCAGCGGAAACGCGAGCGAGGTCAGGGCGGGGGTGAACTGGTCGCGTTCGGCCCGGGCGGTGGCGAGCACGTTCCGGACGCTGGTCGCGATCGCGGCGGGTTCGACGTCGTAGTGGTTGGTGCCGGGGACCGGGACCGCGATCGCCGCGTGGTAGATCCGGCGGACCCCCTGGCTGGCCAGCTGGCCCGGGGAGACGGCGGCCACCGTGCCCGCGGCGACCGGCAGGCCGGGGCGGCCGTGACGGCGCACCCACGCGGAAAGCTCGTCGGCGATCACGTCGGTCACGATCTCGCCGTCCGGTCCCTTGACCGCGGCGGCCCGGCGCACCGCCGCTGAGACCGAGGACTTGAAGTGCTGCGGCAGCTCGAGGTAGACGTTCTCCGGCACCACGAGGACGTCCACGTCCGACAGCATCTCGACGGGCTCGACGTGCACCACGATCGGAAAGCGATGCTCGCCGACCTGGCCTGCCAGGCTGATATGCCTGGCGAGCTCGGCCCGCACCGCCGGGGACCTGTCGGGAAGGTCGGAGGTCATGCAGAGCTTCAGTATCTCCTCCGCGACCTGCTCGAGGACGATCCGCTCGTGATGCTTGCGGAACCGCTCGACGCTCACCCCGTAGATCAGCGCGGCGCGGCGGCGGCGGTCCTGGGCGGCCATGTCCCGTTCGCCGCGGCCCAGGCCGAACGTCGCGGCGGCGGCGCCGCCGAGGTTCCCGCCGCCCAGGTTCTGCACAGCGGCGCGCACCATCGCCTCGACCGCGCCGGGGCCTCCGCCGGCGGCCTCGGCCAGGCCGGTGCGGCTCGCCGCCCGCATCAGGTCGTCGAGGTCGGTGTGCCTTATCCGGACCAGTCCGCGTTCCCGTAGCGTCCGCAAGTCGGCGACGATCTCATCGAGCGTCGGCACGTCGGCGGCGACCTGCATAGAGCGAGCATGGCCTACATTAAGCCCGAGCCGCAACGATTCACGATAATCAGGTAAAGGTCCTGGAGGGCTAAGCGAGCCCTCCAGGACCGCACTCGCTACTTATTGCCGCGCTAGGCCAGCCAGCTGAGCAGCGCGAGCAGGATGTGAATCACATGAGGCTGCATGTGCGGTTCCTCCTTCGATGACCGGCCGGGCCGATCTCGGCCGCCCGCAGCCATCAAAACCGCGAATCTGTCCTCTTGGCTGGCTGGAAACCGGGCGACATCTGGTCAACTACCGGATGCCGCCGACGGGAGTACCCTGCTATTCCTGCCAGCACAGGCCGTAGCCGAGGCCCAACCGCAGCGCGCGGAAGCTCACGTGCACTTCGCCAAAGCGATCGGGAACCAGTGTTTCTGAAATGGGCGCGCGATCGTAGATAACGGCCGTCGGCGCCCCGTTCAGCAGCCACACCGCTTTTGGCAGGCGCTGCGGATTAAAGCGCACCCGAAGCTCGAATTGATCGCTCCGGCGGAACGGAACGTACACATAATGCGTGGCCATCGGCTGGCCTGCCGGAATGCGGAGCCGCAGGGCATATTCGTGGCGCTCGCCCGCCCGCAGCGGGTGGGGCAGCACGATGACATTCTTGAAATAGCTCTCGTAGGGCTGCTCGCGCAGTTCGAGCGACCCGCCGTGCAGCAGTTCGGACTCCAGCCCGTGGGCCTGATCGGAGTCTGTCGGGTGCCTGGGCACGCTGATCGACGTGGAAAGCTCGGCGAGGCCGTCCGCGACCGCCACGATCACCCGCTGCTCCAGAGCCTCGATCGGCTCGGTGTCCAGCCGCAGCAGGGCGGTGAACGACTCGACGATCCAGTCGTCCGCGTCGTCCACGGGAGGGGCGGCGGGCAGGACCAGAGGCGGGGCGGCGGGCCCGGCGGGCGGAGCGGCGGGGGGGATTGCCCACGGCGGCGAGATCGAGGCGGCCCAGCCATCGGGCGCGTCGGCGTCCAGGGCACGCTGGATCTGGCCCCAGTAGGCCTGCCACCCGGCGACGTCGCCGTCACAGGCCCGGACGAAGGCCACGGTGAGCTTGAGGGTCGGGAAGCGCCGTCCGGCGGTAGCTTCCTGCACCGTGCTGGTTGCGTAGTGTGCGTTCTTGGCCAGCTTGGCGTAGGTAAGGCCGGAGCGCTTGCGCAGATCGCGCAGCCAGAACGCGAACTCGCGGACCGGCGTGCCGTCCCTTTCCAGCGGCTTCTGCGGGCGTCCCATGGTCGGATGTTCCTTCGGCGCGGTCGAACCTGATTTATCGCATAGTTTTCCATAAATTACCCGGTTACGGGGGCTGAACTGCGCGTTTGGCGGGCCGAGTGGGCGCGGTTTGCGGGAATTGACCCGAGTTGCGCGGCGGGCCTTGTTGCGGCGGACCTGACGAAGGTAGAAAACGGTCCAAGTATGTCGCAGGGGGAAGGTTGGGGGCGGGTGGGTCATGGGGGGACGACCCAGGGGGAGGCGCCGGGTGGGGAGCCTGTGAATGGAGTTGCGTCAGACGCCGCGGAACCTTCGTGGTACGAGGTTTCTGATCAGCGCCAGGGCTCGGCGCCTCCCCCGCGGCGGCTCCGCGCGGAATGGATCATGGGCTAACCGTACATTCAGTCATACTTGTCGTCATTGATCAGTAAAAGATATTGTGTCAACCAAGTTGAACGGGTAAACGTCAAGTCATGGGGGGGCCGACAGCAAGCCAGCCGCTCGACCCGAAACGATAAGCGGCGACGGTGTCGAGGCCTTTCCGTGCCCGGCTAAGGCGAGCGAGTCGTATCCCGCGTATGTCACGCGACCACCGCTAGCGCACCTGTCCCTGACCCTGAGCGGTCAGTGGGCCTGCTCTCTGGTGGTCCAAGCAACCTGGTCAGCGATGGTCTGAGAAGGATGAATGCGATGCCGGAATCGAACGTGGCGGGCGAGTCGGAGACGGCGGTTCTCGAACCGGCCGCAGCCGAGCTGACGGATGTGCCCGAGCCGCCTGCGCAAACCGATGCGCCCGATGTATCCGTGCCGTCTGAGCCGGGAGAACGCGATCAGGACGGGGAGCTGATGGCCGAGATCGCGGCGTCGGTCAGGGAGCTCGCGCATTCTTCCGAGCGCTACCACGCGCGGGCTCAGCAGCGGGAGAGCGTCATCGATCATCTCAGCGCCGAGCTCGAGCGGCTCAGGCGGGGCGAGAGGCGGGGGCTGCTCAGGCCGCTTCTCGTCGAGATCTGCCGGCTGCGCAACGACCTGCTGCGGCAGGCCGGGGAGCTGCCTGCCGACTTTGACGCCGAGCGGGCCGCGCTGCTGCTGCGGTCCTACGCCGAGTCGGCGGAGCTTGCGCTCGAGAACAGCGGTGTCGTCGCGTTCGCGCCGGACGGCGGGGATGCCTTTGACCCGCGGATGCACCGGCGGGTGGGCGGGGAGCCTGCCGGGGACCCGGCCCTCGTCGGGCGGATCGCCCGGGTGCGGCGGGACGGCTACCTGGACGTCGACGCGGGCAGCCCGATCGCCCCCGCGGAGGTGGTGGTGTTCGCCGCGGCGGCCGGGGACGGCCCGCAGGGCGACCAGGCAGGGACGGCCGGAGAAGCCAGTCAAGACGCGCGAGACAAGAGGGAAGAACAGTGAGCGAACCACAGCAGGGCATCTTCGGCATCGACCTCGGCACCACCTACTCCGTGGTCGGCTACATCGACGACGCGGGGCGGGCCGCGGTCACCCGCAGCCAGGCCGGCCAGGACACGACGCCGTCGGTGGTCTACTTCGAGACCGCGGACAACGTGGTCGTCGGCCAGGTGGCCAAGGAGTCGGCCGGGATCTACCCGGACCAGGTGGTCTCCCTGATCAAGCGCGAAATGGGCGACAAGGAGTGGCGGCGGACGTTCTTCGACGTGGAGTACACGCCGCCGTCCATCTCGGCGCTGATCCTCGGCGCGGTGGCCAAGGACGCGCAGACCGACACCGGGCGCGCCGTGTCGGACGTGGTGATCACCGTGCCTGCGTACTTCGGCCTGCTGGAGAAGGACGCGACCCGGCAGGCGGGCGAGATCGCGGGGCTGAACGTGATCGGGATCGTGCCGGAGCCGGTGGCGGCCGCGCTGCACTATGGCGTGGCCGGCAGCGCGGACGGTACCACCTTCCTCGTCTACGACCTTGGCGGCGGGACCTTCGACATCAGCCTGATCAAGATGACCGAGAACGCGGTCGAGGTGGTCGCCGTCGACGGCGACCACAAGCTCGGCGGCGCCGACTGGGACGCGAAGCTGTTCGGCTACATCGTCGAGCAGACCATCGCGCAGTGCGGCGACGAGTCGCTCCGCGACGACGAGGCCATGCTGCAGGAGCTGCGCACGCTGGCAGAGAAGACGAAGAAGGACCTGTCCGTCGCCGAGACCAAGACGCTCATCGTGCGCTACACGGGGACCGCGGCCAAGATCACGGTGACCCGCAAGCAGTTCGAGGAGATGACCGCCGACCTGCTTGACGACACCATCCGGATCACGAGCAGGGCGCTGGCCGAGGCCGAGGGACGGCACCCGGGCATCAGGGAGCAGATCAGCCAGCTGCTGCTTGTCGGCGGGTCGAGCTGGATGCCCGCGGTCAGCGAGACGCTGAAGAAGGAGTTCGGCTGGGATCCCAAGCTCACCGATCCCGACCTGGCGGTCGCCAAGGGCGCGGCGCTTTACGCCGCGGGACAGACCGTCCGCTACGTCGAGACCGGCGGCGACGGCGAACAGGCAGGCACCGCCCAGGGCGCGAAGGCCACGGGCGACGGAGCGCAGGGCGGGCTCGCGGCGCCTGGCCCGGTGACCGACGAAGGCGTGCGCGCGGTGGCCGATCAGTACGGCCTTGACGAGGAGCAGGTCCGCAACCTCGCCCAGCGGACCGTTGTCAACGTGCTGCCGAAGGCGGTGGGCATCAAGCTCATCGACACCACCAAGCCGAACTGGGAAACCGACGACTCCGCCTTCTACATCGAGCACCTGGTGCCGGCCCAGACCCAGCTGCCCTTCCCTGGCCAGACGTTCGTCGCCAACACGGTGGTGGCCAACCAGGACCAGATCGAGATCGAGATCTGGGAGCAGGCAGGCGCGGCGCCGAGCGGCGAGCTGACCGCCAACCACCGGGTGGACGAGGGCGGCGTGATCAAGGACCTGGCATCGTTCGCGCTGCCGGCCTCCTCGCCGGTCAACATCGACATCAGGGTAGATGCGGAGGGCACGGTCACGCTTGTCGCGGTCGAGCCGACCAGCGGCAGGAAGCTGAACATGGAGGTCCGGATCAGCATCCTGTCCAAGGAGCAGGTGGCCGAGGCCAAGGCCGCCTACGCGGGCCTGACCGTGAGCACCTGACGCCATGCCGTTCGACGAGGCCCAGTACGTCCGGGATTTCATCAAGGGCCTGCGCGGCGCCCGCGCGCTGCCCGATGACCTGCTGGCGCGGTACGCGATCACGCTGCCTGCCGGCGACGCGGAGATCGCCGGCCAGGTCGACGCGGTGCGCAAGTACTGGAACAAGACCTACTCGGGCCAGTCGCCCGCGGCCCAGGTGGCCAGGATGTGCCGGGCCGAGGACGAACGGCTGCGCGCCGAGCACGGCCAGGCGATGCTCACCCGCCAGTGGTGGGGGCAGCGCCAGTCCGAGCGGCAGGCGGCGGCAGAGGCGTCGACGACGGCCCTGGCCGAGCAGCTCCGGCAGGCTTACGGCCAGCTCGGCGTCGTGACGGCCGGCATCCTCGGCCAGTTCGCCGCCCGGCTCGGGCTGACCGAGGCCCAGGCTGGGCAGGCCGCTACGCGGGCGGGCCTGCGGACGGTGTCGGGTGTCACGCTGCCCGACGCCGAGCCCATCGCCACGTTCGCCGCGCTGCTGAAGAACATGTCCGAATGCGGGGCCGCCTCGGTGCCCGAGCTTGTTCACCCGGGCGCCGGGCCATTCAGCCTGGTCGAGCGGTACGTGTGCCGGGACCACCCGGCTAAGCGGCTCGACGCGGTAGCGGTGGAGGCGCAGAGCACGGAGCTGGACAAGCGCGGCGTCTCGGCGACCGACGACGCGCGGCGGGGCGCGCTGAAGATCCTGCGGAAGGCGCTGAAGGACGGCGTGGACCTGCGCGAGGTCGCGCTGTACCACATGGTCACGATCGCCAGGGAATCGATCCTGCTCACCCCGGGCATGGCGGTGGCCGAGCTGCAGAAGACCGGCCTGGAGCGGGACGACGCCGCGGTCATCACGGTGGTGCTTGCCGAGCGGAACTCGGCCACCGGCGCGGCCGGGCTCGGCAAGGTGCAGAATCTGCTCGCCACCGGCCGGCTGCGCGAGGCGAGGTCGGCGGCGCAGAGCCTGCCCGCCGACTACAGCGGCAGGGCCGAGGCGGTCCGGCTGGTCGACGAGGCACGGGTGACGCTGGACGCGCTGCTCGCGCAGGCTGCCGAGGCGCTGCGGGCTCCGGACGAGCTGCGCGCCGTGGCACTGCTTCGGGACGCGGCGCTGATTAGCGCCGAAGACGCGGAGGAAGCCCTCAGGACGGTCCCGCTCGCGCCGCCCGCGGACCTGCGGCTGGTGCCGGACGGGGCGCTGGTCAAGCTCTTCTGGCGGCCGGTGCAGGGTCACGACGCGGAGACCGTCTACGTGGTGTGCCGGACCGAGCAGCGGCCGCCCGCGGCGAAGACCGACGGCGTGGTGGTGCACAGCGGCCGGGGTGAGGCCTGCGTGGACGACCACGCCCCGGTCGCGCGTGAGGTCCAGTACGGCGTCTTCGCGCAGGCGGCCGAGCGGCCAAGCTCACGGCCCGCGACCGCGTCGATCGTCGTGCTCCCGCCGGTGTCGCGGCTTGAGGCCGAGGTCGGCCCGGCCTCGGTGGCGCTTAGCTGGTCGGCGCATCCGGCGGCGCAGGAGGTGCGGGTCACCCGCATCCAGGCCGGCGGGCCTGCGGTCCGGCAACCGTCGCAGGTCGCCGGCCTGCACCAGGCAGCGGTCGGGCGGCACCGCCGGGGCTCGCTCCAGCTCCTCCAGGCAGACCACCAGGCGCAGGCGGGGCA
>Ga0209169_10002534_pt1 | contig 10986 bp, 8 predicted proteins | sample HubBroMetageWRM4_FD_188346 | JGI IMG/M metagenome (GOLD analysis project Ga0209169, IMG submission 188346) | Warmed soil microbial communities from the Hubbard Brook experimental Forest, New Hampshire - Hubbard Brook CCASE Soil Metagenome WRM 4... | ecosystem: Environmental > Terrestrial > Soil...
ATTCTCCATTCTGGGCAGAAGATCCTCAAGCTCGTCTAAAATCTTTCGACCGCGCAAGGTGAGTTCGAAGCCACGCGGCGACCGAAGGAGAAGATCATCTTGAAACATCGCGCGGGCACGCTGCAGCGCCCGGCTGACAGCGGGCTGACTGAGCAATAGCCGGGATGCCGCCGCGGTAATGCTTTTCTCTTCGGCAATCGCAGCAAACGTAATCAGCAGATTTAAATCGGCCTGACGTAATTTCTCTAGACGCATGGACATCATGCTCATTATGCATGATTCGCATGCCAACCTGAGCTCATCTGTAACTGTGAAGTCGATCGAACTGTAAAAACGGAGAATTCCATGGCACGAGAAAACGGTTTCGAGAATAAGCGAGTGGTCATCGTAGGTGGATCGTCGGGAATCGGTTTGGCCGTTGCCGAAGAGGCGGCATTGCAGGGGGCGGAGGTCGTCATCCTCTCGAGCAATGCAGAACGAGTTCAGGAAGCGATTCGATCGATCGGAGGAAAAGCGCAGGGACAGGCGCTGGACGTTTCCGACGAAAAAGCTGTGGAGAGTTGTTTCACGAACCTTGGCGCCTTCGATCACCTGGTTTTTACTGCAGGCGACAACCTGCACTTGCACCAGCTTGCTGATACGGATCTCAAGCAGGCGAGACGCGCGTTTGAATTGCGTTACTGGTCTGCACTGGCCGCGGTCAAATACGGAAGTCCGCGGATTCGGAAAGGCGGTTCTATTGTTCTTACGACGGGGATCGCCGGCCAACGCCCGCAAAGTGGATGGATAATTGCCGCAAGCGTCTGCGGAACTGTCGAAGCCTTAACCCGTGCCCTCGCGATTGAACTGGCGCCGATCCGGGTGAACGCTGTATCCCCGGGAATTGTGCGGACAAACCTGTGGCAGGCCATGAACCCGGCAGAAAGGGATCAGCTCTTTGAAAGCGTTGGCAAGAGCCTGCCTGTGGGGCGAGTCGGCGAAGCTCATGACATTGCGCAGGCCTATCTGTTTCTGATGCAGGAAGCGTTCGGCACTGGCCAGATCGTTGTCGTCGATGGCGGTGCGGTTCTCGTGTAGCTCGCGATAATTTCAATCCAACAAGGATGAAACGAGAGGCGAGGATCTTTATTTTTATCAGTATCAGTTCGACGCCATTTGCGACGGGACAAACTGCTCCATTACCGCCTGCCGCATCAAGTCGGGAGGCAGCAATCCCTGCGCGAGAATGAAGTCGTGGAAGGCTTTGACATTCAGCTTGCCGTGCAGCGCTTTCTCGGTATCGGCGCGTAGCGCGAGCAGCTTCGTGTATCCGTAGAAATAGCTGTTGGCCTGGCCCGGAGAGCGATAGGTGAAGCGCTCGACTTCTTCTTCGGCGAAGGCGTGCGAGAGGCAGACTTCTTTTTCCAACACGCGATAGGCATCCTCCGGCTGCACTTTACCCGACTGCAACTCGGGATCGAGATACGCCCGCGCCGCGCGCAGCAGCAGCAGTTGCAGGGAGATCAACTGACCATCGAGTGGCATGTACGGTTTCGTGATGTATTCGGAATACAATCCCCAGCCCTCAACATTCGTACTGTTGAACGCATAGTTGACGCGGGCGATGGAGACACCGTGCTCGAGCATCGAATCGAACTGTAACTCATGTCCGGGGCGCGCTTCGTGCGCGGTCAGCGTCCAGGATGCGGCGTCGTAGGCGAAGTCGTCATACTGATCGGCCTTTTCTCCCGGCGCCGCGGGAATATTCAACGGCAGCACGAACACGCCCTTCTGCCCGGTGTTATGCAAAAACGGCGGAGGCTGCATGTGCGGCGCGGGCTGCTGCACGGTTTCAGCCGCCGACGCGATGCGAATCTTCGCCGGACGCTCCGGTAGCGAGACCAGTTGTTGATCGCGGATGATTCCTTCGATTTCCTTGAGCCGGTTTTCATAGAAGGGAAGAATGGCGTCGCCGACGAGTTGCTTCTTCTTCAATTCGTGGATCACATCGCGATAATCGCTCGACGGCAGATTCCGCTCCTTCGCGATCTTCGCCGCGATCGTTTGCATCTCCGCCTGCGTCTCGGTGAACGCCTTGTGCGCCATGGCAGCGAGTTGATCGGGAGGAATGTCGATGCCGATTCCCAAAAGATTCAGCGCGTACTGCTCCGGCGGCAGGCGGAAATCGGTGCGCGCCTTGGGCAGAACATTGGCCCGCGTCCACGCGTCGTAATCCGCGAGCTGTTTCTTTAAAGTTTCCAGCGGCTCCTGCCATCCCTTCAGCTCATATTTTTGGCAAAGCCGCGCGATGTCTTCCATGTAGTGCGAGTTCCGTCCCAACTCGGTTTCAATCTGGTTGCGCGCCGGATATGTCATGTTTGGCTTCGCCATCCGCTCCATGACGCGCTGCTTGAAAATTTCCGTGATCGGCTTGTAGCCGTTTTCGAGGCCGGCATACTCGCGAATGCGTAGGACGGTTGCCGGACGCCGCTCGGTGGCCGTTTGATCGTCCAATAAAATGTGCAGCCCGCCGTATGCTGCGCCGCTGGCATTGAGAAATGGAACAGTGTGCGCGCGGTGATAATCCTCTTCACGGAAGTTGAGCTCCATCCGGCGGATCAGAATCTGCAGATCCTGCGCGACTTCTTTTTCCTGCTTCTCCGCAGCGGCTGCTTTTAGCTTGGCGAGTATTTGTTCGTTTTCGTGGCGCTGCTGATCTTCGTCGGCAAGCGTAGGCTGGCTGACCTTGGTGTCGAACTCGCTCAAGCCTTCCCCGGAGCCGGACTCCGGACTATGCTTCATCTCCACTTCCAGCAGCATCTTCGTGTAGTTGTTGCTCGTCGCAACCCAGGCTGGCGGCTGCGTTTGCGAATAGCCGTTGGAGATGAACATTCCAACCACAAAAATCACGGCGAGAATACGAACGATAACGTGGGTCAACGATCCTCCTTGCGTTCTAGGGCAGGGGAAGTACGATTTATTTGTCATCCCGAGCGAGCGTTTTGTTGCGACGCGAGGGATCTCGGTTTGGTTCGCTTCCCTAATACTTCACAATCGCCGCAAACGACTTCGGATCAAGCGATGCCCCGCCGACCAGTGCGCCATCGATTTCCTCCTGCGCCATGAGCGACGAAACGTTCTCTGGTTTCACCGATCCGCCGTAGAGAATGCGCAGGCCTGCGGCAAACTCGTCGCCAAAAACTTCTCCAGCCTCGCGCCGGATCACGGCGTGCGCCTCGGAGGCCAGTTCCGGCGTCGCAGTTTTGCCCGTGCCGATTGCCCACACCGGCTCGTAGGCGACTACCAGCTTGCCCGCTTTCTTCGCCGAGATGGCATGAAAGGCACGTACACATTGACGGCGCAACACGTCGTCGGTTAGCCCCGCTTCGCGTTCTTCGAGAACTTCGCCGACGCAGCAGATCGCGGTCAGGCCGGAATCGAGCGCCGTTTTCAATCTTAGGTTCACCGTGTCGTCGGTCTCGCCGAAATATTGCCGCCGCTCCGAGTGGCCCACGATCACATGCGTGACCCCGAGGCAAGTCAGCATGAGCGCGGAAATTTCACCGGTATAAGCGCCGTCGGCCTTCCAGTGAACGTTCTGCACGCCGATGGCGACATTGCTGCCGCGCGCCGATGCGATGGCAGCATCGACATCGGTATAAGGAGGACAGATGACGATTTCATCGCGGTCGTGCCCGGCCACCAGCGGCAGGAAATCGCGAAAGAAAGCCCGCGTCTCATCGGGCGTCTTGTACATCTTCCAGTTAGCGGCCATTACTTTTTTTCTCATGAAGAAGCCTTTTCGGAATCAGGATCAATTTGAAATGAAGGGATGAGCGGTGAAGAATTCGTACTGCTTAATTTCTGTGCGGCGCGTTCGAAGGCGCGGACGGTCGCGACGTCAAACAATATAAACCGGCAGTGGGTAACGTGCTTTGCGTTGGTAAGCGCTTCGGCGGTCGAAGCGAGCGCAACCGGCGCTGCTTCGTACACGGGATATCCGTAGGCTCCGGTGGAAATCGCAGGGAACGAGAGAGAGGTGAGGCCGTGTTCGTCGGCTACGCGGATCGATTCGTAGTGGCAGCTTGCCAGAATTTCGTTCTCGCGATGATTGCCGTCGCGAAAAACTGGTCCCACGGTATGGATGACATGCTTCGCGGCCAGATTGCCGCCAGTCGTGATCACGGCATTTCCGGCAGCCAATCGTCCAATCTTGTTGACAATCGCCCGGCATTCTTCGAGAATGGCCGGCCCTCCGGCACGATGAATCGCGCCATCCACGCCGCCTCCGCCCAGCAGTGATGAGTTGGCGGCATTCACAATCGCGTCGGTGGATTCTTTCGTGATATCGGCAGGCCCGTGAATCTCAATGTGTTTGCCGCCGACTAATATGCGCATGATTTAGTACCCAGTCAGTTTGTCATCCTGAGCGGCGGCGAAGCCGGCGTGAGGGACCGTACGGCCGCATGGAGCAGTACGGAAGTCGAGAAGATAATTCGTTTGCGCAACGCCTATTTCTTCTCCGTCAGCGCTTCCACGCCGGGCAGTTTCTTGCCTTCCAGAAATTCCAGCGATGCGCCGCCCCCGGTCGAGATGTGGGTGATCTTGTCGGCGACGTTCGCAGCCTGTACCGCCGCGACCGAATCGCCGCCGCCGACAATCGAAACCGCTCCGCCGTTATCGGCTACGGCGTGCGCGATCTTGAATGTGCCTTTGGAGAATCCGGGAATTTCGAAGACTCCCATCGGCCCATTCCACAGAATCGTCCGCGCGGTAGAAATTTCGTCCGAGAACAGCTCGATTGTCTTGGGTCCGATGTCGAGCGCCATCTTGTCGGCGGGAATCGGCTGGCCTTCGCCAATCTGATGAATCACGGCATTGGCTTCAGGTTTGCTCGCTACCACGTGATCGACGGGCAAAAGAAATTTCAGATTTCTTTTCTTTGCTTCCGCCAGCAACTCTTTTGCGAGATCGAGCTTGTCGTTTTCGACCAGTGACTTGCCGATCTCCTGTCCCTGCGCCTTAAGAAAGGTGTAAGCCATGCCGCCGCCGATGATCAGCGCGTTCACCTTCGTCATCAGGTTCTGAATTACGCCGATTTTGTCGCTGACCTTCGCTCCGCCCAGAATCGCGACGAACGGCTCCTCGGGATGCTCGAGCGTCTTGCCCAGATACTTCAATTCTTTTTCCATCAGCAGGCCGGCGGCGCACTGCTTCATGAAGTGCGTAATGCCCTCCGTCGAGGCGTGCGCGCGATGCGCCGATCCAAAGGCGTCGTTGACGTAGTACTCGGCGAGCTTCGAAAGCTGCTTGGCGAAAGCGGGATCATTTGCTTCCTCTTCCGCGTGGAAGCGCAGATTTTCCAGCAGCAGCGTCTGGCCTTTTTCCAGTTGCGTCGCAACTTCTTCCGCCTCGGGACCAACGCAGTCCGGGCAGAAGCCAACGTTTTCGCCGCGCGCCAATTCTTTATCGAGCAGCATGCGCAGGCGCTCGGCCACGGGCTTGAGGCTCATCTTCGGATTCGGTTTGCCCTTGGGCCGGCCGAGGTGCGACGCCAGAATCAGGCGCGCGCCGTGGCGCAGGGCGTATTCGATTGTGGGCAGAGTTTCACGGATACGGGTGTCGTCCATGACGCGGCCCTCCGCATCGAGCGGCACGTTGAAGTCGACGCGCATGAAGATGCGGTTGCCATTCAGAGGCAGATCGCGAATAGAAAGCTTGGACATGGCTGGTGGTCCTTTAAGCGGAAAGGATGCGAGCCAGACGCGCGATTTATTGCCTCGCAAAACCCGCGAGGCATTCGCGCGGCTCGCTCAGGTCCTTCGGCGGGCAAACCGCACCCGCCTCAGGATGACAAATGTTATTACAGACCCTTACTTGCCAAATAGTTGATCAGGTCGCGTACGCGGCTGGAGTATCCCCACTCGTTGTCGTACCAGGAGATCACCTTCACGCAGTTGCCGCCGACCACCATGGTGCAGGGCGCATCGACGATCGAAGAGAAGGAATTGCCCTTGAAGTCGGAGGAGACCAGTTCCTGCTCTTCGTACCCGAGGTAGCCCTTCAGAGAACCTGACTGGGACGCCTTCTTCAAAGCCGCATTCACTTCTTCTTTGGTCGTTTTCTTCTCGACCCACACCACAAGATCGACTACCGAAACGTTCGGCGTCGGCACGCGCATGGAGAAGCCGTCGAGCTTGCCGCCGAGTTCCGGCAGCACCAGCTTCAGCGCCTTCGCCGCACCGGTCGTGGTCGGAATCATGTTGATCGCCGCCGCGCGTGCGCGCCGCAAGTCTTTATGCGGAAAGTCGAGGATGACCTGATCGTTGGTGTAGGAGTGGATCGTGGTCATGGTGCCGCTGATGATCTTGAATTCGTCATTCACCACTTTGGCGATTGGCGCGAGACAATTCGTGGTGCAGGAGGCGTTGGAGATGACGTGATGCTTCGCGCCGTCATACTTCTCGTGATTCACGCCGAGCACGACTGTAATGTCTTCATTCTTCGCCGGCGCCGAGATGATGACCTTCTTCACCGATCCGCGCATGTGCTTCTTGGCGTCAGCTGCGTCGGTGAAGCGTCCCGTGGACTCGACCACGACCTGCGCGCCCACGGATTCCCAGGGCAGCGCCGCCGGATCTTTCTCTTTGAACACTTTGATGGTCTTGCCGTCGATCGTGACGCTGTCCGGTCCGGCCGAAACCTGGTTGGGCAGGTTGCCGAGAACCGAGTCGTACTTCAGCAAATGCGCCAGAGTCTGCGGATCGGTCAGATCGTTAACGGCTACAAATTCGAGGTTCGGATCTTTCAGCGAAGCGCGCAAAACGTTGCGGCCGATGCGTCCGAATCCATTGATGCCAACCTTAATTGCCATGTTTCCTCCGTGAGGTTTTATGAGGGCTAAACAGATTTCGCTGCCGATTGAGTGTGAATCATTGATGTTAGCAGGGAAGGGGAAGGGACGTAAATGACAGCGGGCTAAGATCCCGCGCCGGCGTTTCTAACGCAAAGAAGTTGCAAGAAGTTGCGTGCTGAAAAAACTCTACATTCATTCCGCGCACTAGCTGGCGGAGGCACTGCCGGTTACGGGACTTTGTACCGTTTATCGTTAGGGCTGCAACCGTTTGTCAAAACCATTACAGGTTTTGGCAAGGCCGGAGGGGTCGTTGGCATTCTGGGCAACGGACTGACTGGCACGACAAGTGTCACCTTCAACGGAATCCCGGCGACCTTCAGCGTGGTGTCGAATACCGCAATCAAGGCGACGGTGCCGGCAGGTGCGACTTCGGGGCCAATTCAGGTGACCACTCCGAGAGGAACGCTAAACAGTAATGTGTCGTTCCAGGTGTTGCCGTAGGACGTTCTTGCCGTTAACTCAATCGCCGTAATAAGCGCGGGCCGATTCGGTTGCAAAACCGGTCGGCCCGATTTTGTTTTGATTGCCGGTGATGCAGAACATCGCCAGCATGAAAACTTTCGTCTCTATTGCGGTCGCGACCCTAGGGACTCCTGCGGAATTTGGTGTGGCATCTTACGGATTCCAAGGGATGGGCTGGAGGCAGCTTTCGAAGCATTATCTGCCATCCGCTGACGTTCCAGCCTCCAGGAGGTTCGCGTGCCCCGTCTAGCCAGTAGTGCTTCTGAATTTGCCCAGTTCGTCCGTGACTTAGTAACCAAGATCGGCCGTTTGTTTCCAGTTCTAGCCATTGCCAGTGTGGCCATGGCTACCCCGACTGTAACTATTCTTTCTCCGAAGGCGACCTCCGATTCCGGCTCTCCGGTTTTTTACGAGGCTTATGCAACCAGCCCGACCTGCGCCAATGGAATTTCGGCCATGCGCATCTATACCGCTCCCGGCGTAAGCGCCTTCACCGTGAACGGCGCGCATATCGAAACCTTTATTCCCCTGAGCGCCGGAAGCTACAGCACCGTCGTTCAGGCCTGGGATAACTGCGGCGGAGTCGCCAAGGCGACAGTCGATCTCACGGTAAATTCCGACGCGGGAGTCTCCGTCTTCCTACCGAAAGCCTCGTCGGCTGACATTCCGGTTCACATTGCTGCTTCGGCACAAAGTCCCGCCTGCGCAGCCGGGATCAATGCCATCCGTATTTACACCGACAGTGCGATCGCACCCTATACCGTCGATTCGAATCAGGTAAACACGTTCGTGAACCTGTTGCCCGGAAGCTATGACTTAACCGTGCAAGCGTGGGACAACTGCGGTCATGTGTACAAAGCCCCGCTCACCGAAACTGCATCCGGGGCAGCGGATGGTTATCTTTATGCGACCACTGCGAGCGCCACCGGTACGGACGCTTCGAATGCCATCGCGGAATTCACTATCAATGCCGGTGTGCTTAAGAATCCGAACGGAAACAACAATCCGCCGACGTTTGCTTCTGCGAGAGGCGTGAACTACATCGCAGCGGATCCGGGTGGTTGGTTCGTCTACGCCAACACCCCGACCGGAATTTACGCCTACCAGATCGACCAGACGAATGGAAACCTCTGGCCCGTGCCGGGCTCGCCCTTCACGCTGAATGGAACCATGCCGACCAACATCGCCGTCTCTCCCAACGGCAATTTCGTGTTCGTTGGTTATAGCGTTTCCAACACGGTGGGCGCCTATAAAATCAATCGTTCCAGCGGCGCTCTTACCGAAACTGCGACGGCGGCCGCTTCCGGCGGAATCAACTGGGTCGCGCCCGATTTCACCGGCCAATATGTCTACGTCGACAACGATAACGACGAAGAGGTCACGGTCTGGGGATGGGCCGTCAATCCCAACAACGGCGCGCTCACGGCCGTTCCGGGGAGCCCCTACTATGTTCCCCAGGGCAACTACAACGGCGGAGTGATGTCTTCCACCATGCTTCCCGGCACGCCCGCTCAGCCTCTGCTCTACGTGGAGATCGGTGGTCCCGCAAATCCGCAGATGGGGTATGCCGTGAACTTCGGCACCGGCGCGTTGACCGACGTACCCGGATACGATCCAACCACTTGTGACGAGTGCGGATTTATTCTGGCCGATAATCAAGGGAAATGGATCTGGGGATTTTCGATGGCGCCAACGTTCCCGCCGGAAAATTGGTTCGAAATCCTTACCATCGGAACCAACGGCACGGTTGGTGCAGCGCAGAGCGCTTCGGTCAGTGGCGCCTTTTATATTTACACTCTCGCCGAGGATGGGAGCGGTCAATATCTGTACGCGAGCGGATTGAATTGCCCGAACAATAGCTGCGACCTCTCTACCGGCACGGTCACTTCATGGAAGCTGAACGACGGGGTTCCAACCGCCCTTTCCGGTCCGTTAAGCAATGGGTCCAATGCAATTGCGAACGGACTGGCTGTTGCCCTCAAACATGGCGGCTAGCCCTTCGATTTTTCGAAGCTCCAGGGCCCGGCTGGCGTCGGGCCCTTCCCGAATCCTTTAATTACGCCCGTGGTAAAGAAACCAAACTAGACACGCCCGCCCGTGCGACCGACTCGCCCCCAACTGCATCCTACTGGTAGAGTGGAGAGATAGTCTTCGTCGTGTGCGACGCGAGTGGGGCGTGGAAATCATCCCGAAAAGTGTAGGGAACTGCCCAATAATGCACTGCTTATCCTCGCCTCGACGACATGACTGAACCTGGAGCCACCATCTATTGAAATTGAGCGATTTAGTGCGTATCGGCATGCTGTCGATCTTGTGCTCTGCGGCCTTTTGTGCAGCTCAAAGCGGGCAGACGCAAGCGCCGGAGTCCGCGCCTTCTACCACCAAGGCACCCGGCGCGACCTCTTCTTCCTCGCAGCAGGAGAAACCCGCAAACCAGCCATCGGCCCAGAGCAATACTCCAGATAAGGCCCAACAAGACAAAGAAAAAGCCAAGGCCAAAGACGACCGGATGTTTTACGTGATGCCGAACTATCTCACGGTGGGGAGTGAATCGCAGGTGAAGCCGCTTTCCTGGAAAGAAAAGTTTGCCATCGCAGCGAAAGGTTCCTTCGATCCCTACGAGTTCACCGTGGTGGGTATCGTGGCGGGCATTCGCCAGGCGGAAAATTCCTCTCCTGCGTTCGGCCAGGGAGTGGAGGGATACGCGAAGCGGTACGGAGCGGCATTCGCTGATCAGGTCGACGGCAATGTCATGGTGGGCGGCGTTTTTCCCTCGATCATGAAAATTGATCCGCGCTATTTTCAATTGGGCAAAGGCTCGGTCCCGCACCGAATGGGTTATGCGTTCAGCCGCATTTTCGTAGCACGAACAGATGCCGGAAAACACGTCTTCAATATTCCCGAGTTTGCCGGCAATGCCACGGCGATTGCAATTTCCAACTTCTACTATCCCGCGGCCGATCGCGGTTTTGGAACGAGTTTCTCGGACTGGGGAACGCAGATGGGTCTCGATGCCTTCGGCAATGAGCTGAAAGAGTTTTGGCCTGACATTCACCACTACTTGCAGAAGAAGCATGAGCGCCACCTTGAGAAACAGCATGAGAAAGAGCAACAGGAGCAGAATCAGAATAAAGATCAGAAAGCGCCCAACTAATTCCTTCCCGCTCCAGACTCAAGACTTACCGGTCTTTCGCCGAAAGGTGCATCCAAAGGCCGATTCAAACAATCCAAGTTCATTTGGGAGAAATTGCCTGACCACTTATTTGAAAGCGATCCGATTATTTTGCCTGGCAGTTATGTTTCCGGGAATGTTGGCCGCGGCGCCGGTTCAAGCCCAGCAAGCGGTGAGCGCGCACGAGCAATCACAAGATCAAGTAGTAGTAGCGCCACCGGGGTATGTTTTGCCGGTTACGCAGGAGCCGCAGCAGGCGGGCAAACCGGCGGACGGAAAATCCTCATTGCCCGATGCGCCAACGCCAAACGATAAGCCCGCGAATCCAGATGAAGATTATGGCAAGCAAAACAAGAGAATCCTGTGGGTCATTCCGAATTACCGCGCGGTCAGCGCCAACACCAAGTTACCGCCGCTCAGTTTCAAGAGTGAGCTTTGGCTGGCGACTCAGGATTCG
>Ga0209169_10002535_pt1 | contig 10986 bp, 9 predicted proteins | sample HubBroMetageWRM4_FD_188346 | JGI IMG/M metagenome (GOLD analysis project Ga0209169, IMG submission 188346) | Warmed soil microbial communities from the Hubbard Brook experimental Forest, New Hampshire - Hubbard Brook CCASE Soil Metagenome WRM 4... | ecosystem: Environmental > Terrestrial > Soil...
CCGTCTTTTGGAGGGCGAACCTGGCCGGAGACGGTGTCGCCGGTGCGCAGGTCGAATTTGCGGATTTGCGACGGCGAGACGTAGATATCGTCGGGGCCGGGCAGGTAGTTATATTCCGGGGCGCGGAGGAAGCCGAAGCCATCGGGCAGGCATTCGAGCACGCCTTCGGAGAAGATCAGGCCGCTTTTTTCGGTCTGCGCGCGGAGGATCTGGAAGATCAACTCCTGCTTGCGCATGCCCGAGGCGCCGGGGATGTTGAGTTCCTTGGCGATCTTGGCCAGGTCGGTAATATTCTTATCTTTCAGTTCTGCAAGACTAATGGTGGTACTCATCGAGTTCATTCCTTGTCGACCTTTTTCAGGTGATTTAATTTCTGAATGGATTTGGACGGGCGCAACTGCGAACCTGCCACTCTATTTCAGAGGTAAAGCGTTTTTGAAACGTGAAACGGGATTGCCTACAGACCAACCCAAACCTTTGGGCCGCGGATCAAGCCTGCTGATCAAGTTGTGGAAGGACCAGAGGGTTCAATTGGTTAGTTCATTGTCCTGCGCGACGTCCGCGCCGAACTTGGGTTCGACTCCCGGTACCGCTGGATCGCCGGGAATCGGCAAAGGACGCTCCAGCGCAAGCTGCAGCACTTCATCCATGGATTCGACGAAGTGAATGGTCATTTGCGCTTTGATTTCGGGCGGAATATCCGCCATGTCCTTTTCATTATCTTTCGGGAAAATGATGCTGCGCAGGCCGAGGCGGTGGGCCGCCAGCATTTTTTCCTTCACGCCGCCGATCGGCAGGACTTTGCCGCGCAGGGTGATTTCGCCGGTCATGGCGATATCGCAGCGGACCGGAATCAGGGTCAGCGCGCTGACGATCGAGGTGCAGATGGTGATGCCGGCGGAAGGACCATCTTTCGGGATCGCGCCTTCCGGCACGTGCATGTGAATATCGAGATGGCGGTAGAAATCCTTGGGCAGGCTGAAATACTGGCTGCGCGAGCGGATGTAGCTCATCGCGGCCTGGGCCGATTCCTGCATCACGTCGCCGAGCTTACCGGTGAGGGTGAGGCGGCCCTTGCCCTCCATCAGCGTGGCTTCGGTGGTGAGCACTTCGCCGCCGACTTCGGTCCAGGCCAGGCCGGTGGTCAGGCCGATTTCGTTCTTCTTTTCGGCGAACAGGTCGCGATATTTCACGATGCCGAGATATTCGTTGAGGTTCGCCGGAGTGACTTCAACGGCGACGTCCTTGCCTTCGGTTACGACTTTGCGCGCCACTTTGCGCGAAACGTTGGCGAGTTCACGGTTCAGGTTGCGGACGCCGGCTTCGCGGGTGTAGTTGCGAATGGTGGCGCGGACCGCGTCATCGGTGAACTTGAGCTGTTCCTTATTCAGGCCGGTGGCTTCGACCTGCTTGGGAATCAAGTAGCGGGTGGCGATTTGATATTTTTCCTGCTCGGTGTAGCCGGCGATGCGCAGGACTTCCATGCGGTCCTGCAGCGGCTGCGGAATGGTGTGCAGCACGTTCGCGGTGCAGACGAACATGACTTTCGACAGGTCGTATTCCACGTCGAGATAATGATCGGTGAAGGCGTGATTCAATTCCGGATCGAGCACTTCCATCAGCGCCGCGGACGGGTCGCCGCGAAAATCCATGGACATCTTGTCGATTTCGTCGAGGACGAAGACGGGGTTCGTGGTGCCCGCTTTGCGCATCATCTGGATGATTTGGCCGGGCAGGGCACCGATATAGGTGCGCCGATGGCCGCGAATTTCAGCTTCGTCACGCACGCCGCCCAGAGAAACACGGACGAACTTGCGTCCGGTGGCGTGGCCGATGGACATGGCGAGCGAAGTTTTGCCGACGCCTGGAGGCCCGAGGAAGCAGAGAATCGAGCCTTTGGGATTCTTCACCAGTTGGCGGACCGAAAGATATTCGAGGATGCGATCTTTGATTTTGTCCAGGCCGTAGTGGTCGTTCGAAAGGATTTCTTCAGCGCGCTTGATGTCGCGAATTTCCTTGGAACGTTTTTTCCAGGGCACCGCGAGGAGCCAGTCGAGGTAGTTGCGCGAAACGGTGGATTCGGCGGACATCGGCGGCATCATTTCCAGCCGTTTCAGTTCCTGCATGGCCTTTTCCTGCGGGCCTTCGGGCATGCCGGAGGTTTCGATCTTCTTTTTGAGCTGTTCGATTTCGTTGGCTTCGCCGCGGCCGAGTTCCTTCTGGATGGCCTTCAATTTTTCGTTGAGGTAATACTCTTTCTGGGCGCGTTCCATCTGGCGCTTGACGCGGGTGTTGATGGAGCGGTCGACGTTCAGCTTTTCGATTTCGATTTCGAGAATATCAGCGATGCGGTTGAGGCGCTCGAGCGGTTCGAAGAGTTCCAGCAGTTCCTGTTTTTCTTCCACCGGGATCTGCAGGTTCGCGGAGATGGCGTCGGAAAGCTTGCCGGCATCTTCGACGCGGACAGCAGCGATCATGGTGTCGTAATTCAGGCTTTGCGAAAGCTTGACGTACTGCTCGAACAAGCCGGTGACGCGCTCGGAAGCCTGGGTCAGCTGCGGGGAAGGCTCGGACTTGGAATTGACCACGCGAATGGAGGCGCGAAAAAAGCCTTCGTCGCTGGTGATCTGGACGATCTTGGCGCGTTCGGTGCCTTCGACCAGGACCTTGATGTTGCCGTCGGGCAGTTTCACGCTCTGCACGATATTGGCCAGGGTTCCGACCTGATAGATTTCTTCGGGCTTGGGATCGTCGATCGAGGCGTCGTGCTGGGTGACCAGAAAAATCTTCTTGTCGCCGGCCAGCGCGTCTTCCAGCGCGCGCACGGACGCTTCGCGGCCGACGATGAACGGATGCATCATCTCCGGGAAGATAACCATTTCCCGGACGGGCATCATCGGCACGCGGCGCACTTCGGATTTTTCCCTATTGAACATCGAGCCCCTTTAGGTCGAGAACTACGCTAAGAACTAACCTGCTTTTTCGAGCAGGGTCCAATTGATTTCGCGGCCCTTGACCATATCCGCGGTGACTACAAAGTCGCGCAGTTTCCGCTGTTGCGGCATGTGATACATCATCTCGAGCATCAGGTCCTCGAGAATCATGCGCAGGCCGCGGGCGCCGACTTTGCGCTGCAGCGCCAGATCGGCGACGGTTTCGAGCGCGTCATCGGTAAAGCGCAGCCGCACATTTTCAAATTCAAAGAGCCGCTGATATTGACGGATCAAAGCGTTCTTGGGTTCCGTCAGGATGCGCACCAGCGCCGATTTATCGAGGTCGCTCAAAACGCCCATGACCGGCAAGCGGCCCACGAATTCCGGAATCAGCCCGTAACGAATCAGGTCGGTGGGCTGGGCCTGTTCGAGCATTTCGATATTGCGCTTCGATACGGTGGTGACCGCCGCATCCGCCTGGAAACCCAGCGATTTGTGACCGACGCGCCGCTCGACGATTTTTTCGAGCCCCACGAAAGCGCCACCGCAAATGAACAAAATGTTGGTGGTATCGACCGGCGTAAATTCCTGGTGCGGATGCTTGCGACCGCCCTGGGGCGGAACATTGGCAACCGTGCCTTCCAGAATCTTGAGCAGCGCCTGCTGCACGCCTTCACCGGAAACGTCGCGGGTGATCGAAGGATTTTCGTCCTTCTTCGAAATCTTGTCGATTTCGTCGATATATATGATGCCTTGCTGGGCCTTTTGGACGTCTCCATCGGCGGCCTGCAGCAACTTTAATATGATGTTTTCGACGTCTTCGCCGACGTAACCCGCTTCGGTGAGCGTGGTGGCGTCCACGATGGCAAAGGGCACGTCCAGCATGCGCGACAGGGTCTGGGCCATCAGCGTCTTGCCGGTGCCGGTGGGTCCGACCAGCAAAATGTTGGACTTGGCCAGTTCGACGTCGCCGGGCTGCTTGTTCAGGAAGATGCGCTTGTAATGGTTGTAGACCGCGACCGAAAGTTTCTTCTTGGTCTTGTCCTGGCCGATGACGTAACCGTCGAGAAAGGCCTTAATCTCGGGCGGACGGGGCAGTCGGCGATTGGCTGGGCTGGCCTGTTCGCGCTTTTCATCTTCAAGAATCTGCTGGCAGACGCTAACGCACTCATTGCAAACGTACGAGCGCGGATATTCCGAGGGAGAGCTGATCAGCTTCTCCACTTGCTCCTGCGTTTTATGGCAGAAGGAACAGCGTAACGGCTCTTCTGGAGTGAACCGCTTCACTGGTTACGCCCCCTTAGGTAAAAATCATCAAACACGACGACCATTTTTCCCATTGTAAAACGGAAATCGCAGCGACGGCAGGGAATCATCGGTTTCGATACTAACCCTTAGGAACTCAAGAACCGGCTACGGATTCCACTACCGGTGCTTGCTGATGATTTCATCCACGATGCCGTAGGCCTTGGCCTGCTCGGCGGTCATGATGAAGTCGCGCTCGACGTCCCGCTCAATTTTTTCGAGCGTCTGGCCGGTATGGCCGGCGAGCAACTTGTTGAGCGCTTCCCGCGTGCGAATAATTTCCTTGGCGTGGATATCAATATCCGTAGCCTGGCCGGAAAGCCCGGACATCCAAGGCTGGTGAATCAAGACTCGCGAATTCGGCAGCGCATAACGCTTCTTCGGTGTGCCGGACGCGAGCAATACAGCCGCGATGGAGGCGGACTGGCCGACGCAGTAGGTAACGACGTCGGGCTTGACGAATTGCATGGTGTCATAAATCGCCATTCCCGCGGAGATCGAGCCGCCGGGGGAATTGATGTACATCGAGATGTCTTTTTCGGGGTCTTCCGACGCCAAAAACAGCAACTGCGCGGTCACCAGGTTGGCGACATGATCGTCGATGGGCGTGCCCAGGAAAATGATGTGGTCCTTAAGCAGCCGGGAATAAATGTCATAGGCCCGTTCGCCACGGTTGGTCTGTTCGACGACCATAGGGACGAGAGTGGTTGCGTGCGGAGTCGCGTCGTTATTTTGTCTCATTGGAATTTTTTTGCGCTGAGGAACCCGAAGCAGATGTTACTTTTCACTTTTGGCTGTCGTCTCGATTCGGGCGTTGCGGTAGAGCCAATCGATTGTTTTGTCACTTCGCAACTTCGATTTCATCCTATCGAGCGCTCCCTGCTTTGTCAAGCGAGCCCGTAGTGTCGTTGCCGATTCGCCACTATTTTCCGCGAGCAACGCGAGTTCTTTATCGACATCTTCGTCGGTCGCATCAATTTTTTCGGCGGTGGAGATGCGATCGAGGATCAGTTCGGCTTTCACATCGTTGATCGCGCGATCCTGCTGGCCCTTACGCATGGCCATCCAGTCCACGTTCACCGTGCGGGGATCGACTCCCTGAGCGGCCAGCGAGCGCGCCGCACGCTCGAGGCGCACGTCCATTTGATGCTCGACCAGCGCCTGGGGGACCGGAAAATCGTGCTTCTTCACCAACTCTTCCAGAATTCGGTCTTTGGCCTGCCCGGATTGCTGCTGTTCCTTGGAGGCTTCCAGATTCTCCAGGATTTTCTTGCGCATGTCCGCGAGATTGGTGATGCCGGCGGCTTCACCCGCGACTTCCTTGGCAAAGTCGTCGTTCACTTCCGGGAGCTTCTTTTCTTTGACGCCCTGAACTTCGACGACGTAGTCGTAGGTCTTGCCTTTCAGTTTCTCGTCGGGATAGTCCGCGGGATATTCGGTCCGGAATTTCTTGGTCTCGGCGGCCTTGGCTCCGCGCAGATTTTCGGTGAAACTTTCGAGCGTCTCTTCGGCGCCGACGTGGCACATGATGTTGTCGGCTTCGACGGGATCGCCTTCGCCGACCGGCGTGCCGTTCAGCTTCATCAACACGAAGTCGCCGTCCTTGGCGGGGCGGTCTTCGATGGGCACGAAGGTGGCGGAGCGCTCGCGCATTTCTTCGATCGCTTTGTCTACTTGAACTTCGCCGGCTTCGACGGGATCGATCTGGACGGCCAGGTTCTTATACTCGCCCAGCTCAAATTCCGGCAGAACTTCGAAGACTGCGCGGAATTTCAGCGGCTCGCCTTCTTTGAATTCAACTTTATCGACTTCGGGCCGGGTAATCGGAGTCAGCTTCTGTTCGTCGAGAGCCTTTTCCAGGAATTCCGGGACCAACGATTGCAGGACTTCGCCTTGAATGTCGGCGGCAAATTGACGGCGGATGATCGTAACCGGGGCCTTGCCGGGGCGGAATCCGGGGATGCGCGCCACACGGGCAATGTCGCGCGCGGCTTTTTCGCTGGCTTTCGTTACGTTCGCGGCCGGAATTTCCAGTTCGATTTCACGTCTGCAGGTTGCTGCTGCGGCTTCGGTCATGGAAAAGTTAAAGTCCTCGCGGGAAACGACCCGGAAAAGTATTTCTGCCTTATGCCTGTCAGGATTACTCGAGAAGGAACGGGCAGGGAACAGGGCGAGCAGCGCATGCCCTACTCAGATTAATAGTATAGGGAAAGAGCGAGGATGCGTCAACTTTTGCGGCGCGACCGACCAAAGCTACGCGAGCGAATCGCCGAAGGTCAAATGGGCGACGAACTTGAAGAGCTCGTCCGCGGCGGCCTAGTCTTCCTGATTTTCGATAGCCGCGATTTCCAGGTGGCCGTTCCATAGCGGCAGCACAAACGCATTTGATCTTTCGAAAGGGCAGCGAGGAAGGCGACGGGATATCGCGCCGAAGGAAAGATGCTAAAAAGGAAATTGGTGCGGTCGAAGGGACTCGAACCCCTACGGGCTTTCACCCACCAGCTCCTAAGGCTGGCGCGTCTGCCAATTCCGCCACGACCGCAGGCGGCTATTTTAACAGCAGCGCTGGGCACTTCCGAGATGTTTATGAATTCCGTTCAACGAAACCAAGTCCGGGCGGCACCGTGCCTGCCGGTCGTTGGCCCAAAAAAAAACGACCGGCCCAATACGTCGGACCGGCCGTCAACGATTTTCCGCGATTATTTCAGACGGAAATCGTCCTCAAATGGTCGTCCTCAATGATCGTCGCGGAGGCTCGATGATTTTTGGCCGCCGCTATCCGGATTTGCAGGGTTCATCGCTACTACTTCGTAGCTTCGCGTCTTGCGGTCGCCACCTTCGGGCATGGTGAGAATCATCTCGTTCTTCTTAATTCTGAATTCGCCTTCCTGTCCGATCGGCAAAATTGTGGCGTGTTTCAAGTCCATCGGCCGAATTTCGTAGTCCATGTCGTCGGTTCGCAACAGGTATTGCGGACATAGTTTCTCATTGGAGTTTACGTGGGTAATACCCGCCGAGGCCCAGAGAGTTCCTAGTCCCGCAAGCCCGCGCTGTTTGGCGCCGCATGGGACTGCTTCCATTTTCTCAAGGATGCCTTTTTCGACTTCCTTCTTGTTTTTATTATCGTGGGCACTCAGCGGCATTGTTGAAACGACGGCAAGTAAAAGGATGAGCGAACCTTTGACTTTCATGTTGCCTCCTGTTTCTGAACTCTCAAGCCCGCGGACGATTTGACTCTGGCGGCGGTTCACCAATACCAGACCGCACGATTGCGACAGTTAAAACTCGCGAAGGGAAGGCCTTCGAGGGGCCTTCCCACACCGCGAGCGATTCGTTACGGTTTCGGCTTGGGGTTTTCCGGTTGCGCCGGGTTGGTCGTAGTTCCGGTCGACGAACCGGTCGTGCCGGTGCCGCTGCCGTTTCCGCTTCCGTTGGCAGCGCCTGAGCCAGCGCCGTTGCTGAAGTGTTGTGCTCCCTTAACGAAGCTTTGCGGATTGGCCATCAGGTCGTCCCGCACGTCAGGATGAGCGTTCAGGTAAGTATTCAGTTCGGCGTGGTTTTGGACGTAGTCGTGGTCCTTGACGACGGACGGGTCCCTCGACAAGTCGTTGCGAATGTCAGAATGGTCGCCGAGGAAGCCGCCGAACGCGGCCATGTGATCATGCATATCGCGATCGCCGCCATTTCCAGCGCGGTCCAATCGATCTTCCTGCCGCATGAATCCGTTCGGGTCCTGCTGCAACTGTTCGCGAACTCCCGGATTATCCTGGAGAAAGTTCTGGAGCTCCGGATGGTTCTGAACAAATTGCCGATTGTCCAATAATGCGGGATCCTTACGAGCTTGTTCAGCAATTTCGCGGTGTCGATCCAGGAACCGGTCGAAATCCGCGAGATCCCGGCGATCAGCCTCGCGATCCCGGTTGTTCACGTCACGGTCGCGATCAGCTTGATTCGAATTGGGGTTGTAACGGTCGTCGTGCCGGTCGTAAACATCTTCGTGCCGCACGAAGGCGTTAGGGTCTTGCCTCAACTGTTCGCGAACTCCCGGGTTATCCCGGAGAAAATCGCGCAATGGCGGATGGCTGTCCACAAATTCCCGTTTATCAAGCAGCGAAGGATCTTTGCGAACCTGTTCTGCGATTTCGCGGTGTTTGTCCAGGAACTGATCGAAATCCGCCAAGTCCTTGCGATACGCGGCTCGATCCCCGGCATCTCGGTCGCGATCTCGCGCGCCGGCGTCGCGGTCTGGTACGCCCGCATCACGGTCACGGGCGACGCGATCGTGATCGTAACGATCCTCCAAACTCATGAATTCGTCCGGGCGCTGACTTATCTCTTGTTTCACGCTCGGATGTTCCTGGAGGTAGGTGTTCAGTTCGGGATGTCTCTGCAAATATTCCGGGTCATCGATCAGCGATGGAGTGCGGCGTAATTCACCGGCAGTTTCACGATGAGTGTCCAAGAACTGATCGAATCGCGCTAAATCTCTGCGGGTAATGTCATCGCTTTGAACCGCCCGGCTATCCTGAGTGGCCGTAGATTGAGCGTGTGTGGGTCCGGGGAGCCACAACAACGTCGCCATTCCCAAGAGAAAGGTTGGCGCTGTTTGGATTCGCAATAATTTATTGACCATCTGACGGACCTCCTGTTTGGTTGGCGGGTGTGATGACAAGTTGCAATGGGGATGCCAAATACCGGTGCAAAGAATTCAAGTTATTGTGATTTCAGCGTGTTGCGAGGAAGAGGCTCAGACTCATAACCGAACACCCGCGAGCAAATTCTATACTCGCAAGAAAAATCGCTATACGGGATCACGGCTACAGCAAATTCTGTAATAAATTGAACGCGGTACGCCTTCGCGCCCGCAGTTTCCTGGGAGGATTTCGTCGTTGCGCTTGAGACTCGGCTTTTGCTAGGCTTCGCGACCAATGAGGTTGCAGCTGCCCGCTCGGAGGTTTCATGCCACATTGCACGAAGTGCGGAACGATGGTGGGAGAGGGTGTTGCGTTTTGTCCTAACTGTGGCGCTCCGCAAGCGGCGGCAACATCGGGAGGAGCCATGGCGAGTCCAGCAGGGTCAGGAACGAGTGGGATGTCGGAAAACGTGGCGGGACTACTCTGCTACGTTCTGGGATGGGTCACCGGCCTGATTTTCTATTTTATCGACAAGCGTCCGTTCGTGCGTTTTCATGCGGCGCAGTCGATAGTCGTATTTGGTGGGCTGACAATCATTCGGATCGTCTGCGGAATGTTGTTCCTGACCGGGACCGGGTTCCATATGGGTTTGGGCTTGCTGTGGCTGGTCTCGCTGGTGGGTTTTATTCTGTGGATCTTGTTGATGGTCAAGGCCTACCAGGGTGACAAGTTCCGGGTACCTATCGCGGCCGACCTCGCCGATCAGATTTTCGGTAAATCCTAATCCAAGAGCGATACGGTACACGCCCGAAGGGCGGCCCGAAGATTGCGGGAGCCCTTGGGGCGTTTTCTTGAATTCCTCGCCTCCCGCCGGCTTTGCCAGCCCCCTTAGCTATTGACAACCTCGCGTTGAACGTCCATGTTTGTTGGCTTTCCTATTCTTTATTCGGGTTTCTTCGAGCCGGGGCAGGAGCGGAATTGAAAGTTCGAGTGTGTTTCCACGACAAATGTTTTGACGGGGCGTCTTCGGCCGCGATCTTTTCGCGTTTCTATCGGGAATGCATCGACCCGAAGGCGGATTTCTACTATACGGGGATGACGCATAAGGCTTCGCACCCGTTCGAAGACAACACATTCGACGGCGACCAGAACGCCATTGTCGATTTCAAATATTCGAGTTCGCCGAAGCTGACCTGGTGGTTCGACCACCATCAAAGCGCATTCCTGACGCCGGCGGATGCCGAGAATTTTCGAAACGATCATTCCGGGAAGAAGTTCTACGATCCCACGTACAAGTCCTGTACCAAGTTTCTGGCCACGATTGCGACGGAAAAATTCGGCTTCGACGCGAGACCCATCGCCGAACTGATTCACTGGGGCGACATTATCGACGGCGCGCAATTTGAATCATCCGAAGCGGCGGTGCGGATGACCGATCCGGCGACGCAGCTCGCGCTGGTGATCGAAGCCGCGCCGGACCCCGACCTGGTGCCCAAGCTGATTCCGGATCTGGCCTACAAATCGCTGAGCGAAATGATTCAGCTGCCCATCGTCCAGAAGTATCTGGGGCCGCTGCTCGAACGTCACCGGAAATCAGTGGACATCTTTCGCGAACGCGCGGATTTTCGCGATGGCGTGATTTATTTTGACGTGAGCGACCTGGACCTCGAGGGCTACAACAAATTTGTGCCGTATTATTTGTTTCCGGAGGCGATGTATTCGGTGGGGGTGAGCGCGTCCGCAGCGCGCGCCAAGATTTCGGTGGGCACTAATCCCTGGAAAGAACCTCCCAAGGATGTGAACCTCGCGTCGCTGTGCGAAAAACATGGTGGCGGCGGACACGCGCGGGTCGCGGCGATTTCGCTGGGACCTGGAGATCTGGTTCGCGCGCGCCAGGTTGCCAAGGAAATTGCAGCCACTCTGCGCCAACATTCGTAAGCCGGGCGCGTCGTTCCGCATAGGGCGCGAGAAAGTCCCGTGTTACAATTTTAAGGTTTCCGTGGGCCGGTAGCTCAATGGTAGAGCAGCTGCCTCTTAAGCAGCGGGTTGTAGGTTCGAGTCCTACCCGGCTCACCAACTTTTTCTCCGATCGCAAGGGACTTAGCAGGTCCATC
>Ga0209169_10002539_pt1 | contig 10972 bp, 8 predicted proteins | sample HubBroMetageWRM4_FD_188346 | JGI IMG/M metagenome (GOLD analysis project Ga0209169, IMG submission 188346) | Warmed soil microbial communities from the Hubbard Brook experimental Forest, New Hampshire - Hubbard Brook CCASE Soil Metagenome WRM 4... | ecosystem: Environmental > Terrestrial > Soil...
GTTTCACTGCTGATCCTCCCACTGGCTGATGGCACCGAACAGGCCGGGGTCCTGGTGCTGGCGCAAAGTATGCCACAAGTCTGGAGTCCCAACGATGTGCTGGTGCTCAAGACCATCTGTGACCAGATTCTGATCGCGCTGAACAATGCCGGACTGCGGCGGCTGGTCAAGAGCCTGTCGGTCACCGACGAACGCTCTGGCCTGCTCAAGCGCGCGTCTTATCTTGACCTTCTGATGGCGGAAACCCGGCGCAACACGCAGCAAAGCACTTCGCTATCGATCTTGCTACTGCAATTCGGCGAAAAGGCCGCCATGCTGAAGGAATATGGTGAGGCCGCGGTGGAAGCGCTCATGCAACAAATCGGACAGCTCTTCGCCGCCAACATCCGCCAGAACGATCTGGCTTTTCGCTATGAAGCCACCAGCATCGCCATCGTGCTGGGTGAAACCACCGAAAAAGAAGGCATTATGGCTGCCGAAAAACTGCAACGCCTGGTTGCGCAAGTCCATCTCCCGGAAAAAGACGAACCGGTCCGCGTCAACGCCGGACTGGCCGAAGCTGTCGTCCGCGCCGAATACGATCCTGTAGATGTTGTCACCGAAGTCGTGAACCGCGCCGAGCAGGCGGTGCATCTTTCGATTGCCCAGGGCGCGGGCAAAGTCGTGGTGCTGGCCGCATCTGTGGCCGCCGCCGCGACAGCCTGATCGATTTTTCCCAATCTCCGCAGGTTCTCTCTGCGACCTTTGCGATTTAAGATTTTGTCTTCGCCGATGTCCTGTCAAAGCCTTGAAATGCTGAGATCGCTGAGGACGGCGGCAGAGCGCGCGGAGAAACGCAATACTACTGTACCCATTGGCGTCATCCTCGCCCACGCTGTTACACTGCAAAGTTCAGCTAAGAATTTTAATCCTAGGAATTCACCACTTCAGTCATGCTCAAGCCAGGAGACATCGCCATCGTCAGCGGGGCGCGCACGCCCTTTGGCCGCTATTGCGGCAAGCTGAAAGAATTTACGGCTCAGGAACTGGGCGCAATCGCCGCCAAGGGTGCGATCGAACGCGCTGGAGTCGAGCCCAAAGATTTCGACCACGCCGTCTTCGGCAACGCGCAGCAAACCTCCGGCGATGCGCTCTACGGCGCCCGCCACGTCGGTCTCCGCGCCGGATTGCCCATCGAAACTCCAGCCCTCACCGTGAATCGTCTCTGCGGATCCGGCATGCAAGCCATCGTCAACGCTGCGCAAATGATCCAACTGGGCGAAGCCAGTGTGGTTCTTGCTGGCGGCATGGAAGCCATGTCGCAAGCTCCGTTTTCCATTCGCGGGCGCGACGGTTTCTCGCTCGCCCCCGGCGGCAAGCTGGAAGATTCGTTGATGGTCGCCCTGCTCGACACTTTCTGCGGCTCCTATATGGCCAACACCGCCGAACTTTACGGTGAGCAGCAAGGCATCACTCGTCAGGCGCAAGATGAGTTCGCGCTGCGCTCACAGCAGGCTGCCGACGCGGCTTACAAAGAGCGTCGCCTCCAGGATGAGTTGGTTCCCGTGCCGCTCAAGAATCACAAAGGAGAAGCCACCGGCGAAACCCTTACCGAGGACGATCATCGCCGTCCACAAACGACGATGGAAGGCCTGGGCAAGCTGAAGCCCGCATTCGGAAAGAGCGGCACCGTTACCGCCGGGAACGCCAGTGGTATTGTCGATGGAGCCGCGGCGGTCGTGGTCATGTCACTCGAGGAAGCTACCAAGCGCGGCGTCAAACCCATGGGCCGCATCGTAAGCTGGGGGATCGCAGGCGTAGAGCCGAAGCTGATGGGCCGTGGCCCGGTGCCGGCCACTAAGATCGCTCTGCAAAAAGCAGGACTGACGCTCGACTACATCGACCTGATTGAGGTCAATGAGGCCTTTGCCGCGCAATATCTCGCCGTCGAAAAAGAACTCGGCCTCGATCGCAACAAGGTCAATGTAAACGGCGGCGCGATCGCTCTGGGGCACCCTCTCGGCGCAACCGGCACGCGCCTGGTGATCACACTGCTGTACGAATTGCACCGACGCAGGAAAAAGTACGGTTTGGCAACCGCTTGTATTGGCGGAGGGCAGGGAATCGCCATGATTGTAGAGAGTTTGAATTAGGGTCTATCTGCGTTGATCCGCGTGAATCAGCGGCGAAAAGGGATTATTTATGGAGATCAAGAAAGTAGGAGTTCTAGGCTGTGGGTTGATGGGTTCCGGCATCGCGCAGGTTGCAGCGACTGCCGGCTTCGAGGTTACCGTCCTTGAAGTCGAGCAGAAATTTCTCGACAAGGGCTTCGCTGGTATCGAGAAGTCGCTGGCCAAATTCGCCGAAAAAGGCACGCTGAAAGAAACTCCGCAAGCCGTTCGCGCCCGCCTCAAAGGCACGACGAACATGCAGGACCTTGCCGATTGCGACATCGTGGTCGAAGCGGTCATCGAAAACATCGCCGAAAAGAAAAAGATGTACGCGGCGCTCGATGCCATCGCCAAGAAAGACGCCATCTTCGCGACCAACACCTCTTCCATTTCCGTGACCGAACTGATGTCGGCCACCAAACGCCCCGAACGCTTCATCGGGCTGCACTTTTTCAATCCGGTGCCGTTGATGAAACTGGTCGAAGTGGTGAAGACCATCGCCACTGCGCCCGATGTGTACGACGCTGCCTACGAGTTTGGCAAGAAGCTCGGCAAAGTGCCGGTCCGCACCAGCGACAAAACCGGGTTCATCGTCAACCGCTTGCTGGTGCCGTATCTGCTCGACGCTGTCCGCGCCTACGAAGAAGGCGTCGGATCGATTGAAGACATCGACAACGCTATGAAGCTGGGCTGCGGCTATCCCATGGGCCCATTTGCTTTGCTGGATTTCGTCGGCCTCGATACCACCTACTACATCACCCATGTGATGTATGACGAATTCAAAGAACGCCGCTTCGCCTCGCCGCCACTGTTGAAGAGATTGGTCATGGCAGGGTGGTACGGGAAGAAGACCGGCAAGGGGTTCTACGATTATTCGGATCCGGCGAATCCGAAGCCAAATAAACTGTAATTTTCCGCCGCGGATCGACGCTGATTCACGCGGATTTGAACTGTGTTTATCTGTGGCCACTGCGTTTAGAATGACTTTGATCAGCGCTGATCCGCGTGAATCCGCGGCGAAATGATTTCTTATGACCTACGAAAACGTTCTTTTCGAAAAGAAAAACTCCATTGCCTATGTCACCGTCAACCGGCCGAAAGTTCTCAATGCGCTCAATATGGCCACCATGGAAGAACTGCGCAGCGCTTTCACTGATGCGAAGAACGACGCCGGCATCCGCGTCTGCATCTTAACCGGATCAGGCGAGAAAGCTTTCATCGCTGGCGCCGACATCGGCGAGTTGCAAAAACAAGATGCCGTCAGCGGCAAGGAATACACTCACCGCGGCCAGAGCGTTCTTGATCTGATCGAAAATTTAGGTAAGCCGGTTATCGCCTGCATCAACGGCTTCGCGCTCGGCGGCGGATGCGAAATCGCCATGGCCTGTACCATCCGCCTGGCCAGCGAAAACGCCAAGCTCGGTCAGCCCGAAGTGAAGCTCGGAATTATTCCTGGCTACGGTGGCACTCAGCGCCTGCCCCGCCTGGTGGGCAAAGGACGCGCCATGCAGCTCATCCTCTCCGGCGAAATGATTACGGCTCAGGAAGCTCATCGTATGGGGTTGGTGAATGAAGTAACTCCATCTGCGGAGTTGATTCCCCGCGCCGAGGCCATCGCGCAGAAAATCATCGCCAACTCGCCGCTGGCAGTTCAGTATTCGATGGAAGCTGTGAACCGTGGTTTCGATATGCCGTTGTCGGACGCGCTTTATCTGGAAGCAGTCCTGTTCAGCGTTGCCTGCTCGTCAGAAGATAAGAAAGAAGGAACAACGGCATTTCTGGAGAAGCGTGCGCCGCAATTCAAGGGAAAATAAAACGTCGCCACGGATTTTGCCGATTTTCACGGAGGAAAAACATTTCACCACAGAGGCACAGAGAAACGGAGAAAATCACCGAAGAACAAATTCGGAAGAAGGCTCTTGCCGGCACGCTCAACGCCGCTGGCTTTCACTTCGCCATTGTTGTCTCCCGCTTCAACGAATTCATCACAGAGCGTCTTCTGCGTAGCGCCTATGACGGCCTGCTTCGCTCGGGTGCCAGAGAGCGAGACATCACTATCGTTCGCGTTCCCGGCGCTTTCGAAATCCCCCCTGGCGCCCGCACTCTAGCTGAAACCGGGAAATACGACGCTATCGTCTGCCTTGGCTGCCTGCTCCGCGGAGACACTGCCCATTACGATGTCATCGTCAACGAAGTCACTCGCGGCATCGGACAATCCGCGCAGGAAACCGGCGTCCCGCACGCCTTCGGTGTCCTCGCCTGCGAAACCCTGGAGCAAGCCATCGACCGGGCTGGCCTGAAGATGGGCAACAAAGGTTTGGAAGCGGCCCTGTCGGCGGTGGAGATGGCGAATCTGAAAAAAGCTATCGGCCCTCAGCCGTCAGCTTTCAGCAAAGGTGCGAACTCCAAGCCTCCCCGGAATAAACGCAAACGCTGATGTCCGTACCCCTTCTCAACTCTTGTAGACTGAAGCTGAAGGCTGATAGCTGACAGCTTGCCATGGGCACCCGCCGAAAATCCCGCGAACTGGTTTTGCAAATGCTCTTTCAGTCCGATATGGGTAAACAAGCGCCCGACGACGTGCGCCGTATTTTCTGGAATGAACACAAGTCAGCGGAAGGCGAAGTCCGTGGCTTCGCGGAAGATCTCTTTCGCGTTGCTGCCGATCATGCCGGCGAGATTGACGGTCTCATCGAGCGCCACGCCGAGCATTGGCGTATGGACCGCATGGCTGCGGTTGACCGCAACCTGCTGCGTTCCGCGGTGGCGGAACTCATCGGTTTCCCCGACACTCCGCGCGCCGTGGTCATCAACGAAGCCCTGGAAATCGCGCGCAAGTTCTCCAGCCCCGAGTCGGTGCAATTCATCAACGGAGTGCTCGACAGCGTAGGCAAGGAACTAGAGAAAAAGGTCGTTAGCTGACAGGCGTTCGCGGCTGCCAATAGCAAAGGACCAGCGACGAACGACGGCAGTTATGGTTTCACCGTCACCAGATCGGGATTGCACGTCACCCCAGGAAAAGCCTGGCCCGCCGTGGTCTGGCACAAACCCGGCGACGGAAATGTGATTTGCTGCACGTCGGTGCCGGTGTCGGTTTGCAGAACGTGGAGGGTCCCATCGCTGCTTCCCACATAGAGCTGCGTGCCATCGGGGGTCAGAGAAGCGCTCATGGGAAATCCATTGCCCACCAGCGGGATCGCAGAAGAAGTCTGCGCGCTGATATTAAATACGAGGATACTGTTGAGGCTTGGAGTCACGACGTATGCTGTCGAGCCGTCTTGCGACACGATTAACTGCGAGGCCGTGAAGTCGCCGCGACCCAGATTGAAGGTCGTCAGGCTGTCGGTGACGCTCGGGGCACAGCCGGTGGGCGTGGTGGAAACGTTGATAATACCGATAGCGGGAGGGATCAACGCCAGGACTCCGGTCGCATCCGGCAAGGTCTTCAAAAAGGTCGGAACAGGGGACACATTGACGGTATCCGCCTGGCCGTTGTCGCAGGTTCTCTCCACCGTGACACCTGACGGATTCCCCCCCGCCAAATAAGCGAAGGCTCCTTCGGAGAGAAATGTCACATCATTGGCGGGCGCCGTCAGCGGCTTGGTCAGCAATGCGTCCAGCTTCGAGTACACATACAGCGTGCTTCCGGCGACGATAAACGCTTTCAGGCTGTCGGGAGAGAAGTCAGCTGCGGTAGCTCCTGTAATCGGAAAGGCCACCGGAACCGTGCGTGACGTATCAAACACAAACACCTGATTGGGCGAGTCGGTGGTATCGGAAACTACCACTTTGCTGCTGTCAGGCGCGACTGCCAAAACCTTGCCGGGCGTGGATGCGAATTCGTTCACCGTGTTGCTGGTCCCAGTAATCACTGAGAGACCTTTGCTCCCCAACAGTCCAGAGTTGGTTCCCACATAAAGGCTTGCTCCCTTGGGCTCAAACACGAGAGAGTTTGGGGTTGCGGGCAAGATGATCGCATTCCCAAGCTTAGCCGGTGGGTTGGTCACGGGAATCACGGTACTGACGCAGGTGTCGATCATTCCACAACCCATGCTCGACACATATATGGTCGCTGCCGGTGAAGTAATGCTCTGCGGCACCAGCGTGACTACGCTCTCTGGGAATATTGGCACCGAGGGCTGGAGGCCGATGTTGCAAGTGGGGGGAGTGCAAGATGCAATCAGGGTGGCCCCGCCGCCTCCGGTCGTGGCCAATGCCACGCCCGTGCTGTCTACACTCACCGACGCGGTCTGTGAAGAGCTCCAGGTTAACGGAACTCCCGTAATCGTCATGCCCTGAGTGTCAAACACCGTGGGGGTGATGGTTTTTGAAGTGGCCGTTGAGGCGGTCACGTCAAGCTGGATGGCTTGAACGGGACAGGTGGTGAAATTGAAAGGTACGCTGGTGCTGTTGCCGGCACTGGCGAATAGTGGGGTAAGGCCGGGTACTGTGGCCGTCATCTGTACCTGATTCAGCGACTGACCATCGACTACGTTCACCAATCCGTTCGCCTTGGTGCTAAGGGTCGCGACTCCGGCATTCAACATCTGCCAGCTAAACTGCCCGGCGGTCGCAGTAATGTCGACGCCATGGCTGTACGCGGATGCCTGATACGCCGCCATTTGGTCCACTGAAAGGCAAGGGGTGGTAGGCCCCGGCGGGACCGGCGTGATCACGACGCTATCAATGTGCTGATGCACATAGACGCGGGTTGACGGGCTGCTAACGCCCTGCGTAACGGCCGTAATGTCGGCGTATCCCACCGGCCCCGCCGTGCAGTTTTGCGGGATGCTCAGAGAGTCCCAGCTGCCGGCGCAAACCAGGCCATTGGTGGCCACCGAGACCACCGCGCTGTTGCTGGATTGGAAAAAGACCGGTTCTGTAATGGGAGTTTTGCTGGCGTTCTCCGGGGTAGCAATGAACTGTTGGCTCGTCCCCAACTCCATGGAAGCGCTCCCCACGGGAACCAGCACGATGCTGGAGGGCACGGCGTAATTGGTTGTGTGCACCGCGGTGCCGCTGCTACAGCCAGCTTCGACCGCGACCACGGCGCACAGAACGGCAAGCGCACAGCCCACTTGAGCCAACCTACCCATTCATCCTCCCCGCCCTCGAGGCGGTCCACGGTGCCAACTGCTTTGTACTGGGAAATTTCCAGTGTAGAGGCAGTCTGCGTTTTCAGCAAACCTTCCGGAAAAGCTGCTCTTGCTGGGATGCGCCACTACCCGGTTGACGATGTGTGAAGTCAATTGCTATATTTATAGGGTTCCGCGAGTCATCCTGGCTTTCCTGTAAGCAGTGGGTTTTCACGGGCGTGCGCTTCGCGCCAGAGTTTGCCCTCTAGACGCAGTCGAGCCGCTAAGACACACGTCTTCGGATTTTGCGAAGATGCCCTCGCTGAGCGCCCTGTGCGTACTTCCACCCGTTGGAAGGCTATGCAGGGCGGTGCTGACGAAACGGAGTGCCTCCCGGTTGGGGCTTGGCGCCACCGTCGGCAGCTTTAGTCTGAATTTATGACTCTCCTCCCGCATTTGCGCGGAGGAAGTATGGCTGGCCTACCGCCATCCAGACCCTGAATCAGGGAACAGTCGAAGCTGCGGGTTTCGCCGTGTGCCTGCTGCAATGGGCGTACGGGGAATTGCGCGGCGCTAAGGAGTTGCGAGAGTGCCGACTTTCAATCAATTGGTGCGAGCGGGCCGCAAGCGGCCGCGGTACAAAACCGCCAGTCCGGCGTTGCAGGGATGTCCGCAGAAACGCGGTGTATGCACGCGCGTCTACACGCAAACGCCCAAGAAACCCAACTCGGCGCTGCGCAAGGTGGCTCGCGTGCGGCTCACCAATGGAATCGAAGTGACCACTTACATCCCCGGGGTTGGCCACAATCTTCAGGAGCACTCGATTGTGCTAATCCGTGGCGGCCGTGTGAAGGATCTGCCGGGAGTGCGCTATCACGTGATCCGCGGAACGCTCGATGCCGTGGGCGTTGCCGGCCGTAAGCAGAGCCGGTCGAAGTACGGGGCCAAGAGACCAAAGGCCTAGGAGCAAAAGCTGAATGCCTCGAAAAGGACATATCGCGAAACGCGGAGTTGAGGCCGATCCGGTTTACGGTTCGGATTTGGTGACCAAGTTCGTCAACTCCATGATGTGGGGTGGGAAGAAAAGCACGGCGGAGAAGATCGTGTATTCCTCCATGACCCGTCTACAGGAAAAGGGCGGCGATGAAGCCTTGAAGCTCTTCAAGAAGGCGGTCGAGAACGTCAAGCCGCTGCTCGAAGTGAAGACCCGCCGGGTTGGCGGCGCCAACTATCAGGTGCCGGTCGAAGTGAATGCCGACCGCCGTACCTCGCTGGCCATTCGCTGGCTCATCACCTACTCCCGCGGGCGTGGCGAAAAAGGCATGATCGACAAGTTGAGCAATGAATTGCTGGATGCCGCCAACAACCGCGGCGCCGCCATCAAGAAGAAAGAAGATGTCCACCGTATGGCCGAAGCCAACAAAGCCTTCGCCCACTACCGCTGGTGAGGATTAAAGATTTGACGGGTTCAGTCGCCAACGAACAAGAGTTAAGGAAAGAAGAGAGAAAGAAAGCTGTGTCCAGAACAGTTCCATTAGAACGGTGCAGGAACATCGGCATCATGGCCCACATTGATGCCGGTAAGACCACTACGACCGAGCGCATCCTCTTTTATACGGGGAAGACGCACCGCATCGGAGAGGTGCACGAAGGCACTGCCACCATGGACTGGATGGAGCAGGAGCAGGAGCGCGGCATCACCATTACTTCTGCCGCAACCACTTGCACCTGGCGTGACATTCGCATCAACATTATTGACACACCCGGTCACGTAGATTTCACCGCCGAAGTCGAGCGTTCCTTGCGCGTGCTCGACGGCGCTGTTGCCGTGTTTGACGCCGTCCATGGAGTGCAGCCGCAGTCGGAAAAAGTCTGGCGCCAGGCCGACAAATACGGAGTTCCCCGCATTTGCTTCATCAACAAGATCGACAAGATGGGCGCGGATTTTGAGCATGCTGTCGATACCCTCCGCAAGCGCCTGAATGCCAAGCCCGTCGCCATTCAGATTCCCATCGGCCAGGAAGATAAATTCAAAGGCGTAGTGGATCTCATCGAAATGAAGTCCATTACCTGGCAAGACGACACCATCGGAGCGGAATACACCTCCGGTCCCATCCCCGCCGAGCTGCAGAAGAAAGCTGAAGCCTTCCACACTCAATTGGTCGAGACGGTCGCCGAGAACGACGACGAAATGTTGCACAAGTTTCTTGAAGGCGAAACCATTTCGGCCGCGGAATTGCGCGCTTCGCTACGCAAATCAACCATCGCTCTCAAGGTATTTCCGGTGGTAGTGGGCACAGCGTTCAAGAACAAAGGAATTCAGCCGCTGCTCGACGCGGTCGTGGACTATCTGCCTTCCCCGCTCGATGCCGGCGAAGTCAAAGGCGTGAACCCCGACACCGGTGAACTTGAGACGCGCAAGCCTTCTGATAGCGAACCATTCTCGGCGCTGGCTTTCAAGATCATGGCCGACCCGTTCGTGGGACAGCTGACCTTCATCCGTGTTTATTCCGGGCAAATCAAATCGGGCGATTCGGTTCTGAGCAGTGGAAAGGGACGTACCGAGCGCATTGGGCGCCTGCTCAAGATGCACGCCAACAAGCGCGAAGACATCAACGAGATTCTGGCTGGCGACATTTGTGCTGCAGTGGGGCTTAAGAACGTCAGCACCGGAGACACCATCTGCGATGAAAGACATCCCGTCGCGCTGGAGTCGATTACGTTCGCGGTTCCAGTGATCTCGGTTGCGGTCGAGCCCAAGACCAAGGCCGACCAGGAAAAAATGGGCATGGCGCTTTCGAAGTTAGCCCAGGAAGACCCCACCTTCAAAGTTCACACTGATCCCGACAGCGGACAGACCATCATCAGCGGCATGGGCGAGTTGCATCTCGAAATCATCATCGATCGCATGATGCGCGAATACAAGGTCGAAGCCAACGTGGGCAAGCCGCAGGTGGCTTATCGCGAGACCATCCGGCGCAAGTCCGAAGCTGAAGGCAAATACATTCGACAGACTGGTGGGCGCGGTCAGTATGGTCACGCCAAGATTCGGATTGAGCCGAATGAGCCGGGCAAGGGCTACGAATTTGTCAATGAAGTCATCGGCGGCTCAGTCCCAAAAGAATTTATTAAACCGATCGACCAGGGAATCAAGGAAGCTATGGAAGGTGGCGTCCTGGCCGGATACGAGATGGTGGACGTGAAGGCGATTCTCTACGACGGCAGCTACCACGACGTGGATTCGAACGAAATGGCATTTAAGATCGCCGGCTCGATGGCTTTTAAGGAAGCCGCACGCAAAGCCTCACCGGTATTGCTGGAGCCGGTGATGGCGGTCGAAGTGGTGACTCCGGAAGACTATGCCGGCGTCATTATGGGCGACCTGAGTTCGCGCCGCGGCCGCATTGAGGGTATGGAACACCGCGCCGGCTCGCAGGTGATTAAGGCGATCGTGCCGCTGGCCGAAATGTTCGGATACGCGACCCACATGCGTTCGAGCACGCAAGGGCGCGCTGAATATTCAATGCACTTTGCGCGTTATGAAGAAGTGCCGCGCAGCGTTGCCGACGAGATTATCGGTAAGTCGCAGGGGCCGAAGAGATAGACTTCTTGCCCGCTAATGCGGTTGGGAATGACAAAGGTTTGAGCTAGGAGCTAAGAGCGAACATGGCGAAAGAAAAATTTGAACGGAATAAGCCGCACTGCAACGTAGGCACGATTGGTCACATTGACCATGGCAAGACCACG
>Ga0209169_10002541_pt1 | contig 10970 bp, 6 predicted proteins | sample HubBroMetageWRM4_FD_188346 | JGI IMG/M metagenome (GOLD analysis project Ga0209169, IMG submission 188346) | Warmed soil microbial communities from the Hubbard Brook experimental Forest, New Hampshire - Hubbard Brook CCASE Soil Metagenome WRM 4... | ecosystem: Environmental > Terrestrial > Soil...
CGAGCTGGCCGAGGCCGGGTTCGCGGCCGACGGGATCACCGGGGACATCGCCGTCGTCGGCGGTGCTCTTGACGGCATCGAGCGCGTCCTGCAGACGCAGCTGCGGCCCGGCGACCGGGTGGCCATCGAAGACCCGACCTGGCCGCGCATTGCCGACCTCGTCCGAGCGCTCGGGCTCCAGCCCGAACCGGTGCGCGTCGATCAGCGCGGCCCCGTTCCCGGGGAGCTGGCCCGCGCCCTGGAGCACGGCGCGCAGGCGGTCATCGTCACCCCCCGGGGCCAGAACCCGACCGGGGCGGCGGTCGATGCGGAGCGGGGAGGTCAGGTGCGCGAGCTGCTCGGCCGTTATCCCGACGCCGTCGTCATCGAGGACGACTATGTCGCTGCCGTGGCGGGCGCGTCCTATGTCTCGTTGCACGAGGAAAGCGCGCGCTGGGTGGTGATTCGGTCTCTCTCCAAGGTTCTCGGCCCCGACCTGCGCGTTGCCCCCATGGCGGGCGACCCGCTCACGATCAGCCGGGTCGAGGGACGGCAGCTGCTCGGCGCCGGGTGGGTCAGCCATCTTCTTCAGCAGACCGCCGCGCTGCTGTTGGCGAACTCTGCGACCACGAACTTGCTCGCCCGTACCGAGCGCACCTATGCCGAGCGCCGGAGCGCCCTCATCGAGGCGCTTGCCGGATATGGCATCGCCGCATGCGGCAGCAGCGGCCTCGGCGTCTGGCTGCCGGTCGCCGAGGAGGTGGCAACCGTGCAGCAGCTGCTCGACCGCGGCTGGGCCGTGAGCCCCGGCGAGAACTACCGGTTCCGTACGCCTCCGGGCATCCGTGTCACGACAACCGATCTCAAGCCGGCCGAGGCGGCGCGGCTAGCCGCGGCGATTGACGAGATCACCCGGACCATCACGGGTACCTACGCCGGATAGCAGAGGTGCGGTGGCGCCGAGCACACGGACTTCGCGGTCCCGTCGCAAGCCGCCACCGGAGGTGGTGCTGGCTTCCCGCAGGTCGTGGTGCAGCCCGGCGGGCGCGGAGTGCGCGGCCAGCGCAGAATGATGGCCATGTCAAGCCCGATGCGTGCGGGTTCGGCGGCATGAACGCCGCCTTTTACTTCTGGCGTTCGGCCAGGCTCGGCACGCATCGCCGGGCCCTGGTCGTGGCGCTGGTGTGCGGCCTGCTGGGCACGGTGGCGCTGGGTGCGCTGGCAGGGGCCCGGCGCACAGATTCGGCATACGCGCGCTACCTGGCCTCGATCAACTCCAGCGACGTGTTCGTCAATGTCCCCGGCCCGATCCTCGCCTCCCTCCGGCAGATCGGGCATCTGCCGGTGGTGCTGTCCTCCGGCGTCTGGCTCGGCCTGGCGGCCAACCCGGTGGTACACGGCCGCGTGGACGACTCGTTCACCACCGACGCGGTGACCGGCAGCCTCGACGGTGAGTATTTCCGGCAGGACCGGGTGACGGTCGTGGCGGGCAGGCTGCCGCGCCTGGACGCCACCGACGAGATCGCGCTGACGCCGGGGCTCGCCCGGCTGTTCGGCACCGGCGTGGGCGGGCGGGTGACCTACCAGTTCACCCGGCTGAACCTGAAGACGGGCACCGAGGCGCCCGCCGGCTATTCGACGTTCAAGGTCACCGCGATCGTGGATCCGCCGCTGGTCCTCGTGGACCAGTTCGACGACGTGAACTCAGCTCTCCTGCCGCCCGGCGCCACGGCGAGGTACCTGGACGGGGAATTCGGGTTCGGCTGGGTGGGCGTGCGGTTGCGTGGCGGCGCCGCGAGCATCCCAGTGCTGCAGCGCGAGCTAGCCGGGCCGGAAGACACGATGGACCGTGTGGCCGGGGCGCCGGCCGGCACGTTCGCCTTCAACATCCGCCGCCTGGACATCATCCATCACCAGGTACAGCAGGCCATCGAGCCACAGGCGGTGGCGCTCGCCGTCTTCGGGGCGCTGGCAGCCCTGGCCCTAATCGTGCTCGTGGGCCAGGGATTGGCCCAGATCCTGAACGCGACGTCGGCCGGCGTGCCGCCGATGCGCGCGGCCGGGGCAACCCGGGCTGAGATCGCGCTGGCGGTCAGCCTGGACGGCGTGGCTGCCGTGGTCGGCGGAATGGTCCTGGCGGTGGGGGGTGCCGTCGCCATCTCGCCCCTGGCCCCGGTCGGCCCGGTGCGAGCGTTTGACCCAGCCCGGGGCTTCCAGGCTGACCCGCTGGTGCTGGCGGGCGGGGGCAGCGTCCTGACCGTCCTGTTGCTTTGCCTCCTGGCCGGACTGGCCTGGCGATCGGTGCGGCCGCGGCCGAGCGCGGCGCCCGGCAGGCCCTCGCCCGCCGCCGAGGCGACTGCCGCGGTCGGCCTGCCGGTAGCCGCCGCGGTGGGGATCCGGGCGGCGCTCGAGCGGGGATCCGGACGGCGGAGGGCTCCGGTGCTGGCCACGCTGCTCGGGTCTGCGGTCGCGGTGCTATCGGTGGTCATGGCCGCGGTATTCGGAGCCAGCCTGAACGGGCTGGTGACCCACCCGGTCCGTTACGGGTGGGACTGGACCCTGCTGATGGACAGCGAGGGCGGCTACGGTTCCTGGTTGCCGGCGCAGATGGAGAAGCTGGTCAACGGCCAGCCCGGAGTCATCGGCTGGTCCACCTTCGCGTTCACCCAGGTACCCATCGACAACACCGAGGTGCCGGTCCTGGGCCTCACCCGGTACCAGGGCTCGGTGCAGCCGCCCACCACCAGCGGCCACGCCCTGAGCGGGCCGCAGCAGATCGAACTGGGCACCGTCACCCTGCGCGCGCTGGGCAAGCACGTCGGCGAGACGGTCACTGTCGGCAGCGGGCGGCTCCGCAGCCGACTCAGGATCGTTGGGACCGTGACCTTGCCGTCGATCGGGCTCGCGGAGGCCGACCACGTGTCCCTCGGCCGCGGGGCCATGGTCGAGGACGGCACGCTGCTGGCTCTGCAAGGCCTGCCCCGGAAGATAACCGCGCAAGAGGAGAACCAGATCTCGGTGGCCGATCCCGCCTTCCCGTCGGCGGTCGCGATCGATCTGGCGCCCGGCGCGGACGCCGCACCGCTGGCGGCCCGGATCGCCAACGCCGGACCCGGCGAAGATCCAGGCGGGACCTACCCGCAGCCCCGGGTACTGGGCGCAGCAATCGTGAACGCGGCCCAGATGGGCAGCCAGCCGCTGGCACTGGCACTGGCCCTGGCCGCCGCGGCCTTGCTGTCCCTGGTGGTCGCGATCCTGGCCTCGGTCCGGCAGCGCCGGGCGGAACTGGCGCTGCTGAAGGCGCTTGGGCTGACCAGACGTCAGGTACGTGAGGTCATCGTCTGGCAGACCAGCGCGATACTCGTGATCGCCTGCGTGGTGGGGGTGCCGTTCGGGGTCGCGGTCGGCCGCTGGGCGTGGACCAGTTTCGCCTCGTCCCTCGGCGTCGTCCCGGTGACCGTGATCCCCGGGATCTTGCTGCTGGCCGGGTTCGCCGTTCTGCTCATGGCGGGGAACCTGCTGGCCGCCGTTCCCGCGTCAATAGCCGCCCGAACCAGGCCCTCCGTCATCCTGCGCGCCGAGTAGCCGATGGGCAGGCCGACCCTGTAGTGGGCTACCATGCAGCGAGCCTTACGCCGGTGTAGCTCAGTTGGCAGAGCAGCCGTCTTGTAAACGGCAGGTCAGCGGTTCGAATCCGCTCACCGGCTCCCGCCCCCGTGGTGCCGGACAGCCGTCAATAACCGGTAGGGCTCGTGCCGTGGCCCCGCATTGGGCTGGGCTTCGTGTCCGAACCCACGTACACCGTGAAGGCTCTCGATGAGTCGACGTGGGCCGCGTTCGCCGCGCTGGTGGAGCACAATAACGGCATCTTTGGCGGGTGCTGGTGCATGGCCTTCCACCCCGAAGATTCGCGGAACGCGGCGCACAACCGTGCCGCGAAACAGCAGCGAGTCCGGGAGGGCCAGGCCCACGCCGCACTCGTCTTCGACGGGGACGATTGCGTGGGCTGGTGCCAGTTCGGCGCACCCGGCGAGGTGCCCCGGATCAAGAACCGGGCGGCGTACGAAAAAGGCCGGACGGCCTCGCCCGACTGGCGAATCGCATGCTGCTATGTCGGGAAGGGGCACCGGCGCCAGGGCGTGGCCAGTGCGGCGCTCGCCGGTGCGCTTGATCTCGTCGCGGGCCTAGGCGGGGGGACCATCGAGGGATACCCCGAGGATGCCGGCTCGGTCCCCGCCGGGTTCCTGTTCCACGGCGCGTTGTCGACCTATGAGAAGCTCGGGTTCGTCCGGGACCGCAAGATCGGCAAGCACCGCTGGGTCGTGACCAGGGTCGTCGAGCCGAGGTCGTAGCAGACGCTTACGTAGTGGCTGGAAGCTCGGCGGCCAGGCGCCATCCGCCGGCCGCGACCGGGCCACTGTGGATGCTGCCGCCGATGGCGGCGGCGCGCTCGGTGAGGCCGGTGAGGCCGCGGCCCGAACCGAGGTCGCCGATGCCGACGCCGCCGGCTGGCGGCGGATGGTTGATGATCTCGAGGCGGACGCAGTCGCCGCAGTCCACCTTCACCTGGATGGCCGCGCCTGGCGCGTGCCGGATCGCGTTGGTCAGGCCTTCCTGCAGGACGCGGTAGGCGGCCCGGGCCGCATGCCCGGGTATCGAGCTGACGTCACCAGCAATGTCGAAGTCGAGCCGGACGCCGGTTTGCGCGGTGCGTGCCAGCAGGTCCTCGATGTGCTCCCGGGTCAGCGGATGTTCCAGCGCCGGGGTCAGCAGGCTGGTCAGCCCGCTGATGTCCCTGGTGGCTTCGCCAGCGAGCTCGGCGATGTTGCCGAGCAGTTCGCCGGCGGCCGGATCACCGGGCGTCAGCCGCTGTCCGGCGCTGGCCTGGATGACCATGATGCTGACGCTGTGGGCGATGACATCGTGCAGCTCCCGGGCTATCCGGGCGCGTTCGTAGCGAACGGTTTCCGCGGCGAACTGCTCACGCTCTGATTCCAGCTCGAATGCCCGGATCCGCAGCTGGGCGGCGAGCAGGCGGTGGGAGCGTACGGCGCGCCCTGCTAGCCACAGGCCGACGGTGAGCATGGCCGGGAACGGGTTCAGCTCTTCCCATTGCAGGCTTACCGTCAGGGCGGCCAGCCCAGCGAGCGATCCGGGCAGGGCGACGTAGGCGCCGAGCGTATAGCACAGCGTGGGCACGGCGATGCCGGTCCCGATCGTTCCGGCGATGGTGCCCGGACTGGAACTGTGCAGGTTGAGGCCACCGGACTGCACCGCTATCACGTAGGCGACGGACGTGACCAGGGCGGCGGGCACCGGCCACGCGCGCCGGGTGAACACGGCTGCGGCGGCGACACCCAGCACGGCCACGATCGGCCAGGGCTGCGGCTGCCCAGCCAGGCCGGTCCAGACGATCGCTACCAGCGCGGGCACGGCAATCGCCGCTGCGAGCGCAGTGTCGGCGCGGCGAGCCGCGGTAAGCCTAGGCATGGCTGGTGACCAGCGGTAGTCGCACCCGGGCCGCGCGCCCTCCGGCAGAGTCATCGATGTCGAGCGTCCCGCCGAACAGCGCGAGCCGGGCTTGCACCGCCAAACGAAGCTGTCGCAGATCGCAGCCGACGGCGGGCGGACCGGCGACGCGCAGCTCGAGGCAGTCGTCGGCGAAGCGCAGCCCCACGTCGACCTGGGCGGAGGGCTCGTCACGCAGCACCCTCAGCAGCTGCTCAACGATCCGGAACCCGGTCAGCTCGAGGCTCGCTGGCAAGGGCCGCGCGGGCCCCTCTACGGACAGCCGGGTGGCCGCCGTGGTCGCGCGCGTGAGAAGGCTGCCCAGCTCGGCCAGCCCCGGCTCGGGCTCCGTGGGCGGATCGCGGAGCGTGCCCACCACCTGTCGCATGGAGTCGAGGATCGCCCGGCCGGCCAGCTCGATCGCGGCGAAGCTCGCATCGAGCTGGCCGGTCCCGTCCACAGCCGACTGAGCCAGGTGGCCGATCTCGTCAATCCGCTCGTTCAGGATGCGGCCGATGTCCGCGGTGATCCGGGCCCGCTCCGCAGCGACGGCGAGCGCGGCGGTCTGCTCCCGCTGCTCCCGCAGCAGCGCGGTCCGCTGGCGGAGCTCAGCTACCAGGGCCGCCCGGCGGCGGACCAGGATGCCGGCCCCAGCGAACACACCGCTGACCCCCGCCATCAAGATGATTACCGGGGCGCCCAGCCTCGGGTCGTAAAGGCACTGAAAGACGACCGAGACGAGTACGCAGCCCAGCACCAGCGCGCGGCCGCGGCCGACGCAGCTCCGGCCCGCCAGATAGGCGAGGAAGAACACGGCCGGCAGCGCGGCACCGCAGCGGAACAGGTGCCCGAAGAACAGCTCGTTGACCGCGGCGGCCGCGGCCAGGACGCCAGCCACCGCCAGCGGCGCCCGGCGCGCGAACGCCACCGGCAGTGTCATGGCCGTGGCCGCGATGCACGCGGCCACGTCGCCGGACTGTTCCCGCACCAGGACCACCACGTACGCGCTGAGGGCCAGGGCGGCCGCGGACTCGGCGATCCCCGCCCAGCGGAGACCAGCCCGCCGATTCCACGGCCATCCCAGTGCGCTGCTCAGCGTCATGACCCAGCCCTCATCCGCCGGTGCTTCCCCGTCGATTGTCCGCTAGCCCACGAGTTCACGCACGTCAGCGCCGCTCCGGGTCGGCCGGTTCCGCAGCCACAGGACTCCGAACGCCGCAATTGCGAGGAGCGCGATCACGATGCCGACGACGCCGGTAACCGGAAGGCTCCCGTTACCGTTCCCCGGATGGCTGGGCCGGTCCGTCGCGAACATCAGCGCCAGCGTGGCCGCGAATCCAGCCACGATGGCCGCGGCCAGCATCGAACTGCCCGGCCCTCGCCGCACCGGGACCAGGCTGCCGCCGCGGCGGCTCACCCGGCGAACCCGGATCGCGTAGATGCCCATGGCGACTCCGGTGATGAGCGCCAGGATGACGAGCTGAACGACCCAGTAGGCCGGAGAATCCGTGGTGGTGGCCGGCGGGTTGTGGCCACGGCCAGTGCCGAGGTACCAGGACTGGGCCGCGGTCACCGCCAGCATCGGCGGGATGACGCCGATCAGGACCCCGCGTCGGCTAGATGCCACGAAGCCAACCACGACCGCTATGACCAGCCCGATGACAGGTGTCATTTTCTCTCTCCTCCTCGAACCAGGGACGACCTGGAATGAGGTCAACGATGCCGAGACAGCGGCGCGGTGCCGTCCGCCTGCGGGAGCATCTCCGGCGACGGCATCCGTCCCCGGTACTACGCTCATCGCATGCAGCCCGCGCCAGCTGAACGGGTCTCCGTGCTGATCGCCGACGACCAGCGGCTGGTCCGGACCGGATTCCGGGTAATCCTCGCCAGCGAGCCCGGCATCGAGGTCATCGGGGAGGCGGCCGACGGGGTCGAGGCCGTGGAACTCGCCCGCTCCCTGCAGCCGGACGTTGTGCTGATGGACATCCGGATGCCGCACCTGGACGGTTTCGAGGCGACGCGCAAGATCCTCGCCGCGTCCAGTGGCAAGGTGCTCATCCTGACTACCTTCGACTCGGACGAGTACGTCTACGAGGCACTGCGCGCTGGAGCCAGCGGCTTCCTGCTCAAGGACGCGCCCGCTGACCAGCTGATCACCGCCGTCCGTTGCGTGGCCGCTGGCGACGCCCTCATCGACCCGAGCGTCACCCGGCGGCTGATCGCCCGCTTCACCCGGTCGGTCCGCCCCGCTGCGCCGACGCCGGAGATCGCCGCGAAACTGACGGCCCGGGAAACAGACGTTCTCCGGCTCATCGCGCGGGGCCTGTCCAATACCGAGATCGCCGCCGAGCTGGTGATCGAGGAGAGCACCGTCAAGACCCACGTCGGCCGGGTGCTGACCAAGCTCGGCCTGCGCGATCGGGTCCAGGCCGTCGTCCTGGCCTACGAGACCGGGCTAGTCACCGCAGACCAGCGCGAACCTGGGACCGCCCGGAATTAACCTGCCCGCCGATATCCGGCCGGATTACATCAGCCAACTAGGGCGATGTGGGTGCCCGAAAAAAACGTTGCCTTCGCCCGGATCTGTACGTACCGTAGTTGTTATGGAACGCAGGTTCTCAGCGACGCGGAATCAGGATTGGCACGCCGCCATCCTGCCGTCCGCGATGCGCGGTACCAGCGCGGAGGCTCCCGGGTAGAAGCAGAAGCAGACACCAGGAAGCCGCCCGCAGGGAAATCCCCCTGACGGGCGGTTTGCATAACTGAACACATATGGGCGTGGTGTAACGGCAAGCATGAGCGACTCCAACTCGCTTGGTCAGGGTTCGAATCCTTGCGCCCGTGCGGAGCACCGCCCTGCGGGGCGAACGTGCAAGTTAATTGACAACTCCAGAGCGTGAGCATCGCCGGGAGGCGCCATCCTCCCGGCAACTGGGGATGAGGAGCTGAGGTAGCGGGCGCGCCCTGCAAGCGTTGCCGACCCGGTTCGATTCCGGGCATCTCCACTCTCGGGATGTGGCGTAAGGGTTAGCGCGCCTGGCCTGGGACCAGGCAGACGGGGTTCGAGTCCCTGCTTCCCGACTGCGGTTCCTTGGTGAAATCGGAATCACGCGCGGTTGAAGCCCGCGAGGTCCCTGGTCGGTTCAGGGGGGAACCACTCATGCCGTACTGGTCTAACGGCTAAGACTCCTGCCTTCCAAGCAGATCATCGGGGTTCGATTCCCCGGTACGGCTCCAAGCGCCGCAAGCATAACGGGTGATGCACTGGACTCTTAATCCAGGGAAACGGGGTTCGAGCCCCTGGCGGCGCACGCGGGCGTAGTCCAATGGCAGCAGACAGCAGGCTCAAATCCTGTGCAGTGCGCGTTCGAATCGCGCCGCCCGTACCAATGCCCGTTCGTCTAACTGGTAGGACGCCGCGTTCTGGGCGCAGCGGTCGTGGTTCGAATCCACGGCGGGCAGCTTGCATGCCGCCGCGCACGGCTGCGGCCCCGCTCTCGTACAGCGGGTGACCCGGGTCGGCACCGGGTGGCGGCTCTCATGTCCTCGTAGCCCAATGGCAGAGGCGTTACGTTGAGAACGTGGCTATGTGTGCGTTCGAATCGCACCGAGGACACTGGGAAGAGTCGGGTGACGAACGCCTGGCGGTGGCGCGAGACCGACCAGCGCCCTGGCTAGGAAGATCAGCCATAAGCCCGCGCGCGGGCGCGATGAGCGGTACCCAGTCCTTTCCCGCCTGCCGCCTTAGCTCATCTGGCAGAGCAGCCCTCCTGTAAAGGGCAGGCAACCCGTTCGAGACGGGTAGGCGGCTCGACGTTCCGGGATCGTCTAATCGGGAAGACGCAGCGCTTTGGACGCTGTAGATGCTGGTCCGAGTCCAGCTCCCGGAACTATGCCTCCTTAGCTCAGTGGCAGAGCGTGTCCTCGGTAAGGACAAGGCGCAGGATCGGTACCTGCAGGAGGCTCCGAGTGACCGTAGTGTCAGCGGCCAGCACGAGACCTTGCCAAGGTCTTAGCGCCAGTTCGAATCTGGTCGGTCACTCCATGCGCTGGTGGCGGAATGCAGACGCGCTGGTCCCAGGAACCAGTGGCCCGGAAGGGTCGTGAGGGTGCAAGTCCCTCCCGGCGTACTCATGGCACGCACCCAACTGGCGTTGGTGGCAGCCTGCAAAGCTGTTATGGCGGGGTTCGATTCCCCGGCGGGCCTCTATGGAGAGTGAACGGGTCAGGGCGCCCGGCCTCGCTGCTAACGAGTGCGCACCGCAGGTGTGGGATTCGAGTTCTCCGCTCTCCGCATATGGAGGATGAACCGGTCAGGGTACCGGCGTCGTCTGGAACGCGAACGGGCGCGCAGGCGCTGAGCTTCGAGCGCTCCGTCCTCCGCAATGGACTCCTGCCGCATCCGCTGGCCACGACCCAGCCGGTCGACGGGGCCCGTCTGATAAGCGGGTATGGCGCGGTTCGACTCCGCGGTGGCCAACTGGGCGCTAGCTCACCGGTTGGAGTCCTCGTCTTATAAGCGAGCGAACCGGGTTCGACTCCCGGGCGCCCTACCAGCCCTCCGTGGCGCAGTGGTCAACGCTCTGGACTTTTAATCCAAGGACCGTCCGTTCGAATCGGACCGGAGGGACTTCGCGCCGCTAGCGCAATGGAAGCGCGGCAGCCTTCTAAGCTGACGGGTCCCAGTTCGAATCTGGGGCGGCGCGCATAAGAATCACGGTCCGTTGGCAGTAATCGGATATCTCGCCGGCCCCTCAAGCCGGAGACTGCGGGTTCGAGTCCCGCACGGACCACGCCCCCATCTTCTATGGGTAGGAAACCGGTCCTTCAAGCCGGGAAACGGAGTTCGAGCCTCCGTGGGGGTGCTGCGGGGTCGCCTAACTAGGTCATGGCGCTGGGCTCATAATCCAGAATAATGCGGGTTCAAATCCCGTCCCCGCTACTAATCTCGCGTAGCCTAACTGGTAGGGCAACGCACTGTTAATGCGTGATGTGGAGGTTCGAGTCCTCTCGCGAGAGCAATGGTGGCGTAGCTCAGCCAGGTTAGAACTGGCCCGTCAAGCCAGAGGTAGCGAGTTCGATCCTCGTCGTCACCGCTAACGTCCCGTAGCGCAGTGGGTAGCGCGCCTGCATGACAGGCAGGAGGTTGCTCGTTCGAATCGGGCCGGGACGACCTTGCGCCTATCGTCCAACGGACAGGGCACTGGCTTACGGAGCCAGGGATGGGGGTTCGAGTCCTCCTGGGCGCACAACGATCAGTAGCTCAGCGGCAGAGCTCCGGTTCCACACACCGGGACGCGCAGGTTCGAGTCCTGCCTGATCGACTGAGGACGAACCGAAAGGGCTGAGGAGCCTGGTCGTGATCCAGGCCGTTGCGGGTTCGAGTCCCGTCGTCCTCCCCGCCAGGGTGACCCGAGATGGCATGGGAGCGGTCTGTAAAACCGTCGCTTCGGCACGGCTGGTTCGATTCCAGCGCCTGGCAC
>Ga0209169_10002542_pt1 | contig 10965 bp, 8 predicted proteins | sample HubBroMetageWRM4_FD_188346 | JGI IMG/M metagenome (GOLD analysis project Ga0209169, IMG submission 188346) | Warmed soil microbial communities from the Hubbard Brook experimental Forest, New Hampshire - Hubbard Brook CCASE Soil Metagenome WRM 4... | ecosystem: Environmental > Terrestrial > Soil...
CGGACATCGGTGCGTTGATTGCCAACAGAGTTTTTGCCGCCACCGCACCCAGAGCCACAATCGCCTTGGGCTTGATAGCCGCGATCTGCCGCATCAGAAATGGAGAGCAGGTCTCGCACTCATCGCGCTCCGGCGTTCGATTTCCCGGCGGACGGCACTTGATGATGTTCGCAATATAAACATCTTCCCGCCGCAGACCCATGGCTTTAATCATGTTGTTAAGTAGCTGTCCCGCGCGGCCGACGAACGGCTCGCCTTGCTGGTCTTCATCGGCGCCCGGAGCTTCGCCGATGAACATCAGTTCGGCTTTCGGATTGCCGACACCGAAGACAATCTGCTTGCGCCCCTGTTTGCTCAGACGGCAGCGCGTGCAATCCCCGAGATCCTCGCGGATCAGACGCAGTGCCTGAACTGCATCAGTCATACCTGTTTCAGCTTTCGGGTTCGTCACTTCGAGCAAATCATCCTCAGGAACTGGGACAGCCACAGCCTTGCTTCTCGGCGTCATTTCTTCTCGCTGTTCTGTCTGGATTTCGGAAGTTGTCGCGAGCGCGGGATCTTCCGTCTCGCCGATATTGGCGAGGCCCGGCCCGCGGCGGTAAAAATCGTAAATGCCCAGCTCGTTGTAGTAGCGAATGCGTTCCGACAGATCGCGCTTAAGTTGAGGGTCCAGGATATCGGGCATGAAAAAGCAGTTTACAGTCTCAGATGCCGGTTTTTAGCGAAGTTAAATTTTTAGCGCGGGTTTCGGATTCCGCAGCCGCACCACTTGGTCGAGCACACGTTGCGCCACTTCCCACTTCGTGGTCTCCGACACTTCCACGACGTCGTGCTCAGTGATTATGGTGACCGCATTTCGATCCGAATCAAAGCCCACACCTTCGCGCGAAACATCATTCACCACGATGGCATCGAGCGACTTCGACGTCAACTTCTTGCGCGCGTTTTCCAATGCGTTCTGAGTTTCAGCGGCAAAACCGATAATCAATTGCGACTGTTTGTAGCGTTTGATCTCTCCGAGAATGTCCACCGTTGGCTCGAGCTCAAGCGTCATAGGTCCGCTACGCTTGATCTTCTGCGAGGCCGCAGACTTCGGGCGATAGTCGGAGACGGCCGCTGTCTTGATCACGATGGTTGCCTGCGGCAGCAACTTCAAAACCGCTTGCCGCATCTCGTCGGCGGACTCCACGCTCGTGACTTCTGCCGAGCCTGCAGGAGTTAATGCCGTTGGTCCGCTCACCAGCAACACATGTGCTCCGCGCCGAACTGCGGCTTCGGCCAACGCGTATCCCATCTTGCCGCTGGAGCGATTGGTAAGATATCGAACCGGATCAATCTTCTCTCGCGTCGGGCCGGCCGTAATCAACACCGTTTCGCCCGCCAATTCCTGCGACGCCCCAAGCGCTTCCAAAGTGGCCGCGACGATCGCCTCGTTGTCCGCCAGGCGACCAAGTCCCGTCATGCCGCAAGCCAGATATCCAGTGCCAGGTTCCACAATCCGCACGCCGCGCTTTTTCAAAATCTCAAGATTCGCCTGCGTAGCCGGATGATCCCACATGTTGACGTTCATCGCCGGCGCAACTACAACCGGCGCTGTAGTCGCAAGATAAAGTGTGCTCAGAAAATCGCTCGCGATACCCTGCGCGAATTTGGCAAGAACGTCCGCGGTTGCCGGAGCAACCAGCAGCGCGTCGATGGATTGTGCGACCGCGATATGCTCGACCGCAGAATCAATGTTCGGATGCTCATCCGCACCCGCGCCAAACATCTCGGTAATAACTTTTTCGCCGGAGAGTGCCGCGAAAGTGAGAGGACGAATGAATTCCTGGGCGGCACGGGTCATGACGACCTGCACGCGAACGCCACGATCTTGCAGCAGGCGGACAATCTCCGCTGCCTTATACGCTGCAATCCCGCCGCTGACGCCCAGAGCGATTTTCATAATTGCCGATGGTCAATTTCCAATTGCCGATTGCTCCAGACACGAAGCGCAGGCGATCGGCAGCCGGCAATCGCGACTCTTACTCTTGTCCCAATGCCTTGTCGAGCATTTCGCTGACGACTTCTACTGGCGACTTGGGCGTTTCCGGGATTACCCATTTCACCTTGCCGGCCTTGATTTCGTCCTGGGCAATTCGGCAGGGTTTGCGGGAGTGAGTTTCGATGACTGGCGGCGCACCGCCTTGCAATTGTCGTGCGCGCCGAGCGGCTACCAGAATGTATCGATAGTTGCTGTCGAACCCTTCAATCAACTTCATTGTGTTCTCCCCTGTGCTAACGTCCGCCCGAAGTTGCTGCGGTCGCAAACGAAGCCAAGATTGGCTGCAGGCGTTCCCGGATGTTGCTTAATCGGCAACCTTCGGCCTTGGCCAGCATTCTTGCATCGTCAGCGGATCCGTGAATTCCCGAGCGCTTCAGCCGTTCCGCAAGCAGGATCGCCGTTAGCGCTTCGATCGATTCATCGAGTCGGTCGTTAACCAGAATATAGTCGTATTTCTCGTAATTCTCAATCTCACGACTGGCCGTGACCAACCGGCGCTGAATCACTTCGTCCGTATCCAGACTCCGCTTCCGCAAACGCGATTCCAAAATCTTGCGATCTGGCGGCATAATGAAGATACTGACGGCCTGAGGAAGCTTGCGCTTGATCTGCTCGGCGCCTTGCACATCAATGTCGAGCAGCAAGTCATGCCCGCTCTGTTCAGCCTGCCGCAAAAAGCGCCTGGCGGTCCCATAGCAATGTCCGAATACCTCGGCATGCTCCAGAAAATCGTCCTTCCGCACCATTTCCTCGAACTCAGAACGCGGTACAAAAAAATACTCGCGCCCATTTTCCTCCGTCCCACGCGGCGGCCGCGTGGTGTAGGAAACCGAGAAATCCAGTCCAGACACGATCTCTCGAGCTTTGTCCACAAGCGTCGACTTGCCCGAACCTGAAGGCGCCGAAATAATGTAGACCGTGGTCATTCGAGATTCTGCACCTGCTCGCGCGCCTTTTCAATGTCCGCTTTCATGGATAATCCAAGCTCCGTGATTTTCATGGCTTCGCCAGCTAATCCTGACGTCTTGGAGAGCAACGTATTGGCTTCGCGATTCATCTCTTGCAACAGAAAATCCAGCTTCTTGCCAACTTCTCCACCCTGATCGAGCAAGCCCAAAAGGTGTTTTACGTGTTGATCCAGCCGCACCAGCTCTTCCTGAATGTCGCTGCGATCCACCAGCAACGCCGCTTCCTGCAGAATGCGTTCTGGATCGATCTGTGAGCCGACCAACTCCTGCAACCGCGCCTTGAGGCGCTCGGCATAGATATGCAAGACCGCCTGCCGATGTTTCTCCACGCCTTCGCGCGCTTGCTGCACATGCTTCATGCGCTCACGCAATTCGCGCTCCGTGCCGCATCCTTCCTCTTCTCGCATCTGGTTCAACCGGACCAACGCCTCTTCCATCTTGGAAAGAACCGCATCCTCTAATCCATCGTTAGCCGGCAACGCTTCCGATTCCAAAGCACCCGGGATTCGTAAAATCGCGTTGAGATCCGGCTCTGCAGCCAATCCGAATTCCGCCGCCGCAGCGCGAAATGCCCGGACATAACCGCCGACGAGTTCACGGTTAAGAGAAAAACCATCGCTGACACTGCGCTCCAGATTCAACGTCAACTCGACATGGCCACGAGCCATTTTTTCTTTCAATCGGCGGCGCAGCTTCATCTCCAGATCATCGCTGTCCGAGGGCATGCGGAAATGGATATCCAAAAATCGATGATTTACCGATTTAAGCGACAGGGTAAAACCCATCTGGCCGTTAAGCTGCCCTTTCACCTGCGCGAACCCGGTCATGGAGCGAATTGACATTTGTCTAAATTCCTACCCGCAACTCGCCATCCTGAGCGAAACTATTTTGCTCGCGAGCGAGCAAAGAGTGCAGTCGAAGGACCTCTACTCCGTAAACGACCCCTAAAACTTTGCGAGGCATTCTGCCTAAAACTCACTTCGCATGCACTTCCGACGTCGGCGGTTCTATTTCCGCAAATTGCAACTCGTACAAACGCCGATACGTCCCCAACTTCTTCATCAGCTCTTCGTGCGGCCCAATATCCGCAGCTGTCCCATTCTCCAGCACTACGATTCGATCCGCTCGCCTCACCGTGGAAAGCCGATGAGCGATCACAACCACGGTGCGTCCGATCATTAAATTGTGTAGCGCCGACTGCACCAGCGCTTCCGATTCGCTGTCCAATGCCGACGTAGCTTCGTCGAGAATTAAAATCGGCGCGTTTTTCAGCAACGCCCGTGCAATCGCAATGCGCTGCCGCTCGCCGCCCGAAAGCCTCACTCCGCGTTCACCAATCACGGTCTCGTAGCCATTCGGCAAATCCATAATAAAGTCATGCGCCAGCGCCGCTTGAGCCGCCGCCTCTACGGCTTTCTGCGGCACGCCCGGTTGTCCGTAGGCGATGTTGTTCCGCACCGTATCGTTGAAAAGCACAGTATCCTGCGCCACCACTCCGATCTGCGAACGCAACGAGGCTAGCGAAGTTTCACGCACGTCGCGGCCGTCAATGGTCAATCGCCCGGCCGTCACATCAAAGAAGCGCGGAATCAGGTGCACCAGCGTGGTCTTACCCGCGCCGCTCGATCCCACTACTGCCAGCACCTCGCCAGCGCGAACTTCGAGATTGATATCGCGCAGAATCTCGCGTCCTTCTTCGCCGGCAGAATCATACGAAAAGCAAACCTGCTCAAACCGGATGCTGCGCGAAAACGGTGGCAAGGGCTGAGCTCCGGGCTTCTCTTTTACATCGTCATCCGTGTCCATAAACTTGAAAATCTCGGAAGACGCTCCCAGCGCCTGCTGGAAATTATTGTTGAACAACGCGAACTTGCGCACCGGATCGTACAGCTTGAAAACCGCCACGATAAAGGCCAGAAACGTGCCGGAGGAAAAAACATGGCGATTGATCTGTTCACGCCCTAATAGCAGAAGCAATGCGATTGCGATCGCACCGAAAATATCCATCAACGGCGAACTGATTGCCACCGCAGCCACCGAGCGTAAATTCGCGCGGAACAGCCGCTGCGCGGCCGCGCGAAACCGGGTAATCTCCCAGCGTTCCATGCTGAACGCTTTCACGATGCGGTTGCCCGTAATGGTTTCGTGCAGAATATTCTGAATGTCGGCCAGCTTGTCCTGGCCGCGTCGGGTCGCGTGCCGCACTCGTCTCCCGATTCTCCCCGCCGAAAAAATAATGACCGGCACGAACAAGACCAGCACCCAGGCAAACTTCCGGCCCAGCGCCACCACCACCAGCGCGGTGAAAACGAAGGTAAAAAACTGTTGGAGAAATTCCGCCAGTACACTCGACATCGCGTACTGCACACGCTCGACATCATTCACAATCGTAGAAACCAGAGTTCCCGTGGTGTGTTTGTAAAAGAATGCCGCAGAGCGCTGCAGGATGGAATCGTAGAGGTCGTTGCGCAGATCGGTGATCATGCCGAAGCCGGCATAGTTCACCAGGTAGGTGCCCGCATAATCGCAAATCCCCTTCAATACGGTCGCTGCCACCAAAGCGAACGCCACCACAGTCCACGGATTTTGAAAGTGGGATGGCACGAACTGCTGAAGGTAGATGGTTCGCCCGCTGCCCGGAATCGTAAACAACTGCATCTCGCGAGCCTGCGAGCCCGGATTGAGAACACGATCAAAAATCGGCCCGATGAGCAACAGGCGGAAGGCGTCGAGCAAGCCCACGGCCGCCATCAACAACACGGACGCGCCCACCGGCCACCAATAAGGCGCCACGTATCGTATGAGCCGTGTCAGTTGCCGCATTGGAGACTCCCAGTGCGCGGCCAGACGCGGCCTGCTACGGATAAAATCAGCATGCGTCGCAAGCCTTCATTCTACTTCAGTCGTTGGTCTTTGGTCGTCCGTCGTCGGCAATACCCTGTCTTCCCGAGCGAAATCGATGGATCTTGTGTTTGACCCAGACCAACGACCAACGACCACTACCCTGGACTATCGCGATGCACCACCTTCACCCGGTACCCCGCTTTGCGCAAGTGTTTGCTGACATCTTCCGCGATCATTACCGAGCGATGCTGCCCGCCCGTGCAACCAAACGAAATCGTCAGATAGCTCTTGCCTTCGCGAATGTAGTGGGGCAGCAGATATACCAGCAGCTTCGAAATACGGCTGATGAATTCCTTGGTCTGCGGAAACGACCGGATATACTTCGCCACCTTGGGATCGCGCCCGGTCAGCGGGCGAAACTCCGGCACAAAATGCGGGTTGGGCAAGAAGCGAACGTCAAACACCAGATCCGCGTCCTCCGGCACTCCATGCCGGAAGCCGAAACTCACGCACGAAACCAGAATATTATTCCCCGCTTCCTGCTTCTGGAAACCCTCCGTGATGTGAGCCCGCAACTCGTGGACGTTGAACTTCGAAGTATCGATGACCAGATCGGCCATGGCGCGAATGCGCCGCAGATGCTGACGCTCGGCGGCGAGCGATGCTTTCACCGTCGTATTTGTACCCAGAGGATGGGGACGCCGCGTCTCGCTGAAGCGCCGCAACAGCACCGAATCCGCCGCTTCGAGGAAAAGCATTTTAGTGGGCAGAATCCGGCGCACCGATTTCACGATCTCGGGCAGAGCTTCGAGCTGCGTGCCTTCGCGCACGTCAACCACCAGCGCGGTGCGCTCGATTTCGGAAGACTGCCCCGCCAACTCGGCAAATTGCGGAATCAATCCCACCGGCAAATTGTCTACGCAGTAGTAACCCAGATCCTCGAAAGCCTTGAGCACCGAGGCTTTTCCCGAACCGCTCATCCCGGTGATAATGACTAACTCAGCGCGCCGGTCGCGGACAGTTCCCGCGCCTCCGGTTTTTCGCGCTCGCTGTTTAGTTTTGTTCGTCGGCCGGCGAAGTGGCATTTGCTGAAATGGTAGCAGGCACAGTCATCACCCGCCAGTTACCCATGTAGGCGCAGGCTTCCACCATCCGAAATTAACGGCGATGCCTTTGTAGTCTCGGACGCCCCGTCCCGGCCGTCCAGCGAGGCAACGCAGGAGCCATGCTCCACCGAGCAATGCAAGTCGATTGCCTCCCCAAAAAAAAGGGGTGCCGGATCCGACTCCAGCACCTCCGCGGCAATCGTTGAACGACTCTCCGGCGATCGACCAGAACTACTTATACGCGATCACTCCGAACAATCCATCCGCGTTGTTCCCCGGACCCGCGGTAAAGAAGAGTTGGTTCGTCTTCCCGTTGTTGGCCGTTCCGCCACCGAACTCGATCCCCCAAAGCTGGTTAATCTCGATCGGCTTGCCCTTCGTATTTTCGATCGTGCCCACATACTTCCCGGTCTTAAGATCGAAGCCATTGATGGTACCGGTGTTGGTATTGTTCGAGATCAGCAGAGTATTGCTCAAGGGACCGAAATTCTTCGGAGCAACAGCAAATCCCCAGGGCTGATCCAGCGGTTTCCCCTCGGCGAAGCGCTTCACAAACTTCCCAGTCTCGGTGAAGATGTCGATGTATCCGCCGTTACCTTCCTTCGCATTCACATACGAAACGTAAAGTTGGCCGCCGATGTCCTGAACGTTGAACACGGTAAAGCCCTTCGGAATCGTTTTATCGGTAAACGACTTCACGAAGCCAAAGGTGTTGTCATACATCTCAATTTTGTTGCTGTTAAAATTGGCGGCATAGAGGTAATTCCCCGAACTCTTGCTGGTGATGGCCAGGCCCGTATAGCTGGCTTTCTTGGATTGGTTGTTCACCGCAATGAGACTCTGCGACGGCTCGAAATCCGACCAGCCTTGAATTGTGCCATCTAAAGTTGAGTACAAAAACACGGACGGCCAACTATCAATCTGAAAATCACTCGTCGAAACATCGTAGACAATTCCTGTAGGCGAACCCGGCCCGCTTCCGCTGGCCGGAGGCACAGTTACCTGCAGCTTCTGCGGAACTCCAGCGCCGTTGTAAAGCGTAGACCAGCCGTCCCATTCGTCACTCACCCAGAACGGCCCGGCGGGAGCGTAGACCAGTCCCCACGCATTCTGCAGCAGAGGGTCGACATGCTTGGCCTTGCCCGTCTGATTGGAAGTCAGGTTGGTTAACTTGTATTGCGCCATGGCCGAACTAGAAACAAAACCCAGTGCCAGCGCAAGCCATAAACTCAGAGCAGTTGTACGAGCCCATCGACGTTGCATGCTGATTTCTCCTTTAAGGTAAAGAACGGTTAGAGGTTGAGGAGGACCCAATTTCCCACGCAGGTGTCCTGCAAGTGGCCGATGTTAGGGCTCATCCGGGCGCGTGTTGTCACTGGATTGTCACCGTTTTGTAAATTCTCTCGTCTTGAAGGACAAGCGGCGACTAATAACTGACAACTGTTCTTATTTTCTGTTTGTGAATTCAGCGAGTGTTTCACAGGGAGTACTTCATCGATTCCCCGCCTCGCCTGGACGCGATGTTACGATGCACTCTCATGCCCGAATTTTGTGACGTCGCGCTCCCCGTGCCGCTGGACACTGCGTTCACTTACCGCGTCCCAGACGGGATGCAGCCGGTGGTCGGCGGACGCGTGCTGGTTCCCTTTCGCCAGCAGCGCTTATCGGGCGTCGTCACCGCGCTGCATGATCGCGCGCCTAAAGTTCAAACCAAGAATGTGCTCAGCGTGCTCGACGCCGTGCCCGTGTTCGATGACCAACTTCTCCGCCTGGGCAAATGGATTGCGGATTACTATCTCGCGCCTTTGGGCGAAGTGTTTCGCACCATGTTGCCGTTGGCCGCAGAATTCAAACGATCGATTGCCTATCGCATCACCAATGAAGGACAAATGGCGCTGCATCTCGCCGGAATGTCAGGCTCGTCCGCGCGCTCGCGCAAGACGCCCGAGGAACAGTTGGCGGAGTTTCGCGTCCTCGACTACCTCAGCCAACGTGAGATGGTGCGGGAGGAGAGCTTGCGCGCCGCGACCCGCGCATCGAAATCTGTGCTGACCGGAATGCTGCGCAAGAAATGGATTACGCGAGAAGATTTGTCGGATACGCGCGACGCTACTCGCACCGTAAAAGTTGCGCAGTTGAAGTCCGCGGAGGGCAAACTCAATTCAAATCAGCGACTGCTAATCGAAACCTTGGCCGCAGCAGGCGGGAGGGCCGCCGTCGAGGCTCTGCAAGCGCTCGATGTCCCACGGAGTACCTTGACCACGCTCGTGAAACGCGGGCTGGTTGAGATCGTCGAAGAGCCGGTTGACCTCATGGTCGCGAGTAAAACAATTCGGCCGTTCCCGCTGGACTTTCAATTCAACTCCGCTCAACAGGATGCGCTGAAAAAGATTGAAGACAGCATCCGCACTCGCGAATTCTCTGGCATGTTGCTGCACGGCGTGACTGGGTCAGGCAAGACTGCAGTCTATCTTGCGGCGATGCGTTCGGTGCTCGAGGCCGGACGCTCGGCGATCCTTTTAGTTCCGGAGATCGGCCTTACGCCGGCGGTTGCGGCAGACCTGCATCATGTCTTCGCAGACGAAGTTGCCATCCTGCACTCGGCGCTTTCGGATCAGGAGCGCGCGGAACAGTGGCATCGTATCAAACGTGGTGAGGCGCGCATGGTCGTGGGCACGCGCTCGGCCGTGTTCGCTCCGGTTTCCGATCTCGCTTTGATGATCGTCGACGAAGAGCAGGATTCTTCCTACAAGCAGGAAGAGACGCCGCGGTATCATGCGCGCGATGTGGCGGTGATGCGGGCGAAGATGGCGGATGCAGTCGTAGTGCTGGGCTCGGCGACGCCTTCGCTGGAATCTTATTTCAACGCCAAGAAGAACAAGTATGCGCTGCTCGAATTGCCAGATCGCGTGGAACATCGTCCGCTGCCCGAGGTCGAAATCGTTGACATGAGGTTGGAGTTTCAGGAGGCGGGAAAAGAACAGGTAATTTCGCGGAAGCTGGCGGAGGAAATCAGGCAGCGTCTCGATCGCAAAGAACAGGTGATGGTGTTGCTCAATCGCCGCGGATACTCGCCGGTGGCGCTATGTCGCGCTTGTGGGAACCGGATGGAATGCAGAAACTGCGCCATCGCAATGACCCATCATAAGCGCACCAATCGCATGGTCTGCCACTACTGCGGATTCATGGCGCCGGTGCCGAAGGTCTGCGGGGAGTGCCGCAGTGAGTATGTTTATTTTCTCGGAACCGGATCGGAGAAGCTGGAAGAGTTGCTGCACGGCCTGTTTCCGCAGGCGCGCATCGGGCGTCTCGATCGAGATACGGTTCGCGGCAACGAAGATTTCGAGCGGGCGCTCAACGCGCTCAACCAAGGCGAACTTGACCTGCTCGTGGGCACGCAGATGATCGCGAAGGGTCACGACATTCATGGGGTAACGCTAGTGGGCGTGGTTGGAGCCGATGCGGCTTTGGGCTTTCCGGATTTTCGCGCAGCCGAGCGCACCTTCCAATTGCTGACCCAGGTCGCCGGACGCGCGGGGCGGGGCCAGACCCCAGGCAAAGTTATTTTGCAAACTTATTTTCCGGATCACTACGCGGTTCAATACGCTGCACAGCATGACTTCGTCGGATTCTATGAAAAAGAGTTGCGCTTTCGCAGTTGGATGCACTATCCGCCGTACAGCGCGCTGGCGAATGTGCTGGTGCGCAGCGACAAGCTGGACGAAGCGCTGCGATGGTCGGGGATTTTGGGCAAGTGGTTCGAGAAGACGCGGCATGAAGGCATTCGCGTGCTCGGACCAGCGGCGGCGCCGATTGTGCGGTTGAAGCGGGACTACCGCTATCATTTTGTCTTGAAGTCGGCGAGCCGGGAGAAACTTAATGCGACGTTAAGATCGATGCTCATCTATGCAGTCGAACAGAAGATTCCGCGGACGCAGGTGATTGTGGATGTGGATGCGGTTTGGTTGATGTGAGAGAAGCATCTAGCTTCTGGCTTCTAGCTATT
>Ga0209169_10002543_pt1 | contig 10963 bp, 8 predicted proteins | sample HubBroMetageWRM4_FD_188346 | JGI IMG/M metagenome (GOLD analysis project Ga0209169, IMG submission 188346) | Warmed soil microbial communities from the Hubbard Brook experimental Forest, New Hampshire - Hubbard Brook CCASE Soil Metagenome WRM 4... | ecosystem: Environmental > Terrestrial > Soil...
TGAAGCCGAGAGTCACCGGATTTTGGGCATGTATGAGCCTGATCCGAAAACGGCGATGAAACAATTGCAAGCGGCCCAGGATGTGTTGGGCGAAGAGCATGAAATCTCCGCCAGCGATCGGGATGAGGAGTTGGCGCGAATTTTGCGTGTGCGGGCCACTCGCTTAACTGAAGTCGGAGACATGGACTCGGCTTCGAAAGCAGTTAATCAACTCGAAGCCATGGCGGACACCAGCCGCAGCCAGGTGATCCAGCTTTGCTATCACGGGGCAGCCGGAGCGGTGCTGGTCGCTCAGGGAAAATTTGCCGAGGCGGTCCCTCACTTGGAAGAAGGCATGAGCGACCCAGAATCCATGCGGCTTTTGTGGCGGGCTTATACCAGCACGGGCGCGACGTCGGAAGCGCAGGCGATTGCCTCGAAGCTGGCGTCATTGAATCTGCCGACGGTCGAGCAGGCTCTGGTGGTGCCGCAATTCCGGGTGAGCCTGATCAGCCGGGCGGAGCAACCTTAGGGCGGCAAGACTCCCCGCTATGCCACGCATCCCGATCTTCAGCTTCGGACGCACAGAGGAGGAAGTGGCACTTCCTCGTCTGAACGGCTACACTCCTTCACTCCCGCTCGAAGGCCTGCAACTCGGCATCGACAACCTGCGGCATGATGTTCACCTCAGTCCCAAGTTTGTGGCGCAGACGCGTTCGCAGATCTCACGCCTGATCGTGCGCCATGGCGATGTCGAAGGATTGCTCGCGGCGGAAGCGCCGCAACCGCGGCAGGGCGGACACTTCATTGGATCGAATGCTGGGGCGAAGAACCCTGCCAAATCCGGCGCGCTCACCAACGCTTCTGAGTTGAAGCCGCTTCTCGCGGAAATTCATTCGGCGGCTTTGAATCGCGCCAAGGCGGAAGGAAGCCCGTCGCTGGATGTGCTGGCCCGAGTGGCGATCATCAAGTTTCTGCGGATTGAACTGGGGTTGCAGTTTGCCCAGATTCTGGAACGCTGCCGCATGACTCTGAAGAGCTACGAAGGCGTTCGGGCGCAGAAAGCGCTGGAATATCGCGAGCGGGTGGCGGCCTTTCAGGTGGCAAAGAAAGTCATTCTGCGCAAAACCGGGCAGGAATTATTTCGTACTCTTCGCGAAATCGAGAAGGAAACTCTGGCCCGCACGCGGCGGTCTTTGTTTGGCAGCGGCAATAACAGTGACGAGCAGTACAAACTGTTTCTCAATCCACTTATTTTCACGGCGGATGGTTGTGACGCTTATGTCAACGCCGAGCAATATGTGATGCTGGGCAATTTCGATCGCGATCCCGACCGCTTCCCCAATGTTCGCCGCATTGCTTATGAGTTTGTCCAGTCGCTGAATCTTGGGCTCGAGGCCGATCCCGAGCGCGCCATCAATGCCTGGCTGAATGTGCCGGAGAACGCGCAAGAACTAGTCGGCTCGGGGACTCCCGAGGACTCCACGCCGGAAGAGCGAGCGCAAAAGATTCGGTTGGCCGCGTGGCTGGGCCTGCTTGACCGCGAGAAGCTGATGGATTATGTGGTGGCTTCGTACGAAGCGGTGCCGCTGCTGGCCGAATACTCGCCGCGCATCAACGCGCAGCAGTTGAAGAATGCGTTGATCTCTCGCGAAGAGCGCACTCGAGTGGAGAAATTGATTCTGGAGCAAGGCAAGGTTTCGCGCGACAGCCTGCAGGCTGCGGTACAGCGAGTGGCGAGTTGCAGAGGAGGGGAGCGCGGCAAGGTGGCGGCCCGATTCCTGCACGATTTCATGCGCTACCACCGCGACTTGAGGAACCTGGAAACGCTGCGCTCGGCGATGGACAATGTCAATCTCATCGCCAACGACAAAATGCGGCAGCTTTCTTCGATGAACGGCACGCTGTACGAATTTCTGTTGCCGGAGGAACAAAAGCCGTCGGAAGAAAAGGTTCTGCGTCACGTGATTATCAAGGCCGATGTCCGCGACTCGTCGCGGCTTACGCGCTTGCTGCTGGAACGCGGCATGAATCCAGCCTCTTACTTCAGTTTGAATTTCTACGATCCGGTGAACAAGCTGCTGTCAAAATACGGCGCCGGTAAAGTCTTTCTCGAAGGCGACGCGATTATTCTCGCCATCCTCGAACGCGAGGGAGAGCCGGGGCTGGCGGTTGGCCGGGCTGCGGTGCTGGCGCGCGAGATTATCGAGATCGTGCGTGGATACAACCAATTGCTCGAACGCGCTGGGCTTCCGGGGATTGAATTGGGCGTGGGCATTTCCTACCAGGATTCGGCGCCCATGTACCTGATGGATGGCGAGCAGCGGATCATGATCTCGGACGCGCTCAACGAGAGCGACCGATTGTCCTCCTGCAGCAAGCGGGTGCGGAAGTCGATGAAGACGATGGAAACTCCGTTCAACGTTTACGCATTTCAAACCGTGCCTGACGCCGATGTGGAAGACAGCCCTGATGATTTCATTCTGAAATACAACCTGAACGGGATTCGCATCAGCGAGGCTGCGTTCCAAAGATTGAAGCAGGAAATCTCGCTTGAACTTTCTCCGCTCGACTTGCCCAAGGTGTGGGAGGGGGAGGAGTTTCATCTGTGGAGCGGGTTGGTGCCGGTGGGCAACGATATCTTTCGCAAAATTGTAGTGCGCGGAAGCCGCATGCCGCAGATCGATCCGCATAATTTTTCGGTTCAGCTCTGGACCGAGCGCTGGTATTACGAAGTTTGTTCCAACCCCGCAATTGATGCCAAACTGGAAGGTAAAGCCACGGCAGGAAAATAAGACTCGATCAGACGCGCAACCACGCAGGCACCGGCCATCCCGAAATTATCGCGTCCCACCTTTCCGCAAAGGGCGCGGAAAAGGATGGGGCACCCTCAAATCTCCGGATTAGATCTCTGCCGTGCCTTCCAGGTAGAAAACGCATGAGCCTTCGAGTTCGACGCGATCGCCGGCCACGCGACAGATGATCTCTCCGCTTCGGCGTGAAGCCTGAAAGGCGCGAAACTCAGTCTTGCCTAGTCGTCTGGCCCAATACGGCGCCAGCATGCAGTGGGCAGCGCCGGTCACGGGATCTTCGGGAATCCCTTTGGCTGGGGCGAAATAGCGGCTCACGAAATCGTATGTTGCATCCCCTTGCGCGGTCACGATTACGCCGGGCCGGTCCATGCGGGCGAGCGCGGCCATATCGGGCGCAAGGTCACGCAGCGTCTGTACGCTATCGAGCAAAGCCAAATAGTTAAACGCGTTTGAAAATACTTCGACCGGAACGATGCCCAACGCTTCCGCCAGTCCTGGCCGAAGCGGGACCAGTTCAGACGGGCGAGCTGGGAAGTTCATGACGTAACCCGCGTTCGAACGATTCACCGTTAAAGGCCCGCTCGCCGAATGGAAGACGACGCTGCTGCGTCCGGGCTCGAGCCGCTCCATGACCACGGCTGCGCTGGCCAGGGTGGCGTGTCCGCAAAGCGGCACTTCGACGTTGGGCGTGAACCAGCGCAGGCGATAGTCGCTGCCTTCACGCACCAGAAAAGCCGTCTCCGACAAATTGTTTTCGGCGGCAATGGTCTGCAGCACGGCATCAGCCGGAAAGCTGTCCATCGGCATCACGGCCGCGGGATTTCCCGCGAAGCGGCGGGTGGTGAAGGCATCAATCTGGAATATCGGCGTGCGCATTGGCTGTTCGGAATTGGGTACTGTCGACTTCTCTGTAGATTGTGTTCGGGTAGGTTTCGATGCAAACTTGCCGCGACGGGACGTGCGGCAAGTGTGGCGGGGCGCTCGCGCCACGCAGCCGACTATCGCTTCAGCGCCGCGCTCTTGGTATTTGTGGTGCACGACGACGGAGTGTCGCTGCACTTGCGGAATGCGGGCACTACTAACGCTTGCTCCAGCGTGGGATCGTTGAGGTTGGTGAGGGTCTCGTTGGTGCGCTTGGCTCCGGCGCTGTATCCGATCTTCTGATATGCGGATGCCAGCAGCTTCAGCGAAAATGGATTGTTGTTGTCTTCTTCCAAGTGCGAGATGGCTTGATCGTAGTTGCGTTCAGAGAATAAGACTTCGCCGGCAGCCCCGTGGTATGCAAGCTCGCTCAGTCTGTCGTTGGAGCTTTCTGCCATATTGTCGAGACGAGCCAGGGTGGAGTTTGCCATTTGCTTGTTGCCCATCTTCAGAGCAACTTCAACGCGTGCCCGCAGTATCTGCGCCAGCTCCTGCGTAAGCGCAATCTTCAAAGCATTGTTGCCTTCTTGCGCGGCGGCTTCGGCTTTGTCTAAATATGCCAGGGCCTGCTTCGGATTCTGCTCGCACATGGCCATCTGACGGTAAGTATCGGCTTCGGCCTGACTGTTGTGCCTGGTGTGCGCGTAGTCGGCAATCGACTGGAAGGCATGCTCGGCGCCCTCATAATCGCCCTCGCGAACGTAAGTGGTCGCTTCCCGCGTCTTCCAGAGAATTTGTTGCAGCTCAGGCAAAGTAAATTTCTTGAATCCGATTTCGTATTCTTTGCGGGCTTGAACTTGATCGCCCATGAGCGAGTAAGTATCGGCGATGCCAAATTGCGAAGAATAAAATTCGGGATTGATGACCAGCGACGCGCGGTAATGTTCGATGGACTGATTAAAGCGCCCGGCCATGCGGAGAATTTCGGCGTAAGAATCCTGCGGATTAGAGTCGTTGGGCAACAAGGCGACATATTTGTCCATCATCGCGAAGGCCTTGTCGAACTGCCGCATAGCGGCATAGTTGTAGCCCATGTTGTTGATCAGGCCGGGCGAATCCGTGATCCCCGAGTGCTCGTAGATGGCGCTTGCCCGCTCGAACTGGGACTGATTGAAAAGCCACCACGTGGTCATCCAAACTACCCACTTGTCGTGCGGATATTGGTTGACCACATCGTTCATTTTGGTGATGGCGGAAATTAGTTTGTGATCGCCGGCGTCCTGGTACCACTCGATGACCAGTTGCTCGGAGTTGGTGGCGTGATTTTTGGTGGCGAATGCCTTCCCCTGTTCGCTCACCTGCTCGGCGGAATCGAGGCTGATCTGCGCAAGAAATTCGTGACCCATGGCGAAATCGGGATCGACCTGAACTGCTTTGCGCAGAATCTCGTTTGCCTGCTCCTGTTCCACTTTGTCGAGGTACAGGTCCAAGGCTTCTTCGACCAGACGGCGCGCCTCGGGAGATTTGGTGGTGAGGGTGAACACCGCTACGGGCGCATTGGTGGCCGGGGAGGCGGTTTCTTCCGCTATCGTGGCGGCTGAGAAGAGGCTGACGCAGATCACCGAGACCGCTATTTTAAAGATCGATGTTTTGTAGATCATAGCTAGTTCCCCCCGGCTAGTTTCCCCTCAAAAAATAGCCCTGCTCGACGGGCAGCTTGCCGTCGATCTTCACCACGCTCACGTCCTGGGTGAGCGAATATAAATCCACCACGCCGATGGCTCCGGGCGAAGTCGAAACGAAACGAAGTACGGCGTCGTCGGTGTCGGCGACCATGATCACGTCGCGATGAGCCAGAACGAAGGCATGCGCCTGCTCGGCTGTCATGTTCATTAGTTTGCGGAGAACCAGTTGCATGTCCGCGGAAGACGGGTCGCGCATGACGATGGTGATCGCTTTTCCGTCCGGCCAATTCTGTTTATGCGCGGTGAAGATTTTCACCAACTCCGAAGCCGTGAGGTTCGAGACGGAATTCGCCTTGTCAGCAACGATGGCGAATTGCTTGGCTTGAGCGGCGCAAGGCACGATCGCAACCCACATCAGCAGCACGAAGACTCGTCGCCCGTTTATCACAATGGCGTGATTCTAGCCGGGGTGTTGTTACCGCGATAGGTAACCGAGGTAATGGGGATGGTCCTTTGTTGGGCGTGAACTGTTTTGGGAGGGAGTTACTGGCCGGCGCGCAGGGGCGAGATCAATAAGCGAGCGGTCGACTTTTTCTTGGCGTCGGATTTGTCGGGTTGATACACCAGGTCGAGCGAACCTTCCGCCGTCGGAGAAGCTTCTGCCAGCGTGGCCGCCAGACTCCGGAACGAGCGTCCCACATCTGCGGTGTCATGAAGGGCCACAGGCGAACCTTTATCAATGGCGGGTGCGATTGCCTGGTGGTTGTTGGGGATTTTCCAAAGCAGCTTGCAGCCGGTTGCGGCTTCGACGTCTTCATCCCCAAAACCAGGGATCTTTTTGAAACGGTTCAGCACCAGACGAACCCGGTCGCGTCCTCCGCCTTCTTCGAGGAAAGCACGCAAGCGGCCTGCGCTCCAGAGAGAAACCACATCGGACTGTGCAACTAACAGGACGGCGTTGGATAAATCACAGAGCAGCCGCGCCGTCTGATCGGTGCGGTTGGAACAGTCGACCACAACATAACGAAATTGCGAGACCAGCAAATCGAAAAGGCGCGCCAGTTCGGCTGCGGTCGGAGTCGAATGATGAGGCTCCTGCGGGCCAGCCAGCAGTTGCAAACCATTTTTGCAAGTGGTCATCAGGCCTTGCAACAAGGAAGTATCCATGCGATGCAGGTTCTGCAGAGCATCGGTCAGGCCAAACGTTGGGCGGGCGTTGAGATGAAGAGCCGCGTGGCCTAAAAGCGCAAAGTCGACGAGCAATACTCCGCGGTGCAATTCCTGAAGAGCGACTGCGGTATTCACGGCGACGGTGGTCGCGCCGGCTCCGCCTTTGGCGTTGGCGACAACGAATACCCGGGCGCGGCCTGAAGAGGTGCGGGCACGTCCCCGAGAAGTGGCGAAGCGCGTGAAGGCGTCGACCATGCTTTCCGGAGTCGCGTTGCGCTCCATGTATTCGCGAGCCCCGGCGCGCATGGCGGAAACGATGGTGCCGGGATCGGTCATGGGGCCCACCGCGAAGATGACAATCTCGCTGGTGTTGGAGTGGATCAACTCGATGGCGTTCATCGCCCGCTGCGGATCCTGCGGATCGATATCGACTAACACCACCTCGGCGCCCACATCCTGAATCTGGCGCAGGATGGCATCGGTCGGGCTGCCGGGAAACCCTACGTGGCCAAAGACATTGCGGCCCATTTGAGTGCTCTCCAGCCGCTGCTGGAGGACTGTGAGCCGTTCTTTGTCCTCGGTAAGGAGGGTGACCGCTATGCCATGCATGGCTGGAACCTTAATTATGTACCCGGCAGGTGCATGTTATGAAGAGATCAGAAGTCCGCCAAGTGACTATCGTAACGGAGTTTTGCACAGAAGTTCCCTTCAAGATGCCTTGCCAGTTTCCCCTAGAGCTTAAAGGACGACACAGCGGTGGAAATACCGCGGAGCGAGGGAGTGTCCCTAAGGCATTCTACGCAAAAGAGGGCGGATTGCAAAGCAAGCTGGAAGCCCGGTATAGGGTCCAACCTCCCGTTCGCTGCGACTTGACCTACCGCGACTGGCATGGCCGGAGATTCCACGGTAGGCTAACAGTTACCGTTTCTCGCCGGCCGAGAACCGGGTTGAATCGAGATATGGAGTGCCCTCATCCTAAGAATGAGTTGAAAGATTCGGCTTGAGCAATCCGCCCATCCCAGCAAGTTCTGAAGAGCAAGCCATGAACGCTTCTGCGAGGCGAGGAATCAGCCTGCCCGCGACCCTGCGAGCCCTGCGCCATCGCAACTTCCAGCTCTTTTTCAGCGGGCAACTCATTTCCCTGATCGGAACCTGGATGCAAAGCATGGCCCAGGCGTGGCTGGTCTATCGCCTGACCGGATCGTCGTTGCTGCTCGGCTCCGTAGGATTTGCCAGCCAGTTCCCGGTATTTCTGGTTGCCCCGCTGGGCGGCATCGTGGCGGATCGTTACAACCGCCAGCGAGTGGTAATTGGAACCCAAATCGCATCGATGATTTTAGCTTTGATGCTCGCGGTCCTGACTCTCACGCGGACGGTGCAGATATGGCAAATCTTTGTGCTGGCCGCGCTATTAGGAGTGGTGAACGCTTTCGACATTCCCGGACGCCAGGCGTTTCTCGTCGACATGGTCGGAAAAGAAGACTTGATGAATGCCATCGCTCTGAACTCGTCGATGTTCAACGGCGCGCGCATTATCGGTCCGGCGATTGCCGGAATTCTGGTAGCAAAGATTGGGGAAGGCTGGTGTTTCTTCGGCAATGGCATCAGCTACATTGCCGTCATCGTCGGGCTGATGATGATGCGAGTGCAGCGTTCCGCAAGGCGTGCGCCTGCGGCTTCGCCTTGGGCGCATACCATCGAAGGCTTTCGCTTTGTGCGGAACACGGCGCCGATGCGCGCCATCCTGCTGCTGTTGGGATTGGTGAGTCTGGTCGCGATGCCTTACACGATTCTCATGCCAATTTTCGCCGACAAGATTCTGCACGGGGGAGCGCGCGGCCTGGGAATTCTGATGGGCGCGACCGGCATCGGAGCTTTGCTGGGTGCCCTCACTCTGGCGTCGCGCACCGGGGTTCAGGGATTGGGACGATGGGTGGCTTTCTCGTGCGCAGGCTTCGGAGTTAGTTTGATTCTGTTTTCTCTGTCGCGAAATTTCTGGCTTTCGGCGGCGTTGTTGCTTCCCGTCGGCTTCGGCATGATGCTGCAAATGTCGTCGTCCAACACGTTGATCCAGGCGATGGTGCCGGATCATTTGCGCGGACGAGTGATGGCTGTGTACTCGATGATGTTTATGGGAATGGCTCCCCTCGGCGCGTTCTTCGGAGGAGCGTTGGCGGATCGTCTGGGTGCTCCGCTCACGGTTTCGATGGGCGCAGTCGCATGTATTGGCGGCGCGGCGTTGTTCGGATTGCAGTTGCCGAAGATTAGAGTCGAAGCTCGCCAGTTGATCGTGGCGCAAGGTATGACGGCGGGTTCCCCACCCGAAGAGATGACCGCGGGAGTGGTTGAAGATTAGACGGTCATGGCCGCTGTCCCCCTAAGTCGGCCGGGCGGGGGGATCCCGGCCGCGTGCTGAAGTGACAAATTGTTACTTGAGCAAGTTGTTACTTGAGAATGATCTCTTGCAACAGTTCGGAGCTGATTACTTCGCGGATCTCGGCTCGCTTGTCGGCTATTTCCTGGGCGGGTTTCTTGCCGCCGAGAATCTTATCGCGGGCCATTTCTCCTTTCGCGGCGAGGCCGTCCATAGCGGCGTGATTTTTGTATTCAACCGCCAGACAGATGTCCCAATCTTCGGGATTGCTCTTGGTTTCCTTGAGAAAAAGTTTGTAATCCATAATCGTCCCATCCTGTTTTTGCGCATCCAGAATTGGCTTCGAGGATTTGCGGAGGCTGGTGAGATAGGCATCCATTTGAGTCGGTTTCACCCGGATCAGGGAGACGCGCCAGACTGGGCCCTCGGTGTAATGTTCTTGCGCCAGAACGGCGGGGGCTAGCAACAACACGAATGCAGCGAGACGGCAGATCGTTTTCATAAGATCTCCTCAAAGTTAAATTTTGGGGGAAACGGCGAGAGCATCATACGCTTCGCCGGGAGGATTTTGTATGCGATCTGGAGGTAACGGAGCTTTGCTCGGCAAGACGGCCCATTCGGCTTCGCCCAGGGCAGGCTAAGGCGACTGTCCCCGCGTGTTCTAAGCCTTGACGCGCGCTACACGAACCAAAAGCTAACGGATAAGAGCTAATTGCTACTCTTACGGGGCTTCGATCAGTTCCATTTTCCCGTCGCGGGTGCGATGGAGGACCATCACTTTGCCTTTGGGATCGCGGAAGACGAATACGTCGCGATCGCGGAAGTGGGCCTCTTTGATGGCTTCTTCGAGAGTCATAGGACGCATGGCGACGGCGTCTTCGGATCGTACCAGGTGAACTTCGGTAGTGCGCGCGATTGCGGGAAACTTGTGCACAACTACGTCGACGGAAGTTTGTTCGGAGAAACCGACGGCGACACCCATAATCTCCGGGGAGCCTTCGCCATTCCACTTTCCGGAGCCCGACTTGCCTGAGGTCCCGACGATCTGATTTTTGGGGTTCGGACTCTTGTGGTTGTGGCGCTTCTTGGTTCGCCATCGGGTCTTGTATTTTACAGCTTGCTTTTCGAGATGTTCGAGAGCCTCACTGATCGCGGAGGGCATGTCGCCGGCCTGAGCCAGCCCAACCAGCGGACCATTGCGCGGGCTGATCGTGATCTCGGCTTTGTGGCGGCGCTTTTCGACGGCGAGAACGACCTTGGTCGGAAATTTATCACCAAGAATTTTGCGGATTTTAATTAGGCCGGATTCAACGTCTTTGCGGATGGCTGGAGTAACTTCGTAATGCCTGCCCGTGTATTCCACATTCATGAGCGCCCCTCCTTGGGAGTTCTGCACTGCCTGGCACTGCAATATGGAAGCTTCGTCTCGCGCTTTATTGCCATCGCAAAGAACGCGATGGCGCGCGATGACTCGCCCAGATCCTTCGACTGCCAAGAGCAGCAGTCTCAGGATGACAAGCCCTCATTTCTTTACTCTGCGCTGGTGAGTGCTCGGGATGCGCATATCTTCCCGGTACTTCGCGACCGTTCGGCGAGTGACTTGGATGCCCTGCGACTGCAGAAGGCGGGTGATCTGCTCGTCGGTCAGCGGCCGGGCAGGATCTTCTTCTTCGATAAGCTTTTTCACCCGGCGCTTGAGGATGAGCAACGAAGTGTTGCCTCCTTGCGGACCGTTCACGCTTTCGCTGAAGAAGTACCGCAGCTCAAACACACCTTGCGGAGTGTGGACGTATTTGCTGGACACGGCGCGGCTGACAGTGGAAGGATGCACGCCGATTTCTTCGGCCACCTCCTTGATCATCATGGGCTTCAACTCGTCAATGCCTTTTTCCAGGAAGTCCTGCTGGCGGGCGAGGATGCTGTAACAAACCTTCACGATCGTCTGTTTGCGCTGCTCGATGTTCTTGATCAGCTGAATGGCGCTCTTGTAGCGCTCTTTCACGTAGTTGCGCGTGTCCTTGTCGTTGGTCTCTTTGGTGAGCAGTCGCTTGTACGCGGGGTTCAGGCGCAGTTGGGGAACG
>Ga0209169_10002544_pt1 | contig 10961 bp, 7 predicted proteins | sample HubBroMetageWRM4_FD_188346 | JGI IMG/M metagenome (GOLD analysis project Ga0209169, IMG submission 188346) | Warmed soil microbial communities from the Hubbard Brook experimental Forest, New Hampshire - Hubbard Brook CCASE Soil Metagenome WRM 4... | ecosystem: Environmental > Terrestrial > Soil...
CGGCGGACGATCTTGGCAATTTCGGCCGCGGCGTGTTCGTGCCGGAAGACCGTTTCATTGCCCACGACGAGCCGGGTGACATTGGGGTTGCGCCGCGCCAGGTCGAGAGCGACCTCGATCTCTCGCTCGTTTCGGTCCTCATCTTTGTCGATCCAGATCCCCAGCGTGACCGTCAGCCCGAGCTCAGCCGCTATCTTTGGAACGTGTTCGAGACCTCTGGTCGAAGCGTAGGTGCGTATCGCTTTTGCTTGTTTGGCAATCGCGGCGAGATCGGCGCGGATCCGATCTTCGGATACCATCAGATTCCCGGAAGACGGTCTGGCAAATCGGTTGTAGGAGACGCTCGCCAGTTGCCCTTCGACCTGTGCGGCAGTCGTGCGCGGCTCCGCGAGCCCCCAGAGCGCAAAATGCAGCACCGCGACCAGACAAAGAACGGCGACGAGGGTGACAATCGGCAGGTTCTGACCGCGGCCGCTCGCCGCGCCGATCCATCCCTGATACCTGGCACGCTCGTCCGGCGTCGTCATCTGCCTGCTTTGCTCCGCCAAGACTCGCTACCGGCGTACGCTTGCGCACCAGGCGCATTACGGCGGTGCGTAAGCGTTCCTGAGCATGGGCTCTGAGCGACCTAAAACTCAGCGCCCAACCGGGTTCTGAACGCGCTCAGCCTCGCTTGAGGTGAAGGCGTCATAGACCAGTTTCCGGAACGCGACCCTGATCGGGCCCCGCGCGTTATCCGTCTGCTCCATCAACAGGTAGAACATGTCGAGCTTGGGATCGATACCAATATAAGTGCCGCTCAAACTGTCCCACTTCAGTTCCCCGATAGAACCCGGCTGCTTTGTTCCTCCCTCACTGGTGCGCACGGCAAAGCCATACCCGTAACCGAAGCCGTCACCCGGGAAGTAAAAAAAATCGTGATCGATGCCCGTGCCCGGACCGATATGGTCGCTCGTCATGTCCTTGAACGCCGCGGAACTAAGGTAACGCTTGCCTTCGAACGCGCCGCCATCGAGCAGCATTTGCGCAAAGCGCGCATAATCAACGGTCGTCGAGACCAGCCCGCCACCACCGGATTCCCACTCAGGATGGGATCGGCGCCTGCGCTCCTGGTCGACGAGGTTCACATCGCTCGGTAATGGCTCCGCCATCAATGCATCTTCTTCGGGAGTATCCAGCAAGAACTTGGTGTGTATCATTCCAAGGGGATCAAAGATCGAGCGTCTCATGAAATTAAAAAGGGTCTCGCCCGAGGCGACTTCGATCACGCGGCCAAGCACGTCGGCGGAATAGCCATAACGCCAGAACGTACCGGGTTGTCGCGTGAGCGGAAGCTTGCCAATTCGTTCGGCGAGATCGGCATTGTTGAATTGCCCGTCGAACAGATGACCTTCCGCATAGAGCTTTGCCACCCAGCCGCCGACGTAGCCTCCAGCGATACCCGAGGTTTGCAGCAGCAGGTCCCTGATGGTCGGTGGCCGCGCAGCGAGAACAAGTTCGAAAGACGGCTCGCCCTGCGCATTGGTCTTCCCCAGCGCCACCTTGGCATCCGCAAAGGACGGAATGTATTTCGCCACGGGATCATCGAGCGACAGTTTGCCGGCATCGACCAGCATCATCGCGGCGACGCTCGTGATCAGCTTGGTCATCGAGCGGATGGCAAAGATCGTATCCGTCGTCATCGGATAGCCGGTCCTGACATCGCGCAGCCCAAATGTCTTCAAGTAGACGGGACGGCCATGTTGCTGGATCAAGACGACGGCGCCGGAGATATCTCCCGTCGCAACCTCGTTTTCGAAGAAATCGCTGAGGAGCTGAAGCTTCTCGGCCGACGGCGCATTCGCTTCAGCCCCGCGCGCTGTTGCGCCGACGTTCACGCAATACAGCATCAAGCCTGCGATCAGGGCCGAGCAACTCCCATAGACTGTGCGCTGAGGGGGCAAGGTGGATCCCGCTGGCTGAGTCATGAGTGCGATAGTTGCCACTCTAGCACTTAATTGCGCCCGAGATCGACCACCAGCCGGTCCGGCGCGATGCGAATTCTCACGCCGCCGGGATCAGGACACGGGTTAGGCGGAGATCGATGACCGGCTCGGCGGCCAACAGCGCTTGCTCGCAGGTATATAAAGGGAAGCCGAGGCAGCCCCACCGGATGCCGGCAAGCCGCCCCCTTGGTGGCTCCGAGGTTGATGACCGGCTCGATTTTGGTTGAAGTCTCGACCCGGGTTCGCTTAGGCACGCAGCTCGGAGAATTCTGTCGATCGGAAGTAGAGGACGGACAATGAAGCAAGCACTCTTGCGGCCAGAATCGTACACGAAAAAGGTTGCGCTCGTCCTCCAAGGCGGGGGCGCGCTCGGAAGTTATCAAGCCGGCGTTTACGAGGCGCTTGCCTCATCGAACTACAAGCCTGACTGGGTGGCCGGAATCTCGATCGGCGCTATCAATGCCGCTTTGATCGCCGGCAATTCACCTGAAACGCGAGTCGAAAAACTGCGCGAGTTCTGGCGCGCCATTACGACTCCTGCAAGATGGGTCGTACCGATTTCCCAGCTCTTCAATGTCGCGGATCCTGCCTTCGATCTTGCAAAGCAGATTAGCGCGATGAATGCCCTGCTTCTGGGCCAGACAAACTTCTTCGCGCCGCGAAAGCCGGCCGACTGGTGGTTTGGCCGCACGCCGACCAGCTATTACGACACGAACTCGCTCAAATCCACATTGGAACAGCATGTGGATTTCGACCGCATCAATTCGAAGGAAATTCGTTTCAGCGTCGGAGCCGTAAACGTCCGGACAGGAAATTTTGTATACTTTGACAATGCGGAGATCGAGATCAGGCCAGAGCACGTCCTTGCGAGCGGCGCGCTGCCGCCGGGCTTTCCCTCAGTGGAAATCGATGGCGAGCATTATTGGGACGGCGGACTAGTATCGAATACGCCGTTGCAACACGTCATCGAGTATTATCCGCGCCGCAGCCATCTCATCTTCCAAGTGGACCTTTTCCCCGCCCGCGGCGCGCTGCCCAAGAATTTGAACGAGGTGGGCGAGCGCGACAAGGATATCCGCTATTCCAGCCGAACCCGGGCCGTTACGGACAGGTTGCGGCGGGAGCACGATCTGCGTCACAGCATGAACATGCTCTGGGAGAAGCTGCCCGACGATCTGAGAAGCGGCCCGGAAGCCGCTATGCTCGATGAATTCCGCTGCGTGACCACTATGGACATTGTTGAACTGATTTACCGCCCCGAGCACGCGCTGGGACAATCCAAGGACTACGAATTCGATCGCCTGACAATGGAGAAACGGTGGGCGCAGGGTCTATCCGATGCCGAGGAAACGCTGATCGCTGCGCCGTGGCTGGAGCCGATGTCGCCGGAGGTGGGAGCGCGCACATTCGACCTTCGCACGACCATTCCGACAGGAGATGCCTCGAAGAATTCGGGGAACCAAGCTGGTGGGTAAATCCAACCACGGCGCCGATCTCGGCGAACGATTTTGAAAGCCATAGTAGCCCTGCCCGTGGAGACTTGACGCTGCGACACGCAAGTCATCGACGCCGACGCCGGCTGAAAATCGCGCGGTAGCGCCGTGCCCCTCGCCTGCCGATTTATTCGAATTTTTCGGATTTATTCAGATGGTATGTATTTTACTGTACAGGACGAATAAGCTCGGCTAAGGTAAGCTCACGCCGGCATCCGAACAAACATTGCCACGACAATCCCATTGGCCGGCAGGCGAATTTATAAAGTCACTTGAGCGCGCCATGCGCCACGAGGAACGTTGTCTGGTCGACAGGCAGCGAGGTTGGTGTACGGCCCGCAATTGGCAGGGGAAGTCGCATGTATATTTCGGCAAAGGCGTCTGCGGCACGTCAGCGCGAAGCTCAACTGGCGCGAGATAATCGGGCGGAGATCGTAAAGGCCCTTTCGCTCGGGCAAATCAACCGCCGCGATCTCTTCAGATGGGGCATCTTCACGGCAACGGGCGCACTGGCGCTGAAGAACGGCCTTAGTCCGTTTGCCAGGAGCGCCTTTGCGGCGGTGCCGACCGGTACTCCCAGAAGCGACCTCTACGGCGCGCAGAAATATACCTACAGCCTGCCGAGGCTGGCACTTCAGAGCCCCATTCCGCTGACGCGCGACGCGGCGACGCGCAATGCCGTGTTTCCGGCAAGCTATGGGGAATTGCCCGCCAAGCGGCTATCCTATCACACCGATTATTCCGCGAACCCGTCGGATACCCGCTACAAGAATACGGTGTCCGGCAGAGGCCCGATCGAGGGTCGTCCGCCCGGGGAAATCTTTGCGCATCAGCGGTGGGACGAATTCTTCCCCAAGGTCGGCTACGTCATGTCGATCGGGCCGGCGGCAGCCGGCACCAAATTCCACCCCAACTTCATGCCGCAAAATCCGAACAGCGTCTGGTGCTACGGCTCCGGCAAGTATGTTTCGGGCAACTCGCCGCCTCCCCTGATCAAGGCTCGCTATGGCGAACCCGTGCTGACCCGCATCTACAACAATCTTCCGTTATATCGCAGCGACAACGAAGGCTTCGGCGTCAACGAAACCCAGGTTCATTTCCATAACGCCCACAACGGCGCGGAGAGCGATGGCGCCGCCAACGTACACCACTTCCCCGGCACTTTCTATGACTACCGGTGGAGTACGACGCTGGCGCGGCGCGACAAGATCAATACCCAGGGGACCGATCTTCGGGCCTCCGGCCCTGACGGCTACGGCGGGTTGACCAAAGTACCCGGCGACTTCCGCGAATTGCAGGGAACGCTCTGGTTCCACGATCACCGCTTCTTCTTCACCGCCGAGAACGTCTACAAGGGCAATTACGGCATGGTGAATTTCTACAGCGGCCCCGACCGCGGCAATGAGGCGATGGCCGATGGCGTCAACCTGCGGCTGCCGAGCGGCAGCCTGCTGGATTGGGGCAATATCGATTTCGACGTGAACCTCATCCTCTCCGACGCGGCGTTTCGTGCCGACGGGCAGCTGTTTTTCGACCTTTTCAACACCGACGGCTTCCTCGGCGATGTGCCGCTCGTCAATTCGGCCTACGCGCCGTTCTTCGAGGTGCTGCCGCGCAAGTACCGCTTCCGGATCCTCAATGCCAGCATGTCCCGCTTCTGGAAGCTCGCGCTTGCCGGTCCGACCGGCTCAGCCGTGCCGTTCCAGTTCATCGCCAATGACGGCAACTTCGTCGTCAATCCGATTACACTGACGACGCTCGACCACCAGGGTACGGCGGAGCGCTACGATATCGTCGTCGACTTCTCGCGTTTCCGCGTCGGCGACAAGGTCAGACTTGTCAATCAGCTGCAAATGCGGCCGGATGGCCGCGGACCGCAACGCGACCTGACATTGGCGCAGTCGCTCGCAGGTGATCCGTCCGATCCCTGCATTGGCCCCATCATGCAGTTCAATGTCGTCGGCTCCGTCCAGAGCGTGGACGTCCCGGGCTACACCCATACCGCGACGTCGCCGGATCGCAGCGTCGTTGCACTGAGCTTGACCCAGCAGATACCCGTCGTCGCACCGGTCAGGACAAGGCTTGTCGAGTTCGGACGGTCAGGGAATGGCGACTCCCGGAATCCAGCCGGACAATGCACGCCGGATTGCCCGGAAAGCGCGGTCTTCCCATGGACCATCAGGGTCAATGGCCAGGAAGCGCACTCCATGAATGCAAACCGGATCTCTCTCTTGATTCCCAAACCAGGGGAAATCGAGCACTGGACCTACGTCAACGGCGGCGGCGGCTGGGATCACCCTATCCACCTGCACTTCGAAGAAGGCGTGACTCTCAACCGCGGAACCGACCCGATTCCGGCAACAGAGAAACTCGTCAGAAAGGACGTCTGGCGATTGGGTACGGCCGGCCAGCGGCAGGTCACGTTCCAGATCCAATTTGGTGAATACGGCGGATCGTATGTCAATCATTGCCACAACACAGTCCATGAGGACTTTGCACTGCTGATGCGGATTCAACTCCTCACGGGCGTTCCGGGATCGCCGCAAACGGCGGTCACGCCGACGCCCAATCCGACGCCGGATGGCATCGTCTGGACAACCCCGGAAATTCTGCCCGAGGGCGATCCCAGAACGACTCCGTCTTAAAGCACCATCGCGGGAGGACTTTAAAATGAAATCATTTCACGCAATCTCGAAGCGGGTGGTGCTGGGACTCCTGCTCGCCACTCCGTTCGCGGGCTCAGTGTCGGGACAGACGACGGCGCCGCCGCCGGCGCCGAAAAAGGTACCGACTTCGGCAACTCCGCAAATGATCGATGAAGCGATACGCCGTTCTCAGGCACGAACCGCCAAAGAAAGGGAACAGGGCATACCGGAGCAGTTCGGCAGCGAGGAACCGTTCACCAAGACAAACTGAGTACGTTCTTTATCTGCGCCGTGATCGTCGCGGAATTCGTGAAGCAGGATTTGGGAGAGGAATATGCGACGGCACGGAATACTGGCGATGACGGTGGCCGCCATCGCGGCCGTCGCCGGCCCCAACACCGGTGAGGCCGGGAGCGGCCCGTGGGGCGAAGGCTACATTCCAAATCTTCAGGTGAAGAACCAGGATGGGGAGACCGTCCGCTTTTACGATGACCTGATCAAGGGCAAGATCGTCATCATCAGCTTCATCTATACCAGTTGCACCGACATCTGTCCCCTGACGACGGCCCGCTTGTCTCAGCTCGAGGACAGGCTCGGCGACGCGCTCGGCCGCGACGTCTTCATGATTTCGATGACTGTCGATCCCAAGAGGGACACCCCGGAGAAGATGAAGGAATTTTCGTCGGCCTTTCAAACCCGCCCGGGCTGGACCTTCGTCACGGGCGCGCTGGAGGATATCCGCGCCATCAACTACAAATTCGGGGAACGCAGCGAAATCCTGAGCGAGCATCGAAACCAGATCGTGCTCGGCAATGACGCAACCGGTGAGTGGCAGCGTGACTCCGCATTCAGCGACCTCAATCGCCTTGAAATGACGATTCACAGTCTCGATCCGAAATGGCGCGACCAGGTGCGCCCACCGGCGGCCGATGCGACCAACAAGACCGGGTTTGCGCTGAGCGAACAACCTGGGCAGGCGCTGTTCAAGAAAATATGCGCGCCCTGTCACACGATCGGCGTTGGGGATCGGGTCGGCCCCGATCTGCGCGATGTCACGACACGGCGAGACCGCGCATGGCTTGCCGCATTCATCCGAAATCCCGCAAAACTTCGGGCACAGCACGATCCCGCCGCGATGACTCTGGTGGAGAAATTTCCCGCGGTGCGGATGCCGGCGCTGGGCCTCGGCGAGCAAGACGCGTCAGATCTGGTTTCTTTCCTCGAGGCGGAAGCCTTGCGGCTTCACGAAGCACAGAACCAAACCCCACTCACCGCCCATGAGCGTGGGGATCACGCTCACCACCATTGAATAGAAGAGCCATTCTCAAGCAGGGAGTTTGTAATCGTGAGTATAGCCAACGACAAGGATCGCGCTGTGCGATCGGACAACCGGTCGAAACCGATCATCCGGAATCCAAATCCGCAACAGGTCAAGCCGGCCGATGAACCGACGGGGTTGACCGAAAAGGTGCGCCGGGACGCAGCTTCCTTGCGCAATTCGCTCGCGTTCACGCAAGCGGTCGGGGTGCTGATGCGCTCTTCCCACTACAAGGAATACAAGATCTGCGACCTCGAATGGCTTCTGCTTCCCGCGATCACAAACCGGCAATTCCGAATCGGCGAGGTCAAGCTTGACGAAGCGCATGGCGGCGCGACCGTGCCTGCTTCGTTGGTCCTGTGGGCGCTCGTGTCGCCTGAAGTGGACAAGCGCCTGACCGGGACGACGGAGTCCGAACCAAAGCTCACGCCTGCCGAATGGACCTCCGGCGATATTCCCTGGCTGGTGCATGCTGCCGGAGAGACGCGGTTTGTCCGGCCGGTCGTGGATCAGCTGATGGCAACCACGTTCAAGGGCCGCACGTTGAAGGTTCTCGGCCGCGACAAGGACAACAACATCAAGATACACATCCTTGACGGCTCCAAGGAAGCCTCCAAAGAAGCCTCCAAGGAAGGCGCCAAGAGCAGCGCGGAGAGCGCCGCCTAGACCGCGATCAAACCATATCGCCGGCCGGCACTGGACAAACGAAAAGCCTCAAGACCGTTAGGTCTTGAGGCTTTTGCGCGCACGCTGCGGATGGGGGCTCCGCGTGCGGCGCGACGGGCTTTGATGCGTTCGCTCAGCGCTCGCGGAAAGCCTTGACGACCTGATCGCGCAGGGGCTTCGTGAGATATGACAGCACCGTCCGGTTCCCGGTTTGGATGAACGCATCGACCGGCATTCCCGGCAACAGCTTGAGGCCATCCAGCCGCGCGATCTCATCGGTCGATGTGGCGATATGGACGAGGTAATAGGTCGCACCGCTCTTCTGATCCAGTACGATATCGCCCGAGATCCTTTTCACCACGCCGTTGATTTCCGGCGTCGTGCGCTGGTTAAAGGCAGAGAAGCGCAACACAGCCGCCTGGCCCAGCACCAACTGATCGATGCTCTGCGGCGGAAGCTTGACCTCGACGGTGAGTTCATCCGCCTCGGGTACGATCAACATCGCGGGCTCGCTTGCGGTAATCACGCCGCCGATCGTATGGACATTGAGCTGATGGACAACGCCGCTTTGGGGCGCGCGAATGTCGATGCGCATCAACTGATCCTCGGCGGCGATCTTGCGTTCGAACAGCTCGGCCATTTTGCCCTGGATCTCCCGCAGCTCCTTGGCGACCTCGCTGCGCAGATCCTGGTCGATCTGGATGATCTGGAGTTCGATCTCCGCCATCTTGCCATGGGCCTGGGCCATGGAGGCAGTCAGTTGGCCGCGCTCGCCCTTGATGCGTACCGACTCGCGTTCAAGCTGCGTCAGGCGCATGATCGGTATCAGATTCTTTGACCATAGATATCGAACGCCCTCGAGCTCGCGAAGGATCAGCTCGATCTCGCCGTTCTTTGCTTCGGCCTGCTCGGTTACTCCCTTGATCTCTTCCTTGAGCTGGCCGATCCGCTCCTTGAGCTGTGCCTTCTGCCCTGTCCGCGCCTGCCTGCGCAGCTCGAACAGCCGCCGCTCGCCGTCGACAACCCGCCAGACGTCCGCGTTATGCGAACGTGACGTCAATTCGGACGCAAAGTAGACGTCGTCCTTTTCATCGCGCTCAGCCTCAAGACGGGCCTGCCGAGCCAGCAATTCGTCAATGCCTTTGACGACGATCGCAAGATTTGCGCGGGTGACGGTCTCATCGAGGCGTATGACCACATCGCCGGCGTGCACATGTGCGCCGTCCCGCACGCGCAGTTCGCCCACCACGCCGCCGGTCGGATGCTGCACTTTCTTGACATTCGAATCCACCACGAGCGAACCGGACGCCACGACCGCGCCGGACAGTTCCGCCATCGTTACCCAGCCGCCAGCGCCGCCGACAACGAGCAGCCCGACCGCGCACACCATCAGGACATGCCGCCGGATCGAGCGGCCCGCTGTTTCCGTTTTCATGCTCATGACTATGCCTCAGCTTCGGTTGCAAGCTTTACCGATCGCAGATGCGATTTCGAACGCTCAAGGACCTTCTGCAACACCTCTTCCTTTGGCCCGAACGCCTGCACGCGTCCGTTCGCCATGGCAAGGATCAGATCGACGCCCAGCAGGGCCGAGGGGCGATGAGCGATGACGATCACGATCGCTCCCCGTGCCCGTGCGCCCAGGATGGCACGCGTCAGCGCCTCGTCGCCCTCGGCATCTAGGTTTGAATTCGGCTCGTCGAGCACGACCAGGAAGGGATCTCCGTACAGCGCACGCGCCAGCGCGATGCGCTGCCGCTGCCCCGCGGAGAGCGCCAGGCCGCCCTCGCCGACGCGGGCGTCGTAGCCGTCCTGCAAGCGGACGATGAGATCGTGCACGCCGGCGGCGCACGCTGCGGCAATCACGGCATCGGAATCGAAATCGGGCGAAAAACGCGCGATGTTCTCAGCCACGGTGCCGTCGAACAATTCGACGTCCTGCGGCAGATAGCCGATGTGGGGTCCGAGGCTTTCCGACGACCATTGCTCGAGCGCAGCACCATCCAGGCGAACCTTTCCACGCGCCGGCGTCCAAATTCCGACGAGACCCCGAGCAAGCGACGACTTGCCCGAGGCGCTCGGACCGATGATGCCAAGCCCCTGGCCGCTTTGCAGCGCGAAGCTCGCGTCACTGACCACGATTTTCGTCTGTCCCGGAGGCGCGATGTTGAGCGCTTCCACGGCCAGGCTCTTAGCCGGCGGCGGCAACCTCGTCCCGGGCGACGCCCGCTCCATCAGCTTGAGGAGATCCGTCAGCCGTGTACGGCTTTGGCGCGCGGCGACAAATCCTTTCCAGTTCGCGATCGCAAGTTCGACCGGCGCAAGCGCCCGCGACACCAGTATTGAGCTCGCGATGATGATCCCGGCTGTCGCTTCCTGATTGATCGCCAGATAGGCGCCGACCGCAAGCACCGTCGATTGCAACATCATGCGCAGGACGCGCGAAGCCGCACCAAGACCGCCGGCGACGTCCGCGGTCCGTACCGACGAACCGCGATACCTCTCATTCGCATCGGACCAGGCGGCGGCAAGATGGCCCCGCATTCCCATGGCCTGCAGAACTTCGGCGTTGCGGCGCGTCACCTCGGCAAGGCCGAGCCGCCGTGCATTGGCCTCCGCGGTCGCCTTGGCCGGCGCGCGGGTAAGCACTTCAGTCCACAGCGTCAGGCTGACGAGCACCAAAGCGCCGGCCAGTGCCGTGATCCCGATCCAGGGATGGAATACGAAACAGATGCCGAGATACAGCGGCATCCACGGCATGTCGAACAACGCGGTCGGACCAAGGCCGGATAGAAAGCCCTGGATCTGATCGAGATCGCGGACTGGCTGAATGCCATCCGCCTTGCCCTGGATC
>Ga0209169_10002548_pt1 | contig 10958 bp, 13 predicted proteins | sample HubBroMetageWRM4_FD_188346 | JGI IMG/M metagenome (GOLD analysis project Ga0209169, IMG submission 188346) | Warmed soil microbial communities from the Hubbard Brook experimental Forest, New Hampshire - Hubbard Brook CCASE Soil Metagenome WRM 4... | ecosystem: Environmental > Terrestrial > Soil...
ATCGATCAGCCGCGCCATCGGCTCCGCAAATTTAGACATAGATCATTGAGTAATCGGGTGGTTGAGTAATTGGGCAATTGAAAAGTCGAGAATGGAGAGGATAACTGCTCAATTACTTAATTACCAAATTTCACATTCCCGGTATTCCCAACCCACCCAGCATTCCGCCCATCGTGGATTGCATGGCTTCATCAACTTTCCGGCTCGCCCCATTGATTGCCGCGGTCACCAGATCCTGCAACATTTCGACGTCGCCGCTCTTCACCGCTTCGGGATCGATCTTCATGCTCAACACCTGCTTGCGCCCGTCCATCTTGACCACGACGGTGCCTCCGCCGGACGAACCCTCGACCACGGTCTCCTCCATCTTCTTTTGCAGCACTTCATATTGTCGCTTTGCCTGCGCCATCATTTCCTGCAAGTTGAATCCGCCCATGTCGCCCTTCCCAATGAAGACTCGAATTCCCGAAGCCTGGCGCCCCGCCCTAGCGTTTGTCCCGGTAATCAATGATCGTCCGAATCTCCGCCCCGAACTTTTCCTTCATGCGGCGGACAATCGGATCTTGCTCGGCGCGGCTGCGGCCTCCCCCGTTGGGGGATGGCCGGTTCGTCGCGGTGGCTGGCGCAGCGTCCTCTGGGATCACTTTCAGCTTAAGCGCTCGTCCTGCAACCCCGCTGGCGGTCGCGATCACCAGGCGCCTGGCATCTGCCCCCAACGTCATATCGATTACCGTGCTCGAGGAAGGCACTTTAATTACCAGTTCGTTTCCTGCGATCTGCCATTGACCCCCTTCGAGCATTGAGACCAGCATTTGATGCCCCGCCTGCGCCAAAGCATTCAGCACAGGATCGCGCAACGCATCCTGCAACGCGTCTGTTTGCGGAACCCTCTCCGGACCAGTAGAAACCTCGTGTGCAATTTCCGCGACCGCTGCGGGAGCGGCTGCCCCCATGACGACAGGCGCCGTCGATTTGCCGCTCGCGAATACTGGCGCGCTGGCCGCGGGACTATCGTCGACTACAAGCTGTGGCTTCGAGCTGTTCTTTCGCGCCGAATCAGCCGCGAATGGTGAGATCTGATTTGATCGAGGCGCAGCGGGAGCTGATTCCGACTTCTTAGGATCGGGAACGGCTGTGGGCTTGCCGCTCAAGCGCGCGCCACTGGGAGCAGCCATGCCGGCGGCGCTCAAGAGCTCCTCCATCGGCAGCAAGCGTTGCGCGTGCGCCATCTTCAGCAGGCCCAATTCCAGATGAAACCGCTGCTCCTGTCGGTATCCAAGTTCACCGTGCGTGCGCAACATGATCTGCAAATGCCGCGCCAGATCCTCTTCACTGAACAGTTCGGCGACCCGCGCCACCCGGGCGCGCTCATCCCCAGAAATCTGTAACAGGGAAGAGCTCCCACCGGCGATCTTCGCCACAACCGTGTTGCGCAAGAAGCGAACCATTTGGCGTGCGAAGTGCGTTGGACTGTGGCCTTCGCTGATCAGCCGGTCAACCAGCCGTAACACTTCTTCGCTCGAACTCCGCGCGATCGCTTGCATCACTTCTTCCAGCACTGTCGAAGGCGCGGTGCCGGCCAGTTGCCGCACTGCGTCCGCGGTCAGGCGGCCGTCGCAAGAGGCGATAGCCTGGTCCAGAATGGAGAGGGCGTCGCGGATGGATCCATCCCCTGCCTCTGCCAGCAGCGCCAGTGCATCGTCATCGGCTTCGATCTTCTCGCGGCCGATCAGATCTTTCAGTTGTCCCAGAATTTCCTCAAAGCGCACCGCCCGGAAACTGAAGTGCTGGCAACGCGAGCGGATCGTCTGCGGAATGTCCTCGGGCTGAGTTGTGGCCAGCATGAAAACTACATGGCTCGGTGGCTCCTCCAATGTCTTCAGCAGCGCATTGAAGGCCGCATCGGTAATTTGATGAGCTTCGTCGAGAATGTAAATTTTGAAACGATCGCGCGCCGGACGATAACGCGCGGCCTCGCGCAATTCGCGGATCTCATCGATGCCGCGGTTGGTGGCGGCATCGATTTCAATCACATCCACTGAATTTCCCGCCCGAATCTCCGTGCAGGACTCACAAACGCCGCAGGGCTCGGTCACCGGCTTGTCCGAAGATCGGCAGTTCAGCGCCATAGCCAAAATCCGCGCTACGGTCGTCTTGCCGATGCCGCGGTGCCCGCTGAAGATGTATCCATGCGCCGTGCGGCCCTGCTCAATGGCATTTTTCAGCGTCCGTGTAACGTGCTCCTGGCCGATTACCTCAGAGAAGTTCTGTGGACGGTATTTGCGCGCGAGGACCTGATAGCTCATGGTGTGGAAAGCTAGATTATACGTGATTGCCAGAAGTCTGAGGGCGGCGGAACGACGCTCGCGCAGGCATATTTGCGTAGCCCGGATGCCTCCTCCGGCAGGCCCAAGGAAAGCCATTTATCAGCCCCGCCAACGAAGTCCTTGCGGAAAAGATACTCCACAGAGTAGGCTTCTGCTTGGCTTCTTGGGCCGAGGGGGCTCCTGTGCAACTAAAACTGACGGTACGGACTGTGGATGACATCGTGGTGGTCGATTGTGCTGGCCGCATCATTTTTGGCGAAGAGTCTGCCGACCTGCGCGACACTGTGAGAATGGTGATCACACAGAGCAAACGCGTGGTGCTCAACTTATCCGGCGTGACTTATATCGATAGCGGCGGGCTGGGGACGCTGGTTGCGCTCTACACTACGGCGCGGAATAACGAAGGCTCAATCAAGCTGGCCAATCTGACGCAGCGCGTCGGAGATCTTCTGCAGGTGACCAAGCTGGTAACGATTTTCGACGTCTACGAGAGCGAGGAAGATGCCCTCGAGTCTTTTCGCAAAGGCGCGGCGGCGTAGTGCACCGTGTGGCGCGGGCGTTCTCGCCAGCGTTTTGTCCCTGGTGGCCGTCTCCATTCTGATATGACGATGGACGGCCGCATCCTCGAAACCATCCGCAAAATTCCTCGCGGTAAAGTTTCCACCTATGGAGCCATCGCTCGGGCCGCGGGATATCCCCGAGCGCCCAGGCGCGTGGCCTGGATTCTGCATCGTTCTTTCGACTTGCCTTGGCAAAGGGTCTTGGGCGCGGGCGGGGAAATAAAACTGCTCGGCGATTCAGCCATCGAACAGCGACTGCGGCTGGAATCGGAAGGCGTCGCCTTTCGGGGCCGCCGCGTGAACATGAAGCAACACGAATTCAAGTTTCCCAAACGCAAAGCGAAAACCAAGCCGGTGGGCAAACGAAAAGGAAAACGACCAAGGGTTAGCGGCCGCTCTTAAACTGCTCGTCGATTTCCACCTGATATCCGGCGCTGAGTCGATTGGTTTCGTTGGCCATCCCCACCACCGCCATCAGCTCTTTGAACATCTCGTCGGTCATGCCTTTCTTTTGCGCCGAAACGGTATGAGATGCGATGCAATAATCGCACTGGTTGCTCACGCTGACGGCAACGTAAATTAATTCCTTGGTCAGAGCGTCGAGCGCACCTGGCGCCATAATCTGCCTGATGTCCTCCCACGTGCGCTTAAGAGTTGCCGGATCATTGGCAATCGCTTTCCAGAAATTGTTGATCCAGTCCGTCTTGCGCGTGGCCATGATATCGTCGTAGACCGCTCGTACTTCGGGGCTCGCGTCTCGATATTCAACCAGTCCAAGCGTTGCCATTCTTTCTCCTAGTCAGATCAGCCCTTCGGAACTTCTCCGCTTAACAATTTTCCCAGCTCGCCGGACGAACATCTTAGCCCAACATAGAAAGTTCCAAACAACGCGTAGACCGCGCTCACCTCGTCGAACCGCATCTCGTAGATCAGTTTCTTGAATACGAGTGGATCGTCGGCGAACAAATCGACGCCCCACTCCCAATCATCAAATCCAATCGACCCTGTAATGATCTGCCGAACCTCGCCCGCATAACGCCGCCCCACCAGACCATGCTCATTCATCTGCCGCGCTCGCTCTTCAATGGGAACGGTGTACCAGTTCTTTTCTTCTCCGCGCCGCCGATCCATGGGATAGAAACAAACATAGCGATGCTTGGGCAGCTCCGGAAACAAGCGTGGCCGCATGGCTTCTCTCTGCCGGGCCAAGGTCTCTTTAATCGCCACATTCCATTCTTCGGAGTGAGGTTCTACGCCTCGCTCCACAAGTTCGCTATAAACCTTGATCGTCGATTCATACAGCCCCAGCTCAATCACTGACAAATACGAGGTCGTCGGCTCAAGAAAATCATTCAGCCGGAGGCCTGCCATTTGCAATTCGGCCTGATTCAATTCCACAAACGATGGCCGGAAGTGGATAAACATCAGGTCGCCCTTGTGTCCGAGAAGCGAAAAAATCCCGGATTGGCCAGACCCATTCGCTTCCATTTTCGCGAGTACGCCGGTAGCCTCATCGATGATGTCCGTCTTTTCTGCCGGAGTCAGCGACCGCCATGCGGACCACCGGAATCGCACCATCTGATGCAGAACGCTGTAGCCTTCAACGGTAAGAGGGACAGGCGGAATCTCCGTCGAAACCATGGTGGCGCGTGTGTGCTCCGGTCGAGCGCTACGGGGCTCTGGCATAAGTTTTCCTCGTCGACTATTGTAAACGCGAAAAGCGTGGAAGTTTGTGCCGTGCGTCGGTGGCAGGAATTTAAGGGTTGATCAGAATATCTCGCGCGGAATTTCGGCGACTGGCGGCAAATGATCGTACGGCATGGAATTGGGGGAGCGAAAAGCAAAAACTGGGGGGAATGGATTGCGGAGCTTTATCAATGCACTCGGTTAAACAGAACATCCTCGACGTAAGTCACCGCATCGCAAACATCGAGGCCAGAAGCCAGCAGGCCAGTGACGTCGGCCTCCGTCAGGCCAGCTTGTTGCGACGCCTCTTGCAATCTCTCTACCGCAACAAAGATGGGTACTCGGTACTTGTTCTCCACGATTTAAACCCTCCTTTTGCTGGTTTGTGTTGATTTAAAAACGGAGCAGCCTATGCCCCAGGATCTCGTTTAGTCGTCAATCGCACTTCTTCGCGGTGACAGCTAACAGCAACCTGAATCCACTATGCAGCGAATTGTTGAGCAACGGAAAAAACGATGGAGGAGTGGTAAGAGAGCCGACGTCGTGCGAGCGACTAAACAATTCTGCAACACGACGCGATTCATGTTACGAAGTTAACACGTGTTTTGGTAGGGTCAATCCCACTAACGTGCCACCCGCGCGAGGACCTGCGAACGTTATTTCGAAAGCCGGCGCAATCTTCGAAGTGCCCGTTCCGCCCGACGATGCTGCTAGCTCATCGTCGACGCCACTGACGACGCGGAGCGTTTGGTAGAGGCAACTAATTTCGTGGAACTGTTACCTTGCCACCCTTCCGTATTCTTCTAACGGAAGGGTGACAAGCGTGCTTCAACAGACTGTGATCTAAAGCGCGGCGCAGACTGCCTTGACTTCGGTGTACTGCTCGAGCACCTCGTGGCCCATTTCGCGGCCCCAGCCCGATTGCTTGTATCCGCCAAAGGGAAGGGCAGCGTCGAAAACGTTGTAGCAGTTAATCCAGACTGTGCCCGCCCGGAGCTGCGCTGCCACACGATGCGCCTTTTGGATATCGCGCGTCCAGACTCCCGCCGCCAGACCGTAAATCGAATCGTTGGCTTGCTTGACCAGCTCTGCGGGATCGCTAAACGGAATCGCCGTAACCACGGGTCCGAAAATTTCTTCTTTCACGACTTTCATCTGCTCGTTCGTGTTCACCAGAACCGTGGGCTTGACGAAGTAACCTTTATCGCCATGTCGTCCACCGCCCGCGACGGCTTTGGCGCCTTCGGAGAGTCCGGAGTCAAGATATCCGCAAACCCGATTCATTTGCTCTGCAGAAACCAGCGGACCCATTTCAGTCGATGGTTCCATCCCCGCGCCGACATTGATTTTCTTTGCGTGCTCGGCGACGCCTTCGACGACCTTGTCAAAAATCTTATTCTCGACATAGAGCCGCGAGCCCGCACAGCAACACTGTCCGTGGTTGAAAAAGATTGCGCTGGACGCTCCAGCAATCGCGGAATCGAGATCAACGTCGGCAAAGACAACATTCGGAGACTTGCCGCCCAGCTCCAGCGAAACTTTTTTCAGGTTGCCCGCCGCGGCCTGCAGAATCAGCTTGCCAACTTCCGTTGAGCCGGTGAATGCAACCTTGTCCACGTCAGGATGAGCCGACAGCGCGGCCCCGGCAGTTTCGCCGTAGCCAGGGACGATGTTAACCACGCCATCCGGAAAGCCTGCTTCCTGAAACAACTCGCCCAAACGCAAAGCTGTGAGCGGCGTCTGCTCCGCCGGTTTTAGAACAACCGTGTTTCCCGTAGCCAACGCCGGACCCAACTTCCACGCCGCCATCAGCAAGGGGAAGTTCCATGGAATGATCTGCCCAACGACTCCCACCGGCTCGCGCAGCGTGTAGGCAAGAAACTTCGCCCCACGCGTCGAAATCGGAATAGTGTTTCCCTCAATCTTGGTCGCCCATCCTGCCATGTAGAAAAACAAATCGGCCGCCAGAGGGACGTCGGCGGCGCGGGCCACTTTATAAGGCTTGCCGTTGTCGAGCGATTCCAGTTCGGCGAACTCATCCCTGTGTTGCTCAAGCAATTCGCCGAGCTTCCAGATCATGCGTCCGCGTTGAGACGGAGTCAGCTGCGACCATTTGCCGTTGAATGCGGCGCGAGCCGCTTTGACGGCGCGGTCGATGTCTTCGCGATCACCTTCGGCGACGCGGGCAAGAACCTCGCCAGTCGCGGGATTGTAGGTTTCAAAGGTTTTTCCGGATGCTGCTTCTACCCACTTGCCGTTAATCAGCATCTTGCGAGTCTGGGAAACGAAGCTCGAAGCTTTACTTTCGGATGGAGCGTTCAGAACTGTTGCCATATTTTTTCTCCTGGCGTGCAGATATTAAGGATTTCAGAAGGTGGAACCTCCGGGCGTGCGACACGGTTCCACAAAATCGTTTGCGCACTCGGCGTTAGGTACGATTTTAGCTCATTTCACTGGCTGACGGATGCGGCTTTCTGCCCAATCAGAATGGCTTCCTGCATCTGACGGAACAGGTCGCCGACGGCCGCGGGCGAGTGTGACACGAATATGGTGTTGCTCTTGTCGTTTGCGCCAATCTCTTTCATAGTGTCGAGGTATTGAGTCACGAGGACAAGCATCATCACATCGTGCGGCGTGGACCCTTCGACCGCCTTTGAAAACGCCTCGACCGACTCCTTCAGTCCTTCAATAATGGCCTTGCGCTGGTTGGCGATGCCCTGGCCCTGCAGAGCTTTACTCTGCGCTTCAGCTTCGGCCTGCTTCACTTTCAGAATTTTCTCGGCTTCGCCTCGTGCGGTGGCCGCGACCTGCTCGCGCTGGGCCGCGTTAATGTCGTTCATCGCGGCTTTTACTTTTTCATCAGGCTCGATGTCGGTCACAAGAGCTTGGTCGATGGCATATCCGTAGGTTTTCATCACATCGTCCAAGCCCTCTTTAATGGCGATTGCAATGTCAGACTGCTGCAGGAAAGCGTCGTCCAAAATCATCTTGGGGACATGGCCGAGAATTACGTTGAACACGTAGGAAGAAATCTGCTGCTTGGGATTGGCCAGTTTGTAGAAAGCCTCGTACACCTTTTCCGGAATCACGTGGTATTGGACGGAGACAGGAATCTTTACGAACACGTTGTCTTTCGTTTTAGTTTCGACGTCGAGGGCGAGCTGCTGGACGCGCAAGTCGATGCGTCCGGCGATCTGATCGAGCCAGGGCAACTTGAAGTTGATGCCGGCGTTGGCAACGCGAAGGAATTTGCCCATGCGCTGGACCACGACGGCTTCCGCAGTGCGTACTTGGAAAAAGCCACTGAGGACCGTGCCCACAGCGAGAATAGCCAGGACCACGTACAAGAAATCGGCAAAACCTTGTGAAGCGTCCATCGGTAGTTCTCCTTGACGCTGTTGGGCTTACTGATAAGTAGTGACGGCAACAGGCAAGCGCGAACGTGAATCGGAAGCATGATAGCGGTTAGGAAGACTTCCGACAATTGAATTGTGAGGCGCTCGCCTGCGATTACCCGAGTAATGGCGAATCCGTGAATGGCGTTGTTAAACGGAAGGCGCGGGCTGCAATCTAATACCAACTACCCAAGAAACCGGGTGGGCACGGGGCTGTGTCGAGAGATAACTATGCCGCAATCTGCATCTTCGTATAAAGCCAAGCTGGTAGGCCGGACCGTAATTGTGAAGGTTTCTCTTTTCAGCCGAGCTTTTCGCGGAACCATCACAGCCGTCGACGACACCGGCTTTGGCTTCGACAGCGGGGATATTATTGCGGCCCTGCGCGAGATTACCGGCAGCGCCATGAACGAAATGGACGCGCCCAACGTCTACCTTCCATTCTCGACCCTCGAATGGCTCGTGAGTTCGGAGCCAAAGGCGTCGGCCGCGTCGGCGTAGTGGCGTCCGAAGACTAAGTCTCCTAATAAAGATTCAGTTTCTCGGCAAGCACGACGTTAGCACGTGCACCTTCGGATATCCTTTGCCGGTTTGATCTTCGCCTTCCACCCTTTCTGCAAGGACGCTGAAAAGGATGGGGCACCCTGATACTGTCCGAGGCTAAAGGAACGGGTTTACGATGCGAACGCCGTCGATCTCTCGCATCTCTTGCATATCCTCTGACAAAACTACGCGGCAGCCTGCCTGTTTGGCGGAGCGCAAGACCAGCGCGTCCCAAAAAGAAAACCCATGAAGCCGGTGCAGGTCGATAGCCCCCAGGATATCTGCAATCTCGGGCGCGGCGACATCGAACTCGGCCAGCAGTTCGACTTTGCGGCGGGCAACGCGAGCATCAACGTGCAGCTTGCGGGTGACCGTGACGAAATACTCCTGGAGCACCTGCATCGAAACAACTCCGGTTCCGGACCGCCGGTGCTCGGCGACTAGATCGATGGCGCGCCGTTGTTTTGCCGGTGTGGCCTTGTCGTCGGCATAGATAAGAACATTGGTGTCGAAGAAGCTACGAGCGTTCATGAATCTCGTTTCGATTGAAGCGCCAGCCACGCGAGTGGCCTTGGCCAGAAAGGCTTTTGAACTCCTCGATGCTTCGCTCCGGATTGTCGCTGCCAGCCAGTTTTTGCAGGTAATCGCGGATTAGCTGATTGAGGCTCTTGCCCAATGCGTCCGCCTTTTTTCGAGCACGGGCGATGACCTGCTCGTCGACCGACAAAGTGACATTCATTACCACAGTATATGTGCGCATGTATCCTGTGTCAACCGGATCGCAGGAAGACAGTGGCTTCCTCGCGCGACTGGATCTGGAGCAGTGGTAGGAAGGTCGCTTCTGCAGCCCTTATGCGAATTAAAAACAACCTTTGTCGTTCTGCACAGTAACCAAAGACGGGTTAAATGAATCTAGAGAAATCATGGAGGACACTATGGCGAAAACCGCAGTTGGATTGTTTGAGGATTCTGGACTGGTCAACGGAGTGATTCGCGACCTCGAAAGCAATGGCATTCTTCGCAAAGACATTCGCGTCATAGGCGAGCCGTTGGAGTTCGCTGGCGAGGGAGTGCTGAGCACTCCGCGCACGGATTTCGAAGTGGACCTAACGCACGATCTCATGGCCCTTGGGGTGGTCCAAGCCGACGCTAACGCTTACGTCGAAGGCGTTCAGCGCGGCGGAGTCATAGTTTTCGCAACCGGCGAAAAGGCGGAGACGGCCGCTGATATTATGAATCGCCACGGAGCCGTGGGGACCGAGAGGGTTAGCGGGGCGCGGCCGGCGCTCCCGAACATCGACCATGATCCCTCTGGCCAAAATGCGGGGACGATCTCCGGTGCTCGCATGTTTGTGTGGTAGCTTCTCGGTGAAGCACATGAGCCGAAGACCGCATCTAACTGAACAGGGGCGTCAGGAGGTTCGAGAACATGAACGTTTTCAAACGAGCAGCAGGCTTCACGAGGCATGAACTGTTGAAGCAAGGTTTGGTTTTCCTGTTGTCGTTGATTCTGTTGTTCGCGACTTGGCCTCAAGAGGCATTGGCTTATCAAGACGCTCAAGACCAGGCGCCGGCGCAGGCCACGCAACAAGCTCCGCCCGGATCGTCGGCTCAAGCCCCGCCCTACACCCAGCAGACTCCCGCCCAGTTACAGCAGTTGGTGGCGCCGATTGCACTGTATGCAGATTCGCTGGTGGCGCAGGTACTGGCGGCGTCCACTTTTCCCGAACAAGTTGTCGAAGCCGACCGATGGTTGCAGGCAAATCCAAATCTGAAGGGCGACGATTTGGCTAAGGCTGTTGATCAGCAAGCTTGGGATCCCAGCGTAAAGGCGTTGACTGCATTTCCCACGGTGCTGGGAAATATGGATAAGAATCTTTCCTGGACGTCATCTCTGGGCGATGCTTATTACAACCAGCAGCAAGATGTAATGGACGCTGTTCAGGTGATGCGCAAACGGGCGGAAGATTCGGGCAACCTGAAAACGACTCCGCAGCAAACGGTGACCACGCAGGGTTCGACGGTGGTCATTCAGCCGGCCGACCCCACAGTAGTTTACGTTCCCGCATACAATCCATGGCTGGTTTACGGAGGCCCGATTTATCCTTGGCCGGGATGGTACGCGTATCCCGGAATTTGGTTTGGCGGGCCGTATCTTTCGTTCGGATTCGGCTTCGGGGTGGGCTGGTTTGGCGGCTATGGTTGGGGTTGGGGCCACTGGGGATTCAATTGGCACGGCGGTTATCCGATTTATGGAGGGGCGAGGTACTATTCCGGAAGCAGGACGTTTTATAACCGCAGCAACTTCTACCGCAGCGGTGGTGGAGCGTACGGAGCACACGGAGTCTACAACCACCCGGGCGCAGTTCCGAGACCCTTCAATGGGAATAATCAGGCAGCTCGAGGATACTCTGAGCATGGCGGCCAGAGCGGCGTCCGGTCCGGCG
>Ga0209169_10002549_pt1 | contig 10954 bp, 12 predicted proteins | sample HubBroMetageWRM4_FD_188346 | JGI IMG/M metagenome (GOLD analysis project Ga0209169, IMG submission 188346) | Warmed soil microbial communities from the Hubbard Brook experimental Forest, New Hampshire - Hubbard Brook CCASE Soil Metagenome WRM 4... | ecosystem: Environmental > Terrestrial > Soil...
TCCGAGCGACGGCAGGGCGCGTACATCAGAATGGGCCGTCAGGCAGGGTGTTGAAATGGCGCGAAACAAATAACCCCGTAACGTGTTTGATACAACAGAGTTGGAAATGCTTCGTGTATATAGGTCTGGCGAGTATGTTTAGCAGGCCGAGCGGGAATTTTTAAGGCCCGCGAGGAGTAACAGGAATACAGCATTTCGCCGGTGGCCATCAGGTAACACAATGCCACCGTGGGACCCGAAACGGCATCCAACGCAGCAACGTTTACGTACTCTGGATGCATCGAGGTTGGGAAGGTACAAGTTTTGGCGGAAATGAATTCGTTGAAGTCAAAAAGGTCTGGCAGCGAGAAACGAATGACCACTTGGCACAAACGCGATTGGCAACAGTTCTACGAATTGGCGCGGCGGCCATGGCAGCGGCATCGTCCGCCCCGTCCCGTATATCCGACTGGCTTGAATCGTGTGCTCCCCGCGCAGGGTTTCAGCTTGTCTGAGCTTGATGACGCCGGTGTCGACCTCGATCAGGCCGAACGGCTTGGCCTTCCGGTCGATGCAGGACGCATCGGCGCCTACGGCCCCAACGTCACCGTGTTGCGCGATTTTGTGCGCAGCTCGCGCCAGCCTCTGTAGTTTTTCTTCATCAGACTTCAGTGTTCGTTTGCATGGAAGCGCGTATCCTTGCAAATCGGCTCAAATGGCTTCCGATTGGCAACATCTACGACGCTTGGGATTTTTGCCTAGTCTCCCCATTCATTTTCTTCTCGCCGTTTTAGGATCAATCGCAATTGGGTTTCTGCCGGAAGCTCTCCTAGGTCGTGCGTATCACAACACCGGCCTGGAGCCGTACTCGCCCATGATCCTAGTGGCTGCCGGATGCTTGGGATACCGGGTGAACAAAAAAGTCGGTCAGTCCTCGGCTCATTGGATTTGGGTTATAGGAATTGCTTGGTTGACATACGGCGCCTTTGAAGAGTCGTCTTACTGGGCGACCACGAGCGCGCCGAGCCGGATGCAGTATGTAATGGACAATTTCTTCGGTCGCACTGCTGCGTGCAGCGCGAGCGAGTGCCTTGAAGAATTCCTGTTTACTACGCCCTGTGCCATCTCGATCGTCTATAGCATCGCCGCGGCTGTCGGATTGAAGTCGCACAAACCCAGCAGTGTCGACAAGTCTGATTGCCTCTCGGGCAACAGCTAGCTGTACTGAAACCGCCCGAATTCGTCTATCATCACATCGGCAAAACCGCTCGACTTTGTTCTTCAATTTCGCCGGAGGCTTCCATGTTGGCGTCCCGTGCTTACAAGATTGTGATGGCTTCTTTCGTTGTGTTGATCGTGGCAGGAATTGTGATCACGTCTGCCGAAAATCGATCGAAGGCCGTAGCCGCTAGCACTACCGCGACTGCCGCCGCTCCACCCAGCGCCTGTCCCTCAAACGACACGGGTCTGAAGTTGCCGGCCGGTTTCTGCGCCACCGTTTTTGTCGAAGGCATCGGCCACGCGCGTCACCTCGTCGTCGGGCCCGACGGCACCGTTTACGTAAACACATGGTCGGGCGAATATTTCGGCAACGATAAAACGCATGAAGGCGGGTTTCTCGTCGCTCTCCAGGACAAGAGCGGCGCCGGCAAAGCCGATACGATCGATCGCTTCGGGGGGACAGAGCAAACGGGCGATCATGGCGGCACCGGCATCGGCCTCTACAACGGCTCGATCTACGCCGAAACAAACGACAGCATCGTCAAGTACGCGCTGACGCCAGGTTCGATCGGACCGAAAGGATCGGCCGTCACCGTCGTGTCGGGCTTGCCGCTTGGCGGCGATCACCCGATGCATCCCTTCATCATTACGAGCGATGGCTCGCTCCTCGTCGACGTCGCCAGCGCAACCAATTCCTGCCAGGCGAAAAACCGCACCCTCAAATCGCCCGGCGACAACCCTTGCAAAGAGCTCGAAACGCGCGGCGGCATCTGGCGCTATGACGCCAACAAGACCGATCAGAAGTTTTCAACCGCCGATCGATACGCCACCGGCATTCGCAACGGCGAAGGCTTCGCCATCGACGCCAGCGGCCAGGTTTTCGTGACGCAACACGGCCGCGATCAACTTCACACGAACTGGCCGGAGATCTTCAAAGCTCCGGACCTGGAGGCCACTCTACCCGCCGAAGAAGTCCTGGCGTTGAACAAGGGCGGCGACTACGGCTGGCCTTACTGCTTCTACGACAACTTTCAGCAGAAGCTGATCCTCGCGCCTGAATACGGCGGCGACAGCAAGAAGGTCGGCATGTGCGCCGACAAAACCGGACCCGCCGCGGCATTCCCCGCGCACTGGGGACCCAACGGCATGACCCGCTACGACAAAGACAAATTCCCCGCCCGCTATCGCGAAGGACTCTTCATCGCGTTCCACGGCTCCTGGAATCGCGCTCCGTATCCGCAAGGCGGATACAACATCGTTTTCCAGCCGATGTCGGGTACGAAGGCCTCGGCAAAATGCGAAATTTTCGCCGACGGTTTCGCCGGCGCGATCAAGACGCCGGAAAAAGCGGATCATCGGCCCGACGGCGTCGCCGCCGCACCCGATGGCTCGCTTTTTATCTCTGACGACATCAAAGGCCGCATCTATCGCGTGACGTGGAACGGCGGCTCAGCCGACGGCTCCGCCGGAGTGACCGCGTGCCCGAGCCTCACCGCCGGCGCAGGCGCACTCGAAAAAGCCAGCGCGAACCCACCCGAAGGCACGAATCCCGACGCGGGCGCTCCCGTCCCGAAGGGTGCAACTTCAGCCATGGTCGCAGCGGGTGACAAGCTCTATCATGCCAACGCCTGCATCGGCTGCCACGGCGACAGCGGCCAGGGCACGACGATCGGTCCTCCGTTGGTCACGAAAGAGTGGCTCTGGAGCGACGGAAGCCTGCCCGGCATCGCAAAAACGATCACCGAAGGCGTAGCGCAACCGAAAAAATATCGCAGTCCAATGCCCGCAATGGGTGGCGCACAGCTAACGCCGCAACAAGTCAAAGAAGTCGCATCCTACGTCTGGAGCATCAGCCACCACTGACGCCCACGCACGAATCGTGTTAAATCGCTCCCGCGGAAATCAACGCCTCCGCGGGAGTCGTTTTTTGGAATCGAGCACGAACCTGTAGGGGCACGGCACCGCCGTGCCCGTCTGAGTCCGTTTTGCGGGGGATACGCAAGAATGTTGAAACTTTGGATTCGCAACGTCCGACGTCGCCTGAATCTCCTCGTCGGCATCTTCGCGATTTTGTTTCTTGCGAGCACATCTCCCGCACAAATACCAAACTACTCCATCCAAGCCATCCGCATCGCCGACTCACCCGGCGACTCCGTCTCAGAAATGGTCATCGGCGCTCCCAAAGACGAAAAGATCGACACAATGTACGCCGTCTGGCTCATCCGCGGCGGTGGTCACAACATTTTGTTCGACAGCGGATTTCACCGCGATCGATGGTTCAAGCTGTGGACGATCAAGGATTATCTGCGCCCCGATGAAGCGGTGAAACTCGCCGGTGTGAAGCCCGAAGAAATCACCGACATCGTCGTCAGCCACGCCCACTGGGACCACATGGGCGGCATCGACCTCTTCCCCAAAGCAACCATCTGGATTCAAAAAGACGAATTTCGCTACTACACCGGCGACGCCTGGCAACCCGGCGGGCAACACGGCGGCATCGACCCGGACGACATTCAGGAACTGGTTAAGCTCAACACGGAAGGCCGCGTTCGCTTGGTCAATGGCGACAACGTCGAGATCCTTCCCGGCGTCCGCGCATACACCGGCGGCCGTCACACATACGCCTCGCAATATATTCTCGTCGAAGGAAGCCCACGATTCGTTCTTGCTTCAGACAACGCATGCCTCTACCGAAGCCTGATCGAAGGAAAAGCTTCCGCAACGTTCAGCGAAGCGGATTATCCCGCCAGCATCGCCGCCCAAAAACGAATGATCGAACTCGCCGGCTCCATCGACCGCGTCGTCCCCGGCCACGACTCCCTCCAATTCCAAAAATTCAAAACTGAAGGTCGCATCACCCAAATCCGCTAGCGCGAAAACTCAGCGACGCACAAGCGCGCACGCAAAGCGCTACTGCTTCTGCCCCTCAACCGCCGACGTCTTGATCACCGTAATGTTGAACGACTTATCGTCTCGCTCCTGCACCATCACCTTCTCCCCCTGCTTCTTCTCCTCGAACGCCCGCATGAAATCAGGATCCTCCCACGCCCCGTCCTCCACCTCATCCCAGCTGTAAAGCGCATAATCCCCCGGCGCGACCTGCTTGATCTTGAAAACGCCATGCTGATCCGTCCGCTCCGTCCGATACAAATCGTGCCTATCCCGATGCTTCGCATCTGGCACCAGCACAACCCAAACTCCAACAACCGGCAACCCATTCTCATCGGTCGCCGTGCCCTCGACCTGCGCCCCCTGCGCGCTCAACGTAAACTCCAGCGTCGCATTCGATCCCGCCCGCGGCGTAAATCCCTGCTCAAGCACATCGACTCCGCCGTAGTCCGCCGCCTTCACATATCCGTTGTTGTTCAGCCCTTCCACGTTGATCCGCATCGCGCTGTCCGAAAGCCGGTTCCACGTAAACGAGCCATCGCGATCGACGCGCGCATATCCGCCGGCCATCGCGCTTTGCCCGTCCAGCCGCCCAATCAGATATAGATTGTCTTCAATATGCCCGGGAGTTCCGTCCCAGCGAACATGCCCCGAGACGCTGAACCCTTTCGAAATCACCAATTGCAGTCCATCCACATCCGCTTCACCCACGTCGAGGCTCTGCGTGACCGCATGCTCCTGATCTGCGTCGTTGATCACCGCCTCGATCGTGTATGCGCCCGGCGCGACTCCCGGCAGATCGAACGTGCCGTCTTTCTTCACCTCGTTGCTCGAACCAAAAGTCATCGAATTGTTTTCAATTGCCCCGCCCCGCGCCGTGATGAAGACCAGCGGATGCTCCACGCGTTTTGAATCGGGAATCGTGTTCACAACCCGACCCCTCACCCGATACACGGCAGTCGGTCGCATCATAAAATCCATTGAAGGAATCTCTTCCCCCGCCTTCACGGTGATCGACTGTGCTTTCGTTGAGTCGTACGTTCCGGGGTAGTACGTAAGAACGTAATTCTCTTTCAGGGTTTCGGCGCCGTTGTAATCGAAATCTTCATCGAAACCGCCGTGGGCCGCGCCGGGGTGATATGTGGCCGCAATGAAATACCGGCCGGGAGGCAAACCAAAGAGCCGGTATTCGCCGAGGTCGTTTGTGGAGTTAATCCCCGCCGACGTGAGCCTGCGTTTGCCGTTCGAGTAAGAAGAACGAAATGCCGTAACATGCGCCCATGAAATCGGCTCACCGTCTTCGTCTTCGACGCGCCCGGCGATCGTCGCCGACGGAATCATGCGGAACAGCAAATCTTTCATTTCCTGTCCGCCGACGAGCGTCAGCGTCGCTCCGGGTCCGCTGATCGTCCGCTGCCCGTATTCCTGCGTCACATAACTGTTCCGAGCAACGCGCAGCCGGTATTGCCCCGGAATAATTCCCCGAAACTGAAAGTGTCCGTCGGCCTCCGATCGAATCGTGACCTCCGCGCGCGAGCGATCGTCAACGCTATGCAGCGTCACAAGCGCATTCTTCAGCGGCGCGCTCCCCGCCATCGCAACAACCATCCCCAGGATGGTGCAATCCTGTGGCTTCGCGTTGGCGGAGGCAGCGTTCGCCGCACCCGCCGGTGCGGATTGCGCCGGAGGATTCGCTTGAGCAGCCGCTGACACCGCAGACGCAACGAGTGAGAGCGCCAAAGCAATCCACCGCATAGCCCGCATAAATCGCTTAACAAGCATGAAGGCACCTGGTGACGCGCAGTATACGACACGAGACGTGGCGAGGTGTGCTACGGGTTGCCTTCACCCTGCTGCGACCCCTACTGTCCGCCCTACTGTGCATTAATGCGGCCGAGCCAGACCGTTGCCGTTCAGGGCAGCCTACCGCGGCCCAGTTTGTAGCCCCGCCTAGATACGGTAAAATAGAGCGTCCGCGGCACCCGGCAAGTCCGCGCCGTCACGACCACCAATGGGCTCACCCTTCAACATCATCTCCAACGCTCCCGGCGCCACCCTCCCGGTTCCATCGCCGTCCGCCCATCCGCGCCCCGAGTGGCTCCGCGTAAAATTTTTCGGCGGCGAGCGCTACCAGGATCTCAAGCGCATCATGCGCACGCTCGACCTTCACACCGTGTGCGAGAGCGCGCGCTGCCCCAACATGGGCGAGTGCTGGGAGCACGGCACCGCCACCTTCATGATCCTCGGAGACATCTGCACGCGCGCCTGCGGATTCTGCGCCGTACCATCAGGCAAACCGGTCGGCCCTCCGGATGAAGAAGAGCCTCTACGCGTAGCCGAAGCCGTGGCGCGCATGGGTTTGCGCTACGCGGTCGTCACATCGGTCAATCGCGACGACCAGAAAGACGGCGGCGCCCACATCTTCGCGCGCACCATCGAAGAAATTCGCAATCGTGTCCCTGGATGCAAAGTGGAAGTCCTGATTCCCGATTTTCGCGGTGACTGGGACGCGCTCAACGTCGTTCTGGCAACAAAGCCCGACGTCCTGAATCACAACACCGAAACAGTTCCGCGCCTGTACCGCCAGGTCCGGAAAGGCGCCGTCTACGAGCGCTCGCTCGAATTGCTCCGCCGCTCCAAAGAAATGCATCCCGACGTCCCGACGAAAACCGGCCTGATGCTCGGCCTCGGCGAAGAAAAAAACGAGGTCCTCGCCACTCTCCAGGATCTCGCCGCGCAAGGCACCGACATCCTGACGCTCGGCCAATACTTGCAACCGACGCGCGATCATCTCCCGATCATCCGCTACCTGCATCCCGATGAATTCGCCGAATTTAAAATCGCCGGTGAAGCCATGGGTTTCAAACACGTCGAAGCCGGCCCACTCGTCCGCTCTTCCTACCACGCTTTCGAGCAAACCGAATCCGCAATTAAGTAGATGAAGTAGGGACCAACCCGAGTATTACGTCGCGCGGAAGATCAGCGCGCTGATCTGCGTCCAGAAAAAGACCGCGAGCGCCATGGAAAGTCCTGCATCAATGAGCGAAACGATGGAAACCCAGTCGCGCGGCTTCTGATCGCACTTCCGCAACAGAAAAACCGCAATGAGCTCGAACAGGCCCGCCGCAATCAGCAACCAGACGTAAATCTGAATCGGCTCCAGCCGGAAACGCCACGAACTTCGTGCGATGTAATCGCCACCCAGCGCCAAACTCCACAAAGCCCACAACACAAGAGGAAAGAAGGTCACCACCACGCCGACTCCCAGGCGCATCAACCGCTCAAATGGAGTCGCCTTGCCCGCTTCTACTTTCGCTTCTGGCACCAGGGGATGAGCCTTGACGTTCATTTGGGCGCGACGCTGCTCCAGTCCGTGAACGGTACCGGCCGCCCGCTTCGGACCACCGACGGGATCACGTGATCGAATCCTTTATGGTCCTTTGCCGAATAATCTAATTTCAGTTGAGGCCCCAGGCCCACGTCAAGCTGATGAATCGCCTCGATGCCGCGAATCAAACCGTCGCGGGTCAATTCCTTGCCGGCGCGTTTCAGCCCTTCCACCAGAACCATCGCATCCACAAACCCTTCCAGGCTGACGAAGTTGGGCCGCTGCGTCGGAGCATACTGCGTGAGCGCGCGGCGATAAAGCGCAACCGTCTTCAGGTCTGTCAGGTAGTACGGCGGCACCACCTGGGTGATCACCATGCCGTCGGCATCCGCGCCTGCCTGCTCAATCAATTCTTCGGTGCCGACGAACGAAACCGTCAGGAACAATGGCTTCCAGTTCGCCGCATGCGCCTGTTTCAGGATCGGCGCTACAGTATTCGGTGGGCCGACCACCACGACTGCTTGAGGATTCACCGCGCGTACCGTGTTGATCGCTGCGCCTACGTTCGACGTTTGGCGTTCGTAGGACGCCACAGCGGCCGGCTCTGCGCCGTGCGCCTTGAGCGCATCCTTCACGCCATCGAGCACGGCTGCTCCGAAGGCGTCGTCGGGGTAGATCACGCCGATCTTTTTGTAAGCGAGGCCATTCCACATGCCGTCGATCTGTTCGCGTGTCTCGTCGAAATACGATGCGCGCACATTGATTACCCAGTGCCGCAGAGGTACGTACAGGATTTGTGCGCCGGTGAACAGCCCGACCAGTGGCACCTTGTTTTCTTCGGCCAGCGGCAAATACTTCACCGCCGTCGGTGTGCCCACAAAAAATCCGAGCGCAAAAACTTTCTCGGCCATGAGCTTGTCGAAGCAGCCCTGCGTTTTGGCGGGATCGTAACTGTCGTCGCTGGCGATGAGATGAAGTTTGCGCCCGTGAACGCCGCCTTCGTCATTGATCATCGAAAAATAGATCTTCGCGCCGGCAACCGTCTCGGTGCCCAGCGATTTCGACGGTCCTTCGAGCGCGGAACAGGAACCGATCAGGATCTCGTTTTCGGTAACGCCGGGAGCATTTTGCGCGGCGACGGGTGCTGCGCCCGCAATGAGGCATGCGCACACCGCGAAGAACCCCAGGACTGGACCGAGGTTTCCGAATCTCATTTTTTCGCTCCACACCAGGCGAACTGTGGCCGACCAGGAAGAAACTCAAACTGAAACTTGTGATAATTGATGTTGCAGGCCGATCACAGGGCTGTCAACGCGGCTGAAACTCGAAGACGCGAACCGGTAAGCCATCATCCACGGTCCAAAAACAAAAACGCCCCGGAGCATTTTGCTCAGGGGCGTCAGGAAGCTATGACGACTAAGAGGCTTAGGCGCGAGCGGCAGCTGCGGCAGCGGCCTTCTTCGCGGCTTTCGCGGCGGTCGATGCCTTGCGGCGGCGCTTCGTCTTCGGCGGGGTGGCCGGAGCTTCGCCGATCAATTCAGCCGTCATGATGCTGGTTACGAAGAGCTTGGCGCCGTGATCGTCGAAGTCCACGGAGGTGCGCTCGCCATCAGAGGCGGTGACGACTCCCAATCCATAAACTTCATGCTTGATTGTCTGACCTTCTGCCATTGCTTGCACGATGTCCTCCTGGACTCTGACTGGAAACGAAACTTTTTTGATGGGAGCCTCAAGCCGGAGCCGAGGCTCCCGATTGGCTAGAGGCTGGTAACGTTCTCTGCCTGAAGGCCCTTGGGGCCCTTCTTAACTTCAAACTCCACTGCCTGGCCTTCGTTGAGGGACTTATAGCCGTCCATCATGATCGCCGAGAAGTGGACGAAAACATCCTCTCCTGTTTGCCGCTGGATGAAGCCGTAGCCCTTTGAAGCATTGAACCACTTCACTGTGCCTTGTTCCTTCACCGCTACTACCTCGAGTTGGAATTGCTTTGCTTCTCTTGGTCGCGCTCCCTGGAACTATTAGAAAGGACAGCCCCCAAATTTCCCAAGATCGTGACGTCTCTCGTCCCCATCCAGAAAACGCCGCAAAGCATCCGTCTCGCAGCCTTCGTGATCGGGTCAAAAGGCAATACAAGAGCAACAAACGCTGAACCCAATAGTACCATAAAAGGAGTGCGTTGTCGAGCGGATGTGGACACCCGTGAGGCAAATTCGCTGGCCGTAAAACACTGATATTATTGGCTTTACTTAAAGAGATATGGAAAAACGGAGGTCTGGTTGCCCTATTCCAGGGCATCCGGCTGGATGCTCGCTTCGCCCTCGCCGGTGGTCTTTTTCGCCCAGTACTTTTTTACCCAGGCTTCGTAGCTCTTGCCGGCGGCCGCGTCCCGGCCCGTGAAGGCAAGTGCCGCGATTTCGGCATACGAAATCTTCAACCGGCTGTTGGAGTCCTTCGGAAGCACCCTCACGAATGAGGTTGCGAGCGAGTCTCCCGTCGAGCGATCGAAGATGTAGCCTTCGATTTTGGCTCCATCCTTGCGCGTGATGGTCACGTCGCCCCGATACTCGAACGCTTGCTCAAGCGCGGAGTGAATTTCGGCGTCGCTGGCGAGTTCGGGCACCCAGCCTTCGACGTTTTGCCGCGCCGTTCCCGCCGCGACTTCGAGTTGTTCGGGATCAAGCGCAGCGTTTGCAGTGGATTGGCCGGCGCCCGCGCGATCGGAATGAGTCGGAGCGCTCACGCCCGCGTCTCTTCCATCGCCGAGTTGGTCGAGCTGATCTGCACCAGCGGATTGAACGCGTGCACCGGCTTCACCGGCTCGTTGAGCATCTGGAGCGCGTCCGCGTCTTCGTAGTTGCCCGCGAGAGCTGACTTGATCGTTGCCCAGAGGCCTCGCAGACCATTCAACTGGTGATCGACCGCACTCGCTTCATAGCCGCTGTGAACCATGCAGTTGGCGCACTTCGGATTTCCGGATTCGGTGCCGTAATTTTGCCACTCCGTCGAATCCATTAACTCCTGGAACGTGTCGGCGTAGCCGTCTTGTAGCAAATAGCACGGCTTCTGCCAGCCGAAGACGTTGTACGTCGGCATTCCCCATGGCGTGCACTTGTAGTGCTGCTTGCCCATCAGGAATTCGAGGAAGAGCACGGACTGATTGAATTTCCAGCTCTTTTTGCGATTCGACAGAATCGAACGGAACAAGCGGCGCGTGCGCGCGCGGCCGAGAAAGTGCTTTTGATCCGGCGCCTTATCGTAGGAATAGCCGGGCGAAAGCATCATGCCTTCGACGCCAAGCTCCATCATTTCATCGAAATGCGCGCGAACGCTGTTCGGATCGGCGCCGTCGAAAAGCGTGGTGTTGGTCGTGACGCGGAATCCGGCCTTTACGGCGGCCCTGATGCCCTCAATCGCCTGGTCGTATCCGCCTTCGCGGCAAACTGAAAAATCGTGGTGTTCACGCTGCCCATCGACGTGAACGGAGAACGTCAGATACTTGCTCGGCTTAAAGAGATGAAGCTTCTCTTTGAGCAGCAG
>Ga0209169_10002550_pt1 | contig 10949 bp, 7 predicted proteins | sample HubBroMetageWRM4_FD_188346 | JGI IMG/M metagenome (GOLD analysis project Ga0209169, IMG submission 188346) | Warmed soil microbial communities from the Hubbard Brook experimental Forest, New Hampshire - Hubbard Brook CCASE Soil Metagenome WRM 4... | ecosystem: Environmental > Terrestrial > Soil...
AATTGGTGCGACGTCAAGTGTCGAAGTGATCGATCCCGATGGGCGCAGGCCGCTGTCGCTGAGCGAAGCGCGGACAGCGCAGACATTGCGTCTTTCTCGTGCGGGCTTCTATCAGGTTCATTTTGCCAATGGCCGCGATGCGGTGATTGGCGTCAACCCCGACCGGCGCGAATCGGATCTTGCACCAATGCCCGCGGACAATCAGCAGCTTTGGAGCGGGAGTTCCGGAAGCAATGCCGCGCAGGCAGCGAACGCGGCTCCGAATGCAGAAGTGAAATTCCATGTTGTGAGCCTGTGGTGGTGGGTTATGCTGCTTGCATTGGCGCTGGTGGTGGTCCAGTCGGCCCTCGCCAGCCGCTACATGAGCACGCGGCGGGAGGAAATATGAGCAGGCAGAGCGAGCTCAATTCCTATATCGCGGGGCTGCAGCAGCGGCTGCGCCTCGGTGCGTGGCTGCGCGGTGCGGCCATCTTCACCGCGACGGCGCTCGCCGTCACCTTCGCGTTGGTGTTGGTGCTCAATTCCTTTGCATTTCCAGCAGCAGGCGTAGCTGATGCGCGCTGGTTGCTTGTCGGCGCCTTGGCCGCGGCGACGCTGGTCGGTATTGCTCTGCCGTTGATCCGCCTTACTCATGCGCGCGCAGTGCAGGAAGCCGAGGCGGCCTATCCCGAGCTGGAGCAGAGGCTGACGACATTTCACGAGGCAAATCGCAGGAGTGCGGATGCGGAACACGCGGGGCCGTTTCTGGAACTGCTGGCCGCGGATACGCTGGCAGTCGCTCAATATGCGGAGCCGTCGTCGCTCGTTCCCGATCGCCGCATCTTTGCGTTTGGTGGCGCCGGTGTTGCTTGCTTCGCAGTGCTGGTGTGGATGATCGCTGCCGGTCCCGGCTACATGGGTTACGGCGCTTCGCTGCTGTGGACAGGAGCGGCAAAAAATGCAGCGCCGCTTTATACGCTTGACGTAACGCCGGGCAACGCGGTCGTGCGGCGCAACAGCGATGAGTTGGTTGCCGCGCATGTGTCTGGAATGCGGCCAGAGAATGTGCACCTGTTCGCGCACTACCAGAGTGCTGCGGGATGGGAGCCCGTGACGATGCAGGCGCAGCCGGACTCGGGTGACGCAGCCACCTATCAGTTTGTCCTTGCGGGGCTGCCAGAGAACGTTGAGTACTACGTTTCCGCGGGACCGCTGGTGTCGCCGCATTATAAAGTTCGCGTCGTTGACCTGCCCACCGTGAAGGATATTCGCGTCACCTATCGCTATCCGAACTGGACGGCCATCAAACCGGCCACCGAGGAACACTCCGGCGATCTGCGCGCAATTGAAGGCACCGATGCAGCAATCGAAGTTGAGATGGACCATCCCTTGAAGGATGGGCAGCTGATGATCGATGGCGGGCAGTCGATTCAGCTCGCGCAAAGGGAGGGCAACAAGTACCAGGGCTCGATTCACATGGAGAAGGACGGCGCATACCATGTGGCCGCAACCGACAATGGCCAGCAGGTGCGCTTGTCGGAGGATTACTTCATTGCCACGGACAAAGCGCAGCCGCCACAGGTTTCCATCGTGCGTCCCGGCGGCGACTATCGCGCCAGCCGCATCGAAGAAGTGACAGTCGGCGTGAAGGCTGCCGATCAATTTGGATTGAACGATGTGCACCTTCATTACTCGGTCAACGGCGGTCCGGATCGCGATGCAAGTTTGCTTAAGTCGTCGGGCGCGAAGACTGCCGAAGGTTCCTTGACCCTGTCGCTGGAAGATTTCAAGCTGTTCCCTGGGGATCTGGTGAGTCTCTATGCTACCGCCAAGGATGGCCACACCGAATCGCGCACCGACATCAGTTTCATTCAGGTCGATCCGTTCGAACGGGAGTTTTCTCAGTCGCAGCAGAGCGGCGGCGGTAGCGGCGGAACGGGAAGCAACAGCCAGACGGAGATATCCAAGCGCGAAAAGGAATTGATAGCCGCCACCTGGAAGCAGGAGAACAACAAGGATGCCACGCCTAAGGATGCTGCCACTGCCGGGCAATTCCTCGCCGATGCGCAGCAGAAACTTCGCGACCAGGTCATGGCGCTTTCCGCGCGCATGCAGAGCCGCGATCTTTCAGAAGCAAATGAAGTATTCACCGGGTTCGATAAAGATATGCAGACGGCAGCCGAAGCAATGACGCCCTCTGCTGAAGCGCTGCAAGGCATGAAGTGGAAAGACGCGATTCCGCTGGAACAAAAAGCGCTGCAGGCCTTGCTGCGCGCGGAGGCGACCTTCCGGCAAATCCAAGTCGCATTCGGGCAGAGCGGTGGGGGCGGGGGCGGTACGAACAGCGCGGGCCGCGATCTGGCCAGCCTTTTCGATCTTGAATTGGATACGGAGAAGAACCAATACGAGACCGCGCAATCCGCTTCTCCGGCAGAACAGCACGAAAAGGATGTGGAAAACGCGCTGGAGAAACTGGACGCACTCGCCAAACGGCAGGAAGAACTCGCGAACCGGCAGCCGAATCCGCAACAGATCTTTCAGGAACGCTGGCAACAGGAGATGCTGCGGCGCGAAGCGGAACAGCTCCAGCGCCAAATGGAGCTGTTGGGGCAGAATGGCCAGCAGGGACAGCAAGGTCGGCAATCATCCAACCAGACGCAGCAAGGACAGTCTGCTTCGCCATCGGAGCAAGCGTACTCGCGAAATGGCTCTCAGGGAAACAGCAATTCGCAGTCATCGAATCAGCAGGGCGGCTCAGCTTCTGGACAATCTCCCGAATCGTCAGACCAGCGCATCGAGCAAGCGCTGAACCGCCTGCGCGCTGCCGGCGATTCGATGAAGCGCAGCGGCAGTTCGCAGCAGAGCACCGATGCCGAGCGCCGCGCCGCGCAGCAGCTAAAAGAGGCAACCAATCTGCTCGCCGGCACACAGCAGCAGCTAGCTTCCGGCAAGCTGGACTCTCTCGCGCGTAAAGCCGATGCGCTTGCCGGGCAGGAGCGTGCGCAAGCCGGCCGAATCGACAAGCTCGTGAAAGACGCCGAGCAAGCCGATCCCAACCAGGTGGATCTGGCTGGAATGATGGCGCGCCGCCAGGAGCTCAACCGTCTGGCGGAGGAAAGGCAGCAACTCTCGAATGATTTATCGGGCCTCCAGAAAGATGTGCGCGACACTGCGCGTGAAACTGCGCCCAATGAATCAGGTGTGGCAAAGATGCTGCGCGATGCGCTGACGGAGATGGACGAGTCCGACCTCGACAATCATGTGCAGCGAACGGCCGACTGGCTGCGAAGCGGGATCAATCCGAATTCAAACGGCACCGAGAGCGAGATTGCGCAGGGATTGCAGAGGCTAAGCCGGCAACTTCAACAAGCGGAACAACAGATCGACAAACACAAGCCGGGATTGCAATCGAGCACGCAGGACGACGAAACCGCGGCTCTCGATCAGGTGGAGCGATTGCGAAGTCAGATCGAAGCCATGGCCGTCGCGCACGGCGGCCGTCGCGCAATCGGGCAGAATGGAAAGGGCGATCCTGCGCAGAGCGGGCAACGTAGCGAACTGCAGTCGAGCACCAACGGGCAAAGTACAGTGCAGGCCGGTGCCCTCAGTCGTGAATCGGGTGATCGGCCGGGGCAGCGCAACGAAAAGGGAATTGAGCGCGGCGCCAATCCTGACGGCCAGAACGGCGAAGTACGCTCCGGCGGTGGTCGCGGCGCAGACGGTACCGCCTGGAACAACATCAACACCGGCAACAATCGCTACGGCCAGCCTGGAGTCGCACCAGACGCGACGAACACTTCGAGCGATCCCAACGATCCGGGCCAGACCTACCAGGAGGGCATGCGCGAGCTAAACCGGCTTCGTCAAATTGTCCAGCGCGATCCGCAAGCCGCGAAAGACGTAGCGGAGCTGGCGCGGCAGATGCAACAGCTCGACCCAAGCCGTTTTCCCGGCAATCCCGCCATGGTAGAGCAGATGCACCAGGAGGTTCTGAGTTCCGTCGACCGGCTGGAATTGCAATTGCAGCACGATGGCGCATCCATCGGCGCCCGAACTGGTAAGCCCTACACTGTTCCCCAGGGGTACCAGGATGCCGTCGCGGAATACTATAGACGATTGAGCAGGAACCCGTAGAATTGTGTGCAATCATGCTTGGGCTTCCTTTGGCCGGTGCAATGTATCGACACATTCATTCAAGCGTGGAGCCTTTCAATTGTTTTTGACCGGCAATTGACGCCGCTACAGCATTCTCACTCTATTCGACTGTCTTCGCGAGCGAAAATTGCCGGACTCACGCCTCCAACGACCTCAACCGATGAAATGGAAACGCTCTTCCACAGCGACGCGCCAAACTTACGAGCCAGCGGAAGTTTCACCGGCCCCATGCGCTGGCTATTCGAGGCCCAGGCGGGTCCGCGCAATCGATTCGTGCCTCGCTGGATATTTCTGCGCTCCCTCGCAGTCTTCTATTTCTCCACATTCTTCTCACTGCTGTTTCAAATTGAAGGCCTGATCGGTCCGCGCGGCGTTTTGCCTGCTGAAAAATTACTGAATGTCTTGCAGGACGAAACAGGTTCGCTGCGTTTCTGGTACGCCCCTACGCTGTTCTGGCTCTCATCCGGCGAGCGGGCGATGATGGTCGTAACATGGCTCGGATTGATCGCTTCCGTTGCCGCGTTCTGCAATCTCTGGCCGCGGCTCAGCTTCTCCGTCTGCCTTGCCTGCTTTCTTTCCTTCGTAACTGCCGCCGACGCGTTCTCCAGCTATCAATCAGACGGCATGCTGCTGGAGGCGGGCTTTCTTGCCTTGTTCTTTGCCCCGCGCGGACTCTTGCCCGGCCTTGGCATCGCGAGCGCACCCTCACGCGCCAGCCTGTTTCTGCTGCAATGGGAGTGGTTTCGCATTTACTTCGAGTCGGGCATGGTCAAGCTGCTCAGCGGCGATCCTGAGTGGCGCAATTTCACCGCGATGGACGAGTATTACCAGAACGGTCCGCTGCCCACGTGGATCGGATGGTATCTCGAACATCTCCCGCATTGGTTCCACGCGGCAACGGTAGCAGCTACGCTGGGGATGGAACTGGCCGTTGTCTGGATGCTCTTTCTTCCCCGGCGAGCGCGCCTTATCTGCTTTTGCATCGTAACTCCGTGGGAGATCGCCGTGATCCTTACGGCCAATTACACTTTCCTGAATTACCTGGTGCTCGCCCTCGGTTTTCTGCTGTTGGACGACCGCAGCGTGCGTTGGCTGCTGCCGGCCCGTGTGCGTGCTGCACTGCCCGAACCCGCGCAGGAAGAAGACGCGCAACAAGAAACAAACGCAGTCCTCCTTCTAGAAGGCTCAGACGAGATCCGGAAGCCGAATCATCCAGCGACCTCCCGTTGGGTCAGATGTGTCGCATTATTCCGCCTTGCCGCAAGCGCATTCATCCTCGTCTGGATTGCCTACGCAACCACACTCGAAATGGTTCGAATGCCATGGCCGAGCCTCCCGCTGCCGACCCTGCCGGCAACACTATTGGAGCCATTGCGGATCGCCAATCAATATGGCCTGTTCGCCGTCATGACGCGCGGCCGCTACGAGATTGAGTTCCAGGGCTCAAACGACGGCGAGAACTGGACGCCATATCTCTTCCGCTTTAAGCCACAGGCGCTTGACAAGGCGCCCGGCATCTATGCACCCTATCAACCACGCTTCGAATGGAATCTGTGGTTCGCATCGCTCGGCAATTGGCGGCAGAACAACCTTGTCCCGCTGACCGAGGAGCGTCTGCTCGAAAACGATCCCGACGTGCTCGCGCTCTTCCGCGGCAATCCACTTGGCCAGTCGCCGCCGCGCTATGTGCGCGCGGTGCTTTGGCAATACTGGTTTACCTCGATGGAAGAGAAGCGCCGCAGCGGGAACTGGTGGAAAAGAAGTCTTCTGGGTCTTTACGCACCGGAGTTGACGCGGCAACCGGATGGTAAATTCGAAGTGGTGGAGTGGCCCGATGAACTACCTCCGCACGATTGAAGGTCTGCAGAGCACCCGGTATTGTCGTGAAAGGAATCCAAGATCGGTAACTCGCAAAGATTTCCAGCATCTAAAATGAAGTTGAAGCGGGAAAGTTGTTTGCCCGCAGTCTGCAATTCCGTCTGCTGCCATAAAAATGGCCACGGAGAACAAGGAGACCGCTCGATGGCCGCAACAGATTCAGACGCACTGGTAGTCTTTGGCGTAACCGGAGATCTTGCCCACAAGATGATCTTTCCGGCGCTCTACGCAATGGTCAAGCGCGGCGCCCTTACCGTGCCGATCATCGGCGTTGCTTTTCCCAAGTGGAGCCTGGAGCGGCTGCACAGGCGCGCAACCGACAGCATCCGGCGCGCAGGTGGAATCGACAACAAGCGCGCGCTCAAGCAGCTTCTCTCGCAGCTGACCTATGTAAGCGGCGACTACAAGGACAGTGCAACATTCGCGGCCATCAAGCAGGCGCTTGGAAAGGCGCGGCGTCCCGCCTATTACCTGGCGATTCCACCCTCGCTCTTCGGGACGGTCATTCAAGAGCTTGGCACCGCAGGCCTGGCCAGGAACGCTCGTGTAATTGTTGAAAAACCATTTGGCCGCGACCTGGTCTCGGCGCGCGAACTCAACAAAATTGCGCGCAGCGTTTTCCCTGAGGACTCAATCTTCCGCATCGATCATTTCCTTGGCAAGGAAGCGATCATGAATATTCTTTACTTCCGTTTTGCCAATTCCTTCCTGGAGCCGTTCTGGAATCGCAACTATATCGCCAGCGTTCAAATCACGCTCAGCGAGACATTCGGCGTCGGCACACGCGGCGCATTCTACGAGACCGCCGGCTGTCTGCGCGACGTGATTCAGAACCATCTCTTCCAGATCGTCGCCCTGCTGGCCATGGAACCGCCCGTCGGCCAGGACTACGGAGCTGTGCAGACAGAAAAGGCAAAAGTATTCAAGGCCATGCGTCCTTTGAAACCGGACGACATGGTGCGCGGCCAGTACGCGGGCTATCGGCAGGAAGCAGACGTTGCGAAGCGCTCCGATGTGGAGACCTATTGCGCACTGCGGATGTTTATCGATTCATGGCGCTGGGATGGCGTTCCGTGGTATCTGCGCTCCGGAAAATGTCTTCCCGATACGGCAACCGAAGTCGTGGTCGAACTCAAGCAGCCTCCGCAAAAAATCTTCGCCGATGCTGTGCAGCCAACGGGAAGATCGAATTACTTACGCTTCCGGCTCTCGCCGAACGCCGCCGTGGCGCTGGCGGCGCGCGTCAAGCTTGCCGGCGAGGAGTTTATCGGCGAACAGCGCGAGCTTTATCTCTCGGAGGAGCAAACTGGAGAGGAAACACCCTACGAACGGCTGCTCGGCGACGCAATGAAGGGCGATGGAGCGCTGTTTACCCGTGAGGATGCGGTGGAAGCCGCATGGGTTGTTGTAGATCGCGTGCTCAAGAAGCATCCTTCCGTTCGCCCATACAAACCAGGGACCTGGGGACCGAAGGGCGCCGATGCGTTGATTGCCGAAGACGGCGGATGGCACAATCCAAGTACCACCTAGGCAGGGGACTGACGGGCCTGGCTTTAGTGGGCAGCAGATGATTTGTCATTTCTACACGCTGTTCGATGCGGCGTAAACCGTGTTGCCGCCTGCGCTTGCTTCTTAAGATACGACCAGCAAGTCCTTGAGTTGCGACATCGCGCCGGCGAAGAGCGGATGCAATGACGCCTGATCCGCCGGCATCGATCCTTGCCGCGCGCGCACAGGTGAAAAACCAGTGTCCTCGCGGAAAGGGAATGCAGCGCTTTCCTGAATGCGGTAGGGATGGATGATGACGCGCGCGAGGAAGAACCACGGATACTGAGTTAGTTGAATGTGCTCAATCTCAGCGGCGTTGAAGTCGACCGTCAGTCGGCGAAGAGCCAATGCCAATGCGGCGGTGACGGCCATCTGTGAAGTCTGGCCAACGCCGCTTCGCTCGCAACCCGCCCCGTTCTTCATCAGATTCCAGCCGTGCTTCTCGATCTTCTTTTTCAGCCGCTGGGCATTCGCCGAGCGCGTGAAGCACCATCCATTGCGAAACACTTCTGTCGCCATCTTGAAATCCGCTGGCAATTCAGCCTGCTCCCGGATCAGAACGTTCTGTTCGGCAATTGCGCGCATGGGGAAACCTCTTTCATTGAACTTTCAGTAGCAGAGTGCAGATGCATTCCGCAACGAAGCAAACGATCCGCCTTCGTAGCGGTCTTCCCGTGATTCGGCTTGACACACGCCCCGTGCCATTGACCATTGAATTGTGGATTCACAATGGATGCAACGCGTCTCGTTCAACCGGTCATCCGTATCTTCGACCGGTTGCGTGAACGTCCTGAGACACACCGGACAGGAAAGCGTAGCCTGGTTGCGCTTGAAATGATCTTGCGTCCCGCCGTCGACGCTGATCGGCGAGGTATTGCCCGATCCGCGAGGAGCGCGCCCCTCAGCGCCGGCCAATTTCTCGATCACCTGCATCAGCGCGTCGATGCCCTGGCCTTTTTGATAGAAGGCGTCCGCGGACAGGTTAGGAGGGGCCGCACCGTGAGAAAACGCGCCACTCATTGCAATGAGCTTGATCTCCGGGAATCTTTGGCGGAACACGGCGAGCAATTCAAAGCCCGACATGCCGGGCATGTTCAAGTCCGACAGAAGAATGTCCGGAAGCCCTTGCCGGACCGCGCGCAACGCAGCGAAACCATCTTCGGCCGCTCGCACTCGATAGCCCATCTCCCTGAGCACAAGCGACAGCGAAGTGCGAATGGGAGGAGAATCGTCTACGATCAGGATTTCTTCTTTCTCGCCGGACATCGATCACCTCACCGATGGAACAATCAAGATCATTTCTTGAGTCTTCCATGAGGGTGAGTATGGGGCTGTTCAATTCTGACCACGGCTGTCCGGGGAGCACACCTGTCCGCTCCATCGTCGCCAAGCCATTGCAGGCGTTATCCAGCTGGGAATTTGCCGGGAAATTGAGAAGCCGGCTCACCAATCTTCGATGGATCTGAATTGCGCTCAATCGTCTACTGCGATCCCAGGACCGATTCGTAATACCGCACGTACTGCGGCACCACGAGCGTGGCGCAAAAGCGCGACTGCGCGGTCTTGCGCCCCGCCTCGCGCATCGACTCCATCCGCACGTGGTCGTTTAGCAGATCCAGCGCGCCCTTTGCCATCGCGGACACATCGCCCACTGGATACAGCAGTCCGGTCAGCCCATCGTCAATCAATTCCGGCACTCCGCCCACCAGCGTGGCAATCGACGGAACCTTGCAGGCCATTGCCTCCAGCGCCACCAGACCAAACGACTCCATCTCGCTCGGCATCAGCAGTAGATCGGCCAGTGGAAGCAGTTCATTTACCCGCTCCTGCTTGCCGAGAAAGTCGATCTTTTCTTGAATGTGAAGGTCTCTGGCCAGCCACTCGGCAGCCGAGCGATCCGGCCCGTCGCCAACGAGAATAAGGCGCGCCGGCATCTCGCGCAAAATCTCCGCAAAGATTCTCACTGCGTCCACCACGCGCTTCACAGGTCTGAAATTCGACAGATGCATCAGGATCGCTTCGTCCGGCCGGGCCAGCCGGTTGCGCGCCTCTGCACGCTTTGCCTCGTGGTTGATGGGCGTGTACACATCGCAATTGACGAAGTTGGGGATGACTTCAATGCCGCGTGTCACCCCGAAATCCTGGACGGTTTTGTCTTTAAGATAAGTGGAAATGCTGGTTACGCCATCGCTCTCCTGAATTGCATAGCGAGTGATGGGAAGGTAGCTGCGGTCAAGGCCCACGAGAGTAATGTCGGTGCCGTGCAGCGTGGTGACAAAAGGCAAACGCTTGCCGCGCGCTGCGACCATCTGCCGCGCCAGCAGCGCGCTCACCGAGTGAGGAATGGCGTAGTGAACATGCAGCAGGTCGAGCCCATTGAATTCGGCCACCTCTGCCATGCGCGAGGCCAGAGCCAGATCGTAGGGCGGAAACTCGAAGAGCGGATAATTGGAGACCGGCACTTCGTGGTAAAAAATCCCCTGGTCGCGTCCGGTCAGGCGGAATGGCTGCGAATACGAGATGAAGTGGACTTCGTGACCCAGCGCCGCCAGCTCGATGCCCAGTTCGGTTGCCACAACGCCGGAGCCGCCATAGGTGGGATAACAGGTAATGCCAATGCGCATGCAATACTCCCGGAAACAGTGCCCCGAATCCCGCGGCTCGTCGCAAACGCGCATCGCCAGGGCAGAAGCGAATTCCAATGCAATCGAGCTGGAGCGCGAACTTTGCCGCTTTAAGCAAACGCTCAGTCTGCCTTCCGCGTCTTCGATTGCCTGATTTGATTGGAAACGCCCTTACCTTCTGACGCGCCACAGGCTTCGATGGACGCTATTTCATGAGCGAGCCCATCGTGATTTCCGTCTTGCCGGCGTCGAGGTGGGCGAAGTTGATCAATTCCACGTTTTCCGGCCACTTAATCGTCATCAGCGCTTGGCGTTCCCGCTCGCGCGATCCTTTCAAACGCGTGCGAACCTGCGTCAACTCACTGTTATGGTAGCCAGGATGCGTGACCAGTTCCCAGGTGCCATCCGGCATGTCTGCGAGAAGGGAATTGATGGCTGCAGCGTCCAGTGTTCCCGTAGCCAGCACACCCAGCGCTCCATCCGTCGTCGTGAAGCCTTCCTCTGCCGCGATGCGCCGGAAACGAGCCTCGAGGCGCTGCAGCAAAGTGACCTGCAGGCGCCGCATATTGGGTGCCCCAGTAGTGGCGCGGCGGCTCCACGCCGGCTCAAATGGATTGCGAACAGAGGAAATTCCAGCCGCCCGCGCTGCCCGCAGCACGGGTCTCAATACAATTGGAAACATGTGTGTGTGCTTGTGCGTGTCAACATGCGTGAGTCGCAGTCCGCTGCTTTGCAGCAGCGAAATCTGCGCGGTCGCCTCGGCTT
>Ga0209169_10002551_pt1 | contig 10949 bp, 7 predicted proteins | sample HubBroMetageWRM4_FD_188346 | JGI IMG/M metagenome (GOLD analysis project Ga0209169, IMG submission 188346) | Warmed soil microbial communities from the Hubbard Brook experimental Forest, New Hampshire - Hubbard Brook CCASE Soil Metagenome WRM 4... | ecosystem: Environmental > Terrestrial > Soil...
TACTAGCGACCCTGAAAGAGGACCAGTTTGTTAGCTTAGCCCTCATTGGACTTGTCATCGCGCTAATGGGACGGCAAGATCGGCAGATGCAACGCTGCGGCCTGTGGAACACGGCGATAGCGGTTATCGCAGCGGGGTTTTATTTCGGTCTGCTGCGGCCGACGATCGACCCGCATTTCCGCTACTTTTCGCTGCATTACTACGAATGGTGGCGGTCTCCGGCGACCACGACGGGTTTTGCGGACGCCCTGTCGCCGCTGCGCCCTCAGTATCTTTTCGCGATACTGCTGCCGCTCGGTTTCCTTCCGCTGGGATCGCGCTATATGCTGTTTGCGTTGCCAGGGTTGGCGGAGGTTCTCCTCTCGCGCGAAGCCGTCACAATGGATTTGGGTGCGCAGTACACGGCGACTTGGAGCGGTTACATCTTGTGTGCTTTTGTTGATGGCGCTTCTCAGGTGTTTCGCAGGTCGCGATTCGCAGCCGAAGGGGCATTACTATTCGCTCTGTTAGCATCGATCTGGACGTCGAGATATTACAGCCCGATAAGTCCGGGGTTCGCATTGTATAGGCCGCCAACAATCGACGACCAGCTTCGGGAACGGGAGTTAGCTACGTTGCCGCGGGCTGCAACCATAGGGACGGGCGGATGGATTATCGGCCATCTTGGGATGGACCCTCATGCGACGATTGCTATGAGCGACCAGGACTATTTAGTGTTCGATGCTTTTACCGACCCAACGTATTGGAAAACGATTGATGCCTTAAAGGTCGAACAATTAGTTAAGAGCGGCACATACGCGAAGATCTTCGATAAAACGGGAATCGTAATACTTGCCAAAAAGCATCCTTTCTAAACTCTTCCACGCCGTGATAACGGCAGTTCTCATCCCGCTTGCAGCTTGCGCGCGCGTAGCCGCGCCGGAGTCTTCGTTGCCGGCGTCTCACGCCGCAAGCACCATCGTCGATCGAAGCGCCGTTTCGTGTACGGTAAGTTACGACGGAGTGATTTGGTATCGGGTCCCGGCGGGCGACTTTCCGCCCATCGACGTGCGCTTGGCAAAGTGCGGCTTCAACGAGTTAGGTAGAAACCTGTCTCCAGATCGTCCGCATTGGTCGATACCGCCTAAAGCGACGCAGACGCGCTTCGTGTTCACCTCTCTACAGGAGGCAGACTCGCCGGAGGACACGCGTAACATCGAGCGAATGGCCGCCGCGCACGGCGTACCGGTATCTTGGATGGTAGGTGATATCCAGCACATGGCCCGTGCCGCTGACTACAACGCGTTTCACGCTGCTAACGGCGACGACGCGCAGGCACAGTTCTGGGGCAACCTGCACGCCGCGATGAAGGCGAAGCTTCCATGGTACGTTCCGACGGTAAGCGTTTTAACGGCCGGTGAAGAACGCGACGTACGGCGCGCTCTTTCATTTGGCGAGCATGCGTTCTGGGGCATCGCCTGGAACAGTCGCGGCACCGACGGAACGTTCGATTATGGCGCGCCGTGGGGCACCTATTGCGCCGACGTTCATTCCTACAAGCGGCCGCAGCCGGATGGAGGATGCGCACTGCTGGCCTTTGAGTGGACCGCGCGCGATCTGACGCGTGCCTACCTTAGCGGGCGTGAAGCAGCCTTTTCTACCGACCCCGACGATCTGCTCTTGCGTGGTGGCTTTTCTCCGAAAAGCGCCGCCGCGTACGCGCGAAAACTCGTCGATGCATTTGCTGCAGCCGGCGAGACCCAGCCGATTGTCATGATCGTGCAGCAGGAGGCAAGTGACGGCTCTATTGCGGCTGACGCGGTGGTCATGAGCGCTTTGTTCGACCAGGCCGTGCGTGACGGAATGAAACTCGAAACGCTAAGTCAGGCGTCTCGAGACGCTCGGACATTCTCTGCTGCGCCGCGAGCGGTTGCTTTCCCGTATATATCCGGAGGCAGGAGATTTGCGTCAGGCGTGCTTCGCGGCGACACGCTGTATCCGGCGACGATCGACTATCACGACTCCCGTGTCGGCATGACCTTTCTTTCGGGCCGCACATTGCCGAGCCGGGTGTTCCGATACGCGGATTATCCGGTCTCGCGTTTCGATCGGCCGCTGCCCGAAGTGCCGAGTCGGGAGATGCCGTCGCTTCTGCGCGCCACCGTTAAGAACGGCTGGCTGAAGCTCGCGTTTGCAGCGCCGCGAGCGCTGCGTTTTGGAGTGGCGATCTGGAGCGATCCGTCGCAACTGAAGATTATCGGCCCCGGGGAGATCCGCGCCGGGCGCGCAGCTACGGTCTTAGTCTTTGACCTGAAGGCCGGCACAAACTACGTGCGCTACCGCTGTAGCGGCTGTAGTAGCTCGACATTTACCTATTCGCTGTAGCCGTTTCACGGCGATAACGAGAACACGGTTCCTGCGTTATGCGCGCCGCCGGCAGTGGTCGTGCCGTAGAGCGTATCGTTTACGCTGGTGAGGCCCGAATACGGGTATCTGCCGTCCTTCGCGGTGCCGAAGCTGTAGAGCACGCTTTCATTACCGGAGGTGGTTGTCTTGAAAACCGTTCCGCACCCATGGATGTCGCCGTATCGCACACCGCATGAAACCGAACCACCGTTGGAGGTCGTACCGTAGAGCGTGCCGTTGACATCGAGGAGGCCCCCATATGGAAACACACCGTCCCCTGGGCCGCCGAAGCTGTGGACGACGGCTTCCTCGCCGGAGGTCGTGAGGGAGAATACCGTTCCCCGGTCGTTCGTCCCCCCGTGTTTAGTCGTGCCGTAAAGCGTGCCGTTGACGTCGAGCAGGTCCGCCTGCGTTGGGTATTTGCCGTCTCCCGAACCACCGTTGAAGCTATAGAGGACGGTTTCCGCGCCGGACGGCGTGATCGCAAAGACCGTTCCGCAACCGCCACGTGAACTGCACGCGCCGCCGCTAGTCGTCGTGCCGTAGAGCGTGCCGTTGACGTTGATGAGGCCTGCGTATGGGTGTGCACCGTCTGGGTTACCTGCGAAGCTGTGCAGCACAGTTTCCGTGCCGGAACTCGTGATAGCGAAGACCGTCCCGTCGTTGGCGGTACCGCCGTTAATGGTCGTACCGTAGAGCGTGCCGTCGACGTCGAGGAGGCCGGCATCCGGCCCGAAGCCGTCTGGTTTACCTGCGAAGCTGTGGAGCACGGTTTCCGCGCCGGAGAGCGTGACGCTGAACACGGCTCCGCAATAGCAGGACGCAGCTCCTCCATGGACGGTAGTGCCATAGAGCGTGCCCTTGACGTTAACGAGTCCTGCCCGCGGGTTTTTCCCGTCTCCCGAGCCAACTTCGAAGCTGTGGAGCACGGTTTCGGCGCCTGACGTCGTGATCGCGAAGACTGTGCCGCCGAAGCAACGGTCATGACAGACGCCGCCGCCGTATATCGTCGTGCCGTAGAGCGTGCCTTTGACATTAATGAGAGGACCCGCGTGCGGGTCTCTGCCGTCGTTAGTCCCCCCTTTGAAACTGTAGAGCAGGCTGTACGCAGGACGCACGTGCGTTCGCTCTGCAGCCGAAGCGCCGGCAGGCGATGGGTTCAACGGCGTGCTTCCGCCTCCGCACCCCACTACCATCACGGCTAGAATCACTGCAGCAAAGGTTTTCACGCGTACGTCCTCCTGAAGCGGTATCGCTTCGACAGGTTTGAGTGTTCCCCGCCTCAATCCCATTAAGACATTATTGTGTGTCGACCGGTTCACTCGATGGCGGTTCGTGTAGGAAGTGCGATAGCGGATATTTCGAGAGAATTGGTGTGAAGGGGCGCGGCTCCTGATTGAAGTCGAAGGCTGCATCCAAGCTCGTCGCGCGCTGGTCGGTGTAGCCTTGTGACGTCGGCCCGATGCTGCCGGTCCCGTAGACCTCTTCGATGAACTTCAGAACGCTGGCGAACTCGTATTGCGTGCTATCGACGTAACCGGTCTTGGCGTAGGGCGAGATGATGAGACAGGGAACGCGGAAACCAAGCCCGCGATAATCGAGCTGCGGCGGTTTCGAATTGTCGTACCATCCGCCCCAATCATCCCACAGGACAACGATCGCAGTTGAATCCCAGTACGAACTCTCTCCGATCGCATTGACTACCGATGCCACCCATGACGGGCCGAGGTCGCTTCCCTCCCGCCCCTTGAGCGGCGGATGATCGGAGTCCGCAAATCTAGGAGTAACAAAGCTTACTGAGGCCAAGTCCCCCTTGCCGGGATCGGTTAATATCTTCGACTGCGGGGCGATGATGCTGGTCGCCCAGTCGGGGCCGTACCTCACGTATTGCATCGCTTCAAAGGGCTCCCAGATGCCCGCGTCGAGTTTTCGGGTCGCGTAGTACTTCCATGAAACGCCCGCCTTATCGAGCACCTCGGCAATCGAGTTCCACTGGTCGAAACATGGGAATGGGCCCTTATACATTTCCACTATGCGTTTGGAGGTTACGTAAGAGCTCTTCGTGCCCGGCGGCGAATCGCAATCGTAGGGTGCCGCTTGCGGGTTATCGATCTCGGCTTCAGATGGCGATCGATCGATATCGTCCGTGCCGGCGACCAGCGTCAGATGTCCGGTGAAACTCCCGCCCCACTCCGTCGGAAACATCTCATCGGCGAGCACGTACTGCTGCGCGATGTCCCAATACGGTTTGATCAGAGAGCGCTTGACGTACGAATACGCCGGATATGGACCACCTTTGCAGCAAAATTTGGAAAAGCCGTCCATCTTCCCTTTATCCCAAGAAACCTGGGACGACTGCCAGTCGTGCCCCAAGTCGACTGAGCTGAAGGTGATCGGTTTGAGCGCAACCGAGATGTCTCCGGGGGGACAGCTCGAGCCGCGTCGCGCGACCTGTCGGGTAATCCCCAGTAGCGCGTTTTTCTCCGGAATCGCGCAGCCCGACGCCGGCGCGTCGGCACCAGGATAACCGGTGAAGAAGTTTTCAAAGCTGCGGTTTTCCTGGATGATGACGACGACGTGGGTAATGTATTGGCTCGGAGATCCGCTCAGCGGCAGTGCGCGAGCCAAAACCGCAGGCGTACTGGCGGAAGAAGAACATCCCGCTGCAACAATAAGGCTCAGGAATGCAAGGACGACAAACCGCTTAGCAGACATCCTTTCCCTCCGAATAATGTTGTCGGTGTGCTTGTTTCTTACTCGGCTAGGCTGACGGCTGCCGCGACAGGATACGGGAACCGAGTAACGGTTTTGGCTGCATTCCCTAAAATATTTGCGGAAGGTTGCGCGCTTCCCCGTCGTTACGGCGATTGAAAATCGCCGGCTGAGGGCCTCCCTTTGAAAGGCCAAATCGGCCGACCGGACTCGTTCGGTTTTGCGAGCCTGCGTGCTCCTGAAATTGACCAGAGTACTCGCGCCGGGGGTAGAAGCTGACGGCGTGGATTTCGATGTACGAGGGAATCTATATGTTGCTTACCGATCGACCTCTTCCAGCCCGGGCACAAACATCGGTCGCGAAAGATTCTCGCTCGTAACGGGACATTGACTCAGTTCGCCATCGAGACAAACGAGCGCGAGCTCTTCGTCTCGGCGCTCAGCGGTGAGGGTGGCAGCGGGGTCTGGACAATCGCATGTCCCTTTCCGTCCTCGGGAACGCTGAGTCAGCTACTTCTGGAGCCGCCGAGTGATGCGATACAAGGTATGGCGTTAAGTGACGGGCAAACTTTCTGACTTTCCGGCTCGACGCATACCTCTAGGTAACGAATAGACCGGTCGACGCCTGACCGGTTCCGGGATACGCTACCTCAACCCGAACATTGCGCGAGCCGCTTTTAGTTCGGGATTGTCAGTGGCATTGACGTCGACGCTCGACGCGCGCCCTAAAACCTGTGCTTCGAGCACCGCAGCCTGGGCAGGGTCTACTATGCGACAGCGCTTTATTTCCGCTATCGCGTCCTTGATTTTCATAGGGGCCTTTCGTGGATTAGCTTTGGGGGGGCTATAACCAGTTGCGTGCGCAGACGCGATAAGCCTCTAATAAAGGTAAGATCACATGACGACCCCACCTAACCTTGTGAGGGCTCTCAGGCGCTTTAGCGCGCTTTTGTCACAAATGCCGCGCCAAAAACAACGAGACGTTCGACAGAATGCAGCGTTTGGAGTCATTTGTTGGCTTTTGGAAACAAATTCGATCTCGTCTCCGTATCTCGTTGGCATCGATCTCCGGGCGACCTTTCGCAGCCTGTCCGGTTCGGAAGAGTTGCAACAGTGAAGCTTCTAATTTGAAAGTTGAGTAACTATGGTTCAGACTAAGGGGGTACCGAACGCGCAGACGTCCGGCAAAGCCAACGGAATCGCAGGTCATGTCGGTAAGGATAGGCGAGACTCCCGAGTTTTCGGAAGCTCCTGGCGCGGTGATTTCATTTATGGCGTTCGATGACAAATCCGGCGGAGCGTCGCCATGCTCGTACAAGCTTGCGTTCTCGGGAGTGTGGGCCGGCGGCGGAAACGATTGGTGACGCGTTTTCGTTACGTTTTTGGCTGCGGTTCGGCAGCCGGTGGACAAATGAGGAAGACGCCGGGTTTGAATCCGGTTCTGGGCCGGATATCGCCGGCGCCTTCCTCAGTTCAAATTGTCATCCGCTCTGAGCAGCAGAAAACTTGTCTTAGTCATACTGCGTATCGACGTTAGCGAACTTCCCGTCGTTCGCAATGGTTGCGGCGACAAGAAGCGCTAAACCATTTTTGAAGAGAACGCGATACGAGTAGGTCGCGCTTCCGTCGGGCCAAAGTTGACCGCCTTTGTAAATCCATCGCAGTGCTGGTCCCGCTCCCGCATAGTGCGCATGCATAAAGCTAACCTGCTCGGGCATCAAAGCTTTATTCAGTTCATGAGTCAGCTCCGAGCGGTCGATTGTACCGACGTGAAGCTCGGTCCACACCTTCGTGACACGCGCCGTGATCTGCGGGTTTTCTCCGGTAGCAGCTATGTCACGCTTCCTTGCAAAATCGGGGTTCAATCGTGAAAGGATATCTTTAGCGATCGAATCGGGCGGCGTCTCGCCGTTGTTTGTCAGGACGATGATGCCGAGATTAAGCGTCGGAAACACGTCATTGATCGAGGTAAAGCCGAGCATTCCGCCATCGTGGGAAACGACCGGAATCCCCTCAATCTGATCGATGCTCCATCCAAGCCCGTACGTCGTAGATGTGCCCTTGATGTATAGCGGCGTAGTCGCTACCTTCACATCAGCCGCAGAAATAATGCGATCCCTGAAAAAGGCGTCGTCCCACAGCGCAAGATCCCCGGCCGTGGAGACGATAGAACCCGCCCCGCCCGACCAGCCGTAGCCAATGTGCCCAGCAGGTTCTAGGTTCGTTGCGGAAACCAGAGAGTATCCAACGGCCATGCTTGCCAAGGAGGGCTCGTCTTTGAGGAAGGCACTATGAATCATGTGCGCCGGCGTAAAGATGTTCTTGGAGACGTATTCGGCGTATGGCATGTGGGAGACACGCGCAACGATGGTTCCGAGAAGCAAATAGTTCGTGTTGCTATATGCCGACTGCGTGCCGGGCTTGAAGTTCAGCGGCATATTCTTGATCAGGCCGAGCGCAGCGTCAAGGTCGCCCGGGCCCGATGAAATGATCTTTACAGCACCCGGTACGTCGTTAATGTGGTCGGGAATTCCACTCGTCATCGTAAGCAACTGTTCGATGGTGACATCCTTGCCTCTGGGGTACTCCGGCACATATTTCCCCAGCCGATCGGTCAGCTTTAGTTTTCCGCGTTCTTTCAGTTGCAGGATCGCAGCCGACGTGAACGACTTCGTTATTGAGCCAATTTCAAAGGACGTATTCGTTTCTACAGGCGCCTGCGTGGCTGTGTTACCGACGCCGTACCCTTGGTCGAGCACGATCTGGCCGTTGCGAATGATCGCGATCTGTAGACCCGGTATATGCTCGCGAGCGATCGCGGCAGTCGCAACGTCTGCGGTGGCTGCGGCCAGCCGGGAGGGTGATGGCGGCACTGCCGCAGCGAGCGTTGTGCTCGGCATCGCGAGAGCAAGGGCGACGCAAGTTGCGCTCAACTGCGCAAGACGTCGCTGAGAAGTGGTCATTTGCGCCAGTCATACCGGACCTCAAGCGCCCTTTCCTCGAATCGGTGAAACTCGAGACTCAGGACGTGGATAGTTTTCGTGAGCATCTTGGCAGCGACGATCGTAATTGCCCGGCTTATCCGTTAGGCCGTCGGCGCTGCCCGCACTAGCTGCGGGACGGGAGTAGGCGAACCAACTGCGAAAATCCATGTCGAGGCCCTAAGAAGCACGGCTAGAGAGGTGCTTCTCTCTAGCCATCGTCCAAGAAACGGAGCAGTTACTGAATATGGGCAACTTCGTCAAGTATGCTACTCTCGCTTCCGTTGCGCTCCTCGCGGCGTGCAGCGGGAACCAATTAACGAACGTCGCTCCTTCGTCGTCCGGCGCAACCGATGCGGCGACGCAAGTGCGGACGCTCGGAACCGCCGGGGTCGCCAAACCTCGCGCCCACGGCGGCTGGATCCTGCCGGACAAGAAACACAAAAAAGGCGTCGTCTACGTTTCGGATATTGACACCAACGCGGTCGAAATCTATCCGGCCAAGGGCGCGAATCCCGCGCCGATCGGTGAGATCACCGACGGGATCAACACGCCCGATGGCTTGGGCGTTGATGCGAAGGGAAATCTCTATGTGCCCAACGCCGGCGCCAGCAACGTAACCGTCTACAAGCCGGGAACGACCTCGCCGTTCATGAGCTACTCGCCTGGACCGAATCCAGTGTTCGTGGTCATCGGCAAGGACGGGACCGTGTACATCGCACAGGGCATCGTGGGATGCATTTGCGTCACGGTCTATGGGCCCCAGAGCACAACGCCTGAATACACGATCCAGCTCGACAACACCGGCGGTTCGCCGATCGGGATGACGCTCGACAAAAAGAATAATCTCTACATCGCCCTCACGAACGCCACGGTCTACGAGTTCGCTCCCGGACAGACGACGGGAACGAACCTTGGTTTGAGCGGCCTCCACAATCCCCGCGGCCTCGCCTTCGATAATAAGGGCGACCTGCTGGTGGCCGACGATCCGCTCTCCTTTACCACCGGCTTCGTCGACATCTACCCGCCGGGAAAGACCTCGTTTTCCAAGCAGATCACGGTCGGGCCACAGCCGTTCGAAATCGCGTTCGGGCGCCACGATGCGCTACTGTACGTCGCCAACGTTAGCTATGGGAATACTGGCGACGTCGAAATTCTCTCCGCACACAAAGGCTACACGCAGGTCAACGAGCTGATGCAGAGCCTTGAGCAGCCGATTGGCGTGGCGTTGAGCCCCGGCGCACCGTAAGCTTCCAGCCCGCGCTAGAGAACGTCACTTGACTAGGGAACGATGCGTGCGGTCTTGATGTAATCGAGTTGCGGGTAGTTTTTCTCGAGGTAGGCGTTGCCCTGAGCGGCGATCTGGTCCTGATTCGGCTCTTCCCCGAAGCCGGGGTAGATATCGTCGACGACGTTCATCCCGCTCACGACCCGGCCGATCGGGGCAAAGCCCATCGAATCGAGTTTAGCGTTGTCGCCCAGACTAATGAATAAATGGGTGCTTCGCGTGTTCGGCTGCATGGTCGAAGCAAACGTAACCGTTCCGCGCGTATTCGATCCTTTCACGGGATCGTCGGGAATCGGCGCGCTCCATTTCTTGGTTACCGCGGGATTGGCGGCGGCGCCCCACTGGACGACGAAGCCCGGCACGACGCGATAGAAGCGAGCGCCGTCGTAGTACTTCGCATTGACGAGGTCGTAGAAATGTTGCGCTCCGCGCGGTGCAAGTGCGGGATCCACCTCGATTACGACAGGCCCGCGGCTTGTGTCGAGCCGCACACGGTACCTTGCGGCGGGAGAGCTCTGCGCGGCCGAACCCTCCGCAGCCGACTGCTTGGCACTGTTGTTACAGCCCGCGAACGCGAGCGTTGCGACGGCGGCGAATAGAAATTTGTTCACGCTTTTGCGCATGCGCCGGGTCCTAGGAGTCGTCCTCCTCCGCCGGGCTGGAAAGGGAAGCAGGCCGGCGAAGTGCACGGTAGGAGGTACAAGGCCATGACTACTTCTCAGTTGCGCCTCTGGCCGGTGGTACTCGCCGCGGCGATCGGAGCCGGTGGATGCGGCGGTAGCCTAGCGCAAGGGGGACTCGGCGCGACCCAACAGGCTCGCGTGGCATCCGGCACGAGTGGCGATCTTCTCTACGTGGCTCACGCCCATGGAGAAGGCACGGGAGCAACGGGCTTCGTCACCATTTATGCCTTTCCGCAAGGGCAGAAGATCGCGACGATCTCCGGCATTGGCTTCCCGACCGGAGTCTGCGCCGATAGCGCGGGAAACGTCTGGGTTCTGGCGGTCCTGCAGAACGTATGGAACGCCTACGAGTACCCGCACGGCGGTACGACGCCGATCGCGCGCATTCGGATTCGCAATCCCAATCTCGCCGCGGGCTGCGCAGTTGACCCGACGACCGGCGATCTCGCGATCTTCACGGGTGTTAAAGGTCAGGGCGTGAGAAGGCCGCTGGTGGAAATTTGGCATGGCGCGCGCAACGGCAAACCAGCGCGCTATCCGCTGACGTTTACGCCCGTCGCGGGTGCCTACGATCCGAGCGGCAATCTCTTTGTGGACGGTTACCTCGGCGGCAATCAGCAGTTTGACTTCGCGGAGCTTGCAAAAGGCAGCAACTCGTTCGCGATGGTCAAGATCGATAAGCCCACCGAGTTTCCTGGGGGCGTGCAGTGGGACGGCGGTTACATCACGGTCGAGACCGGCGGGTTAGGTCGCCGTCGTCCGGTGGTTTTTCGCCTGACCGTTTCCGGCAGCCACGCGACGGTCGTCGGCATTACGCATCCGGCTCATATCCAGTTCGAATCGCCGTTTTCCGTAGCCGATGGCTTCCTCGTTGCGGTGAGCGGCGGAGTCGGGCGACGC
>Ga0209169_10002553_pt1 | contig 10947 bp, 7 predicted proteins | sample HubBroMetageWRM4_FD_188346 | JGI IMG/M metagenome (GOLD analysis project Ga0209169, IMG submission 188346) | Warmed soil microbial communities from the Hubbard Brook experimental Forest, New Hampshire - Hubbard Brook CCASE Soil Metagenome WRM 4... | ecosystem: Environmental > Terrestrial > Soil...
GCGTGCAGGTAGCGCAGCAGCCGTGGCTGGGTGTCGCGGTACAGGAGCCGGAACGCGTCGGGGTCACCGCGCTGCGCCGCAACCAGCGCCCCCTCCAGCCGAGCGCCCAGCGGCGCATCTGACGTGGCGTCCGGCGGACCGGCCAGAGCGGCCGTCGTCGGATCCTCTGGCCGGTCCATCGGAACAATGATGAATCAATGTCGTGATCCATGCCTTATATTCTTCCTGTTTCTTCCTCTTATTTCCGCAGGCGCCCGCTACTCGGCGGTCAGTGCCGAGGCGTGGGGATCCGGGCGGCCCAGTTCGCTGGCGGCAGCGCCCCGGCCACCGCGATCACGCCTGACGCTTACCACCCGCTGAAAACAGCCATGGCAACTGCAGTCCCACGAGGCAGAAACAACTGTGGCGGACGTTCCTGGGGTGTTTCACAATGACGCCATGGCGCGACCGCCGCATGACAAACCGGGTCGGCCGGGCCGGAAGGAGAGTCGATGAAGACCAGGGCAGCGGTGCTTCGCGATGTCGGCAACCAGTGGGAGGTCATCGAGCTTGAGCTGGATCCGCCCAAGGCCGGTGAGGTGCTCGTTCGCTTCGTCGCGTCCGGGCTGTGCCACTCGGATGATCACCTGCGAACCGGTGATATCCCGGTCAGGTACCCCATCGTCGGCGGCCACGAGGGGGCCGGAATCGTCGAGGAGGTGGGCCCCGGGGTCAGCCGGCTGAAGCCCGGCGATCACATCGTCTGCTCGTTCCTGCCGGCCTGCGGCCACTGCCGGTTCTGCGCCCGCGGCCAGACCAACCTGTGTGACCTCGGCGCCCTGTTCGTCGATAACTGCCTGCCCGACGGCACGTTCCGATTCCACGCGGGGGGCGAGGACTTCGGCCAGATGTGCCTGCTCGGGACGTTCTCCCAGTGGTCGACGCTGTCCGAGCACTCGTGCATCAAGGTGGACGACGACCTGCCGCTCGAGACGGTGGTTCTGGTCGGATGCGGGGTGCCGACTGGCTTCGGCACCTCGGTCAACGTCGGCGGGGTGCGGCCCGGAGACACGGTGGTGATCTATGGCATCGGCGGCGTCGGCATCAACGCGGTGCAGGGCGCCTCGATCGCCGGGGCGATCAACATCATCGCGGTGGATCCCCTGCCGAACAAGCGCGAGGTCGCCGAGTGGCTGGGCGCCACGCACAGCGTGGCCGACGCGCAGCAGGCACAGCAGCTGGTCACCGAGCTCACCCGCGGCGTCGGGGCCGACCACGCGCTGATCACCGTCGGCGTGGTCGACGACGAGGTGATCGACGCGGCCTTCGCCGCGATACGCAAGCACGGCACCGTGGTCGTCACGGGGCTGGCCGGTCCGGGCAAGAAGAACATCCACCTGTCCAGCTTTGAGCTCACCCTGTTCCAGAAGCGGATAGAGGGCGCGCTGTTCGGCGGCGGCAACCCGTTCGACGACATCCCGCTGATGCTCGACCTGTACCGGGCGGGCAAGCTCAAGCTGGACGAGCTGATCACCACCAGGTACCGCCTTGACGAGGTCAATCAGGGGTACCAGGACCTGCTCGAAGGCAAGAACATCCGCGGGATCCTGATCCACGAGCACTGAGCCGGGGCCCCGCCCCCGGCAGGTGGTGATTGGGAGAGCGTTGGAACGGCCCCGCAGGAGGTTTTTCGTGGGGTGTGCGGGGGCGGGAGCCCCCGCAGGTTCAGGCACGCGCTTGCGACTCCTCGAGTGCGCGCCCGACGAGCACCCGCGCGAGGTGCTCGCGGTAACGGCGGTCGCCGTTGATGTCCGCGGACGGGCTCGTGCCCTCGGCCGCGTGGGCAGCCGCGTCCCGCAGCCCCGCACCGTCGGCCAGGGCCCGCTCGACTGCGGCGGCCCGCACCGGCGTCTGGTCCATGTTCACCAGCGCCACGCTGCCGCCCTGGACCGCCACGCCGACGATCGCCCAGTCGATCCCGCGCTTGGTGAACTTCTGGAACGCCCACCGCCGCGGTGTCTCCGGCTTGGGGATCCGGATCTCGGTCAGCAGTTCGCCCGGCTCGAGCACGGTCTCGAACAGGCTCTGGAAGAAGTCGCTGGCCGCGATTTCCCTGCCGCCGGACGGGCCGCGGGCAACAAGCGTCGCGTCCAGGGCCAGGGCCACGGCGGGCAGGTCGGCCGCGGGATCGGCGTGCACCAGGGAACCGCCGATCGTGCCGCGGTGCCGCACCTGGGGGTCACCGACCAGCCCGGAGGCGTGCGCGAGCAGCGGCAGCTCGCGGGCCAGCAGGCCGGAACGGGAAAGTTCGTCGTAATTGGTGAGCGCGCCGACCGCGATGTGGCCGTCCTCCTCGCGGACATAGCTGAGCTCGCGGAGCCTGCCGATGTCGATCAGGACCTCCGGCACGGCGAGCCGCAGCTTCATCAACGGCAGCAACGAGTGCCCGCCCGCCAGGAACTTGGCCTCGTCTCCGTCCTGCGCCGCCAGGTCAAGGGCCTCGTCAACCGAGAAGGCCCGCTTGTAGGTGAACGGTGCCGGGATCACGCGGACCGCCCCTCGCGAAGGGCCGGGGCGGCCGCCAGAACTGCCCGGACGATGTTGTGGTAGCCGGTGCAGCGGCACAGGTTGCCCTCGAGCGCCGTCCTGACCTCTTCCTCGGTGGGCGACGGGTTCTCCGCCAGCAGCGAGACCGAGGCCATCACCATGCCCGGCGTGCAGAACCCGCACTGCAGTCCGTGCTCGGCGTGGAAGGCGGCCTGCACCGGGTGCATCTCGCCGGAACCGTCGGCGAGCCCCTCGACGGTCGTGACCTCACTCCCGTCGGCCTGGGCGGCGAGCACGGTGCAGGACTTGACCGACTTGCCATCCAGCAGCACCGTGCACGCACCGCAGGACGTGCTGTCGCAGCCCACGTTCGTAGCGGTGAGGTTCGCCACCTCCCGGAGGAAGTGCACAAGCAGCGTGCGGTCGGCCACCTCGGCCGCGACCTGGTTGCCGTTGACCTTGATAGTGACCTTCACCGGGCCTCTCCATTCTCTGCCCTAACCCGCCCGCCCGATGCGTCGTCGATGGCGCCCCAGACTCTGGACGGTGTGGTTGGCATGTCGATGTGCCGGACGCCGAGGTGGCTGACCGCGTCGACGACCGCGTTCTGGACGGCGGGGGTGGCGCCGATCGTTCCCGCCTCACCGATCCCCTTGACTCCGAGCGGGTTGATGTCCGTCGGGGTCTCGCTCTGCACCAGCTCGAAGCTCGGCAGCTCGGCCGCGGTGATCGCGGCGTAGTCGGCCAGCGTGCCGGTCAGGGGGTTGCCGTCGGCGTCGTAGATCATCTCCTCGAGCAGCGCCTGGGCCACGCCCTGAGCGATGCCGCCGTGCCGCTGCCCCTCGGCCAGCACCGGGTTGACCACGGTCCCGGCGTCGTCCACGGTCACATGCCGGGTCAGCCGTACCTTGCCGGTCTCGGTGTCGATTTCGACAACGGCCACGTGGCTGCCGAACGGGAACGTCGCGCCGCCCCCGGCGAACTGGACGTAGGCCATGAGGCCGTCCGCCCCGGCGTGGGTCGCGACGTCGGCCCAGCTGCGGCTCGTGCCCGGGTCGCCGCGCACCTGCCAGGTCCCGCTGGCGGCGTCCAGTTCGAGGTCCGCCTCGGCGGCCTCGAGCATGTCCGCCGCGACGTGTCGGGCCTGTTCCTTGACCTCGAGCGCGGCCTTGTGCACGGCGACCCCGCCAAGCTGCAGCGACCGTGACCCGTACGTCCCGATGCCTTCGGGGATCAGATCGGTGTCGCCGTGGATCACGGTGACGCTGGCCATCGGGATCCCGAGCTCGGACTCGACGAGCATGGCCCAGGCCGTGTGATGCCCCTGGCCGTGCGCGGAACTGCCCGTGTACACGGTGGCCGTGCCGTCGCCGTGCACAGCGAGCCGGGCGGTCTCCCCGGCCGCCGCGTCCGCTGCCGTGATCTCGACGTAGCTGGCCAGGCCGATGCCGAGCTGCAGCACGTCGCCGCGTTCCCGGCGGCGCTGCTGCTCCGCGCGCAGCTCGGCGTAGCCCGCCGCCTGCAGAGCCTTGTCCAGGGCGGTGACGTAGTCCCCGGTGTCGTACGTCGCGCCGGTCGGCGTCGTGTACGGGAACTTGTCCGGCGGGATCAGGTTCTTGCGCCGCACCTCGGCAGGATCCATGCCGATCTCGGTCGCGAACAGGTCCATGGCGCGCTCGATCGCAGCCGTCGCCTCGGGCCGGCCGGCGCCCCGGTAGGCGGAGATCGGTGTGGTGTTGGTCACCACCACCCGGGAATGGGTCTGCACGCGCGCTATGTCGTACGGGCCCACCGCCATCAGCTTGGTGAGGAACGGCAGGAAGCCGCTCATCCGCGGATAGGCGCCGGTGTCCTGCACCACGTCGAGCCGGTAGGCGAGGACCCGGCCGTCGGAGGTGCCACCGATCTTGATGGTCTGCTCTTGGGCGCGGCCGTGCGTCATCCCGACCAGGTTCTCGCTGCGCGTCTCCACCCAGCGCAGCGCCCGGCCGGTCTTCCTGGCCGCCCAGGCGATCAGGATCGCGTCCCGGTCGATGCCGACCTTGGCGCCGAACCCGCCGCCCACGTCAGGGGTGATGACCCGGATCGTGGCCGGGTCCATGCCCAGCGCTCCGGCCAGGATGAACCGGCTGATCTGCGCGTTCTGTGTGCTAGCCCAATAGGTCAGCTTGCCGTCGGCGAACCGGGCGGCCGCGGCGCGTCCCTCCAGCGGCATCGGGGCGAGCCGCTGGTTCACGATCGTCCGCTCGACGACCGCGTCGCAGCCCTCGAAGATCGCGTCGTCCGCGTCATCCCCCGAATTCACGGGCACGTTCGAGTCGGTGGCGTCGAATAGCAGCGTCTCGGTCTGCAGCGCGCCGGCGACGCCGATCACCGCGGGCAGTGGCTCATAGTCGACGCTGACCAGCTCGGCGGCGTCCTCGCCCTCGTAGCTGTCGCTGGTGATGACCATCGCTACGGCCTCGCCGACGTACCTGACCCGGTCCACCGCCAGCAGCGGCTCGGACCACACGCCGCCGAGCGGCATCGGCGCACCCTCGCTGACCTCGCTGCCCGGCTCGGGGGGCGGCGGGGGCACCAGGTCGTCCATGTCCTGGACGGTCAGCACCGCGAGAACACCCGGAGCTTGACGGGCCGCGTCGGTGTCCATACCGGTTATCTTCGCGTGGGCCATCGGGCTGCGTACGAACGTGACCCGGGCCGCGTCGGTCAGCTCGGGGAGCCGCAAGTCGTCCACGTAGGTGCCGCCCGCGGTCAGCAGCCGCGGGTCCTCGGTCCGCACCACCCTGGTACCGAGAATGCTCATGTTTTGGTCGCTCGCCTTCCGGTGTTTGGCCTGGTAAGGCCGCTGGCGGCGGGCGGAACCTACCGCCGCAGTCTTAGCATTCTGGCATCGGCCCGGTCAGAGGTACAGCCTCGGTATGCCGTCTTCGTGGCGATAGGCCCCGGGGGGCCGATCACGCGGCCCGCGCCGTCCGGGCCGGCCGGAAGTGCCGGTCAAGCTCGTTGGCGTATGCGCGGCCCAGGTCCGCGCCGTGCGCCGCGACCCATTCGGTGAACACGGTCTCCCCGGTCGCCGGCGCCGCCGAGTCGGCCAGGCCGTCGGCCATGGCCCGGTACTCCTCGCGGGTCAGCAACGTGTCCCGCAGGGCCGCGCCCAGCACCGAAGACAGGCTGAACAGCACTGGCGCCGGAGCGCCGACAACAACCGCGCGGCTGCCGACCGCTGCCCGGATCGCGTCGACCATCTCGCGGAACGTCACGCTCTGCGGCCCGACCGCGTCGAGCGTGACCGTGTCGTCGCCCGCGCCGAGCGTGACGTACAGACGGGCCAGGTCGTCGACGTGAATGCCGCGGACCCGGTACTCGCCGCGGCCGCCAATCGCGAACACCGGCACGCGCCGCAGCAGCCACGCGATGTTGTTCACGAGCACCCCGTTGCCGCCGAACAGGATCGCGGGCCGCGCGATCGCGTACGGCACCCCTGTCCCGGCCAGGATCTGCTCGACCGCTGCCTTGCCGCGGAAGTAGGGGTATGGCGAGTCGGGGCTCGGGTTCGTGATCGAGGTGTGCACGATCCGCCGCACGCCTGCCCGCTGCGCGGCCTCGAACAGGACCCGGCTGTTGTCGACGGCCACCTGATAGTCGACGCTGCCGTGCGGGAACCGCACCCAGTAGGTGTTGTAAAGCGTGTGTGCGCCTTGCATCGACTCGGCGAGTCCCGCGGGATCGGTGAAGTCGAGCGGTCGCGCGTCGATGTCGCTGCCTGCCGGGGCGCTGCCGGGATGCCCGGTGAGCGTCCGCACCCGGTGACCGGCAGCGTGCAACTCGCGCGCGATGGCGGCACCGGAGTAGCTGAACGCACCGGTGACGACGTCGGTCTGGGCTGCTGCTGGCTGCGTCATCTTGAGCCTCCTGACTGATCGCCTGGTCTTGCGTCCCAGGGCAGCGCGCCGGCCATGTCGGCCAGCAGAGCCAGCGCGGCGGCCCGGTCGAACAGCGAGAGCGCCGCGGCGCGGTTCCCATCGAGGTTGGCGAGCTGCTCGAGGCCGAGGAACCCGGCAACCACCGCGTGCGCCACGTCCTCGGCGGGCACCAGCCGCGCGAGCGGCGACGACGCCAGCCCGCGGCGCACCGCGGTCTCGGCGAACTCGCGCCACGGGGCCACCCGGGCCGCGACTTGCTCGCCGAGGCCCGGAACCGACCTCGCTCCGGCGATCATCTCGACCAGCACGGTCACGTGCCCGGAGTCCAGGTCTTCGGAGAAGATGGACCGTGCGGACTCGACCAGGTCGCTCAGGGAGTCAGCGTGCTCCAGCACCCCGCGGTACGCGGCCATCCGCCGCTCGCTGATCGCGTCGAGCGCGGCGAGCAGGAGGTCGGTGACGGAGCCGAAGTGGTAAAAGACCAGCGTCTGATTGCATCCGGCCAGCCGCGCGATCTCCCTGGCGCTCGCGCCGGCGAAGCCCACCGTCCTCAGCGCCTCGATCGCCCCTTCGACCAGCGCCGCTCGCGTTTCCGCCGACCGGCCCCGCCCGCCGGGCGGCGCGCCCGCCCGCCGCGGACCCGCCTTCGCCATCCCGCCTCCGTCGTTCTCCTGCCGCCCTGCTGCCCGGTTGGCCATCCACCCGGGTCAGGCCGCCACTTATTGAGCAGATTATCAAAGCGAACGCTCAAATTAATGTGGGCGACCTCGGCAAGGCCTACAGCTCCTATCGGGGCCGGGTTGCCGCGCTGATTCCCGATCCCCGGCGCCGCTCCCGGCCGAGCGTGCGGCGACAACCCGGGCTGCCGGATGGGTTGGACAGGCGACTAGCCGAGTCCGGCGATGATTGCCTTGGCCACCTCGATCGACTTGGGAAACGCGTTACCCGTGCCGCTGGGGTCGCCGCCGTGGACGTCGATGATGTAGTTACCGTCCTGTACGCCGATTTCGGTGCCCCCGCCCGCGGCCCGGTCGCCGACTCCGTCCAGCGTCATGGGCGGCGAGCCGCTGTCTTCTTCGATGGTCCCCAGCTCTTCCTTCCACACGGCCGTACCAGAGCCATGGCTGATGATGATGAACAGGGGAATCGGTGCGTCCGTCGTCGCGTAGCTGCACATGCTGCCCCCCATGGATTCCGTGGCGTCTGAGTAGTGCACGCCTACGACGGCGGAGGCCTTGGCCGCGCTGAGCAGCGAGCAGGCGTGCACCGTGCTCGCGGTCCCTCCGGCCGCCGCGGTTGCCTGCGCTGCCGCATTACCGTTCGTGGTGCCTGCCGAAGTCGCGGCCGAGCTTCCCGGTGAACTGCCGCCGCAGGCCGCCAGGCTGAGTGCGGCCAGGGCGGCGGCCACGGTGCCTAGGGTCAGCCGGCTGGGATGGGTCTTGATCATGGCTGTTCATTCCGTTCTCTTGGGTTCGACTTGACCTGCACTTCACCCGATCGCCGTAATGCCTGCGTAACGCCGTCCGCGCTCGCCCAAGCGGGCAGCCTCCTGCTCGGCTCCTCTGCCCCTCGTGGACGATTACCTGACTGTTACGCCGTGTGCGTGAAATGGCCTGAAGCCATCCGATGCAGGGAGTTGGTCTTGTGGCGCGACGCCGCTCGATTTCGCGCGGCCAGAGCGAGGCCGGTCGTCACCCGGAGCCTCCCGGGGAGGATCAAAGGCCCGAACCGGATCCAGGGTCGGCCGCCGCGGCGGCCGAGACGATCGGCAGCATGCCAGCCGGCGGCGCCCGGAGACTTCGGCGGCGCCAGGGGCCTGACCGGCGGCGCTTCCCGTTCGGCGCTGAGCATGATGAGCAATGAACGGGGCAGTGCCAGCCGACCGGACGGCCGCTAGGGTCGGCGTGTGAGGGTCAATCTGCTCGGCGGCGTCGGCGTGGTCAACGGCGGCGCGACGGTGAGCGGGATGGCGCTCGGCGGCCGAAGGGCACGGGTCGCGCTGACCGCGCTGGCGCTCTCGAAGAATCAGCTGACGGCCGGGCAGCTAGCGGCGGTTGTCTGGGCGGACCAGCCTCCCGCGACCTGGCAGCCAGCGCTGCGCGGCATCATCCGCGGACTGCGTGCGGCCTGTGCGCCCGCTGGCGGAGCGGATCAGCACCTGATCGTCACGGCGCCCCTCGGCTACCGGCTCGCTGACGGCGTCGAGGTCGATGTAGACGTTGCGGCGGACAATCTGCGGAATGCGGCCGTCTTGATCTCACAGGGCCGGCATCAGGCGGTGATCGGAATCGCTGAACCATTGTCGCGGCTGTCGGGCAGCCAGTTGCTGCCCGACGAGGACGGTTCCTGGCTCACCCCGCACCGCCAGGCTGTCGACGCGCTCGCGCAGCGCGCGATGGAATTGGTGGTCTCGGGGGCAGGCGCGCTCGGTGATCACGACCGGGCGATCGGTTCGGCCCGCCGCGCGGTTGCCGCCGACCGGCTGGACGAGCGCGCGCACCGGGCGCTGATCGCCGCGCTCGACCGGGCCGGCGACCGGGCCGGCGTGGTCCAGGCATTCGAGCAGTGCCGCGCCGTTCTCGCCGGCCAGCTGGGCGTCGACCCTAGCGCCGACACCGTCGAGGTTTACCTCACGGCGCTGCGGGACCGGGCGGTCAGCTCAAGTGCCCGGTTGCCGGTGGTGACCTCGACATTCGTCGGCCGCGAGCGGGAACTCGCCGTGCTGGACGGCCTGCTCTCGAGCCCCGGGCTGATCAGCGTGGCCGGGCCGGGCGGCGTCGGAAAGTCCCGCCTGGTTCTCGGGGCTGTGTCTGGACGCGCCCGGTTTCCAGGCGGGCGACTATGGGTGTCCCTCGCGCCTGTCGCTCAGGACGCCCTGGTCGCGGCCACAGTCGCCCTGGCGGTCGGCGTAGCCGTCGGTACCGAGGAGGCAGGCGCTGCGCTGGCCGAGCATTTGGCCCCGCTCGGGCGGGTCCTGCTCGTGCTGGACGGCTGCGAGGTCGTCGTCGATGGCGTGGCCTCGCTTGCCGCTGAGTTGCTCGCGGCTTGCCCGCACCTCACTGTCGTGGTCACGAGCCGGGTCGCGTTGTCGATCGGCGGCGAGCACGTGGTCCGGATTGAGCCCTTTGCCGAGCCGGCCGGTGAGGATGCCCGCGCGCTGCTGGCCAGCGCGCCGGTGCGGCTGCTGCTTGACCGGGTACGCGACGGTGGCGGCGAGCTGGCCATCGATGACCTTCTGGCGCCGTATGTCGCGCGCCTGCTGCGCCGATGCGGCGGGTTGCCGCTTGCGCTGGAACTGGTCGCCGCCCAGTTGGCGGCCATACCGGTCGGGGACCTGCTCGACCACCTCGCCGATGTGGTGGTGGAGGGTGACGACAGGTTGCGCTCTGTGGCCCGCAGCAGCTACACACTCCTCGACGCCGACGAAGCCATGGTCTTCCGCCGGCTGGCCGTCCTGGATGGGGCGGCCGGGCTGTCGATGGTGCGCCGGGTCGTTTCCGGGGGCACGATCCAAGACTTCCGGGTGGTGCGCATCCTGCGCGAGCTGTCGGCGCGCGGCCTGGTCACCGTCGACCGGTCTGGCCCGCACTGGCGTTACCAGCAGGACGATGACCTGCACCGCTACGCCCGTGAACTACTCGTCGAGGCTGGTGAGGAGGGCGCCGCGTTCGTCCGTCTCGCCGGCGCGATCGGCGTGATGCTGCCCGCGGACGCTCGGTCCGCGCCAGCACCCTTTCAGGATCAGGTCTCCGGCGCCCTCGGCTCGGTACGCTCCCTGTTCAGTGCCGCGCTTGAAGGCCGCGCCGACGGCGGGACGTGCCTGGAACTCGCCTTCCGGCTGCATCGCTACTTCGCGACGACAAACGTGGCTGAGGGCAGGTTCTGGCTGTCCCGGCTGCTCGCGGCGAACCCGGGCAGCCGGTGGACGTCTTACGCGACTTATGCCCTGGGCTACCTGAGCTACTGGTCGGGCGACACGATCAACGCGGTAGAGGAACTGACGGCAGTCGTGGACATGCTGGAGGAGGCTGAGGACTCCTACGCGACACGTGCCCTGATCTACCTGGGCGGGCTCCTTGATGATCTCGACCGCGGGGCTGAAGCGGTCGAGTATGTGCGGCGCGCGATCCGCGCTGCAGCCAGGTTCGACGCCGACCTGCAGGTCAGCGCCGCCATGGGCATGGGCAGCGTGCTCGCCGAACGCGGCGACTCCGCCGCAGCCGGCTACGCGCGGGACGCCATCGAGTTGTGCCGCCGGAGCGCCTCGGGCGAGCAACTCGCGCTCGCCATGCCGACGGCTGCGATGGTGTGCTGGCAGGTCGGTGCTTATGAGCAGGCCCGTGCCTACATCGAGGAGGCTCGCCCCTGGCATGCCGGCATCCGCCGGATCGCCCGGGTCGTGCTGCTGTCCGTCTCGGCCGGGATGGCGCTGACGGACGGCGACACCGGCGCTGCCGTCGAACTCGGCAGGCAGGCCGACCTCGAGGCGACCGAA
>Ga0209169_10002557_pt1 | contig 10940 bp, 9 predicted proteins | sample HubBroMetageWRM4_FD_188346 | JGI IMG/M metagenome (GOLD analysis project Ga0209169, IMG submission 188346) | Warmed soil microbial communities from the Hubbard Brook experimental Forest, New Hampshire - Hubbard Brook CCASE Soil Metagenome WRM 4... | ecosystem: Environmental > Terrestrial > Soil...
AAAAAATCGAGCTGGCGTGATTGATCACTGGCCAGGTGAGCGTGATGCGCCAACTGTCTTTTTGTTGCGGAACGTGGTTGGCGATCGATAGGCGGCTCAGCTCGTGGATGGCTTCGGTGTGCGGGAACAGCGAGGCGGTATGGCCGTCGGGCCCCATACCCAGGGCGACAAGATCGAAGCGCGGGGTTTCAGCGCCTTCGAGGCGAAAGCTGTTGCGCAACTCGGATTCGTAGCGGGCCGCGGCTGCCTCCGGATCGAGTTCGCCTTCGATGCGGTGAATCTGCTCCGGCTTGAGGGGCACGTGGTCGAGCATGGCTTCGCGGGTCATGCGGTAGTTCGAGTCGGCGTGGTCGGGCGGCACACAGCGCTCGTCGACCCAGTAGAGGTCGAGGCAGTCCCAGGGCATGGGGGCGCGCCAAGGCTCGTTTGGGTCAGCCAGGAGTGCGAACGTGGCTTTGGGAGTAGAACCGCCGCTGATGGCGATGCGGGCGCGGCCTTTTGCCTGCACGGCTTCAGTGGCCATTTCAAGGAAGTACTGCGCCGCATGGCGAGCCAGGGCCGCCGGATCGGGTTCTACATAATATTTGATGTGCAGTTTTTTGCCCGCGCCCATTTTTGCCTCACTTCTCTTAAGTTACTTGAAAATATTTGGATGCGGAGAAGAAGTGCGGGTTTCTTCATTCGATTTCAATGGGGATGAATTGGGAATCGGGGTTGAGAGCGGGGCTCGTTTCTCATGTCTGAGACGGGTGGAGTTCATTCTGAAGCGGAGTGGCCTATCGTGATACTTCGAGAAGCAGGTCCTTCGACTCCGCTGAAGTACGCTCCGCTCAGAATGACAGGTTATCTGGCGGTACGAGCTGAGGGCCGAACACGCTAGCGGCCGATGTACTCGCGGTACTGGGTTTCAAGAACTCCGGCGGAGCGGGCCAGGACTAATTTGGAGACGTTGTACTGGTAGAGGCTTTCGACCAGATTGCTTTGCGCGCTGGCGAGCGTGGCCTGGGCGGTGACGAGGGGAAGATTGTCGTCGACGCCGGCGTTGACGCGGTCGGTTTCATCGCTGAGGGCGCGGGTGGCGAGGTCGACGTTGGAGCGGGCTACCTGGACAAGTTGGGCCGAGGCGGAGACGTCGAGGAGCGCGGAGCGGACCTGCTGATCGATGTGGCCGCGGAGATCGGCGAGCTGGTTGTCGACCGAATCCATTTGCGCTTTGGAGGCGTCAGCGTCGCCGCGCAGCTTGGCTTCGCGGAAGAGCGGGACGCTGAGCGTGCCCTGGGCGAGAAATGTGCCGTGGGTGCCGACGCCAGCGACGGTGTCAGTGGCGTAGTTGCCATTGAAGCTGAGCGTGGGCAGGCGCTGGCTGCGATAGGCGTTGTGAACGGCTTTCAACTCGACGGCCTGGTTCTGGAGTTCCTGGTAGTCCTGGCGATTCTTGTAGGCGATGGCGCGGACTTCTTCAGGCGTTTGCTGGGCGAGATCGCTATAAGGAGCGGGATCGGTGAGGACGATTTTCTGGCCGGGCGCGATGCCGATTTCGCGCTTGAGCAGGATGAGGTCTTTCTCGAAGGAGGTCTCGGCGTTGATGCGGGCCTGCTGCTGCGACTGAAGCTGGACGCGGGCGCGGAGTTCGTCGAGATTGGCGGCGGTTCCGGCGAGATGAGATTCGTGGGCGTGGTTGAACAGGACCTGGTCCTCGGCTTCAAGAGCCCTGGCATTGTCGACCTCGCTGGAGGCGGCGACGGCGTGGAGATAGGCAGTGGCTACCTGCTGGACGACTTCGCCGCGGGCGCGCGTCATGGCGAAATGGGCGGCGCGCTCGGCTGCGCCAGCGGCCTTGTAGCCGGCAATGACCGGGCCGGAAAAGAGCGTCTGGCTGAACTGAATCTGGCCCTGGGTGAGGGTGTCTTTAGTGATTTCAGAGAAGTGAGGGATGACCCCGCCGGGGAACAGCGAGCTGAACTCGCCGGCGACGCCGGGACCGAAGCCGAGAGCGGTCAGGTTCTGCTCGTGGACGCCGGTTGAACCGGAAAGGATGAGCGTGGGCAGAAACTGCTGCAGGGCTTCGTTCTTTTCGCCGTGGAGCTGCTTTTCGCCGTATTCAGCTTCCTTGAGGCCGAGGTTGTTTTTGAAGCCGAGGGCGATGGCGTCGTCGAGCGATAGCTTGAGGGTTTCGTCGGTTGAGGCGTGGAGGGTGATGCTGCCGTAGTAGGGATTGGTGGCGGAAGTGGGGTTCGAGCTTTGGGCGTGAATGGGTGCGTCAAGGGCCAGAGCCAGCAACAGGGCGGCGACCAGGAGTGGCGTCTGAATGGCGCTTGGTTGGGGGCCTCGGTTCACGAATATCATTCTCTCATCAGATGAGGGAGCGGGTGGACGGGATTCTGAGATGTGATGGGGGACAGTTGTAGTACCGGTTCAATGCGAATGGGGTTCGTGGTTTCCCACCCATTTCACGGTGAGGCTGTGAAATGGATGGGGCACGGGGCACTCTGGCGCGATAACGAGGGCGTTTAGGCCTGCCGATTTGCATTTTCTGGAGCGTCTTAGATTTTCTGGCGCTTCCAGCGGCCGCGGCGGAAGAGCACGATGCTGGCGACGGCGATGGAGCACTCGGCAATGACGATGGAGAGGAATGCGCCTTCGGATTGAAGATGGAGGCCGACGGCAAGACCCCAGGCGAGCGGCAGTTCGAGCACCCAGAAGCCGAAGAAGTTGACGATGGTGGGGGTCAGCGTGTCTCCCGCGCCGTTGAAGGCCTGCAGCATGACCATGGCGTAGGCGTAGCCGATGTTGCCGCAACTGATGGTGCGCAGGGCCATGGCGGCGATCGGGACCACGGCCGGGTCGTCGACAAAGATGCGGACGATGGGCGCGGCAAAGATGGTGAAGAAGACGCCGATGGTTCCCAGGAAAAGCATGTTGTAGAGGCCGGTGCGCCAGACGGCTTGTGCGGCGCGTTCGGGATGTTTTGCGCCGAGGTTCTGGCCGACCAGCGTGGCCGCGGCGTTGCTGAGTCCCCAGGCGGGGAGGATGAAAAAAACCACGATGCGGATGGAGACGGTGTAACCCGCAACGGCCGCCGAGCCGAAGAGCGAGATGATGCGGACGAGGCCGATCCAACTGGCGTTGGCGATTGCGAACTGGAGCATGCCGGTGACGGAGACGCGCAACAGGCGGAACATGACTCGGAAATTCAGGCGCAGATGGCGAGCCAGCACGCGAATGCGCTCAGTGCCTTTCATCAGGCGGTAGAACTGATAGAGCACGCCGATGCTGCGGCCGGTGAATGTAGCCAATGCTGCGCCCGTGACGCCCAGGTGCGGAAACGGACCCAGCCCGAAGATGAGGCAGGGATCGAGGATGAGGTTGATGATGTTCGAGACCCAGAGCAGGCGCATGGCGATGGCTGCGTCGCCGGCGCCGCGGAAGATGGCGTTGTTGAGGAACAGCATGATGATGGCTCCGCAGCCGCCGAGGGCGATACGCGCGTAGCCGGAGCCGGTGGAGACGATGGCTGGAGACGCGCCCATGAGGTGAAGCAACTGGGGCGCGAAGATTCCGGCGGGAATGCCGAGGACGAGCGAAATGAGCAGACCCAACACGATGGCCTGCACGCCGGAGATGGCGGCGTCTTCAGGGTCTTTTTCGCCGATGCGCCGGGCGACCATGGCGCCGGCGGACATGGAGAGACCGAGGCCGATGGCGAAGACAAGGGCCAGCATGGATTCGGTGATGCCCACGGTGGCGACTGCGTTGGCGCCGAGACGGCCGACCCAGAAGACGTCGACGACGGCGAAGAGGGATTCGAGCACCATCTCCAGAACCATGGGAATTGCGAGCAGGAGAATGGCGCGGTTGAGATTGCCGGCGGTGTAGTCCTGGTGGGAGCCGCGCAGGGCTTCGCGGACTGCGGACCATAAGCTGCGGTCTCTTTGTTGAGAGCCGCTGGCGTCGCCTTCCGGCGGCTGCGGGGTGATGGATTCAAGAACGGACATGAGGAACTCCACGATGTCATGCAAAAGCGCATGGCACGAGCGAAGGGGCACGCTGCGAGCGAGTCAGCAAAAAGCAGTGCTGGTCAGGATGTGCAGTGCTGGTACCCGGGGTTTGAGGGTCCTCGGGATGCCGCGATGGAGAGCGGCGGGAGCTTCAGTCGGCCCGAGGCAATGTTCAGCGGGTAGGTCGTACGGCGACAGGCGTGAACATGAGTGTCCTCCGTGGCCGGGGTCCGGCGGGTTGTTTGATATTAACCCAGTTTCGGAGTCGGTGGCTACGGCGCGGCGCGATATTTATCTTGAGGCACGGCGCAGGCCTGCAAGGGACGGGCTATTGGCGCAGCCTGCAAGGAACCTTCGACTCAGTTCTCTAGAGCACCATGGCGATGTAGGCGAGGATGAGGACTTTGGCGATCCAGTAGTTGCAGATCTTGAAGGTTCTCTGGTTGATGACATTCTTCCTGAGCTCACCTCTCATGAGCTTGCGAAAGGCGCTGCCCAAGAGCAGCGGAGCAGGGTAGAAGACCAGTTCCAGGCCGACTTCGAACAACTGCGGCTCGCCGATTGACTGGCCCTTGAGGCTGTTCCAGGTGTGGAGGGCGCGGGTGAGAAGGACAAAGGCCAGCATCATGTAGACGCCGCCCCACAATTCAGGTGCTGCCGCGGTGCCGCGGAGGGCGCGGTCTCTGCTCTGCATGGGTAACCCCGATTGAAGTCGATGGTAACTCTCCAACAAGGGATGGCAAATACCACGAATGGCTCAGTATGCATTGCCGGTTGGTGATGTTTACACCATGGCGCGTTCTTTCACGGCAAGGTATTGGTTGAGCACCGAGGAGGTGAGAGCTTCAGGGTTGAGATCGAGGGTGAGTGCACCGTGCTCGTGGAGGCGGGCGAGCAGGAGTTCGCGGCGGGCGGCCATCTCCTGCGCGGCGGCGGCGCGGAACATCTGGTCGATGGAATTGGGGCGGAGCTGGGCAATGGATTCGACTTCGGGCTGGGCCATGGCGACGAATAGCAGGACGTGGCGGCGGAGAAGCTGCGTTGCGCCGTCGATGACTTCGGGGCGCATGGCGGTCTCAGCTAGGTCGGTAATCCAGAGAATGAGCGATCGGCGGGGCTGAAGGCGATTCAATGTGGCGGTGGCGCGGAGGTGGTCGGCTTCGCTGGTTTCGGCGCGGACCTGGGCGAGGGACTCGATGAGCTGGCGAAGGTGGGCTGCGCCGCGGCCTGGAAGCAGGCGCTGCTGGATGGATTGGCCGTAGGCGAGCAGGCCGACGCGGTCGCCGGAGAAGAGGGCTAGCTGGGCGAGGGCTACGGCGGTGGTGCAGGCGTAGTCGAGCTTGGAGTGGGGTTGGTTGGCTGTTTGGCTGGCAGGAGTCTTTCCCGCAGGGGCTGAAGGCCCATCTTTTTCTTGGGCGCTATTGGCACGACTGAAGTCGTGCCGTGACATTCCGGGGTTTTGCCCGAATGCCGTGGGCGGAGGTGAAATGCTGACGCGGGAGCGCATGAGGCGGCCGCAGTCGAGGACGATCCAGACGGCCTGGCTGCGCTCGGTTTGGTACTGGCGGGTGATGAGGCCGCCGCGGCGGGCGGTGGCGGTCCAGCAGATGTCGCGCAGGTCGTCGCCTTCGCGATATTCGCGCAGGCTTTCAAAGTCACGGCCGAGACCGCGGAGACGGGCCTGGCGGAGCTGCAGGTCGATCTGACGGCTACGGGCAAGGAATATCTGTTGTTCCTCGCCGGTGCGCAGGGCGGGATAGACGCGGACCTGCTGGGTGAGCGGGGACTTGGCCCAGCGTTCGGCCAGTCCCAGGCCGGAGCGGTAGCGAAGATAGAGCCAGCCGGTTTGCCAGTCGCCGCGCTCCTGTGGCTGAACACGGTATTTGAGGTTGGCGGGGACGCGTGGGAAGGCTATGAGCTTGTGTGTGGCGGGATGAGCGACGAGGGCGGTGGGAAGGTCGTCGACCAGACGGCAATCGAGGATGAGTTTGCCGTGATTCTCGATTGTGAGTTCGATCTCGGTTTCGGAATCGAGTGCAGGCGCGTTGGACCAGGTGCGGGTGGCGGCGAGGTCGCGGGCGGCGGGCAGGCGGAGGGCGTCGAGCCCGGCGAAAAGCAGTACAAGAAAATCCCAGGCGAGCATGGAGTAGGCCAGATGCGGGTCCCAGAAGCCGGGGATGAGGCCGAGGAAGCCGAAGTAGAGCAGAACAACGGTGCGCGGGGTGAGGCCGACGGCCCAGCGGCTGCGTGGCTCGAAGGCGGCGCGGATGGGGGCGGGATGGAGACTTGGGGAGATCAATGGACCTCAATGGGCAGATCGAGAGCAAAGGCCAGAGAGCGATTCAGTTGCCTTATCTTCGCAGCCTGAAGGCTTCCTACGAAGTTGGTTAATACCGATTTGTGAAGACTTACAAGGCTGTCGCAATGTATCCAACTTTCATGCTTGAGGCCATCTTCCGGGCCGACTGAAACCTGAGTTGTAAGCCCATCTCCAACGGTGAAAATAGGCGCGCAAATGACGCTCGGAAAGCGTGACTCGATCAGCTTTCTGCGGCTTACGATCACATAGACCCGCTGTCGCTTCGGATCGCCGGATGGCCTGGATACACGGTAAAGATCGCCTCTGTTCATCATCCTTCATTCTGGAAAGGCATTTTGCCAGAGTCACGAAGTTGCCATAACACCAATAGGAATGCCTGACCTCAGACGTCGTCGTATCAACGTTTCTGGTCTTGGATTAAGTCAAAGAAATAGGCATCCTGGTCCGCCAGCACGTCTTCCATTTCCCGATTCAGATAATCAGAATTGGCGTTGATCAGTTCCAAATCCCGCTGCCCAGCGGCCTCTCGCTCCTCGTCCCGAAGGTGATCGCGCAATACTTTTTCGATGTAAGCCGAGCGGGAGGCGTTTTCGCCGATCAGCCTGTCGATTTGGACGAGAAGAGGCACGGAGAGCGTGATCGATGTCTTAGCCTTCATATTCACCTTCATACTATCTTTATACCACCTCTAATACTACCCTCATACCACCTTTTCTTCAGCTAGCTGCTCATTTCCGCGGAACCGGCACGGCGGCGATTACGTCCGTCAGGACCCGGTCGGCGTCGAAACCCTCCAGTTCGGCTTCGGGCTTGAGCATGACTCGGTGGCGGAGGACGGGATGGACGGCGCGCTTGACGTCGTCGGGGACGAGGTAGTCGCGACCATCGAAAGCGGCGGCGGCCTGGGCGACGAGCATAAGGCTGAGAGCGGCGCGGGGGCTGGCGCCAAGCAGCAGCGTAGGCCACTCGCGGGTGCGGCGGGCGAGCGCAAGGATGTAGGTGTAGAGCTCGGGCTCGATACGGATGGAGCGGACTTCCGTGCGGGCGGCGGCGAGCAGGCCTGCGGGGATGGGCGCGATGCTCGCGTCTTCGAGCAGTCCTGCGCCGCTGCCGGAGTGGTGGCGCTCGAGGATCTGGAGTTCTTCCTGTTCCGACGGGTAGGCTACGCGGATTTTGAGGAGGAAGCGATCGAGCTGCGCTTCGGGCAGGGGGTAAGTGCCTTCGAAGTCGACTGGATTCTGGGTGGCGAAGACGGTGAACCACGCCGGCAAAGCGTGTCGTACGCCGTCGGCGGTGACCTGGCGCTCTTCCATGCATTCGAGCAGGGCGGCCTGGGTGCGGGGCGGCATGCGGTTGATTTCGTCCACCAAGAGCAGGTCGGTGAAGACGGGGCCGGCGTGAAAGGTGAAGGTGTCCGTGCCGGGGCGGAGGATGGTGGTGCCGAGAATGTCGGCGGGCATCAGGTCGGGCGTGGCCTGCACTCGCTGGAAGCCGACGCCGAGCAGGCGGCCGAGGGCCTTGACGATGAGCGTTTTGGCGATGCCCGGTACGCCTTCAAGCAGAGCGTGCCCCTGGCAGAGAACGGCGATCAGGACTTCTTCGATAACCTGCGACTGGCCGGCGATGACGCGGCCCAGCTCCTGGCGGGCGTGGGTGATTAACTGGCTGGTAGCGCGCAAGCTGTGCTCCGCACTCTCTGCGCTTTGGGTTGCTTCCTCAATCGGTTGCTGGCTGGTTTCCTCGCTCATGAAGCCCTTTCCTGCTTGTTGGATTGATTATCGCTTGAATTTATTGACGCGGAGATTGTGGATGCTGCGCCGGGGTTTGCGGCGGCGGAGAGTTCGTCGAGGTGCGCGTGCAGTTTCTGGATCAGCTTGAGGGCTTCTCGTGGCGCGATGGTCTCGCCCCAGGAGGCTTCTTCGCAGGCGGCGAGATCGGTTTCAAGAGCCGCGTCGGCTTTGGGGAAGCGGCTGCGCAGAACGGCGGCGAGGTCGGCCGCGGCCATCTGCTTGCCGCGCAGACCGCAGAGGCGAAGAGACTGGCGACGGAAGCGTTCCAGGGCGATGGCTACAGCAGTTGAGGCTGCGCCGGCATTGCGGTAGAGCGAGCCGAGCGCGTCAAGAAACTCGATGGGCGTGGCGCGGGCGGGGGCGGGCAGCTCGCGCACAGGGCCAGAGCGGCGGCTGAAGCTGAGGACGACGAGCAGGCCCAGGACGGCGAGGCCGATCCAGAGCATGGACCAGGAGGGACCGGCGGCGTAGCTGAAAGTGGAGCGGATTTCGCCGTGCAGCGATTCGTCCCAGTAGAAGTGGTGGCCTTCGCGCGGGCCAATGGAGTTGAGCAGCAGGTCAAGGTTGCTGGCGCGGGCGAGCGAGCCGTTTTCAAGCGGCGTGGAGCTGGCCCACCAGACGATGTGGCCCTTGCCCCAGTTGTACTCGACCACGGCGGGCTGGCCTGCGCAGGTGTAATCGATGTGGAAGGCGGGATTGCCGACCTGCCAGCCGGCTTCGGGGACCATCCAGACTTCGCCGGTGTTGGCCAGCGGCTGGAGGCCTTCGGGCTCGAGCTTGCAGGCGGCGAAGGAAAAAGTGTCGGGCGTGCCGCTGGCCTCGCCGGGGAGGATGAAGCCGCCCCAGAAGCCAGTGGCAAGCACGCGGCCGCCGCGCTCGACGATCTGGCGGACGGCTTTCAGGTCGCGCGGCTCGCGGGTGAGGGGCTCGGCGAAGATGACGACGGTGTCGGGGCCAGCGGTGGCGGCCAGCTCGGTGAGCGGGCGCTCCCAGCGCTCGATTGGGTAGTCGGAGCGGAGCAGGGTTTCGTAAGCGGCGCGTGCGCCGTGCTGGCCGGAGAGATAAGTGGAGGGAAGCGGATTGTTATTGTTGTTGGAACCGGGGAGCAGGAAGGCGATGGCCACGGAGAGAACGGTCGCTAGCCCCAGGCACCAGAGGAGCAGGCGGCGGTCTTTGGCGTCGAGCGAGGAGAGGAACTTCATTGGCGGGCGCCTTCCCGGCCGTCGTCTTCCGAACGCCCGCTCGTTTCCTTGGGCCAATAAATCAGTACAACGTTCCCGGTAGAGAAAAAGATCGCGGCCAGCAAGCCCAATCGTTGAAGCCAGTGAGAGTCAGGCTGGGACGAAAACATCAGAACCATGATCCACGCGAGCAGAGCGCCAACGGCGAAGCACACCCGCAGAGCCTTGTAGATCCTTCCTTCAGAGGAAAGCCGGAAACTCATCCAGACACCCTTCCTATTCCAGCGTCGGCTGTTGCCCCGCTGCCTGAGATGAGTGCTGAAGCAATCTGCTCTGCGTTGCGGTAGTCGGTTTCTCCTGCGGCTCGTCCGCCGTACCAAACGCGCTCGAAGCTGCCGGTGAGGGTGGCGAGGCCGGGTTGGCGCGGGTCTTCGGGGGCGACCAACGCAAGATATTCGCGCGGAGTGCGGGCGCGGTCGGCGGGCCACAGGCGCTTCGATTCGAGGCGCGAAATCGCCGCCCAGTACATGAAGTGAATGGCTTCGCGCCATAGGCCTTGGGCGGCGGCGCGGCGCGCGTCTTCAAGCCACAGTTGCCAGGGTATGGCGGAGGCTGCGCCGGGCGCGGGGCCTTCGCTCTCGGGCACGAGGCGGATGCGCCAGCGGCGCTCCAGTTGAATGAGGCCCCAGACCAGGGCGATGCAGACGGCGGCGACGAATCCCCAGACCAGGGCGCGGCCCAGCCAGGGAGCGCGTGCGCTGGCCTTCACCGCGCTGACGAGGAGTTCGTTGAGCCAGTTGCCGGCTTTCTCCAGGACGGATTCTTTGGCGGTGTCCTCGGCCAGGTTGCGATATTCGTTGCCGGAGAGCACTTGCTTCATTTCGGCGCGCTGCTGGGCGTGATCGGCGGGTGGCGTGGCGGTGGCTTCGGTCTGGGCCAGGTCGGCGGCGAGACGGGTTTCGGCGTCCTTCAAGAGCTGGGTGGTGGTGGGCGGGTCGGGTCGGACGTTTTCCCAGGACTGCTGATCGGCGGCTACCGCTGCGGGTTTGGGCTTGGGCGGCGGAGCGTCTTTGTCCTGGGCTTTGGAGATGAGCACGCGCAGCCAGCCGTAGCGGACAAGGCGACGCGGGCCCGTGGGCTGGAGCGGGACTTCGTCGTCGGGGCCGACTTTGGTTGGATCGCAGGTGGCAATGTCGCGGGCCTTGGCGCAGGCGGCGACGAGGTTCGAGAGCGCGGTGAGGTGGGCGCGGTAGTCGTCGAACGAGGCGTGGAAAGAAAGCGCATCTCGACGCCGGATCTCGCCAACTCCGCCTGAAGATCGATCAGTTTCGGCATGCATTCGCCGATCAGGGGATAATAGGTCTGCCTCAATCGGGAGACCGCAGCCATCAATTGCAGTTCCAGTTCCTGATTGCGAAGGTACGTACTCGCCCTGACGACCGCCAGCCTGACCTCCAGATACAATTCCTTGTCGCTTGCATAGAGCTTCGTCACGTCGGCGCTGAGCGCCGGCATCATGCTGAAATCAAACAGCAGCGTCTGGAGAAAATTCTCCCACTTCTCGACAGCAACCCGGAATGCGACCAGTTCACCGCGCTCTTCGTTTCGGATGTCGTGTTTCAGGGCGAGCGAGGTATTTCGAAGCTCCTCG
>Ga0209169_10002559_pt1 | contig 10927 bp, 5 predicted proteins | sample HubBroMetageWRM4_FD_188346 | JGI IMG/M metagenome (GOLD analysis project Ga0209169, IMG submission 188346) | Warmed soil microbial communities from the Hubbard Brook experimental Forest, New Hampshire - Hubbard Brook CCASE Soil Metagenome WRM 4... | ecosystem: Environmental > Terrestrial > Soil...
CGTTCTCCACGCCGCAATTCTCGATCCGCCCGACACGCCCGCGATCTTACTGACGCTGCACACGCCACCAAAACAACTCGGCGAAGCAGCAAAGATCGCCAACGCAAAGCACGTTCTCCTTAGCCACATTCCGCCGGTTGTGGAAGACCATCAAGCCGATGTGCTTCGCTCAATGCGAAAGTCGTATTCCGGACCAATCGAATTCGCCCACGACGGCCAGAGAATCCCGGTGGTGAAGTAGATCATCAACGCAGCGAAGATTCAGACGCGGCCACAGCCGTGGCCATCGCTTGCGATCACGAGTAGAGGCTTTAGCGAACGACCGATTGCGCGCAATCAGTGCCCGACGCGTATTGCTGAAAAATGCTGGCCAAACGTTCCGTCCACCGCCCCAGTATTTCTTCGCCGCTGAACGATATGATGATCGCGATCACGCGTCGCGTCTCGCCGGTGACCATCGTCCGCTCGGAATCACTCGTCGGACTTCCATGCGGCCCTCGCGCATCGGCAAAAACAGGAAGCCCTTCGAGATTCAGATCAAATTTGCCGATGCCTTTGTAAGTCTCCCCGCTGCGCCCCGCGCGAAACGTAATGTCGCCTTCAACGTGAGCCACATCGTAAAGCCCGATCGATAGCCGGCTCTCAACCGAAACAAGATTGATCGCATCGACCACCGCATTGATTTGCGGCAATCCTTTGCCTCCCACAACGCGCCGCAGCAGCGCCTCGGCGCTCCCTCGATAACGCGCAGGATCTTTGCCGAGCGCCTTGTAAGCGGCTCGCGTCGCTACAATTTCCGGCGATTCCAACACCCCGCGCGGAAACGGCAGCTTCAAAATTTCGTTCACACGCTGCTGCATCACCGCGAGCAACTCCGGAGTCGAGCCCGGTGCCTCAACCGACGCGGTCACGCAACCCAGCGCCGTCCGCGGACACTTCCGTTTCAATCCATCGTCGATCGTTACTTGCATGCGCTCATCGTACCCGATGACCGCGTCTCGGTGGGAGGAGTTGACGCGCGCGAGACACCCTGGGAGGGTGGAACTTACCAGACGTGGACGGCGCTGATGCGAGGAGGGCCGGAGCGGCCTTGGATGACCTGGGTTTCCAGGACAATCTCCAGATTCTTGTGCTTCCAATCTCTGGAGACTTGACTCAGCATCTCGTCGATGTAGTGTTCATCCACGAGAAATTCTCCTGCAGCCACGGTTCCCCCACGGCTAATCCCAGCGGCTACGACGACGTATTGGTCGGTATTCGGGTCGATTAGCCGAGCCACGATCGCGTAGTCCTTATATTCTCCGGTCTGAATCTGCTGAGCCCGAGACAAAACCCAATCGCGTTTCTGCGGGTTTTGCCGATCCTCGATCCAGAAGCGAGTCATGTCCGGATCGTTGGCAAAGTGAAATCGCAGCGGAGAGGTAAGGCGTAGGGTCCAACTATTGTCGAACGCGCCGATGAAGACCGATGGACCGCGGCGCAGGTCTTCCAATGTGGTCGTAGATTCCCCCAGCACGCGGTAGGTCTTTCCGAACGTACGCAGCATGCCTGCGACATTCACGAGAGGGCTCACATCATCGATGATGATGGCGACCATCGTGTCGGACAGCGTGATTTCGTGTTGAGGGTCCGCAGCGTCGCGTAAGCGAATCGAGGAATATTGGTTTTGGTCCGCGAGGCAAAACAAGACGGGTTGTTGCGACGTGATAAACGGCCCCCAGAACTGCTTCAAAGCGGTTGGTCGGGTGAAATACCAGATTGCCGTGACACCGATCACGGTCGCCAACAAAAGAGCGAGGACAACTTTGTACGTTGTCCGATGTGTTTGCGTCGCGAGCGGAACGGCTGAGACGCTTGAGGTTTTGACAGCCGCCACTATGCCCGGATCATTTGTCTTGGATGGCAAGTCCAAAGGCAGAGAAACAGTGCCCCCAATCGGATGGCCCGGCCAAGAAAACTGTGGAACGTAGGAACCAGACGGAAGGTATAGCCGAATCTCCTGGCTGTGGTTGCGGTCGTGATAATACTGCTCGATGCGCTTGCGAATCTCCGCGGCGGTTACACGGACGATGGGGTCCGTGTTTGTGTCGTAGTCGGTGGGACGTCCGAAAATTTCAACTCCCAGAATTCTTTCCTTCAGTTGGTCGGTTTGGCCGGCGAGTACGCGTGCGACTACAAATCTGAGGAAGCTGGGATAACGCTTGCTGGAATTAAAGAGGGGGGTGGCCAGCAACTTTTCCAGTTGCTGAAGTACGGCGTTTTTTTCCGCTTCGCTGGAAGGCGTCCAGCTGTCTGTTACCTGCTCTGGTAGCAAGCTGCCCCGCTCACCCCGAGTGATGGCCTCGCCACACCGCGAAACATAGCACGGGTATTTCGACTCGAACGATGTGATTCAGATGGTGCGAATGCGGAGATAGTACCGTGCGGACGAGATGTTCGCAACGTAAAACGGAACGGCGCGGCCTCTTTACGTTAGCCAGGTGTCCGTGAAACTCGTTGTAAACAAGCACGATACGCCAGTTATTGCTCCTTATCGTTCTTATCGGCCTTCCTTTACACGCAAACCCTTGCCTATATGCATGCGATTTTTCTATACGTGCGTACAGTGATTTCGATTGGGTTTGTCCTGTTTCTTGTTTGCGTCCAGCCGTCCTTGGGAGGGGTGTTTTCATGCTTAGTGGCGTCCGATTTTCAAAGTTGTACTCCGTGGTTTTCTGTCTCGTTCTCTTTCTTCTATGCGCTGGCCAAGCATTCGGCCAGTCTCAAGCCATTACTGCGACCCTCAGCGGGACTGTCTTTGACCAGTCGGGTCAGGCGCTCGAAGGCGCCAGAGTTACGATCACGAATCCCGAACAAAGCATCTCTCGCGCATTTTCCACGGGCGCCACGGGAAATTACTCGTTCACGCTCTTGCCGCCGGCGACGTATTCGCTCGATGTGGAGGCACCCGGCTTCAAACACTACAGGCAGGAAGGAATCACGCTTGGCGCGGGCCAGGTTGCTGAACAGAAAATCATCCTGACGATTGGTGCGGTGACGGAACGGATTGAGGTCAGTTCCGAGGCTCCCTTGCTCAACGTCGACAATGCGAATATCTCATCGGACGTCAGCGCCCGACAAGTGAGCGACTTGCCGTTAAATCTGCGCAATGTAATCAGTTTGGCTACGCTCAGCTCGTCGGTGAGCAACGCCGCCGAAGAGCAAGTCGTCGGCGCACCCGGCATTTCCGGCAGCGCCGACCAGGATATTTCGTTCCTGAATTTCGGTGGAACATTCTTTGATACGGCGATGTATCTGTTGGATGGTACGTGGGATACACGTCTGGACTGGGGCGGCGTCGTCTATGTTCCCGCCGTCGATGACGTCCAGGAATTCAAGATTCAAACAAACGCTTTCACTGCGCAGTACGGCTTCAGCAGCGGGAACGTCATCAACGTTGTCACCAAGTCTGGTTCCAACGCGTTCCACGGAGACGCCTACGAGTTCTATCGCAATAGCGCCGCGGACGCGCGCTATTTCTTCAACAATGGAGCCCAGCCTAATTTTGACCGCAATCAGTTTGGCGGTACGATCGGCGGGCCGATTCGCAAGAACAAGACATTTTTCTTCGGCTATTACGAAGGATTGCGTCAGGCGACTCCAGCCACGTATGTCGGCACCATGCCGACCCAGGCTGAAAGAGGCGGCGACTTCTCGGCTCTCCTCGGTGCGCCAACGGGTCAGGTAGACGCGCTCGGGCGTCCTATTCTCGCGGGAGCGATCTACAATCCGTTCTCGACGCGGCCGATCACAGCCGGCGTGGTCGATCCGTCCACTGGTTTGACGGCGACCAGTACGGGTTACATCCGCGATGCCTTTCCCGGAAACATCATCCCCGCAAATCTGCTCGACAGCATCTCCGAAAAGATTGCGACCGGATCTTACTGGCCGCTGCCGACCTCCAGCGGGCTCGTCAATAACTACCTCAATGCGTCCGCCGCGCAAGCGCATTCCAACGAATATTCAGTCCGCATCGACGAGAACATCACCGACAACGATCGTCTGAACGTTCGCTGGTCGCAGAAATTTCAGTCGAAAATCAACTATCCCACCTACTACGGCGCGGACGATCCTGGGGGGCCAGGCGTGATTGCCCCGAACAACCGCTACAGCATCAACGCGGGTTACAACCACATCTTCAGTCCGACATTCGATATGAGCTTGAACTTTGGTGTGAATCGCCACGTGGAACAGTCCACCACGCAGAGCTTTGGCTTTGGTGCTTCGACGTTGGGATTGCCGAACTTCATCGACTCGATCGCGCCATCGTTTCCCGAAATCCAGCCGCAGAGTTACTCGCCGCTCGGAGCTCAAGCCGGGCTCGACAACTACATCGTTCCGCAGACGCTCTACACAAGTTCGGTGGATTTTACAAAGTCCTTGGGACGGCACAACATTGGCTTCGGATTCATGGATGTGTGGGCGCGCATCAACGGCGGACACTACGCAAACACGGTTCTGCAGTATCAAACGACTTCGACGGCGGGGCCGAACCCCCAGGACGAAACCACCGGAACGGGCAATGGCTTCGCATCGTTTTTGTTGGGCGTCGGCAGCGGGGAGGATCAGACAGGCTTCACGCAATTCCCGGCGACCGACAAGCACCTGCTCGGCTGGTATGTACAGGACGCGTGGAAAATCAAACCTCGCCTGACCCTGAACCTGGGCTTGCGCTATGAAATTCAGACGGCGCCTACGGAGCGAGCAAATGCCCAACAGTACTTTGATCCGACAGCGGTCAATCCGATCAGCAGCACTGTTGGTTTCAACGTTCCGGGTGCGCTGGTGTTTAACAGTCCTTCGAACAGAGGCCTGTATAACACCAACTACAAGAACTTCGCTCCGCGCATCGGAGCCGCGTACCAGGCCACGAATCACGTCGTCGTTCGCGGCGGCTACGGCATCTTCTATGTGCCCAGCTACTACGGAAATGGCCCGAACATCGGTTACTCACAGACCACGCCTTGGGTGACGAGTCTTAACAGCGGTCTGAATCCGTCGTCGACCCTCAGTGGAAACGGTTCGCTTGGTCTACCCAGTGCATTTCCGAATGGCCAAGTTCCAGCCACCGGGAATGCGCTCGGTGGTTTGACGGATGTTGGCTTCGGCCTAAACCCAGTCGTCTACCCGGATCGCGCCGGCTCTTATGTGCAGCAGTGGATGTTCGGAGTCGAGTACGCGTTTACGAACAACGATTTGCTCGATATCAGCTACGTGGGCAATCACGGTGTTCATGTGCTGGCGCAGTATCTAGAGTGGAATGAACTTCCCGCCTCCGATCAGGCTTTGGGAAACAAATTGACTCAGATGGTTCCGAATCCCTTCTTTGGGAAGATCACGTCGAGCGGTTGTGGTCTCGATCAACCCACAATCGTGTATGGGCAATTGTTGCGTCCGTTTCCGGAATATTGCAGCGTGACCGAAGCGCCGCCGGCCGTTGGCGACTCAACATATAACGCGTTGCAGGCCACCTTCACGCATCGGTGGCACTCCGGCTTGCAACTCAACGTTTCCTACACTTACTCGAAGTTCTTGGACGATGTTCAAGGAGCTTCCGGTTGGGCTTTCCCCGGCACCGGAAGCTCGGTGCGTAATTCTTATGATCTCGCGGCCGAAAAGGCCGTTGATCCGAGCGACCTGACACACAGCCTCGTTGTGAATCACAGCTACGAGCTACCCATTGGCCAGGGAAAGAAGTTCGGCAGCAATTGGAGCAAGCCTGTGGATTCGATCCTCGGTGGTTGGCAGTGGACGGGTATCGTAACCGCGCACACCGGACTGCCCCTCTCCATCAATCCAGCGTCAAACAACACGGCGGGTTTCGGTTTTAATCAGCGTCCAAATATCGTGGCGGGCGTGGATCCGGTTCCTCAGAATCAATCGATCAACAACTGGATCAACCCTGCGGCATTCGCGCAGCCGGCGGCGTTCACCTTCGGCGATGCGCCCAGGTTCCTGTCGAACCTTCGGGCGCCTGGATTTGTGAACTTCGACACCGGCATTCAGAAATGGTGGAAGATCACGGAAAGCATGCGCATTCAATTCCGATTCGAGCTGTTCAATGCCTTTAATCATCCGAACTTCTTCGAACCCGACACGAACCTTGGTGATGCCACCTTCGGGACGATTACATCCGCTTACCCTGCGCGCAGTCTCCAATTTGCCGGGAAGTTCTACTTCTAGGAGCTGAACGCTAGCCCACACCACCATGAGGTTGAAGTCTGGCGAGTCACGAATGTGGTAAGAGTCGAGAAACCATCGTGACTCGCCGGATTCTTTTGCGGAAGCTTGCGTGTTGTCCGTGCCGGTCGTGCACAAAGAAAACGCTTACGCCAGTCGACAGCAACGCGTCGAGAGCATAGTCTGGGCGACACAGCTGAAGCCAGGAGCGCCGGAACTGCGGCGATTTGCCGGGGTAAAAGAATGAAGATTCGCGGACTATCCTCGACGATGCTGCGGTGTTGTTCCATCATCGTCTATATTTTTCTGAGCCCGTTTTATCCGCCGCAGTCCCAAGCAAAACAGAATCCAGCTACCATCAAGACTCTTTCAAACGGAGTTGAACTTCACAAAGGCAACGCAATATTGCAGATTGTGGCTCTGCGCGATGATGTGTTGCGTGTCCGCGAGTCTCTGGATGGCGCGTTAGCCGAAGACGCATCGTGGGCTGTAGCGGAATCGATTCGAAAGCAATCGGTTTCGGTGGTCCCTCGAGAGACTTCCGCGATTACGGGGTTCCAGACCAAATCTCTGCACGTAGAAATCGATCTCAAGCAATTTGTTCTTACGGTGTCTGATCTTCAAGGGCATGTGTTGCAAGAAGATGCCGTCGGTTGGCCCGCGGAGTCTCGTGGCTCGGGGTTTCGCATCTACAAAAAAATGCCGATCGACGAACATTACTTCGGCCTCGGCGACAAAATTGGGCCGCTCGATCGACGCGAGCAATCATTTCGGCTTTGGAACACGGACTCTTTTGGGTTTCAAGAGTCGACCGATCCAATCTACAAAAGTATTCCCTTTTTTATCAGCGAGCGCGAAGGGCGATACCTGGGCGTGCTCCTCGACAATACATGGTCCACGAATTTCGATTTTGGCCGTGGAGAGCGGAATCTGATTTCGATTGGCGCGGAAGGCGGACCGATCGACTACTACCTGATCTTCGGCCCCGAACCCAAGAACCTTGTGCAAACGTACGCGTGGCTGACCGGCCTTCCTCCGCTGCCGCCGCTCTGGGCACTCGGATTTCAGCAATCTCGCTACAGTTACGAAACTGAAACGCGCCTGCGCGAGATTGCGACACGCCTTCGCGCAGACAAGATTCCGTCCGACGCCCTCTACCTCGATATCGACTTTCAGCAGGACAACCGCCCATTCACGGTAAACAAGGAACGCTTTCCTCATTTTCTGCAGATGCTACAGGATCTGAAGAAGGAGAATTTCCACGTTGTCGTTATCACCGACCTGCACATTGCCAACCTCCCGAATGCCGGCTACGCGCCTTACGACACGGGAGCCGCGCAAGATCGCTTTGTGAAAAATTCCGATGGAAATGTTTACGTCGGAAGTGTTTGGCCGGGTCCAGCCGTCTTTCCTGATTTTACGCAGCAGCAAACTAGGGCTTGGTGGGGCGGGCTTTACAAAGATTTTTACTCTGGCGGCGTATCGGGATTTTGGAATGACATGAATGAGCCGTCGGTCTTTCTCACGCCACTTCACACGATGCCTGGAAACGCCCGCCATCGTATCGATGAACCCGGATTTCAAAAGCGCACCGCAGCGCATCTGGAGATCCACAACGTCTACGGAATGGAAAATTCACGCGCGACGTACGACGGGTTGATCAAGCTCAATCCGGATGTCCGCCCGTTTGTCCTGACGCGGGCGACTTATGCCGGTGGGCAGCGCTACGCCCTTACGTGGACTGGTGACAACACAAGCTCGTGGAACCACCTTCGCCTTGCCACGCCGATGCTGCTGAATCTCGGACTGAGTGGCTTCGGTCTCAGTGGCGCGGATGTAGGCGGCTTCATCGGCACTCCACGGCCGGAACTACTTACTCTGTGGACGGAACTCGCCACATTTCAGCCCATCGATCGCAACCACACCAACAAAGGCTCCGGTGACAAGGAAGTTTGGGTCCACGGGCCGGAACAGGAAGCGATCCGCCGCCGATACATTGAAGAGCGTTATCGCCTGATGCCGTATCTCTATACAACTGTGGAAGAGCTGTCCCGCACGGGATTGCCGATCGTTCGCCCGCTCTTCCTGGAATTCCCGAATGCGACTCCGGATTCGCATCCGCTCGATCTGGATGCGGGCAACGAGTTTTTATTTGGCCCGGACATTCTTGTAGCGCCTCCGCCTTTACCGGAGCAGCCTGACAGCTATGAACTGAAGCTTCCTCCCGGTATTTGGTATGACTACTGGACCGGCGACAAAATCCGGGCCAATACTTCCGACAAGAATTCACCGCCGAACGGCCTATTTATCAAGCCAAAATTGGAAAACTTACCTGTATACATTCGTGAAGGCGCGATCATTCCGATGCAGCCGGTCACGCAGAGCACGAGCGAAATTCCTGATGGGCCGCTGACGGTCCGCATTTATCCAGGCAAGGATTGTCATGGCTCTCTTTATCAAGATGACGGTAAGAGTTTCGCCTTCAAACGTGGAGAATTCCTGCGAATCGATTTTTCTTGCGAGGTGACGGCGTCGGGTATCTCCTTCCACAAAGTGGAACGACACGCGTCGTTCCAGCCATGGTGGAAGCAGATCCATCTCGAAGTTTACGGGTGGGACGCGCCCAAGGCGGCGGTCACCTGGACAGGGAATTCCGCCGCGCTGAAGACGACGGTCGACGCATCGAGGCACGTCGCTAGCGTGGAATTGCCGGACAACGGGCAGAGTGCGGACTTAGAGATTCGCAAATCGAACTGAGAAGCGTTCGCCTGAAGCCGGGGCGCCGTCACGCCTACGTTATCGACGAGGGTTCGACTCAGCAGGAAAATTGGGAAGGACCAGAGTTGTCTTCCATCCAGAAGGCCATCATTTTGCTCGTTTCTCTCTGCACGGTTGGTGCCGTGTCCCAGGAACCAAAAGGCTCGGATCACATTTTTCAGGTGATCCCGATGCGAGGCGTTGATTTCGTCTTGCGCAATTCGCCGACCCAGAAAAAATACCTCATCGAGACCATGCCCGGCGGCGTGGCCATCCTTGACTACAACAACGACGGCCTAATGGACATTTTTCTCGTAAATGCCGGACGCGTAAGGGATCCCATGTCTCCGGGGACGGGTTTTGATCGTCATGAGCCCGACTATTGGAATCGTCTCTATCGGCAAAACAAAGATGGATCGTTCACCGATGTCACCGAGCAGGCTGGTCTGGCCAATGCCGGAGACACCAACTACGGAATGGGCGTCGCTGTCGGCGACTACGACAACGATGGTTATCCGGATATTTATGTCACCAACTATGGAAGAAACATCCTGTATCACAACAATGGCGACGGGACCTTTACGGATGTGACCGCGAAGGCGGGAGTCGGCGCGGGCGGCTGGTCTGTCTCCGCTGGCTTCTTTGATTACGACAACGACGGCAAGCTCGATCTTTTTGTCACGCGCTATCTCGATTGGAGCATCGAGAGGAGCAAAACGTGTGGCGAAAAGCAGCCTACATATTGTCCGCCGGGTGATTTTCCTCCGATTGCGAACATCCTGTATCACAATCGCGGCGACGGCACTTTTGAAGACGTAAGTCTTTCTTCGGGCATTGCCGCAAAAAAAGGTCACGGCCTCGGAGTTGCATTTGCGGACTACGACGGCGATGGCTTCACGGATGTGTTCGTCGCGAACGATGTGGCCCCCCAATTTCTCTTTCACAACAACGGTAACGGCACTTTCTCCGAAGCCGGTCTGGACTCCGGCGCAGCGCTTACGAGTAATGGCAAAATGCTCTCAGGAATGGGCGTGGCCTTTCAGGACTACGACAACGATGGCCTCCCGGATCTGCTTGTGACCCAGCTTCCTCACCAGCCCTACATTGCTTTTCACAATGAAGGCCACGGAACGTTTAGCGCTCAAGAACTGGAATCCGGGCTCGGCGCGCTTTCCGGCCAGGTTTCTGGTTGGGGAGTTGGACTCGAGGATTTCGACAATGATGGCTGGAAAGATGCTTTTGTCATGCAAGGCCATGTGTTCGACAACATCAATTTCTATGACGGCTCCCTTCATTACCTCGATCCCCCCTTGCTCGCCATGAATCGCAAAGGGCACTTCGAAAAAGGCGATGCCGGTTCCGATGTGCCCGTCGCAGGTCGCGGCGCGGCGTTCGGCGATATCAACAACGACGGGTGGATCGATGTTTTGACGACGTCGCTCGGCGACCACCCTCGGCTTTTTCAAAATCGCGGCGGCAATTCGCATTGGTTGACGATTAGCCTGCAAGGCAGGCGTAGCAACCGCGATGGATTTGGCGCTCGTGTTCAAGTGAATGGCCAGACCCGTTTCGCGACTGCGAGCGGAAGCTACCTCAGCTCCAACGACAAGAGGCTTCACTTCGGTCTGGGCGATGCCGAGACGGCCAACATCGAAATCCGCTGGCCCTCTGGCGTTCGCCAAACGATGAAAAATGTGAAAGCCGGCCAATTTCTGACGATCGAAGAATCGGTAGCGCCATGACGCACGCCTTGCTTTGGGTTTCTCTCTTGCTGCAAACGCAAACCGCCGCTCCCGCAGTTCCACCGGAAGCCGTATCTCTTCTTCAATCCGGGTTGCAGTCCGAAAGTTCCAATGACCTGGACTCCGCTATCGCCGCGTTCCGCAAAGCCGCGGATCTGGCGCCATCCTCCGCCGTCGTTTTCTTTCGCCTCGGCGAGGCGTACATGAAA
>Ga0209169_10002560_pt1 | contig 10927 bp, 10 predicted proteins | sample HubBroMetageWRM4_FD_188346 | JGI IMG/M metagenome (GOLD analysis project Ga0209169, IMG submission 188346) | Warmed soil microbial communities from the Hubbard Brook experimental Forest, New Hampshire - Hubbard Brook CCASE Soil Metagenome WRM 4... | ecosystem: Environmental > Terrestrial > Soil...
ATGCAGCACCACGAGAGAGGGTGCCCCATCCTCGCGTTCTTTGCGAGGGTGGGACACGATGCCGCCCAAGGAGGGAGGAGGGTGGAGCAGGCCTTCCAGTCCTGCGTTCAAAGCCACACTCGGCTTGCGCCCTCCGGGCGAACTGGCCTGCAAGGAGCGAAGCGACGCAGCCGGCCAGTTCGTGGGCGAGCGGGCGGGGAGCGCGAGAGCCGTGGGCGCAGGAAGGAGCGAAGCGACGCCTGCACCCACAGCGAAGGCGCCGCCAACATCTCCCCTGCACCGCGACTTCACAGGGGAGCAAAACAAATCGGGCCGCCCGAAGGCAGCCCGATGTTTTCTCAGCCGAAGCCCAAAGCCCGATAGCCGAAGCCCGCCCTAGTCTCCCGCCACCGGCTCGCCCACTTCCGGCTTCGGAGCGCTGGCAGCATTACCGTTCGCCTTGCCCAGCGCGCCCAGCGGAATGAATCCATTCTCGGCCACCGCGGGTTTCTCTTTCAACACGACTTCGCGATAGAGCGAAGCCATGCGCGCATTGTAGGCTTCATCATTCTTCTGCGGCCCACGATGTCCCTCAACCGGGGTCTCCGAATGATCAACCGCCAAAGCCGCTTTCGCATCCCGCGCCCGCTTCTTTTCCTCGCGCGAGTTCTTCGCGATGCCCAGCTTATCCAGATCGTGCTGCAATTCGGTCGTCACAATATTTTCGCGCAGCAGAAGTGAATGCGTCTCATCATCCATCTTCACTTTCTTCCCGCCCGCAAAAATCTCGTGCCGCCCATGTTCTTCATACCACTTGGTCAAGGTGGCCGTCATATGCATCTTCTCGATGATGTTCCGCCAGCCCACCCCGGTGTTGTAAGCGCAGAACGAAATCTCGCCTTCCTGCGTGGCGTAAGGGATAATGCACTGCTCCGTCCGCCGGAAGTCATAATTAAACAGATCCTGGAACCACATCCCCGCAATAAACAGGAAGTTCCACCGATCAGTCGTACGCCGCTTCATCACATCCTCGACCGTCCGGTCCGCACCCACTTTGCCGTAATTCTTTCCCGTCACGTTGTAGTTCTTATCGAACTTCTTCAACAGGTCCATCATCTTGAAATGCGTCGGCGACTGATACGGATCGTAATTCTTCATCAAACACAGCGCCATCCCAAACGCAGTCAAAAACTTCCCCCGAGCCGCGTCGTTAACCTTGGCAATGTCCTTCGCCAGCTGATCCCCCTTCAAAAACGCAGTAACCGGAACAGCCTCCTTAGTCTCCTTATCAATCATCACAGCCATCCCCGTCCCACAATTCGGATGGCAACCGCAGGATAGTTGGCCCCAGTCGTTTTTTACGTCGTTGGCGTGCATTAAGTCGGCCCAGTCGCTGAATGTTCCCATGAAAGAAATTGGGAACCAGTCGCGGCTTGGTTCGCCTAGGCCGGTTTGATTTTTTACGTCGTGAGCTAAGTGAGAGAGCGTGTAGCGCTGGGCTTGGCGACGGTCGTCGGTTACGGCTTCGTCGCGGCCGGTGAAGCTTACTGGCTGGAAGCTCAGGAAGCTTATCGTTTTCGGATTGTCGAGGGCGAACTTGATGATTCGGCCTACTTGTTCGTTGTTGATGCCGTTTACGATCGTCACTACCGGGACGATTTCTACTCCGGCTTTGTGGAGGTTTTCGATGGCCTTGAGTTTTACGTCGAACAGGTTGCCTACCATTCGGTGGGCGTTGGCGGCGTTGCCGATTCCGTCGAATTGCAGGTAGGCGTAGCGCATGCCTGCTTCTACCGCCTGCTGGCAGAATTCAAAACTTTTCGCGAATTCGATTCCGTTGGTTGCTGCCTGGACCGAGTTGTATCCGACTTTACGGGCGTAGCGAACTGCGTCGAGGAAGTATGGGCTCAACGTGGGCTCGCCGCCGGAGAACTGCACGCTCATCTGCCGGCGCGGCTTGATGGTGATGGCGTTGTCGAGCATGGTCTTGATTTCTTCCCAGGTGAGTTCGTGGACGAAGCCTACCTGGTTCGCGTCCATGAAGCAGGGATCGCACATCATGTTGCAGCGGTTGGTCAGATCGATGGTGAGGACCGAGCCGCGTCCGTATTTCACGGTCGAAGATCCGTGATGGTGGAGCTTTTCGTCGTTGTGGGCAGCGATGTCGCGGCCGGGGAAAACATCTTCGAGATGCTTGGAGAATTCGGTATCGATCGACATCACGTCTTCGAAGTGGCCGTGCTTCGGGCAGTCCTTGACCATCAGGATCTTGCCGTCGCGTTCGATGATGGTGGCTTTGATCTCGCCTACCTTTTCGTTCATCAGAACTTCGTGCGGCAGTTTGCCGTCGAGGATCTGCTGACGGATTTCCGGGACACACTTCGGGCACAGCGAATCGGTGGAGCGGGGCCAGCCGAGGGGTGGCTTCGACTTTTCGTAGGACTTGAGCAGAGGTTTGTCGGACCATTTCGGGGTGGGTGAAGGGTTGGGCTTGATGCGATTCAAGCTGTCGAAAACAACCCACGCACCTTTCGCGGCGGCAACAACTGCTTTTTCTACGTACTTGATCGGCTTGCGCATGCGTTAGCGGCTCCTGAATTCGGGCTTCGGCTTTCGGGCTTCGGCCCGTTATTACAGGTCTTGGGTCTTCAGGTCTTAGGAAAAAACTGGGGCGGACACTTGCCTTGGCTTCGCCTTCGATCCTTACCCACAAAACCTAGACCATGCACCCGACTGCTTATGGTTCTCCCCAGGAATTGAACCTGGTTCTTACACTTTTCCCTGGGTATTGGTCTGGTGTGATGCTATTGGAGGGGAACGGGTTACGCATCTTTATCTCAACGAACGGGGGAAAAATGGGGTTTAGCGGTTGATTGGGGGATTGGGTGGGGGTAAGTTGTTGAAAGGAAACGGGGCTGGTGAATGTTCTCTGCGAGGAGACCCTGCGGATTTCGATTGAATGTATATTCCTTCTGAGTTATATTCTATGGGTGGAATGGTCAGTCGAGTTCACGGATGAATTCGAAGCTTGGTGGGACTCGTTGACCATGGAAGAACAAGAAGACGTTCGGGCCAGCGTGAACGTTTTGCGCCAATGCGGGCCGAGTCTGGGGCGTCCGCATGTCGACTCCGTGGCGGGATCGGGATATCCGAACATGAAGGAATTGCGGACGCAGCATAGCGGCCGGCCTTATCGTACGTTGTTTGCGTTCGATCCGCGGCGAGTGGCCATTTTGCTGATCGGCGGCGACAAGACGGGAAACAACCGCTGGTATGAGGAATTTGTGCCGCTCGCTGACAAGATTTATGCCGGGCACTTGAAAGAGATTGCCGGAGAAGGAAATCGATAGAGGGGGGAACAAGATGGGAAGGAATTTTCGTGAATTGGAAGCAAAGATGTCGCCGGAGTCGCGAGCCCGGTCCGATGCCAAAACGCAGAAAATGATAGCGGAGATGGCGCTGGACGAACTGCGCGAGGCGCGGGAGATGACGCAGGTGCATCTGGCGAAAATTCTGGGAGTGAATCAGGCGGCGGTGTCGAAGCTGGAACGGCGTGCGGACATGTACGTGAGCACGCTGCAGAGTTTTGTGAAAGCGATGGGTGGAGAGCTGAAGATCACCGCGCGGTTCCCGGAGGGGACGGTGGAGATTAATCAGTTTGAGGATGCTAAGAAGGCAGCGGCGGGGGAGTGAATCGGGCCGTGATGGACTTCCCCACTTCTCGCAAAGGACGCGAGAAATGGGGCACCCAAACTTGGGCCACCCGCCGGAGGGAGAGTAGTGGTGGGCTTCCAATTCTCGCAAAGGACGCGAGAATTCGGGCGGGTCCAGTCCGCCCCGGCTTCCCCGCTGAGTTTCTCACGCCAGTGCTTTATCGACCTGTTTCGCCAGCGCGTAGAGGCCTTTATAGTGTTCCTCGCCCGGACTTGCTACCTTCTTGAATTCCTGCAGAATCAGCTGTTTTAGTTTATTCTTCGCGCTGTGCCTCTCCTTCGGCGTGCCATTCATCGCCTGGGCAACCAAGCCCGTATTCGCGGAGTAGACGGTCGATCGAATATTGTCTGGGATCAGCCCCTCGATGTCTTTTCTGCCTGGTTCGTCCACGCCGACGGCGCAGTAATTCTTCCCTTCCTCAAGGCCGACATCCGTTAAACACGGTTCAACCTCTTGTTTCACATCGAGGTCGAATGTAATGAAGCACTTCTTATATTTGTTCTTGATGAAGTTCAGGAGGAACCGCGGTTTTATCGAATCTTTGCCTCCGTAGCTTACGATTTCGCCACCGAATTTCAATGCCTTGTTCCCATGCTTCTCGTCTCGAAGAAGTTCGAAATATTGCTTGTCGGTCTCGCCCTCGACTAGCAATAGCTTATCGTGTTTGCTAAAGAAGGCTTCCTTCCAGGGTACGAATTGTTCGTTATCGATGCCCAGCGCTAGCCCGAATGGCTCCATCCATTTCTCGCCTGCGGTGTCGGCTAGCACCGTCTCCCGCATCTTGTGGTATTCGTACCGTCGCTCTAGCAACAGATTCGCCTTCCCGATCTCGCTCGTGGCTCGGTTTGTGGGTCGTCCCAGCAAGGTCAACAGCAGGTTCCTCACCGGGACTTCGGCCCTGTTCGGAATGACAAGGAGTGTTGGTGGGAGACGGCTGTTTCCGCAGCGCTGTAAGCGCTGCTCCACCCTAACGCTTTACGCGGCGCTATTGGGACGCCGGGAATTCGGTCTCCGGTTGGCAGCCTTCTGGATCGGCTCCTTCCGGGTAATTCTCGTCGATGCAGGCCTGGATGGTTATTGGAGGATTTGGGAGTGGGGGATCGAGCAGGTGCCAGGCTTCGCGGTATTTTTCGAGGCGCATCCTTTTTGCTTTGCGGTGGGGATAGAAGCGGAGCATGGGCGCCGGAGTGCAGACTTCTACCGGGATTATGTACCAGATGTTTAGCGGGACTACGTGGGCGGCTATGAAGTCGATGTCACGTTTGGTGTAGACGGCGCGGCGCTTGCCTACGGTGTAGGTCGCGCGGGTTTCGTAGGCATCGGCGCGGAGGGAGTCGGTGCATTTGATCTGGATGCGGAAGAGGTGGACTTTGGGTTGGGGACGATTGTCGAGAATGAAGTCGTAGCGCTCGCTGTCTCCCCAGGGCTTGCAGATGGCGAAGCGGCGCTGGCTGGCCTGGTAGAGGAAGGCGGCTTCGGAACGCTCTCCGGTGCGCTTGGTGTTGGGGCGGTTGGGATCGTCGGGGCGGTTGGGCGGCTTGGACATCGGAACTCCCTGCTTTTTAGAACCCTTTTCTTGAGAATAGAAAGGCGGAGCCCGTGGGGCTCCGCCTGAATTTGCGAAATTTTGTTGGGTTCTAGTTCTATTTTAACATTGGGGCGCAAGGGGGCTGAAGCCCAAGTCCCTCTTCTTTCGACTTCGGCGGCACGACTGGAAGTCGTGCCCTTCCCGGGCCTTCCGTTAGCTCCGGCTTGTCGTGCTCTCAATCGAAGTCAACAGCAGGTTCCTCACTGGGCCTTTGGCCCTGTTCGGAATGACAAGAGTTGTTGTCGGAATGACAAGAGCTGTTGAATGACGAGAGTTAATTTGGGCGCGTGAAAAGGCCCTGGCACGATTCCCCCAACCGGGCCAGGGCCTGTCGGCATCGCGGCTTGTGAATTATGGCCGCGAGACGATTTCGAGCTGATCGCGCCGACGCGCGATTGGTCCACATTTTTCGTTCCGCTTCGGGGCCGTTGGGACTCCGGCGGCCGGAACGTTCGATGCGATTGTGGACCGCTTACCGTTTGAAATCATGGTTGACATCTTGCCTCGGCTGGCAGGAAGTGTCCATGGAGGGAATCTGAAGCCGTATGAAGCGATCTGAAGAATCGCGGGGAGGGTTAATTTTCGGACTTCGGACGTTCCTGGGTGAGAGGCTTTGGGGCTCCTCGGGGATTTTCTGGATCGAGCCCGGCGGCGGACATGATGGCGCGTCCGAGATCTTCGGGGGAAAAGGCGAGGGCTTCGGCTGGCGCCCGGCTATCCGTTTCTTCGGTAGCGTCGGGAGCGACGAAGCGGTAGCCGCGACCGACAACGGTCTGCAGGCACTGCGGGTCGTTGGGGTCGTCGGCGAGGGCGCGGCGGATCTTGCGGATGGCGGTATTGATGCCCTGTTCGACGTCGACGAATACATCTTTACTCCAGAGCTCGGCGGAGATCTGCTCGCGCGTTACCAGTTGGCCGCGGTTTTCGACCAGCAGCATGAGCAGTTGCAGCGGCAAACCTTCCAGGCGAACCGGGATGCCACGGCGGCACAGCTGAAAGCGACCGTAATCCAGCTGAAAATCTTCGAAGCGAACTTTTTTCTCGGGCACAAGCTTCTCCGGCGGAGTACGGGCTATCTATATCACTTGACTAGAGCACTGGAACGGTTTCGCTGTCCCACCTAGGACGGGCAAGCCTGGCCTCTGTGGGGTTCAGAAATTCTGTTCTGCCGGGCTTGCCTTGTCAAGTCCGGCTTTGTGACATTTTCAGTTTTGGCGGCACGGGCGGCGAGGCCGGACGGAGTCGAGTGGCGGCCCTCCGGTATGCGGTATCGGCTGAAAATCGACAGCAGGTTCCTCACAGGGCCTTCAGCCCTGTTCGGAATGACAGAGGTTTAGTTCGGAATGACAGAGGTTTAGTTAAGAGGTGGCCCTAGTGGTCGCGTTATCCACTTTCGTCCTCAGCTTTTCCACAACTGTTGCGGGGGAAACATCTGAGCGGCCGGGGGGACAACGCTTCCCTGCTCAACAGGATAGAGGCTTCCTTCGAGGATGTGATCTCTGCCGTTGACAAAAATTTCTGAGAGTCTAAAATACGCCTCGCTCCTTACCCTGTTAAATTTAAAATATGAGTCCTAAACTTCTCGATCCCGTAGTGCTGCAGACCGATTTTCCGGATCTAAAACTTCACGCCAGCGGCAAGGTCCGCGATGTTTACCAGATTGATAATGAGCGGCTGCTGTTTGTCGCTACTGACCGCATTTCAGCTTTCGACTACGTGCTTGCGACCGGGATTCCGCAGAAGGGGCGGGTGCTGACGCAGATGTCGCTGTTCTGGTTCGATTTTCTTTCTGACATCGTTCCGAATCATTTGATCACGGCGGAGGTGGAGCAGTATCCGCAGGCGTTGCAGAAATATGCCGAGGTGCTGCGCGGGCGATCGATGATTGTGCAGCGGGCCGAGATGTTTCCGGTGGAGTGCGTGGTGCGGGGATACATTTCAGGATCGGCCTGGAAAGAATATAAGGCGACGGGAAAAGTGTGCGGGATCGAGCTGCCGGAGGGGTTGCGGGAGTCGGAGGCGTTTCCGGAACCGATCTTTACTCCGGCGACGAAGGAAGCGAGCGGGCATGACGAAAACATTTCGTTTGCCCGGATGTGCGAAATTCTGGGATCGGAAACGTCCAGCACGTTGCGGGAGTTGACGTTGCGGGTCTACAAGAAAGCTGCTGCGTACGCGCGGCAGCGCGGTATCATCATCGCCGACACGAAGTTTGAGTTTGGCCGCACGGCGAAGGGGATCACGCTGGCGGACGAGGTGCTGACGCCAGATTCCTCCCGGTTCTGGCCCGCCGACAAGTACGAGCCCGGCCGCGGGCAGGCATCTTTCGACAAGCAGTATGTCCGCGATTACCTGGAAGAAATTCACTGGAACAAGCAGCCGCCGGCGCCGGCGCTGCCAGCCGAAGTGGCCAGCGGGACCAGCGAGAAGTATCTGGACGCCTATTTCCAGATTACGGGACGCAAGCTGGATGTGTAGGCGCTTGTTCAGGGGTAAGACCCGAGGAAGTGTGGTGGGCGGGAGAAGAGCATGACCGCGGCGGATTGGCTGATTGTCGCGGTTGTACTGCTGAGCATTATTTCAGCAGGGATACAGGGCTTCTTTGCGGAGGCTCTGAGCATGGCTGGTCTGGTGGTGGGATACATTGTTGCCGCTTGGAAGTATCCGGGGCTGTCGGAATGGTTCATGACGTTTTTGAAGAATGCCTGGCTGGCTGATATTTTCAGTTTCCTGATCATCTTTTTTGTGATCCTGCTGGGGTTCAACATTGCCGCCAGGGTCGCGCGCAAGCTGATGAAGGAAGCCGGGCTGAGGGGGTTTGACCGGTTTCTGGGAGCTTTGCTGGGTGTGGTGAAAGGGGTTTTGATTGTCACCGTGGTGCTGATGGGTATGACGGCGTTCACACCTACCTCAACCATGCTGAAGAGGTCGGTGCTGGCGCCGTACTTCCTGGTGGTGGGACGGGCCGCGATGTGGGTAGCGCCGTCGGAGTTGCGAGCGCGGTTTAATCAGGGATTGGATTTTCTGCATCGGGCTCCGCAGGATTTGAGCGGCGCTCCGGCTGCGAAGTCGAAATAAGAGCAGATTCCTCCGGTCTCGCCTGGCTCGGGTGTCGGAATGACAGTGGTTTGATAGTCAAAAAAAGATTAAAAGAGAGAGACTAAACGTGAAAGACCAACTGGAAGCACTCATTCTGCAGATGTATAAGAGCAACATCCTGTATTCCGAGGGTGTTCGCGAATTCAAGAAACGATTTATCCTCACCGTGCTGCAGGAAAACAAGGGGAACCAGTGCCGCGCCGCGCGCGAACTGGGGATGCACCGGAACACGCTGAGCCGGACTATCGATGAATTGAAGATCGACGTTCGGCAGCTTCGGGATGGAGCGAAGCGTCCGCCCCGGAGTGCGCGGCCGATGTCTTTGGATCGGGACCGGGACAAGAAAGCGGCTCGCTAGGATTGCGGGCTCCGCTCCTCGGCGTTTATGTTTCCAAGGGCCAGGAAAAAACCTGGAACCTGTGACAGAACTCCGCCGCAGAAGAAAAGCCGCCTCGTGGAAGGCGGCTTTGTAGTTCCTTTCGAGCACCTTTACAGGATCATGGTGTCACGGTAAAGATGGGGCTCCCGACATTCCCGCCTGGAGTCACGACGCTGATCGCTCCGGTCATCGCTGCCGCGGGGACAGTGGCCGTGATCTGAGTGTCGGAATCCACGGTGAAAATCGCTTTCTCTCCGCAGGCGAAGACTACCTCGGTCGCTCCAGTGAAACTATCTCCGGTGATGACCACGGTAGTGCCGGATGGGCCACTCGTTGGCGAGATGCTGAAGGCCTGAGGTATCACGCGGAAGATTTTATTGCTGGTTAGAGTGCCGCCTGGCTCAGCCACGGTGATAGAGCCCGTGGTCGCTCCGGCGGGAACGGTTGCGGTCAGATAAGTGTCGGATTCGGCGGTGAAGACTGCCGGGGTTCCGTTGAAGGAGACGCTGGTGGCGCCGGTGAAGCCCTGCCCCAGGATCTCCACTACACTTCCGACCGAGCGAGCCGCAGGCAGGAAGGTGACGAAGGGAGCCAGGCCAACATTCATACTGAAGAAGTAGCCCCGGTCGGCACTGCCTCCAATTGCGTTGTCACCGTAGAGAATGCCGTTGGTGTGCTGGATCATCGCGGTCTGCGGGCTGCCGCCGATACCGGCAAGGTTGGTGAAAGCTCCGGCCGGAGTGACACGGAAGATGAGTCCTGAGACACATGTCCCGTAGAAGTTGCCGTCCGTTGCCTGAACCACTCCTCCAACTGCGTCTGAGCAGCCGGTACCTGCGAAGTCGTCGACAATCGCCAACTTCCCGCCGGAAGTAATCTTGAACAACAGGCCTGCACCAGCGGACCCGCCTTCGCTGGCAATGCCATAGAAATCGCCGTCATAGCCCTGGATCAATCCGCCGGGCAGTGGATGCGCGCCGTGCGTACCGTCGAGGGTGTACAGCAGGGTAAAGTCACCCCTGGTGCTGATCTTGAAGATAGTCCCAACCCCGTTGGCGCCGCCGTCCAGCGTGGTTCCGTAGAGGTAGCCGTCGGTGCCCTGGACAAGCGGGCCAAGAGGATTGCTGCCATCCAGGCCGGTGAAGGTGTGCAACACGCTGAAAGCGCCTGCCGCAGTGAGCTTATAAACGGCGCCGTCAGTGGAGAACGGGATGCATTCATTTCCAGGGGGAAGGGCGGCACAACTAGCCGCATTTCCGTAGAAGTTGCCGTCGAGGCCCTGGATGGGCGGCGAACTGGGATACGCACCGTCGGCCCCGTTGGTAAAGGTATAGAGCGTGGTTACCGCCGCTCCGGGCGTTGTCTTGTAGAGGGTACCGAAGCCAGTGCTGCCGCCGTTGACGGTTGCGCCATAGAAATTACCATCGAGGGCTAGACTCAGCCCGCCTGCAACGTACCCTCCATCGGTTCCGTCGAACGCATAAAGTTCGTCCATAGCTCCGGCGGGATCAATTTTGAAGACGTCGCCCGATTGTCCGCTCCAGACTTGAGGCGTGGTGCTGTACATGTATCCGTCGCGTCCCTGGACGGTCGAATTGTCATGGGGATCGTTGGGGCCGTTGTCGAAGTTATAAACGACATTGAAGGTCTGCGCGGATGCGGCAATCGCTGTGGCAAAACAGAACGCGACGATAGCGCAGGCCATCTTTGCTGAGGCAAGTTTCCCAACACTACTCGATTTCCGGCCTTTCGTGGACACGAGGGCACAGAGATCAAGGATTTGTTTCGCCATTGGAGTCCTCCTTCGCGCGAGACCGCGCGTGGCTGGCCAGGAACCGCGACGAGGTGGGGAAACCATGCGGCTGGGGCCGAGCAGCGCGATTTTCCTCCCCGGGTGCTGGGCTGTCAAGATGCAAGATCTTTCATATGGGTTAGATCGTAGGGAGGAGGTCAAAAGCTTTTAACCGCAAAGGGCGCAAAGGGACATCCGCGAAGGTCGCAAGGGAAGCCGAAACGCTCGGCATTCGAGAAAAACTAAGGCAGCCCTTGCGGGCTGCCTTTTTTTCGAATCCTGCTTACCACTAATTGGAAGCTGGTTTCTTATGCACGGGGGCCGCAACTTTTGGTTTCGGTAGCTGGCCCTTTTCCATAGTCATCATGAATGGGTT
>Ga0209169_10002561_pt1 | contig 10925 bp, 10 predicted proteins | sample HubBroMetageWRM4_FD_188346 | JGI IMG/M metagenome (GOLD analysis project Ga0209169, IMG submission 188346) | Warmed soil microbial communities from the Hubbard Brook experimental Forest, New Hampshire - Hubbard Brook CCASE Soil Metagenome WRM 4... | ecosystem: Environmental > Terrestrial > Soil...
AGGCTGGTCACCAGCGCTCCAGCCAGGAAGATGGCGATCCAGCCGCGGCGGCCCGGCCTGCGGGGGCCCGGCCCGCTGAGCCCCGGCGCGGCGGGGCTTGACGAGCCGGGGCTTGGCTCGGTGGGGCTTGGCTCGGTGGGGCTTGACCCGCGCCGCTGGTCACTGAGCCGCCACTCGTTGGTGAGCCGCCGCTCGTCGCTGGGCCGCCACTCGGAGCCGGAGGACACGATGTCCGGCTGCTCGTCCATGTTGTCACCGTCCGCCGTCACCAAGGCGGATACCCAGCCCAGACTGGCTCAAGCCCGCTCGTATCGGGATTACTACATCAGTCTCACTCATGACGCCATGGTGAGCCAATGGATGAACGGAGACTGAACCAGGGCAGTGCCGGGCGGGCAGCGCGACCTGGACAGGCTGCTCGCGGCGGCCGGACGCGGAGATCTCGGTGCGTTCGACCTGATCTATCAGGAACTGCACGGGCCGGTCTTCGGCGTGGTCCGTTCGTTACTCCGCGATCAGGCCCAGAGCGAGGAAGTCGCCCAGGAAGTGCTCCTGGAGATATGGCGGATGGCCTTCCGCTTTGATACCGGCAAGGGCAGCGCATCGGCATGGGCGCTGACAATCGCGCGCCGCCGCGCCATCGACCGGGTCCGCTCGGCCGCCGCCACCGGCGCACGCGAACAGCGGGCCGCCAGGACCGAAGTGTCATGGGACGAGGTCAGCGAGGCCGTGCAGGACTCACTGGACTACCAGCGGCTGCGCGGCTGCCTGGCCAAGCTTACTGACCTGCAGCAGGAAGCCGTCATGCTCGCCTTCTACGGCGGATACAACTATCCAGAAGTCGCCAGCATCCTGGGAATCCCCGTCGCCACGGCCAAGACACGGATCCGGGACGCGCTGGTCAGGCTCCGCCAGCTGATGCAGGACCTGTGAACTGCGGGCGCAGCCAAGTACCGGGCACCAGAAGGCGGCCTGTCACACCCTGACAGGCCCTTGTTCGGCAGATCCGACGGCAGCCCCGCAGCGCGAGCCTCTTATGTGGATGCCGAGCATCCATTTCGACGGCAAGGCGGGCCTGCTCGCCGAGATGCTGCGGGGCAGCGCTTCGGCCAGGAAGCGGCAGTAGGCCGCCGCCTTGGATAACGGCGGCCAGGACCCTCGCCTGCGCATCCCGGGCCTGTTCGACGAGCTGGCTGCCATCAGCTCGGCCGAGGATCGAGACGACTGGGTCGGACAGGCCGGCGCGAGTGGGGTGCTGACTCTCTCGTCGACAAGTCCCCGGTGGCGATGGAGGCCCTCATGATCGGTAGTCCGATACCTGCACCCATCCCGCCTCAGGTCGTAGCGTCAGGTCACGCCAAGGACCCGATCGCTCAGGGTGCTGCTGGGGGGCCGGTTTTCGTCATCCCCGTCCAGCCGGTGAACCACTGCCGTCCGGGCTACGTGCGAGGTGAGAAGGATCGGTCTAGCGCTCGGTGCCGTGGCGCCACGTCGGCCAGACTCTCGATGCCCGGTCCACTGCGACCATGGTGCAGCTGTTCGCGGGCGGGAAGGTGGTGAAGACCCAAGCCCGCAATCTGGCGCCCGCCAGAGCCGGGTCCCCGCGCTTCGTGCAGCCGTCCATCGTCGGCATCGACGCCATGGCGGCCTGGGGATACGTGAAGGCCAGCCTGGAGGTCGAGCGGATCGTGGAGAACAGCGGCCTGTCGTGGACGATCCTGCGGGTCACGCAGTTCTACAACTATTGCTTCGAGAATTCCAGCATCACCGACAGCCCTCGAGCGCCTCGGCGTCAGCCAGCCGGGTGTCGCCGCTAGCCATACCGAGCCTGCTACTCCCTTCCCGGCTGGACGTAGCCGAAGAACCCGCGGCGCTTGATGAGCTCGGCGACATCGGGCGGAACCATGCTTTCCCAGGAGTCTTCGTTTGCGGCTATTCTGCGCAGCACGTCGCGGCTGAAGATCGACAGGAACTCTGGCCGGTAATTATCGAGGTCGACGAAACTGCCGCGGCCAGCGAGATAGTCATAGAGCGGCTGCAGCTCGGGCCGGACCTTGATGTCATCGACGGTCTTGAGCTCGTCCTCCGGTGCGGGCTGCAGGGGATAGACATAGAGCTTCAGGTCGTTCTTGAACAGCCGCCCGAAGCTCTCCAGGATCCCGCCAGGCAGCTGCACGTGGTTCTTCTCGTCGAACAGGTCGATCAGGCTGGGCACCCCCATGACGATGCCGATCCGCTCGCTCGTTCGCTCGCCAAGATAGGCGGCCAGCCGGTAGTAGTCGAAGTAGTCAGTAATCAGCACCGTCATGCCGCACGCGGCCAGCAGTTCCGCGCGCGCCAGGAAGTCCCGCCGGTCAACCTGCTCTCCGCCGGCGAGCAGGTTGCGCATCGTGATCTCGGTGAGCTCCAGCACCGGCTTGCCGACCACGGCCGGGTCAGCCTCGAACTTGGCATGGGCCGACGCAAGCATGTCGATGTTCACGTGCGTCGGCGGGCGGAAGCTCCCCCGCTCCACCAGGATCGCCTTCTTGCGCAGGACCTCGCTCGGCTGCAGCACCTCTCGGTCGGAGCCGAACATCGCCACGCCGCTGAGCCCGACCTGCACGAGCTTGACCGCCATCAGCCTGTTGTCCACCCGCCGGAACGCGATGCCGCGGAACTGGATCATGTCAATCTCGATACGGCCCGTGCTCAGGCGGTCCAGCAGGTTCTCGATCAGCTTGTCCGGCTCATGGTGCTGGAAGAACGCCCCGTACAACAGGTTCACCCCGACGATTCCCAGCGCCTCCTGCTGCAGCCACGCCTCGACGTCGAGCATCCGCACGTGCATGATGATCTGGCTCGGCTCGTCGTGCGGCTGGGCTTGGAACTTCACGCCCATCCAGCCGTGGCACTCGTTGCCGCCGCCGAAGCTGCGCGCGACGACGGTGTCGGCGAAGGCGAAGAAGCAATTCTCATCGCCGCGCTTATGGTCCAGCCGCTCCACGTTCAGCTGGAACTCCGTGTCGAGCATGCCCTGAAGCCGCCCCGAGGACACGTACCTGTCCGCCTTGCCGTACTCGGCGTCGCTGACAGCCATGTCGTAAGCGGATATCGACTTCGCGACTGTGCCAGCGGCGCCGCCCACCCGGAAGAACCAGCGCACGACCTCCTGGCCGGCCCCGATCTCGGCGATCGTCCCGTACCAGCGCGGGTCGAGGTTGATGCGCAGCGCCTTTTGATGCGTGTCTGTTTCGTAGGTGCCAGTGATGAGCTCGGTCATCTGTCTCCCTGCCCATCAGGCCCGCCGCTCTCCTCTGCCGCCCCTGTCCACGGCGGCAAATCCGGACGGCAGCGTCCGACAGTGCAATTCTACAAAGAAATCCGCCGCTCACGTCACCAGGCTGCCACGCAGGCCATCGCGGCCACCGGTGCATTGTTATACGGCGCTCGCGCTCATCAACCGGTGCTGAGATCGTGGGCTAGGTCGGTACGCGAGAGAATCCTGGAGTGGCCGAACCCGACGCCTCAGCCTCGCACTTTGCGCCGCGCGCTGCGTGGGCGGAGACTGGAGACGCCGCTCCGCCAGTTCATCCGCACGGAGACCGGCAGCGCGGCGACCTGCTGGCCGCCACGCTGGCGACGCTGGCCTGGGCGAACATCGATCCCTCCGGGTATGCGGCGACTTGGAACACTGTGCTGATGATCCGGTCCGGCACCAGGGGCCTGGCAGATAGCTGGCAGGGCTGTGTGAAACCACCAGGATCCCGGCGATCGCGGCGTTGGAGCGGCCCTCGGTCATCAGGGCGAGCACGTCGCGTTCTCTCGCGGCGAGCGTGCCGAGCCAGTCGGTGCGGCGGCTGGCGCCCCATGAGTGGGCGGCCCTTCCGGGGCGGCGCGCCTGACGGCATCTATAGATCGTGTTCTGGCAAATCTGTGGTGCTGGATCCGTGCTGATATCAGCCCTCGTAACATGCCATCTAACTGCGGAAACTGCCCACGGCTCCGGTATCACCCAGATCTATGAGGGGACCAATCAGGTCCAGCGCATTGTGATGGCGAGGCAGCTACTTAAGTAGCAGGTCAGGCCAGCCAGCGGCCCGCCACGGCGCTCAGCAGCTCCCGGCCTGCCCCCGGGTCGGTGTAATCGCCGCGGCTCCGGTCGGCGTCCATCGACTTCTACCGGGCGTCAGCGTCAGCCTTAGTCGAGTACGCCTCGGTGTGTTCCCGCGCGGACTCATCCCGCCACACCGCGAGGTACCTTTTCCCGCGGCCGGCTGGCGTTACCGCGGCTATGGTCCCGTCGGGATCAAGGCCGGCGGCCGTGTCCTGTGCTCCCTGGCAGAGCTGGAACGCTGGGACACCGAGCAGGCAGTCGCCGGAGCTGAGCGAGCCACCCGCAGGCAGCCGGCATGAGCGCACGCGAGACCACTAGTTAGCCGTGGAAGGTCTTAGACCAGTTGGCCGGGCATTCGTGCCCGACAAATACTTCGACCGCGATTGGCCACCGGAGCGTGTAGTTGGTGCCGCCAGACTTGTAGTGGACCTCTACCGCCCTGGCAAATCCTCGCGCACCAGACGCCTTCAGTATCAGGACGACGTTCGTCACATCCTGTCCCCGTGAGCGCGGTATCACAGCACCGTTCAGTTTTTGCCGCTCGCTCCACTGGATGCCAGGAGCCACCTGGCCGGGGATGGGTTGGTATCCCCTGGAGACCCCTAGAATGTCGGTTCCGGTAATCGGCACCGCCCAGCCGGTCACGATGCGCAGATTGTGAGCCGCAATGAGTGACACTTTCTCTATGGTGCTGGTGCCGCCGCTGTTGGGGAATTCCTCGGCCCCGTAGAAGACAACGCCGCCGACGGTGGTCCAGGCGCACACTGCCCCCGGGCCGCCGCCGCTCGGGCCGAAAGGCCCGTCAGCAGAATTGGTGCCGCTGCCGCTGCCGCTGCCGCTGCCGCTGCCGCAGGCGCACAGGAGCAGGAGAGCCAGCCCGAGGACCGCCCCTCCGGCCCTGCTGTACTTTCGCATCCGGGTTCCTAACTGCTACTGCTAGCTGTTGCCGCCACTCGTGGCGAGACCGGCGTCATGGCCCGCCAGATCCTGAAGTAGCCGGACCGGCAGGAGGGTCCTGACCTGGTCTCATCCGAGTCTCGCTCATGCCTTTTGGCATGGCCTGCCAGCATCGGGGCTAGTTAGCATCACCATGCATGAGCCTATTGCGCAAACGCCAGGAGACCCTGCCGCAGCAAGCCCCGCCGACCATCGCCGAGTCGCTGGTCGAGCTGGCCACGACGGCCGGGAAACCGTCGCTGTTCGCGCACTCTGACTTCGTCAAGCAGGTCGACTGCCCGCGCTGTGGCGCTACCAAGCAGCTGCCGTCCGCCACCGCCTACGTGTACTGCGATCACTGCGGCTCGCTCGTCGACTATGACTTCCGGCAGGCCAACGCGGACACCAACGCTGGCATTACCAATACCGTCTATCACCGGCTCGCGGCCGCGGTCCATGGCGAGCTGACCGCCGCGCGCGCTCGCGGCGACCGGGCCAGGTACCGCGAGCTGCTGACGGGCGTGTTCGCCGAGTGGATCAGGCAGTGCCCGCAGGCAGTCTCGCCGCGCGCGAAGTCCGACCAGGAATTCGCCGGCCGGATGGCTGCCTACCTTGCTGAGTGCGCGGTCGGCCGGGATTTCGAGCCGAGCCTGGCCCAGCTGGATCAGCAGATGAACGCCGTCATCGCGACGCTGGAGCGCTGGCCGAACGGGGACGGGCCATGGCGGGTGAGCAACGGCATCTGGCAAGTGGCCTCGCTGTTCAAGGAGCAGATGGAAAAGACCTACGCTCTGCTGGCGGCGACGGGCGTGCTCGCCATGGACCCCGACGAAGCGCCGCCGGGGGTGCCGCTGCGGATGGAATACTCCACGTTCTGCCAGGGCTGGATCCCGCATCTGAAGCCCGAGGACGGCCAGCGCATGCTGGCGTTCTTTGGCCTGGACGGTACCTACGCGCGGGTCAGCGTGAGCGCCTTCGACACCAGGAAATGCGGTGGCTGCGGTGCCGAGCTGGCCACGTTGCCCGATGCGCGGGCGGTCGTCTGCCAGTCATGCGGTTGCAAGCTGGACATCGGCGGAGGTCAGGTCCCGTGCCGCAGTTGTGGCGCGCCGCTGACCTTCCCTGTGGGCCGCAGCCAGATCGACTGCCCCTACTGCCGGAGCGGAACGCACCGGCTATGACCCTGGCCGTCGGCTGCCCGAGCCGACCGGGTGGCGGGACACCTGCCCTGCGGGCAGGATTCGGATATGAACGATCAGCTTGCCGCGCTGCTCCGCGGTTATCAGGCCGCGGATGAAGACGAGACTCGCGATCTGGCCAGGGTGACCGAGCTGGTGCGCTCATCCGCCGACCCGTGGTCACGGGCTGCGCCATTGCACGTAACCGCGTCGGCGCTGGTGGTGCATCCGGCCAGCGGGCGGATCCTGCTGCGCTGGCACGCCCGCCAGCAGGCCTGGCTACAGGTGGGCGGCCACGGCGATGCGGGTGAAGTAGAACCGCTCACTATCGCGCTGCGCGAGGCGTGGGAGGAGACCGGCCTGCCCGATCTGCGGCCGTGGCCCGATCCCGCGCTCCGGCATCTGGTGATCGTGCCGGTCGCGGCGGGGCGAGGCGAGCCAGAGCATGAGCACGCCGACCTGCGGTTTGTGCTTGGTACCGAGTACCCCGATGCGATCAGGGCAGAGCGCCCCGACGCGCAGCTTCGCTGGCTCTCGCCCGACGCTGCCGCCGCTGCTACCAGCGAGGCGAATCTGCGCGAGACCCTGCGGCGGACCGGGCTGCTGCTGGCGGCCGTTCCGTCGGGACCGGGAATGCAACCGGAATGATGCTGCGGTCGTCCAACCGTCAATAGCCACCCAGGGAGGGCATCCGGTGAGACGTCATACCGTCGCAGCAGTGAGCGCCGCGGGTCTGCTCCTGGCCGGAGGGGGCGTAGCCGCCGCGAGTACCGCGGATGGCGCCCTGACTAGGCCAGCGCAGGCGAACCATGCGGCGGATGGCCGGGTTACGGGCAAATTTGAGCGCGTCGGCGGGCCGATCGAGCCGAGCGGCAAGCAGCCCGTCGTCCCGTTGTCGGGCACCATGCGGTTCGCGCGTCCAGGTCATCGCACCGTGCGCGTGCGTGTCGGCAAGTCGGGCAGGTTTTCCGTCCGGCTGGTGCCAGGTGCTTACCGCGTCTCCGGGCGAACGCCGCTGATCCTGCAGGTGCCGGGCAATATCGAAGCGACCTGCTGGCTGCACGGCAGGCTGAAGGTGTCCAGCGGCCGGACGCGCCACATCGTCGTGACCTGCATCGTGCCCTAGCATCCCGGCTCGGTGCCCGAGCCGGGATCGAATACCCGTTTTCATTCGTTGTTGTCTGCGGTGCCGGCGACCGGGGCAGACGACGACCTATGGCGGGAACGGGCCCGCCAGTGGTACTCGCCCGGATGGGAGTCCCCATGTTCGAGCGATTCACTGAACGAGCTCGGCGCGTGATCGTGCTGGCGCAGGAAGAGGCCCGCGCGCTCGAGCACAACTACATCGGCACCGAGCATCTGCTCCTCGGCCTGCTCACCGACGGGGAGGGCATTGGCGCCCAGGCACTGCAGGCCATGGGGCTGAGCCTCGAAGAGACCAGGGGACGCGTCCTGGAGATGGTGCGGCCCGGCAAGAAGCCGCTTCTTGGGCATATACCGTTTACTCCGCGAGCTAAGAAATCGCTCGAGCTCTCGCTCCGTGAGGCGCTCCAGCTCGGTGACAACTACATTGGCACCGAGCACATCCTCCTCGGCATGCTGCGGGAGGGCAGTGGCGTATCCGCCCAGGTCCTGAACCAGCTCGGCGTCGACCTGTCGCGAACGCGCGTCCAGGTAATCGCGCTTTCACCAGGCAGCGCGCCGCAGCCGATCGAGGGAATGCGGGCTGGGCAGCTGCCGGTCGCTCCCCGCCAGGTAGTCCGCGTCGATGTCCTGGCCAGGTTGCAGGAGATCAGCGACCGGCTGGCAGCCATCGAGGCGCATCTGGGTATCATCCGGCCGACCGCGGAGCCAGTCGCGGGCACTGCCGCAGCTGGCGGCGGCCCGGAATTCGACTGGTCGTCCGGGACGGCCGCGGTGGAGCCCGATCAGCCAGCCGCGGGCGGCACGGTCGCGGACGAAGCGCCAGGCGACGCCAGCCCGGAGGCGTAACCGGACCGCTCGCACTGGCTCAGAGGCCGAGGTCGTCCAGTTCCTTCAGCAAGTCCGCGCGCGGTCCCGAGTAGGTGGCCGGCGTCTTGCTGGTTCCCTTCGCTGGAACGACGGCCTGGCCGGGCACCGCTCCGGCAGTAGCGGCTGCAGCTGGGCTGGCGGCCGTGGCCGCGCGCTTTGCTGCCCGCGGAGCCCGGGCCCGCGAGCGGTCACGGAAGATCCAGCCGCCAGCGACTCCGCCGACCAGCCCGCCGATGTGGTCCTGCCAGCCGATGCCCTGGTGCGGGAGCAAGACGGTGAACTGATAGGCGAAGCACAACGCCATGACCGCGCCGATGATCAGGTCGATCAGGTGCCGGTCGAAAATGCCGCGGACCAGGATGTAGCCGAGATAGCCGAATACCACGCCGCTGGCGCCGACCCCGATGGTGTCAGTCGGTGCGAACAGCCAGGCCGCGAGCCCGCTGACCAGGATGACCAGGACGGTCAGCCCGAGAAAGCGGACGACGCCGCGGTACGCCGCCAGGAAGCCGAAGATGAACAGCGGCCCTGAGTTCGCCTCGATGTGCGTCCAGCTCAGGTGAATGAACGGGGCGGTGAGGATGTCGGGGAGACTTGACACCGAGCGTGACCTGATGCCGAACTCGGTCACGAGGCGGTAGCTGTCAGCCACGTTGATCAGCTGGATGATCCACAGGAGCGCCAGGAAGCCGACCATGACGAACAGGGCCTTGCGGGCCTCCGCCAGCACCGACTCGGCATCGCCAGCGCCCGTAGTCCAGGATGTGGGCGATTGACCGTTCATCTCTCACTTCCAGCTGCGTCGTGGTTCTGCTAGTCAAACTATCCGCAAGTCCCGCGGCGCGGAAGCGGACGTCGCCCCGACTCGGGCCGGCCGGCCGGACCCCGCACAGGCTAACCGGGAGCGACACGCGCGCGTCACGGCGTGTCGTGATGGCCGCGCCTGGCTTAGCTGTGACCACAGCTCCACGGTCATTACGCCCTGTAATTGTTACAGTACGTATTGCCAAACTGTGATCTGCGCGACACTAATTCCGGGTTTTCAGCACAGCTTTTTCGGCGGAAACGCTTGGTCCTGCCCTCCGGTTCTGGCAACGTTGTGCCGCGACGGTGCTGGGCCAGAAGCAAAGGCATCCTGCGCTAGGCAGCATTAGCCCGCGCGGCTTTATGACCCGACCGTCAACCGACTCGCTGCCCTGTACCGCAGCGGTCCGCGCACCGGGCGAATCTGCCAGGGCAGCGCTTGGCCGACGGAAGGACTGCATTGTCACAGCACCGGAGACGTGCCCCGGTTCGGCGCCCTCGGCGTCGGCGCGTGGGAGTCTTCCTGGCGACGTCTGTCATCGCGACCGTGACGATCTGCGCCGCCGCCTTCGCGATGTTCGTTGTCTACGGCCCGGCGGGATCCTCTCCCGATCCGCTTGCGGTTGCCGTGGCGCAGGGCGTCACCGGCAAGTCCGCCACGCTGCTGGAGAACGAGCGCCAGCAGATCATCCTGGAGGACGCGGACTCGCAGAAGTTCACGGTGACGAGCGAGCCGACGATCACCAGCACCCCGGCGCCCAGCACAACAACGTCGTCTGGGACCACAGGCGCCCCGCTAGTCGCTTCCGGGCCGCCGCCTGACCCCTCGTCGGCTCAGGGCATTGCCTACAGCTTGCTGCCGTCGTACGGCTTCAGCACCGACCAGTTCGGCTGCCTCAACAACATCTGGACCCGCGAGAGCGGCTGGCGCTACAACGCGGAGAACGCCAGTGGCGCCTACGGGATCCCGCAGGCCCTGCCCGGAGACAAGATGGCCTCGGCTGGACCCGACTGGCAGACCGACCCCACCACGCAGATCAAGTGGGGTATCGGATACATCAAGGACGTGTACGGCAGTCCATGTCAGGCGTGGGCTTTCTGGCAGGACCACGGCTGGTACTGACCGCGTACGGGCCGCGCCGGACGGCGGCTGACTGCCTGGGATAGTGCACTTCTGATTACGTGCAGTAGCCATTTCGCGACAATAAGTTATTGCGGGAAAAGGCGAGGCCGACCGGACCAGGGTCGCCGCCAATTTCGCGCAGCGTAATGACACGTGATCATCGCGTGATAAACGGACGGCCGAGCTGGGATTTATTGCAGCTCGGCCGTCCGTTATCCGGCGCCGCGTGCACTCCGCCCGGAGCGCACGGGCGCACTAGCCGGGCATCGGCCGGAACGTGGGGGTCGCCGTGGTCAGTATGCCCCTGGCCGCGCCGAAGGTCTGGGTGGGTGCCCAGAGCTCGAACTCGTACGGCTGGGCGCCCGCCGACGTGCTGAGCGTCGTCAGCCAGATCAGCTCGGTCACGTTGTAGCCAAGCGACGCGCTGTTCCAGCTGTACTTCAGCTGACCTGCGGTGGCCGACCTGAACCCGCCAAGCGACTCGAAGTTGGTCGTGCCGAGCAGCAGCTCCTTGTACCCGTGACCCTTGTGCGCCGCGGCCGCGAGGCTCTGCAGGTACTGCGCCTCGCGCAGCGGCCCGCTGTACTCCCAGTAACTGAGATTGACGGCGAGGTGGAAGCTGCGGGCCGCCTGATTCAGCTGCGCTACGGGCGCGTTGACCGTCTGAGTCCACAGATCCGGCATGCCGAGCTTGAAGCCCGCGACCGCGTCCATCTCGACGGACGTCACCGGGCGCATCGCCGACGACGTGCGACGCTTGCTCGCCGAGGGCGGA
>Ga0209169_10002562_pt1 | contig 10924 bp, 9 predicted proteins | sample HubBroMetageWRM4_FD_188346 | JGI IMG/M metagenome (GOLD analysis project Ga0209169, IMG submission 188346) | Warmed soil microbial communities from the Hubbard Brook experimental Forest, New Hampshire - Hubbard Brook CCASE Soil Metagenome WRM 4... | ecosystem: Environmental > Terrestrial > Soil...
ATCACTGTCGAGGAGAGCAACACCTTCGGCCTCGAGCTCGAGCTCACCGAGGGCATGCGCTTCGACAAGGGTTACATCTCGCATTACTTCGCGACCGACCCCGAGCGGATGGAAGCGGTCCTCGAGGACCCGTACATCCTCATCGTCAACTCCAAGGTATCGGCCAACAAGGACCTGCTCCCGCTCCTCGACAAGGTGGTGCAGTCGGGCAAGCCGCTCGTCCTCATCGCCGAGGACGTGGAGGGCGAGGCCCTGGCGACCCTGGTCGTCAACAAGATCCGCGGCCTGTTCAAGTCGGTCGCGGTGAAGGCGCCCGGGTTCGGCGACCGCCGCAAGGCCATGCTCGGTGACATTGCCATCCTGACCGGTGGCCAGGTCATCAGCGAGGAAGTCGGGCTCAAGCTGGAGAACGCCGACCTCGACCTGCTTGGCAAGGCACGCAAGGTCGTCGTCACCAAGGACGAGACGACGATCGTGGACGGCGGCGGCGACGCCGAGCAGATCGCGGGCCGGGTCAACCAGATCCGGGCTGAGATCGAGAACACCGACTCCGACTACGACCGCGAGAAGCTGCAGGAGCGGCTGGCCAAGCTGGCGGGCGGCGTTGCCGTCATCAAGGCGGGCGCAGCCACCGAGGTGGAGCTGAAGGAGCGCAAGCACCGCATCGAGGACGCGGTGCGCAACGCCAAGGCTGCTGTGGAGGAGGGCGTCGTCGCTGGAGGCGGCGTGGCTCTGCTGCAGGCCGGGCAGAACGCGTTCAAGAAGCTCGAGCTGACCGGCGACGAGGCGACCGGCGCACAGATCGTGCGGCGGGCGCTCGAGGAGCCGCTGAAGCAGATCGCGATCAACGCTGGCCTTGAGGGCGGCGTGGTGGCCGAGAAGGTGCGGGGTCTGTCTGCTGGTCACGGTCTCAACGCCGCGGACGGCGAGTATGTCGACATGTTCAAGGCCGGCATCATCGACCCGGCAAAGGTAACGCGTTCCGCGCTGCAGAACGCTGCATCGATTGCCGGGCTGTTCCTCACGACCGAGGCAGTTATCGCCGAGAAGCCGGAGAAGAACCCGGCCCCCGCCGCCCCAGGCGGCGGCGGTGACATGGACTTCTAGTCCCGTCAGTCTCGTTAGTACTGCCTAGTCAGACGCGAAGAGGCGGTCCCGTAGTTGGGGACCGCCTCTTCTGCTTTACGGGCGTGTCTGGGCTCCACAACTCGCCTCAGAAGAGGGATTATCAGCGCATGAGGCCCCCTGCGGAGCAACTCATCCGCGATTACCTCAACCGCCTCTCGGTTGCGGCACGGACGAGGCTCCAGTCGGACGAAAGGCGCGCGCTCCTGGCGCGTACTCGCGAATATATAGAGCAGCGATCTGGCGGCCGTGATACAGCCGATCCCGCCGTGGTGCTGAGAACCCTCAATGACCTCGGCGAGCCAGAGGCTGTCGTTGAGCGCGAGCACTCCAGGCTCGCAGCGCTGCAGAGCAAACGGGATGCCGCGGCCGCTCGATCCGGTCTGTGGAAATCCCGGGCCCGGGCAGCGACGGGCCGGGGCGGGTCAGAGAGCGGCGAGTCAGGTAAGGGCGGCGAGAAGAGCGCCCAGCCCGCCCCGGCGCCCCCTCCCGAGCCCAGCCAGCCGAAGCTAAACGGCCGCCCGCTGACCGGTGAGATCACGATCTCCAGCCGCCCGATCTCGGCCCGCTGGAAGCCGGGCGCGCCGCTGCAGGAACAGCCGACCAGGGCCCGCAGGGTTCCCCGGCCGCGGCGCGGGAGTTCCCGGCAGCCGGCGGGCGGCCCGGCCAACGCCGGGACTGACGCCGATCCGTCGGCCGTCGCGGGGTCTGGATCCGCCCCAGCGGCACCAGCGGCACCGCGCGGCACCGCACCAGGGCAAGCGGGTCCGGCGCCCTCCGGCCCGCCAGCGGGGTCCGCCAGTGCCCGGCCGCCCGCCACGGGCACGGTCGGTGCCGGACCAGGCGCCACCGGCCAGCATGGTCCCGCGGCGGCGGGTACGGGCGCGGCTGGCCAGCGTGACGCCGCGTCGCCGGGTACCACCGCCAGCCAGCGTGGTGGCACAGCATCCGCTGGGACGGCCGGTGCCGGCACATGGCCCGCCGGATTCGCCGCACCGTTGCCTGCTGGTGCCGGGCCTTCTGCGGCCGGTCCGGCGTCCGCCAGACCTCCTTCCACGGGGTCCGCGTCTTCCGGATCCCCTTCGGGTGGATCCGGGTCGAACGGCCCCTCTTCGCCGCGGTCCTCATCGCCGGATCCCCCGTCGGCTGGGTCCGCGGCGACCGGCCCCTTGTCGCCGGGGCCCCCATCGGCTGGGCCCCCTTCGGCCGGCCCCTCTTCGCCGGGGTCCTCTTCGGCTGGGTCCGCGTCGGCCGGCTCTCCTTCCGCCGCGTCCGCGTCGGCCCGACCCGTCGGCGCCGGGCCGGGTGCTCAGGGGTCTGGTGGTCCGGAGCGTGCGGCAGGCCCTTCCGCCTTCCGGGGTGCTGTGGCCGGCCAGGCGCCGTCGGGAGGCGCGGCAACCGAGGTCGCCCCTCCTGCCGGTGCGCAACAGTCAGCCCCAGCTCCGACGCCCGCGCGGATGACGGCCCGCCAGCGGCGCCTCCAGCTCATCCAGCCAGCGGACGTGACCAAGGGCTTCGCAGCGGCGGTGGCCGATGCCTGGCGCCAGCACCGCCTGGAGGTGATCGCCGTCGCGCTGCTGGCGATCGCCGGGCTGATCTTCCCCGCTCCGATCTGGCTGGTCGGCTTTTTGCTCTGGCTGGTCGGCTCCGCTCTCGTGATGACGTCGAAGCTGTGGACCGTGGGGGACAAATGGCTGACCGTCCCGGGGCTCATCGTGGTAGTCATCGCCGGGATAGCTGTAGCCGAGGCCCTCGGCGGAAAGCGCACGGACGCCGCCGCCTACGGCGACGAGGCGCTGTCCGCCGCGGCGACGCTCTTCAAGATCGCAATGTTGCTCGCCGCTGTCTACCTGGCCTGGCGCACGCAGCGCGGACGTCATGGTCAGCCATTGCCGCCGTGGGTCCGCCGTGGTCGGCGTCGCTGAGCGGGAGACGTGCCTGCGGCCCGTCGCCCGCATCGGATCACACCGGCCACACCAGCCGCGCAGGATTGCCCGTGACGCGACCCGGGTATCACCGACCTGGGTGTCGATGCTTCGCGGGAGCAGTTAGCAGTACCCGCTTGTTCCTGGCTTCGCACGCGATCCCGTCCCAGCACCATCCGACGTGTGAGGCTGTGGAGGACGTGGCCCTGGCCACTGCGGCCGGGGCCACGTCGCTGCCCGGCGTCCTGCCACGCGCCTAATTGGCGCGGTCCGCTGGCACCCCGCAACTGGGCAATCACGGGCCGTCTCGGGGAGGTCAGGATCCGCCATAACCGCCGCGGTACCGATAGCCTTGTGTGACGTGCCCTGCGGGCACACCTATGGTTCCTCTTCGCGTAAGGTCTCGCTCGTGCCCACTGGCAAAGTCAAGTGGTATGACGCCGACAAGGGATTCGGCTTTCTCACCCGCGATGACGGGGGTGAGGTTTTTGTGCACTCAACTGCCCTGCAGAGTGCCGGAACGGTATTGCGTCCCGGCCAGCGGGTCGAGTTCGGCGTCGCCGAGGGCCGCCGGGGCACGCAGGCACTCCAGGTACGGACGCTTGACCCGCCGCCGACCGTGTCGAAGGCCAGCCGGAAGAGCCCGGACGAGATGACGGTCCTCATCGAGGACCTGATCAAGCTGCTGGACGGGGTGTCCAACACCTACCGGCGCGGCAAGCATCCGGACAGCCGCGACTCGAAGAAGATCGCGACGGTTCTCCGCGCCGTCGCCAGCGACGTCGAAGCCTGACCCAGTCCGCCGCATCGGCCCACCCGGGCAGCCAAACCGGCCCACCCGGGCAGCCAGACCGGCCCACCCGGGCGACTGCATCGGCCCAGCCTCCTGCCCGACCGGCCCACGCGGTCGGCTGCTAGGCCTGGGTCGCGGTGCGCGGACGCGGGGTGGGGATGGCCGCGGCGGTCGCGACGTCGATCGGGTATCTGCGGCTGGCGCCGAACAGGAACACGGCCGAAAGAGCCAGCGGGACCATCATGACGAGGAAGGTCCACCGCAGCCCGCTGGTCGTGCCGCCGAACACGTATTGGGATACGGCGCCGAACAGCAGTGGTGCCAGCGCCTGGGCGCCGGTGCGGATGAGGTTGCGTATGCCCTCGGCGCGCCCCCACAGGAACGACGGCATGATGTCCAGCCGCGCGGCGTCGATCGGCGGGTTCTGGGCCGACAGGCAGGCCGCGGCCAGCACGATGTACGGCAGCGCGGTCAGCGAGCTCCTGGTGAGCAGCGCGGGGATGAACAACAGCACGGTGATCGTGGCGGCCACCGCGGCGACCATCACCCGGCCGTTCAGCCGCCCCCGGTGCAGCAGCGCGTCCCCGAGTGGGCCGCCGGCTAGTACCCCGATGACCGCGCCCGCCCCGACGACGAGCAGCAGGAGGTTGGCGAGCACCTGGTTCACGCCATACTGGCCGCGCACGAACTCCACGCCGAACGTCTGCACCCCGGCAAGGAAGTAGTAGCCCAGGGCCCCGGACACGATCAGCGCGACGTTGGTGCGGACCCGCAGCACATACCTGATCGCCTCGCCGATGCCCATCCGCGGCCGGGGGTGGAGCTCGATCAGGCCAGGGTCGGGCAGGATCCCGCGTTCCTGGGCCAGCCGCTGCGCGTCCGTCGGCTCATGCCCCTGCTTTTCCGGCTCTGGCTCCGGCTTGGGCTGTGCGGCGGCGCCCGCGGCTGGCCCGTAGCCTGGCTCGGGGGGGAGCAGGCCCTGCCCGCCGCGGGCCGGCTCCGGCAGCTTGAAGACCAGGTACGCGAGAAGGAACGCGGGAAGGGCGAGAATGATGAAGGCCGCGCGCCACGACAGCGCGGCGATGTCGCCGGTGACAGCGAAGCCGACGCCTGCCCCGGCCAGCTCCCCGGTGAGGATATAACCGAAGATCTTGCCCCGCTCCGACCCCGGGATCCAGTCGCCGACCAGGGACGCAACCGTGGGCGCCGTGGCGGCGGTCACCGCCCCGAGCCAGATCCGGTCGAATAGCAGCTGCGTGAACGAGGAGGCGGTCGCGCCCCAGATCATCGCGGCGCCCCAGACCACGATTGCGATGCCGAGAATCCAGGTGCGCCGCGCCCGGTCGGCGAGCATGCCGAACGGCACCGAGAACACCGCTCCCACCAGCGACGTCACGGCTACCAGCAGGCCGATGTCGGTATTCCCGATGTGCAACGAATGCCGCAGCTCGATCGCTGCTGCGCCGACCGTCGACGCGTCCGCGCTGGACAGGGCGAGCACGCTGCCGAGCACGAGCACGATCCGGGTGCGAGCCGGCCCGCCGGACGCAGTGACGACGCGTTGCCTCGCTGCCTGCCCGCCGCGGCGGACAACCCGGTAGGCGGACCCAAACGCCCCCGGCCGTGTGCCCGGCTCTTCCGTGCTCCGCAATGCTCCTCGTTCTCTCCGACCGAGTCTAGGCCCGCCTAGCGCCGCGGCCTGCCGTGCGCCACGACACCGGGAAGCGTTCAATGATCGCTACGGCGCGCGTCCCCGTCTCGTCCATAGCCCAAGTATTCTGCTTCTGTAGCACTGCGACGACCTCCCCAGGTCATCGAATCGCCGTTAGTCCGCGATCCGGATGCGTGCTTACCACCGAATGAGGAACAATTACTTAACGTGAGCACGGTCAGCACCCGAACCAGCCGCGAGATCGATGAGGCCTGCGCCGCCGCCGTCGACCTGGCCAGGTCAGCAGCCATCGAGGTCGCGGGACCCGGTCAGGTCGGCGAGCATCTCGGCGTCGAGGCAGATGGCGATCGCATCGCCACGCACCTGTTCGCTTGCCTGGACCCGGCCTACACCGGGTGGCGGTGGGCAGTGACGGTCACGCGGGCTTCGCGCGCCAAGACGGTGACGGTCAGCGAGAGCCTGCTGCTGCCGGGCCCCGATTCGCTCCTCGCGCCGGACTGGGTGCCGTGGCGCGACCGGGTCCGTCCCGGTGACGTGGGCGTCGGCGACCTGCTGCCGGCCTCGGACGACGACGAGCGGCTCGTCCCAGAGGCCGTGCTCGAAGGCGACGAAGGCGTGCTCGACTGGGATGACGCCGCCCCATGGGACGCCGCGCTGCCCACGATCGACCCGCCGCCCGGCAGCCCCGTGACGGGCTTCCGGCCGTCCGGCGCCGGTCCGGCTCCCGGATACGAGACCGACCCCGGGCCCAAGCGTTCCAGGGTATTGTCCGCCATCGGCCGGGACGAGACCGCGCTGCGCTGGTACTCCGGCGAGCACGGGCCGCGCAGCCCTCTGGCACACGCCGCCCCCGGTCCGTGTATGACCTGCGGCTTCCTGGTGCGTCTCGAGGGCCCGCTCGGCCGGGTGTTTGGGGTCTGCGCGAACGAGTTCGCGCCGGACGACGGGCGGGTCGTGTCGCTCGACCACGGCTGCGGCGCGCACTCGGAGGCGGCCACTCCCGGCGTGGCACCCGGCGCGGCCTCGCCGGTCATCGACGAGCTCGGGTACGACCTGGTCGACATGCCGGGCGTCTCGATGGAGGAGACAGTCTTCGAGTCGCTCGACCACGCTTAGCGCGGGTCGTCCCGCGCGTGGCTGGCGGCGCGCTCCCGCGACCGCTTCAGCCGGGGGACGTACAGCAGCCCGAATACGCCGATCCCCAGACCGGCGACGCAGGTCCAGATCCACCACCGGTCGGGCGCCGGGATGTCCGTCCTGATCGCCAGCAGGACGATCAGCGCGACCGCCCAGCCGGCCGTGATCGCAGCGGTGACCATCTGATCGTTGGCCTCTAGCGGTTCCGGGGCCGGCCGGCGGGCGTTGCTCACGTGATCCACGTTAACTCTGTCCGTGATGCGTGGTGTACTTAGTGCCTGGTACGCGCCGCGTGCCTGGCCAACCCCGCTATCGGCCATGCGGAATGCGAGGCGCTCCGCTACCGTTAGCAAGAGTAATGACTCAGGCTAATGAACATGACTACACAGGAGACCAGGTCAGACGCGGGCCTGGCCTCGGCGCTTCGGATCTCGGTGACGCGGCTCGCGCGCCGGCTCCGCGCCGAGCGGGCAGCGCACGGATTGCCCGTGCTCTCCGAGCTGTCCGACACCCAGATGGGCGCCCTGGGAACGCTCGTGGCGCATGGCGCCATGACGCCGAGCGAGCTCGCCGACCACGAGAAGGTGCAGCCGCCCTCCATGACGAGGGTCATCGCCGTTCTCGAGCAGCACGGTTTGGTCGCCCGGGCCGCGCACGCTACGGACAAGCGCCAGGTGGTGCTCACGGTGACCGACACCGGCCGGGAGCTGGTGTACCAGTCGCGGCGAGTCAGGGAGGCCTGGCTGGCCAAGCGGCTGCGGGAGCTGACTCCGGCCGAACGGGCGAAGCTGCGCGCGGCAGCGCCCATCCTGGAGAAGCTCAGTCAGTCCTGACCGGGCCTCTGCAGCGGACCTTCGGGTCGCTGCGCACCCGCAACTACCGGCTGTTCGCAACCGGCCAGGTGATCTCGAACACGGGCACCTGGATGCAGCGGGTGGCGCAGGACTGGCTCGTGCTCGAGCTCACCCACGGCAGCGGGTCGGCGCTCGGCATCACCACCGGGCTGCAGTTCCTGCCGCTGCTGCTGTTCAGCCTGTGGGGCGGGATGATCGCCGACCGGTACTCCAAGCGTCTGGTCCTCATGGGCACCCAGGCGGCTATGGGCGCGCTGGCGCTGATCCTCGGCGTGCTGGCGCTGACCCACAGCGTGGCGATCTGGCAGGTGTACGCGCTCGCGTTCGCGGGCGGCATGGTCACGGTCGTCGACAACCCCACCCGGCAGGCATTCGCCACCGAGATGGTGGGCCGCAGCGGGCTTGCGAACGCGATCGCGCTCAACAGCGCGGTGTTCAACCTCGCCAGGATCGCGGGCCCTGCCGTGGCCGGGCTGGTCATCGCCGCGCTCGGGACTCCGGCCGCGTTCCTGGTCAACGCGGCGTCCTACGGTGCCGTGCTGATCAGCCTCAAGCTGATGCGGGTGTCCGAGCTGAACGTGGTCGAGTCCGTGCCCCGGGCCAAGGGGCAGCTGCGCGAGGCCATGCAGTACGTCAAGGAGCGTCCGGCGCTGTGGATGACCATGGTGCTGATCTTCTTCGTGGCCACATTCGGGATGAATTTCCAGGTGACCAACGCGCTGATGTCCCGGGTGGTGTTCCACACCGGGGCCGGCCTGTTCGGCCTGGCCTCCGCCGTGTTCGCGGTCGGGGCACTCGGCGGGGCCCTGCTCGCCGCCCGCCGCTCCCGGCCGACGATGGCGCTGCTGCTCGCCACGGCCTTCGCGTTCAGCGTGCTGGAAGTGATCAGCGGGTTCATGCCGGGCTACTGGTCATACCTGATCATGCTGGTGCCCACCGGCCTGGCGCTGCTCACGTTCACCACTGCGGCGAACTCCGTGGTCCAGCTCGGCACCACCGCCGACATGCGTGGCCGCGTCATGGGCCTGTACATGCTGTTCTTCCTTGGCGGCGCGCCGATCGGGTCGCCGCTGGTCGGCTGGGCGGCAGAGGAGTTCGGACCCCGGGTGAGCCTGCTCGCCGGGGGCGCGATCTCCTTGGTGGCCACCACGGCGATCGGGCTGATGCTCGCGCGCAGCCGGGGCAAGCGGGTGCGCGAGTACCTGCGGCCCGCGCGGCTGGTCGCCTGACGCTGGCCGCCACTGGCCTGGCAGCATGCAGGTGTGAGGCTGTTCGTCGCGGTGGTGCCGCCGCCTGAGGTGCTCGATGAGCTCGAGGCGGCGGTGGCGCCGCTGCGGCCCGGCTGGCCCGCGCTGCGCTGGACCGGCATGCCCGCGTGGCACCTCACGCTCGCGTTCCTTGGCGAGGTCGGCGACGATACCGCGGCCGCACTCGGGCCGCGGCTGGAGCGGGCCGCGGGCCGGCATCCAAGCCTGCCGGTGTCCCTGGCGGGCGGCGGGGCTTTCCCCGGCCCGGCCCGGGCCCGGGTGCTGTGGACCGGTCTGCGCGGCGACCGCCGTGCCCTTGCGGCGCTGGCCGGGTCGGTCGCGGCCGGCGCGCGGCGCGCTGGGGCGCCCCCGCCGGACGAGGGCAGGCGGTTCAAGCCGCACGTGACCCTCGCCCGGTGCCGCGAGCCCACCAACGTCACCGGGCTGGTCGCCGAGCTATCCGGGTACGCGGGTGCACCCTGGATGGCGACCGAGATCCACCTGATCCGCAGCAGCCCGGGGGGCGTGGGCGCCGCGCCGCATTACGAGACCGTCTCTCGCTGGCCGCTACGCGACACTTAATGACCGGGTCCGCTGGCCCTGCGCCCGCCCGCTGCATGATCGTGGCGATCTTTTCCGGCATAGCAGCCAAAACTCGCCACGATCATGAGAGGCGGCGCGCGACGTGCAGCGCGGCGCCCCAGTGCCGGCGGAGCATGCCGTCCGGGCGTTCGGCCAGGCGTCGCCTGATCTCGCCGTAGAGCCGTTCCCGCTGCCAGTCCGCCATCGCGATGTGCCCGGAGAACGTGTCGAGCAGCGCGACATAGCCCTCGGCGTCGTAGAGCTGCTCCCAGTCGAAGTGCCGGACGAGGATTACCTCGAACAGCCCGCTGGCCTCGATCTCGTCGGTGTGCACGGTCAGCCCGCCCGGGCGTGGCCAGATCGAATCGGACGGCAGCCCCTCGCCGATCTCGTCGTATACCTCCTGGAGCTCCTGGAAGAACGGATCGCCACCGTCGGGTACCACGTGCGTGGCGCTCCAGAACGCCAGGTGGCCTCCGGGGCGCAGCGCGCGCCACGCGGCCCGGTAGCGGACACCCGGATCGATCCAGTGCCACGCGGTCGCGGCGAAGACCAGGTCGACCTCGTCGCCGGGGGCCGGCTGCCAGTCTTCGAAGCGTCCCTGGATGACCTCAGCGCCCAGCCCGGCCAGGTTGCGGCGGGCCGCTGCGGCCAGCTCGGTGCCGAGCTCTATGCACGTGACCTGGAAGCCGCGGCTGGCCAGCGGGACCGTGGCCTTGCCGGTTGCGCAGCCGACCTCGAGCAGCCGGTCGCCCGGAGCCAGCCCGGCGGCGGCGATCAGCGTGTCGAAGAGCTCGGCGGGATACTCGGGGCGGGCGCGCTGGTAGGTGTCGGCGGTCTGGTTGAAGGTCTGCCGCAGCCGCAGCCGCTCCTCATCCGAGATCACCCGCTTAGCCTGGCCCATCCGCTCGGGGCCGTCGAACGGTTTCCGCCGGCTACACCCGGGACGCCAGTTCGCCGCCGGGCCCCGGTTCGATAGCGGGGCCGGGATCCGCGCCCCACTGGCCGACCAGCTCCCGGTACAAGGGCGAAGAGGTGAGCAGCGACGCGTGATCGCCAATCGCCGCGCGGGTCCCGTCCAGGACCAGCACCCGCCGCGCGCGCAGCGCGGAGCTGATCCGGTGGGCGATGACGATCAGCGCGCCCGGGCGGCCCGCGAACGCGTCCTCGGCCCGCGCCGCAGCGGCCGGATCGAGGTGGCAGGTGGCCTCGTCCAGTATGACCAGCCTGGCCGGGGAGAGATGGGCCCGCACCAGCGCGATGAGCTGGCACTCGCCCGCGGACAGCGTGGCGGGCGTCAGCTCCGCGCCGTATCCGCCCAGCCGTTTCACGACGTCGCGCACGCCGACCGCGTCCACCGACGCGTCGAGTTGCGCGGCCGGCGCGGCGGGCGCCAGATAACGGAGGTTCTCGCCGAGCGTTCCCGCGAACACGTAGGCCTCCTGCGGGATCAGCACCCGGCAGGCGGGCAGGCCAGCCGCGGGAATGTCGGCCAGGGGCACGCCGGCTAGCCGGACCTCGCCCGCGGTTGGCCGCAGCAGGCCGGCGATCAGGCCAGCCAGGGTGGACTTGCCGATCCCGCTCGGCCC